>Ga0180061_1000003_pt1 | contig 98242 bp, 89 predicted proteins | sample EasRivT27_16_10D_FD_121769 | JGI IMG/M metagenome (GOLD analysis project Ga0180061, IMG submission 121769) | Soil microbial communities from meander-bound floodplain in the East River, Colorado, USA - East River metaG ERMLIBT27_16_10D | ecosystem: Environmental > Terrestrial > Soil > Floodplain ...
AGGTTGCCCTGGTTGTCCTGGTTGTCCTGGTTGTCCTGGTTGTCCTGGTTGTCCCGGTTGCACTGGTTGTCCCGGTTGCCCCGGTTGCTTTTTACCTGCAATTGTTGCGATAGTTTTAAAAGAAACCCTTTGCTTTGGAGGCCCCCCAAGCAATCTTGCTACTTCTATATGTCCAAATTCTACTGCATAGTCGTGAGCTGTTTTATTAGGTATTCCTACGATGGAGGGGTTTGCACTATAATTTAACAAAATCTTCACCACCTCAGTATTTCCCTTTCTTGAAGCTGCAATTAAACAGGTTTCTTTGTTATTATCGACCTCATCTATATTTGCGCCTTTCTCAATTAATATAATAACCATATTGGAACGGTTATTTGCACAAGCATGAATTAAGGCTGTGGCACCATATTTTTCGTCTTTTAATGTCAAATCCGGTGCTGTGTTATCAATTAAATAATTCAACTCACTGTCGGTCATTCCATACTTTTGAGCCGCATTTAAAATCCGTTGCCCAGAACTTATTCCAACGTAGGGTTGGAGCGAATATCCTACAGATGTCAAAAGTCCTATAAATATAAACAAAACTAGTGTTTTCATTTAAAACCCCTCAAAATAATACAAGGTATCGGAAATAAAGAATTAAACCTTAAGTAAATTATTACGAAATAAAGGTCAGTTTATGGATACTGAATTAATTGAACTTCAATCGGAATATCTAAAGAGTCTTCCAGAAAAATTAGATCAAATCTATGAATTAGTACTTAATTTAGATAAAAAAGAAAACGTTAAGGAATCAATTTCCGACTTAAAAGGAATAATTCATTCCATAAAGGGGACATCAGGTTCTTACGAAATAAATTTTTTAAGCGATCTATGCCATAAATTTGAAGATCAAATAGAATCCCTTGAGGCAGGGAAAAGCGAAGTTTCTAAATCATTCCTGTTTATAGATTTAATGAGGGAATATTTGGATATTTTCACCCCGGGTGAGAATTCCTCGGATGAGGATTTTTTTAAAAGGTTGAATGTTTTAATAGGTAATTTAAAAGTAGAAACCAAAACGAAAATCGTCCCTAGAAAAAAAATCTTGGTAATTAGTTTGGATAATTTCATAGAGGATGCGGTATTTTTGGCACTTTCAAAATTTGATACCGAAATAGTCCCAATAAAAAAATTAGAGGACCTTAAAGACCAAAAAGGTTTTGATTTTCTATTCTTAGATGAATCTGCAATGAAAATATTAGAATCAATTCCCTCTATGATTAAAAATGGAATATTGAAAAATCCGGATAAAGTATTTTTTTTAAGATCATCAGAAAATGTAAAATTTTTGGGGAAGAGCATTAAGTTCTTAAATAAGTCTCATAAAATTATTAAAGATATAAGGGAAGCCTTTAAATCAGTTCCCTCTAAAAAGAGTCCAAATACCATTTTAATTGTGGATGATGATGAGTCATTGCATCCACTGTTTTCAATGGCCTTTAAAAAATTTCCTTCCATAAAAATTTTAATTTCTTCCTCCTCTAAAGACGCATTAAAAAAAATAGAACAGGGAAATATCGATCTATTACTGCTGGATTTAATGATGCCCGAAATAAATGGAAAGGAATTATTTGAAATGGTGAGAAAAAAAGAATTTAAAATTCCAATAATTTTTTTAACTGGTCTTTCTAAGCCAGAAGAAATTAAGGAATTAATCGATTTAGGTGCACAGGGAGTAATTACCAAACCTTTTAAAGTACCCAACTTAGCTGGCCAAATTATGGATATTTGGTATAAGGTTTAAGCAATGGAAAAAAGGTTCCTAATAATTGTATTTCTTTTAATTACCTCAGTTGCACATTCAAAATCCCTTGATTCTTTGTGTAAAAAGAAAAATGCCATTGCATGTAAAGATTTTGGCATGCGAACTAAAATACCTATATACCTTCAAAAAGCCTGTGACTTAAACCTAGGCTCAGGTTGTATGGAATTAGGTTTAAGAAATTTCAAAGAAAAAAAAGTTGAAGAAGGAGAAATTGCTTTTAAAAAAGGTTGTAAATTAAATGACGGCGACAGCTGCTCATACTTAGGGGCAATTTTTCATAAAAAAGGCGAACTTGAAAATGCTCGGCTCTTGTATACAAAAGCCTGCCAACTAAAAAGTGGGAAAGGATGTTACAATTTAGGAATTCTAAATGAAAAAAATGGAGATGAGGCCGAGGCATTAAAATATTACCTAAAGGCCTGCGACAATAATATCGCCCAAGGATGTGTGAACTACGCCTATTTTTTGGAAAAAAATAAAGGTGAACAAAACCAGGTAATTATTCTTTATAAAAAAGCATGTGATCTAAAAAGCGACCTTGGATGCCAAAACCTTGGGCAGTTAAATAAATAATAAATTTTCTTATCCTTCCTAATATCAATTACTTAGGCTTTTTTAGTTTAAAGATGTCTTTATTATAATTATTTCTTTCCGAAAAATACCATTGATGAAAAAATTATTTTTATTATTAATTTTAATTAAAAATGTTTATTCAGCTGATAGCTATTATCATTTTGGAAACCCAAAGCGCCCTGATTATTTTAAACAAACTGACCCATACGGAATCAATGAACCGTTTGTATTTGAAGATAAACCTCAAAATATTGACCCATATCAACTGCAATGGCGGCCTGTGGTGCCAGTTCAAAGAATTCCAACAAACGACCAATACTCAATTGAGCCCTATAATATAAATGCACCAGGCGTTATTAGAAATTGGTAAAGATTTTGTTAGACTTTCATAATATATGACCATTTAGTTTAAATTCTGCTAAAATGGTCTCCAATGAATTCAAAACGTAAAATACTTATTGTCGAAGATGAAAAGGATATCGCGGATTTAATCCATTTCAATATTTTTAAAGCTGGATTTGACGCAACTTTGGCAATGAATGGAAATGAAGCGATTGAAAAAGCACGGGATATTGGACCAGATTTAATACTTTTAGATTTAATGATACCAGAAATTTCTGGATATGAAGTTTGTTCGATTTTAAGAGAAAATCCTAAAACTAAGAATATACCAATAATTATTCTTACTGCCAGAGGGGCAGAAGAGGACATTGTAAAAGGCCTTGAATCCGGTGCTGATGATTATATAACTAAACCATTTAGCCCAAAGGTATTATTGGCAAGAGTAAATGCGGTTTTCAGAAGAGTCCCCAAACAAGAAAAAAATGAAAGTGATATTTTAAAACACGGTATTCTTAAAGTGGACCAAGTCAAAAGAAAAGTATTCTTAAAAGATCAAGAACTTGATTTAACTTTTTCGGAATTTGAAATCCTTTGCCTTCTGCTTAAAAAGCCAGGATGGGTTTTCACCAGGGCCCAAATTGTAAACCTTATTAGGGGTACTAATCACGCAATAACAGACAGGTCCGTAGATGTTCAAATTGTGGGTTTAAGGAAAAAATTGGGTGACCTCGGAGTCCTAATTGAAACAGTTAGGGGCGTGGGTTACAGATTCAAAGAATCTGAATAATGAAAAGGCTAAAAAATTTTTGGATCCTCTCTTTTTCGCAAGTTTTAATTCTCCTTCTTTACCTTTTATTGCAATCTGTTTTCGTAAACCAATCTTTTAATGATTTTTACTATCTAGAAAAAGAAAAAACTATGCTTGCGGAGGCAAGTATAATTGAAATCCAAATTTCAAAATTTATAAATGATCCCCCAGAGCTTCAAAAATTAATTTCAAACTTGGCAAAAAAGACTGATGCACGGATTACCGTAATACTTCTCTCTGGTAGAGTAGTAGCTGAAAGCCACATATCTTTGGATAAATTAGATAATCATAAAAATCGTCCGGAAATAAAGGCAGCACTGGAAGGAAAGAATGGAATATCTAGAAGATTTAGCGACACTTTAAACGAAGAAACTCTCTATCTGGCGACTCCAATTTTAAATCAGAATAAGGAAATCGGGGTTTTAAGAATATCCAAATCAATGGCAAATTTAAAAACATCCCTTTCCGAGATCTTCTCGAAATTTTTCACAGGATCTTTGGTTATTACTTTGGTCTTAATCCTGATCATAGTTCTTTATACTAAAAACCTAAATCTCTCATTGGAAAAAATGTCTTTTATTACGCAGAAATATTTAAAAGGAGACTATTTTGAAAAAATAAAAATAAGTCCTTGGGATTCATTGGAAATTTCTTCCCTAGCGAAGTCACTAAATAAAATGGGTGGGCAAATCGAGATACAAATTGCCAAAATCCTTAAACAACAAAAGGAACTCGAAGCAGTTTTTTTAAGTATGACCGAAGGTGTTTTGACCATTGATCAGCACAAAAGGGTTTACCATATAAATAATTCCGCAAAGAAAATTTTTAATTTAGACCTAGAAAAAGAATACAAAGGAACACCTTTGGAGGAAGTTATCCGAAATAAAAAGGTGGAGGATTTTTTTGAAGAGGTATCGTCCTCAAATATTTTCCTAAAAAAGGAATTTGAACTAAATGATCGTCAAATTTATCAAGTTAACGGTTCCACCCTAACCGGAGAAAAAAACGATATCTTTGGTGCTTTATTAGTCTTCAACGATATTAGCGATATAAGAAAATTAGAACAGCATAGAAAAGAATTTGTTGCAAATGTTTCCCATGAGCTTAGAACACCTCTAACAACCATAAATGGGTATTTGGAAAATATTCTTGATGGTACTGTTGATTCACGTGAGGATCAGGAGAAGTTTTTAAAAATTGTACAAAAACATTCCCTTCGCCTGCAAAAAATAATTGAAGATCTTTTAATTTTATCTCAGGTGGAAGTTGAATCAAATAGAGATTTTTCTGGAGAAGTGATGGATATATGCGCGATACTCTCCTCAGTTAAATCTCTTTTTAATGGAAATATAATCATTGACTGTGAAAAGAATTTAAAGACCAAAATAAATTCCCATTTATTAGAAATCGCAATTAATAATCTCCTTCAAAATGCCATCAGATATGGTAAAAAAGATGCTCCCATCATCCTGGCCGCTAAAACCAAGGGCGGAAATATTGAGATTTCGGTGACCGATCAAGGAATTGGAATTGCTCCAGAACATCACGGAAGACTTTTTGAGCGTTTTTATTCTGTGGATAAATCAAGAAGTAGAGATTTTGGAGGGTCCGGCCTTGGACTTTCCATTGTTAAGCATATCGCCCTTGCACATAATGGTTCAGTAGATATTAAAAGCTCTCCTGGAAAGGGGTCCACTTTTTCAATTATTTTGCCTAAAGTTTCCTGATTGGAAGAATTATAATTTACAATAAATCCGCCAAAACATTGATCATTAGTGCCAAAATAGCGGCATTAAAGAAAAAAGTGAATATATAATGCAAAACTCCAGTCTTTCGCATTAGGCGGTCCGTAAAGCTAATGTCAGCGGTTTGTCCTGATGTTCCAATAGATAAGGAAAGGTAAAAAAAATCCAAATAATTGGGATCTTCAGTCCCAGGAAAATCAAGTCCCCCAGGTTTTTTATTCAAAATATTTAAATAGTAATCGTGGGCGTAATGGGTAGAAAACATAAGGTTAATGAAAATCCAAGAAAGAAAAATGGTTCCGATTGCAAGTCCAATATTTGTAAACCTAAGTATCCCATGGTGTTCCTTGGCCAATGCAAGTTGAGCAATTATAGCTACAAGGCTGATAACCGCTGCCCAAAGAACTAAAAAAAGTATAAAGAACTTTCCTTCTTCGTGGCGGACTGCCCGACGTAAAATTCCCTGTTGATCTGAACCGAACAATAAAAAGTAAGCCAAAATTAAATAGAGAGTAACCCCCAAATCAAATGTTAAAATTATCTGGGTTGCAATTTTTAGGTGGGTGAAATAAAAAAAGATAATTTCAATCAAAATGCTAAATAAAAGGGCACTAAAAATAAGAGGTCGTCCCTGGATAAGCCGTACAAAATAAATTGGATGCCTTCCTCCAACTCCTTGAGCCTTCTTCATATTTAATAGTATAAACTTGGAAATGATTATTTGGATAAAAAAGTAAAATTAAAGTTGGAGTTAAAACCCGCTGGATTCAAATCCTACTTTTTCGTTCGGAGATATAGGTAAAATGGTGCCCTCTCGCGGAATTGAACCACGGACACAAGGATTTTCAGTCCTTTGCTCTACCAACTGAGCTAAGAGGGCGTGCCATTTTAAGGTTTTTAAAAACTAGAGGTTTTTACCAAAAAGGTCAAATTATTTCTATTATTAAATTTGAATATTTTGTAAGCTAAAAATTAGTGAAAATAATAAAAAAAATTATACCTTGGTCCCATGGAGAAACTAATGCTTTTTGTTTCCTTCCAGAGGGAAATTCAAAATCTGTTGCCATATTTTCCCACGGATATACTTCTCATAAAGATGCCATACTTACTTGGGCCATAAAATTATCCCAAGCAGGTGTAGTCTCTATTCTTTTTGACCTGCCAGGTCATTACCTTGGAACCTTTTCTGAGATCAAAAAATTTGAGGACTTTGCCAACGATATTCACCATATTTTTCGCCAAAGTTTAGATGCTTTTTCCAATGATTTTGATTTTAAGGCAAGGCCTAATATAATATTGGGAGGGCATTCTTTAGGGGCCCTATTGGCCTTAAAAGCCGCTCCCTTATTAAGCCCAAGCATTATTATTAGCGTCGCTCATGGGCTTTCCCTTCCGGGAGAAATGGTGGTTTGGGACTCCCCCTTTTTTAAGGAAACCATGGAGATTAGAGAACAATTAGTAAGCCCTGCCCTTAAACCTTCAAATATTTTTCCCTGGATCCAAAGAGAACAACAGGCACTTTCTTTGGTAAATCAAAAGATCGTATTAATTGGCGGCAAAGATGATTTAATTGTCTCGGAAAAACGAGTAATGGATTTGAAAAATCATTTAGAGAAGAAAAATAATAGGGTTACCCTAGAAATCGTCAACAAACTACCTCATAACAAGCCGGAAATGGCTGCGTCATTAATTAAAAAAATTGTAAAAGAATCAGGTCTTATCTAGGAATAATTTCAATGGCCCCAGTCGGACAAACCCGGACACATTCAAGATCTAAAGCACAATTTTTCACGTTTTCGGAAACGATATAAGTTGCTTTTGAAGGGCCATCCGTCGCTGCCCAAATATCATGAGGGCAAATAGCAATACAATTCTGACATGAAGCGCAAATATGAGTATCTAGATTAATAGTTTTTTTGCTATCGGAAACCGATTCAATAGTATCCGATGATCCTAATAATTTTGGAGCAGTCTTAATAATTTCCACTTGAAGGGAATTGGCCGTTCCTCCAGAAAAAAATGGTCCATCACCTCGGGAAATTACAATTCTATCTCCATTTTTAAGATTCAATGATTCCCTAACCAGATTTACTACGAAATCTTTTAATAGATTATTATCCTCCCCAAAATCCTTTAACAGAAAAGGAGTTACTCCCCAATAAAGACAAATTCTCCTAACGGTTTCTAGATTATTGGTTATCCCAATAATAGGTACTGATGGCCTAAACCTGGCAATTTTTAAACATGAATGTCCTGACTGGGTCATGGCCAAAATTCTTACTGCACCAACCTTTTCTGCTACCGTTGCAACCGCCTGTGATAAAGCAGTATTTATATTTGAAAAATCCACATTTTCAAAAGATCGTTTAAGAGTTGAATGGGCCTCGGCATCCTCTACAATTTTTGCCATCATTTTTACCGATTCCAAAGGATATTTCCCAGAGGCAGTTTCTGCACTCAACATGACGGCATCAGTGCCATCAAAAATTGCATTTGCAACATCCGATGCCTCCGCCCTGGTAGGAGAGGGATTTAAGATCATGGACTCCAGCATTTGAGTGGCAGTTATTACCGGCTTTCCAAGTTCATTACATTTTTTAATTATTTTTTTCTGTATGGAAGGGACAAGATGGTCTCCGACTTCCACTGCAAGGTCCCCTCTAGCTACCATTATTACATCACAGGCAGTTAAAATTTCATCGAAATTTTTTACCGCTTGGGGTTTCTCAATTTTTGCCACCACTGGGATATTTATTTTTAGTGAATGCAAAAGAGCTTTTAGGTCTTTTACATCTTTTTTCTCCCTAACAAAGGAAAGTGCCACATAATCAATTCCCTCGCGTAGAGCAAAAAGCAGATCCTCTTTGTCTTTTTTGGTAAAGGAAGGTGCACTTACTTGGCAGTCAGGAAGATTAATCCCTTTATTAGATTTTAAAATTCCTCCTACTTCTATTTTTATTTTGTAAACATCTCGATCCTTCTTTAAGGCCTTGGCCACAATTTTCCCATCATCAAAAAGTACCCGAGCACCGTCGTGACAATCTTTGACTAAATTTTCATACATGGTGGGAATAAATTTTCCGGCATATTCGGGATAGTTATCCTTAATTTTGGTGGCACCAATAACCCACTCCTCCGAAGATTTTAACTCAAGCTCTTTTTCAAGTTTATCAACCCGGATTTTTGGTCCTTGAAGATCTAATAAAATGGCAACTTCCCGGTTTAGATCCCGTGATGCTTTTCGAACATTAGCGATTACTTGCTTATGGGTTTCATATGTTCCATGACTCATATTTACCCGGACAACATTAATTCCTGCCTTTATTAAATCGGTTAAAATTTGAACTTCGGAGGTAGCTGGTCCGAGGGTAGCTATTATTTTGGCCTTTCTCATATAATTAATTTAATTTTATTTCTTCATCAATTAAGGATTTAAATACCTCAATATTATGTGCCCCATTTATTATTTTTCCGTTAATAAAGAAAGTGGGAGTTGATTTTATGCCTAATTTAATGGCCTCCTTAATCTCCTCCTCTATTTGTCCCTCATATTTTTTGGAATTTATGCATTTGGTGAATTTTCCTTGGTCTAATCCCACTTCTTTAGAAATATCATCTAAATTAGGAACCATTTGGTTTTCAAATAATTTGTAATAGAAATTCCAAAAGGATTTATTACTTTGTTCATTGGCACAAAGTGCTCCTTGGGCCATCTCTTTTGCTCTGCTGTGAAAGGGTAATGGAAAATCTTTGTGAACAATTTTTACTTTATCTCCATAGCTATCCCTTAATTCTTTTAAAATTTCCGAGCCTTTTTTGGAAAAAGGACATTGATAGTCTGAGTAGGCAACAATGGTAATCTTGGCGTTTTTATCGCCCAATGAAGGTGAATTCCCAATTTTTACGTCAAAAACTGGGCGTTGGGGTTTTTTAAGATAAATTTCAACCTTATATTTGACGGATTGTTCTTCCAACCAACTTTCTAAGGCATTTTTTTTTAAATTTTCCTTAAGATATGTTTCAATTTTTGGTAAAAGTTCCGGATTAAGTTGATCACTTGTGATCCCTCGACTTTTTATAAATTGGTCCATATCAGATTTTGAAGGACTAATATTTTTAGCAATATATTTTTCAAAATAATCATCGTTTGTAATTCCTTTCTTCCTAGGGTCCATGTTCATAAATTTTTCAGTCATGAGGACTTTTAGCTTGTCCATTTTTAAATTAAAAATCTTTTCCTCATGTTCGAATAAATCTACTTCTATTCCTTCTACCAATTGGGTGCTAAGTACTTGATCCCCATTTATTTTGGCCACTACTTCAGGAGGGGTATTAGGGGGTGGCGAAACCAAATTAAAAGTTGTCTCAGGTTTTGGCGCACAGGAAAAAATTAATAGGCTAAATAAGAAAATGCTGATCTTCATTTTTACTCCGGGAAAAAGGATCTTATTTAATTAGGATATGATTAGCTGGATAATTCCTCAATAAACTTTTTGTAGGGGGGAAACGTTTTCATCAGGTGATCATGGTTCCCCAACCCTACTAGTCTACCATTATCTATAACCAGGATTTTATCCGCATTTATAATCGTTTCAATCCTATGAGCGACTATCATAACCAAGGATTGCCTTTGGATTAAGAGGATGATTTCCCTTAAAGCTAGCTCCAGATCCGAATCTAGTGCTGAGGAGATTTCATCCAGTAAGACAATAGTCTTTTTCAAGTAACATGCTCTTATGGAAGAGAGTAATTGTTTTTGTCCGGGGGATAAAATAGAGGGATTTATTTCATCTTCAGGGCTTAAATTCCATTTTTTAAGATAATGAATATTTAGCTGTACCCATTCCCAAAAGGCCGGAAAGTCTTTGGGCATTTCCCTTTGTAAGGTAATGTTGAAAAAAAGGGACTCAGAAAAAATATGAGATTCCTGAGAAACTATTCCCACTTGTTCCCGATATTTATTTATTTGAGAAATATCTCCAGGGAAAGAGACATATTCTTCCTTATCTGAGGTAAATACTGACAATTTTCCATTTTGAGGAATTAAGTTGGCAGAGATAATGTTTAAAAGGGTGGATTTTCCGCTGCCAGAAAATCCTACGATCCCGATCACCTCTCCCTTATTGGCCTCAAAATGAATATCCATCAAAGAAAATTGTTTTCTATCCTTATCTCTAGAGTAATAAAATTCATCTATATCTACTTTCAATGAGGAAAGAGAAATCTGATGAAATTTGTTTTCTCGGGCTTCATTTTGAACGGCCCCTAAATCGCTAGTAAATTCCATTATTCTTGAGAACCCGGTTAACGCCCTCTGAATATTGGTTATCTTTCCAGCAACACTTTTTATTGGTCCAATGGATCTTTGAATTAATTCTACAAGGGCCAAAATAATGGCTCCTTCAGTAATATTCGAGTAAGGAAAAATAAAGACGATTAAAGCAAGAAATAATGGGTAAATGGATTCTGCCAAGGAGTAATAACCTGCATCCCAATTGTTGGAGGAAATTTGTTTGTCTAAAAAATCATTACAGGAAGCCGTACCTTTTTTAATTCCATAATCATGGCTTGGCGTAAAATAAATTTGATCCAATCCACCTACAAGGTTGGACATAGTTTGGGAAACAACTCCTTTTGAAGTTCTGACTGAATGAAAAACATCTCTCATAAATTTTCCACCCCAAATTAACAATAGGGTAACTACAAGTTCGGAAAACCCTAAAAATATTCCGGAAAATTTATTGATTGAGATAAAACTAAATAGAAAAGAAAAAACGAAAAAAATATCAATTAAAATCCCAAATGCCCCCGAGGTTACAAGTTCTCTTAATGCTTGGGTATCGCTCATTATTCTTGCGATAACTTCGCCAAGGGGATATTGGTCTCTACGCTTTTCTTCAGTTTTTGCTTCATAGTGAAGGAGCCAAGTTTTATAAACTTTAAACCGAACATGATCGGATAACTTTTTGATATAATCATTTATGCTTAGCTGGTACCCCACCCTCACTATATAAATCCCTATATAAATTACAAAAAACTCCCATATTAAATTTATATAACTTTGATAATCCTGGTATTTTTGGGGAAATTCCAAAAGTTTATTGGGTACTAAATATCCAAGCCAGGATGTCAATAAAAGACAAACTGTCATGGTCACATAGCTGAAAACTGCTCCTTTAAAAAAGAAGATATCAGACCATTTGTTTTTCGAAATACTCATATGACATACTTTTTTCTTTAAGCAGAGTCCCGGTTTCTCCAGACTCTATAATTCCTTCATCCTCACTTACTAAATATAAATAATCACAACTCTTTACGGTGGAAATTCTATGTGTGGTGAGAATAAAAGTTTTCGATTTTAAATTTTCCAAACCTTTTAATTTTAAGACGATTTCTTTTTCTAATATTAAATCAACTGAAGAAAAGGGATCATCCCAAAGATAATAATCACTATCCGAAAGAAGGCTTCTTACCAAACAAAGCCTTTTTGCCTGCCCCCCAGATAATCTTTTACCATTTTCCCCAACCCGAAGATTTAATATGTCTGATTTTTCATCGGCCAAAAAATCTAGTGAAAATAATTTTAACAATTCATTGGCAAGGTTCTTCTCAGGTTGTGTTGGATCTTTTCCTAAAAAAAGATTTGCTTCTATCGTATCGTTGTAGATATAAGGGTTTTGGGCAACAAAGGATAAGTTTTTATTTTGCTGCTTTAAAATGGTTGCAATTTGAAGTAGTATTTCGGATTTACCACATCCAGTTTTCCCAATGATAACGGTCCATTTATTTCTTGGTGTTTTAAGATGGATTCGATTTCCCCAAAAACCGACATCAAAAGGGCCTTCTACCCGATTTTTTTCTCGTAGTTCTTTTTCTACTTTGGACTCTATTTTTAGATCAGAAATCAAATCGTGAATTCTTCCCCAAGATGCAATGCTGGAGGAGAAAACCACACCAACCCAAGCCAAAAACATTAACGGCTCGAGGAATAGAAAAACAAAGCCTGAAAAAAGAATTAAGGAGGATGCTCCCAAATCTTCAACCTTTATAAAGTAAGCACCCATCAAAAAAGAAAGGGCAAGGCCAAGGGGGATAAGAGGAATGCTATAGGATACGGCATTTCCAGCTTTATATGAATAATATAATTCCTTTAGGGATTTTTCTTGGAAGATCCCTAAAAAGGATTTTTCCGCATGGAAGTTTTTTATCGTTTGCTTTCCTGCATATGATTCCATAATAAAATTTTGCAAAGTCCCCTGAAGGTCGGCAGACTTTCTATAGTAATGCCTAGTTTTGGAAACTACGATGGTAAAAATTACTGAGCAAATCATCATCGGAATTAGAGCAAGGGTAAGGGATGGATTAAATAAATAAATTTTCGGGACAAAAATTACCACAGCAATAAGAATATTTCCCATCTGTAAAAAAGCGAATCCCAAAAGAGTTCTGATTTCTTCAATATCGGTATATAAAATTTGAAAAAGCTGCCCTTTGGGATACTTATTATATCTTGAAGGATGGGCCGATTCCAATCGCCCTAATATTTCCAATCTCATATCTTTTTCCACAATTCGTGGAGGATAAAAAAATAAAATTCTTGATAAACTTCTAAAAACTATAATTCCTAAGGCCAATAAAAAATATTTGGAGGTGTGAATACTTTCCACCCCAGAATTGACTAAATCGGCAAGCTCCTTCGCAAAAAAGGGAAGAAAACTCCCTAAATAATGGGTTAGAACGAGACAAATGATGGCAGAGAAATACCAGGGAAAATAAAGGATAAATTGGTTCTGAATTAAGCCAAAGAGGCCTTTTTCGAGCTGGATTTTCACCAAATCACTATACTGCACCAGGAAAAATAGTGGCAAGCTTTAAGTTTTTTTGGACATTTTGACCTAGGTATATTTATATTGCCGCCATGAATGAAAAAATATTGGAAATCGTAAAAAAATCACCCCAGTTGGTAAAATCCCACCAAAGAGAGGAGTGGGTTCAATTATTCTCAAAAGACGCGGAAATTGAAGACCCAGTCGGATCAAGACCTTATAAACAGGAGGAGTTAGGCAAATTCTGGGATGCCTTTATTGCTCCCAATGAAATTACCTTTCATTCCAACTTTGATATTTTATCCGGGAATACCGTTGCAAGAGACGTAAATATTCACACCATATTACCTAGTAAACATGAGGTTTGGGTACCTGCTCATTTATTTTATACAGTAAAAGATGGAAAAGTTATTTCCATGTATGCCCATTGGGATTTATCCAAAATGGTATTTGATTTTTTAAAAATGAAAGGTGCCATTTCTGCCATGACTTCACTCTCCTTTTCTATTTTTAAAAATTTAGGTATTCCGGGAATTTGGGGATTTACCAAAGCATTTCTTTGGGGGATCAAGGGGTCGGGAGAAAAAATCATTAAATCCCAAAATCTTGCAAACCATCTAAAAAAAGATGCAGATTTAAACTTTTCCTTAAATGACCTTTCCAATATTAAGGTTTTAAACACAAGGTCCTCTGGTTATTACACTTCCTTTTCATTTGAAAAAGAAGGGAAAAAAGGCATTGGAAACCTAAAATTTTGTCCCTTATCAAAAAATATAACTTGGGGAAGGCTTTATCACTAATAGATAAAAGGAAAAATAATTTTCCGATCTTTGGGATAATCCTTAAACTTGTTCAAATACCACTTATGCGTGGCGATTGCTCTTGGAAATAAATTTGCAAAACTTATCAAGAAAATAAATAAACCCCCAGGTGACCAAGTGGCCATGGCAAAACCAAACCATGCAATTAGCTCGCCTAGATAACTGGGATTACTTACAAATTTAAAACCCCCACCAAAGGGAATTTTATAGGCTTTTTTACCTGAATTAACATCTTCATAAGTCCGAAGATTTCTTACGATTTGGTCCGATTTAATATTTAGGTAAAAACCCAAATAATACAATGTTATTCCAATCAAAAATCGAGGATCCAAAAACCAAGAATTTTCAAAATGTGTACCAATATTTGTTATAAAAGTTGCATTTAAATATCCATGAAGGAAAGTGACAACCCAACCCATGGTTACTACGGAAATTGAAAAATTACTTTTTGCACCTTTTGGGGCCCTAATTAAATATGGAAAAATAAATCCCCGATTTAAATAATGGCAAGTCCAAACAAACAAAAAGAATAACGGTACGGGATCAAAGGACCTTGGCCCCTTAAAATAAAAATAATAAAAGCTTAAAGAGGCAGGAAGCTCCATTAAAAACCAACCTACCCTTGGCCCAAGGTTAATTCCCATTTTTTCAGAGCTAAATTTTCCAAAGGGTGAATCCACAAATATGGAGGCCAAAGCTACAAACAAAACCAAAGAATAGGCGAAAATAAGAGCATATCTAAAGAAAGAGTCTGAATAGTTAAAAAATTCCATTATCCCTCACTTATTTTTGGCCAACCTATCTTAATTTGTACGATGCGTAAAGGGAATATTTTTGACATACGTATTCTCAGTTTCTATATTCCAAAACTCTTATTGGACCGTAGCTCAGCGGGAGAGCACTACCTTGACACGGTAGGGGTCGAGAGTTCAATCCTCTCCGGTCCAACCATTTTAAAATTCTAGTGGAAGTTTTTATTAATCTAAATTTTTTGGATCCTAAGCAGTTGGCCTGGCCTTTAAAGAAATTTTAAAACTCTTTTTTAAATAAAATCGAAAAAAAAATTAGGAAAGTTAATTTCATGATTTTTATCCGAATAGCCAGTTAGTCGGTTTTTTAAAAAATTGTCTTTTAAAATAATGCCCTATATTATTTTTCTAAATAATGAAAACCAAGGAGACTAGATATGAAATCTGGTGAAGAAATCACTCAACTAGGTGGTGGTTATGCCTGGTTTGTTTGGTCCTTAGTGGTTACCTTTGTTGTTTACCTCTTTAGCGTTCAAACCGGATATGCAATTATTAATCCAAGCTTGCAAAAAGATCTTGCCCTTACAATTGAACAAGTAGGGATTACTGCTGCAACCTACACTTGGGCATTCGCGTTTTTTCAATTTTATGCCGGAGCACTCCTGGATCAACTGGGTTCAAACAAAGTACTGCCCATTGCCATCGCACTTGTTACTTTAGGAGTTTTTACCTTTGCTAATGCAACATCGTTTCATGCTCTTTTGCTTTCCCAGATATTACTTGCCATGGGCTCTTGTTGCGGATTTATAGGCGCGGGATATATTGGGGGGAAGTGGTTTGGGCAGGCAAAATTTTCTTTTATGTTTGGGTTGGTTCAAATGACCGCTGCATTTACCTCCGCAATTTCTCAAAACCTGATTGGTTTTGCACTTAAGCAAATGGACTGGCGAAGTCTTTTCACTTTTGTAGGGGTTTTTGGCTTAGGTTTGACCACCTTAGGAATTATCTATATTAAAAATCCATCACCCGTGGAAGATGATAGTTCAAAAAATCCATTGGATTTTTTTAAAATTATTACCAAAAATTTAATAGATGTCGGTAAGATTCCCCACATTTGGGCAGCTTCAATGATTGGCGCCGGATCTTTCGGAGTTCTTCTCTCGCTTGGAGTAGTTTATGCGCCTAAGCTTTTAATTATAAGAGGTGCTTCGCCAGATATGGCAGTATTTGGATCTTCAATGTTATGGTTGGGATTAACTGCAGGTTGTTTGGTTGTCCCATGGTGGTCAGATTATATTCAAAGCCGAAAACTACCGATACTTGTAGGTACTATAATTCAGTTTATTGCTTTTACACTTTTATTGTATGTACCTGATTTAGGTATTTATTTTGATTTAGTTCTCTGTTTAATTTTTGGATTTGCCAATGCAAATCATATGCTTGCCTTCAGCACTTCATCGGATGTGGTAAATCCCCATCAAATAGGAACTTCTGCGGCCATAGTAAATGGGATTATGTTTATTGTAGGAGGTTTGATGATTCAAGCTCCAGTATCGCGAGTGGTTATAGGAATTGAGGAAGGAATTCAGCGTGGAACTATGGAAATGGCCACATTTGCGGGATTACCCTTGGTAATAGTTCTAGGAGTATCCCTTATTTTGGCCCTTATCTTAAAGGAAACCTATCCAAAAAGATCCTCAGAAATCTCCTAAAATTGCCAAAGTTTCAAAATGCTCAGTTTGAGGAAAAAAATCATAGGGTCTTAACTCTTTCACTTCAAAACCCTTCTCCTCAAAAAAATTCAAAGACCTAGATAAAGAAGAGGCGCTACATGAAAGATAAGCTATGGCCTTTGGGCGATATATTTTAATAAAGTGTGCTAATATTTCTTGGGTTTTTGAGGTTAATCCCAGACGTGGGGGGTTTAAAAAAAGAGTGTAGGATTTTTGGATCTTGGCACAAACTTGCGGATCCATAAGACGATGCTCTACTTTCCCCGCAAATGCTTCATTTCTGGGACGAATCTCTTTTGCAAAATTTGCAGCATCTTTAGAAAGGTCAATTCCCAGCCAATTAATTTCCTGAGGCAGTAAAAGTGATAATTCCCCAGTTCCACAATATAAATCTAAAACCATTTCAGGATTATCTTTTATCAACCATTTAACTGCCAAATCCCTCGCCTCACTTAAAAGGGTTTGGTTTAATTGCCTAAATGCTCTGATAGGCTGGGATGTTATATATTCTGATAACGGTTCTATGGGAAGATGGCCAAATATATGTCTCCCAACCTGAGGATTGGAGTGAAACCAGGCCTGAAAAAACGGTGAAACTAATAATTCTTTCCAAGGAATTGTTTTTAATTCCATGAGATTATTGTTTTTTGAAACAATCACCAAATGTGGAGGGCCAAACCATACTCCCGTAATTGAATTTTTGGGAATTATTTTTTTTAATTTTATTATAATTTCCTCGATAGACTTAGAGTGCAACGGACAACTATCCCATGAGATGAATTCTTTTTCCCATTTTCCTTCAATTTTTTTTGATCGGTATTGACCAAAAGAGGGAATTTCGTTTTGAAAGGAAACCTTTAACCAAGTTTTTGAACGATATCCAATTTTCTCGTTTTCAGGAGCATGCCTTATCGGATAAATAACCTTTTCCCATTTTTTTAATTTGATTTGTGCCCAATCATTTTTTTGGTTTAATTGGGAATTGTAATCTAAATTTTTGTAGTGGCAGGAATTACAAAGAGGATTACATAAGGGATTGCTGGATAAAATCATAATTTGCAAAATCTTCTAAAAATCAAATACTGTAAAGACAAAATAATTTAGGAACCAGCTGAATTTAAATGAGATTGGTTAAAATAGAGACTTTTCAATCTCCAAATCCCGCCTAGATTGATCGGATTATATATTTTTCTATATTAAATAATTCTTATTTTTTTTAACCAAAATATTAGAAATCCTTAATTAATTTTTATTGAAAAATTTAAAAATTATTTTTTTCCTATCCCACCCAATAAAAAATGGTCTACAATTTAGAGACAAATATGTTAAAAACCAAGGAATATCTATTATGAAAAAGATTTTTAATTTGCGCAAATTTTTGGTGTTTTTTATCACCTTCTTTTTTTCATTAAATTCATTCGCTGTTCAGTTATGGATGCCGGCAACCATTTTCATCAGCCCAACTGGAGCAATTTCTCATACGTTTCCCTTCCCTACATCTGGTACCCCAGGAGAAACTTTTGGTGCAACCTCGGTTGGACTAGCGGGATTCTTCCCTGTACCCATAGCAAGTGTTACCAAATTCAAAAGAATCTATGCTCTTGAAAGCAAAACTCCTTCAACTAATTTGGTTGAACAAGATGGCATTTTCATGCCTGCAACTAACCCTGCGGGTTACCGGGTGGTTGAAAAACAAGATGTGACCGTTGGAGTAAACGTAACCGCCCTTGTAGGTTTGGTATCTGGATGGATGGGGCTTGGTTTTGCAGGAGGAATAACTACCACTTTTGGAAAAGGATATTTGGCCAGCAGATGGGCACCTTCACTAGAAGATGCGAAAAGATTTACCATAGTTACTAAGGTCCCCTCAACCTTGGATCAAATTAAACAAGATTGGAAGCCAGGGGATACCATTTCCACCTCAAGATCAAAATCATTATCGATCAACGCAGGATTGGGGGTAATGGGAGGTGCCTTGGCAGCAGTAGGTATAGCGGGGGCTTTGGAATCCACCTGGGACGTTGGCCTAGATATTCAGGGTCCTTCGCAAATTAAAGTTATTTATGCCAAAAATAAAGGAAGTAAAATTAGTGCCAATGTTGGTAACATTGTTGGTGGATTCAGTATAACCAAAGCTCTAGGGAGAAGTGAATCCTTTGAATATATCTTTGATCTTGCTAACAATTCCGTTTCAAATCTTACCGTGGATAGCTATTTAAAAGGTAACGTAAAAGTCTCCCATACCTTTACAAATGTTAATATTCTTCAAGCATATCAAGAAGCTTTGGCAGGAAATCTTATCCTCGCGGATATGCTTGCAAACGATAAAGGTAAAGGGGTTATTAGGGTATCTGAAGCTCAGAAAAAGACTGGTTCCACTACCCTTGGTGGAAGTGCATCTATACCGTTTTTATTTTCCGCCTCATTTAGTATAGGAAAATCCTTTACTGGTGGTAGAACCAAGGTATTTGGCGACAATATGTTACTTGAAGAACTTATCGGAGTTTACTCGAAACAATCCGGAACAGAAGGTATAATAAGTAATGATATGAAAAGAGTCAGCACCTTCGCTGGTAACTTCCAACAGGTTACTCCTCTAAATGAACTTGATGGAAAAATTCAAAGAAGATATTCAGGTAATTACAAATACTACTACGTCCAAAACAATGTTCAGTCGGACAAATTTGAGGAAGAGCTCAGAAAACTACGTTATAAAATCGGTTTTATGAAGGAATTAAAAGGTGTTCCAGTACCCAAAGGTAATATCGGAACCCTTGAAATCGACTTGGATGTAACCCTTTCCAATGCCGCTACAGATGAGCTGATGAGAATAGTAAATCAATATCCAGAAAATGTATTTGTTGCTGCAGCTGAAGATTACGTAGAAGGCTTCTTTAAAGGAGTTCAAGACGCTAAGGAAGAAATTTGCGAATCCTACAGGGTGCGAATATTACAAGAATGCATTTATACCACCAAACGGCAAACAGCCTCAGCAATGAAAACTGCCTATGCGGCCCTTAAGGAAATGTCTAAATTAAGAACCGATATGGACTTTAAAGCGTTTGTAAAGGCCTACTCAAACTTTGGTAAGGGATTTGTTGAAAACCGTTTCTCAATGAAGACCTTCCTTAGAATATTAAGGAGTGAATTCAATCCTGCCGCACAAGGCGAAGCCAAATATGGTGCAGAAAAACGGGTAATGGTAGATGGCCAGTCCATTAAAGTTCCATATGAAATTACTCTAAGCATCAGAGGAACCAATCTAGCACCATACAAACAAGTCCTTTACACTTATAAATAACAACATACCTGGGGGGCGTTTTGCCCCCTTTTTTTTCCCAAAAAAGATATTTTCTGCTATGCTTTGACCCTAAAAAAAATTTTATAAGGGGCGAAAACCATGTCTTTTAAGATTGATCCAAGGGCCATTGAAGCCTTGAAATCTTTTGTATTTCCAGAAAATATTGGTTTTGGGACATGCATGAGCCCTATTATGTTTCAATCCTGTTACAAGGATGGAGCATGGGGACAACTGGAGATGCTTCCCTTTGGTCCGCTCTCCATTCTTCCCACCAGTAAAGTTCTCCATTATGGCCAAGAAATTTTTGAGGGCCTTAAGGCATATAGGGTTGATAATCAAGGCCCCTTTTTATTTAGACATAGAGAAAACTTTCTAAGATTTAATAAATCAGCAGAGAGAATGGCCATCCCAACTTTGCCAGAAGAGATTTTTATGGGTGCAGTAGAGGGAATTACAGCCTATGGAGTTAATACCATACCCACAAAAACCGGGACCTCACTATATATTCGTCCATTTACTATTGCTACAGAGGAAAGTTTAGGAATTAGACCTTCACTTGAATATAAATTTCTAGTAGTCGCCTCCCCCTCTGAGTCTTATTTCCAAAACCCAAGCGTCAATGTGTTCATTGAAAGAAATCTTTCAAGGGCAGTAAAGGGTGGAACCGGAACCGCAAAAACTGGCGGTAATTATGCTGCGAGTTTATACACCACTTTAAAGGCCCAAAAATTAGGTTATAACAATACCATCTGGCTGGATGCCGAAACTCATACCCATATTGAGGAGATGAGTGGGATGAATTTCTTTGCCGTTATCGAAGGTAAACTGGTTACACCGAGACTGACCGATACAATTTTAGATGGCATCACTCGAAAATCCATAATTGAACTGGCAAAAATTGAAGGAATTCCCTGTAAAGAGGAAACCATACCCATCAATAGTTTAATTAGTGCAATAAAAGAAAAGAAGTGCACCGAGGTATTTGCCTGTGGAACAGCCAGCATTATCGCTCCCATATCTTCTCTAGGAGAAGAAGATGGGACCAGTTATCAATTGGCCGATTTCAATGGAAATATTTCAAATAAACTTAAGGACCTTATCCTCTCCATTCAAGAAGGAAGAAGAGAAGGCCCTAAAGGTTGGGTGAAAAAAGTTGAACCTATATATTTGGAAAAAATTCCAAGGCAATAATTGCAATAATAGTTGGCCCTAATGCTCCCAAAAATAAATTCATTGGATTAATACCATCAGGTCCAAATTTTCCTTTCAAAATCCCAAAACCTGCTGGGTTTGGAGCATTGGCGATTACGGTAAGACCACCACCTGCAACTGCTCCTGCAACTAGGTAAAATTTCTTTGCATCGGATAAATCGGGCACTAATGAACCTAAGTAGGTTAAAGCTGCATTATCGGTAATGGCAGTAAGTGCGGTACAACCAAAAAATATTGCCGTTTCCCCCATTTTATTAAGGAGAGGCGTTAACCACCAAGATTGTAAACTTCCAAGAGTTACTAAACCGGCAAGGAAAAATCCAACCATCAACGATTCTTTTAGTTTTAATTTGTCCTGATATTCTTTGGTGACAATGGAAAATCCTAGGAAAAATAGAAATATCCCTAGAAAAATCACCATATGGTGGGCCATAAAAACAACTGACCCCAAAAATAATACTGAAGCTAGGGTAATCCACCATGTAGGGGCCATATACGCTTTGTGTTTTTGTTTAACTTCAAGAGGTCCTTGCAGTTCTTTTTTAAAGAAAAAAGCGGTCAATAGGGTGGAAAGAATAATTGCAAATGCAGATTTCCAACCATAATGAGTCATCATAAAAGCCATATCCCAACCCCATTTGGAAGCAACCATCAACACAGGTGGGGCCGCAAAATGGGTGAAGGTTCCTCCAATGGAGACATTAACAAAAAGAAGTCCTATGGTCGCATATTTAAATTTATCTGACATTTTAGGGTTACTGTAGAAATAATCCAATAGGATTAATGCCGTAACAGTCATCGCAGCAGGTTCAGTGATAAAAGATCCCAAAATGGGGCCAAAAATTAAAGCTGAACAATAGTAGGCCATTCTCTGTGGGAAAAATCCCATTAACTTGGAAAATAACATTATTAATTTTTCTGCTAAAACAATTACTGGCCGAGACCCCGCCATACACATTATAACGAAGACAAAAGCAGGCTCAGTAAAATTTAGACCCTCCAAATAATGAACTGCACCACCTATTAATTTATGATTTCCATCGTAAACCGTTAACCCCTGATCGAAGATATAGGCCGATATAAACACCACGGACCACATTCCAAATACCGCTTCGACTTCTCCAAAAAATAGCCAAATTTCATGGGCCACGGAACCGGTTGGATATTTAAGAGCAATGTGATGGAATTTCGAAACAAAAAAAGTGTGGATAACTGCTATTGCAAAAATCGCCGTTGCTATCACTTCCATGTGAGTAGGTTGCATATTCTCCCTTTTGTTATTATTTAACCATCTTTTCCTATTGAATTAACTGGGCAAGCATCCAATTGCTCCTGACAAAGCTCAATTTCTGCAGGAGCTGAGGGTTGCTTTTTTACAAAGGCATTCCCACTTTCATCCTCGCCAAAAAAGTCAGGGGCACCAGTGTAACAGACATTGCAAGCAATACATCCTTCTCCCCCATCATCATCGGGGTCTGTACAATACCAAGGTCCTGCTATATTTTGCTTATGCTTCATCTTTGGGTTTGCCATTATTTGCTCCTAAAATTTTTAAACTTATTGGATGTGACTTATATAATAAAATTGCCTATTTTTCCAATAAGTCTATGCTGATTAAATTGTAATTGAATTATGGCTCATAGCAAGAAGGAATGTTGATTTTTAAGAAACTTTTTGCCATTATGCCAAAAATTAACTGAAGGCTCAATTATGATTACTGATCCAATTAAAAAGGCCAAAGAATGGGCGGAAAATGCCTATTTCGATAAAGAATCTAGGAATGAAATCGTAGATCTTTTAAGTAAAAACGACCTTAAGGAAATTACTGAACGCTTTCACTCGGATTTAGAATTTGGAACAGGTGGATTAAGATCGATTATTGGTTTTGGTTCAAACAGAATTAATATTTATACCATAAGAAAGGCCACTCAAGCACTTGCAAACGAAATTTTAAAATCTAATAACAAAAGCCCAAAGGTGGTAATATCCTATGACAGCCGTAGATTTTCTTTTGAGTTTGCAAAAGAAACTGCCTCAGTTTTGGCTGCAAATAATATAAAGGCCTTAATTTTTCCAAAATTAAATCCGGTTCCCCTACTTTCCTTTGCAGTCAGGGACTTAAAAGCTGATGCTGGTGTAATGATTACCGCAAGCCATAATCCCTCAACATACAATGGCTATAAAGTTTATTGGAATGACGGCTGCCAAGTTACCCCTCCAATCGATAAAAATATCATCGCAAACTATCAAGCATTAATAAATTTTAACCAAGTAAAAACCATGGAATTCCCTGTAGCATTTCAAAAAGGACTCATTGATTGGGTACCTCGATCTACAGAAGACTCCTATTTTGAAAAAGTAAAATCATCAACCCTAAACCAAGAACTTTGCAAAGAAAAAGGTCACTCCCTTAAAATTATTTACACGCCCATTCACGGCACCGGATTAATCCCCTGTGAACGTGTTTTAAAAGAAAAAGGATTTTCCAACCTATTAATTGTTCAAGAACAAAGTAAACCTGATTCATCTTTTAGTACCGTAAAATATCCAAATCCTGAAGATCCCCAAGCCCTTTCCATGGCAGTTGATTTGATGAAAAAACAAAATGGGGATATCGTTTTTGGAACTGATCCGGATACTGACCGTTTAGGTGTAGCAATTATTAAAAATAAGGAAGTATTCTATCCTAATGGAAATCAAATAGGTATATTGATGCTTCATTATATCCTTTCCAATTCAAAGCTACCAAAAAATCCCTTTATAATTAAAACCATCGTTACCTCAGAACTATTAAGTAATATTGCAAAATCATTTGGTGTTAAAACTTATAATACCCTTACCGGTTTTAAATGGATTTGCGCTAAATTAAGTGAACTTGATGAATCGGGATTTCTTTTTGCAACAGAAGAATCTTTTGGTTATCTAAATCATCCATTTGTCCGCGACAAAGATGGGGTCAACTCGGTAGCTTTGATGGCCGAAGTTGCCCTTTGGAATAAAATTCGAGGAAAGGACTTGGTTGATGCCTTGGATGAAATTTATGAAAAATTTGGATTCTCTCACGAATCCCTACTTTCTTTAGATTATTTTGGTAAAGAAGGCTCGGAAAAAATTAGCAAGATAATGGATTTTTTCCGCAGGAATCCAAAAATAAAAATATTGGATGAAGAAATTGAAAAAATTGAGGACTATCAATCCGGAACGATTACCAATGCAATAGAGGGCACTACAGAAAAATTAAATTTTCCTAAAAGTAATGTTTTGGGCCTAATTTTTAAATCCAAAAATAAAATATATTTGAGACCCTCTGGTACTGAACCCAAAATTAAATTTTATTTAATGATTGTGGAAACCAATGGCTCCCTTTCAGAGAAAAAACAAAAAGCTTTTGAAAGAACCAAGAATATTACAAAATTTTTAAAGGAAACCTCCGAAAAGGCATAAATGAAAAAAGATGAACTAGTTATTGTTCTAGTAAGTGGAGGAATGGATTCTCTGGCCACTGCCGCTATAGCTAATGAAGAATTTTCCAATTTGGCATTTCTACATTTAAACTACGGTCAAAAAACCGAAAAAAAAGAACTAGAATGTTTTCAAAAAATTAGTGATTTTTACCACGTTAAAAAAGAATTCAGAAAAATTATAGATATTTCCTTTCTGGCCCAAATAGGAGGTAGTTCGCTTACCGACAAAAATATTGAAGTAAAAACCTACAAGGGTGATGGAGAAGATATACCCGACTCCTACGTTCCTTTTAGAAATACTCATATTATTTCAATGGCCGTTTCCTGGGCAGAAGTTATTGGTGCCAAAAAAATCTTTATAGGGGCAGTTTACGAGGATTCCTCGGGATACCCCGATTGCAGGCCAATCTATTACAAGGCCTTAAATGAACTAATAAAACAAGGAACTAAAAATGGGGATATTGAGGTAGTAACTCCCGTTATATTTATGAAAAAAGAAGAGATCGTCAAAACAAACCTAAAACTTAAGGCCCCCATGGAATTTACCTGGTCCTGTTATAAAAGCAGCGATAAGGCATGTGGTACATGCGACTCTTGCGCATTAAGATTGCGTGGTTTCCAAAAGGCCGGGATAGATGATCCAATAGATTACGTAGTTCGACCTAAATATTTTTAATTAATTCTTCGAGGTTTTTACTTCCGGTTTTTTTCATATATTTGTCAATTCCCATTTTAAAATTGTTAAGTATATGGGGCCCCTGGAAAATTAATGAAGAATAAATTTGAACCACTTTTCCCCCCATTTTCCAAAAGTCCAATAGATCTGCAAAACAGGATATTCCACCTACCCCAATAACTTGAATTTCTGGACTTTCCTTTGTTCTCTCCAAAATATATTTTCTCATTTCCCGAGATTTTTTAAAACACAGTTTCCCAGAAATACCACCTTCTCCTAGATTTTCCATTATGGTCGTATTAGTAGCAATGATTCCTTCCAACTTGAATTCCTTAACTAAGTCAATAATAGGCCCTACGTCCTCAAATGAGAGATCAGGAGAAATTTTCAAATAAAGCGGTTTTGGATATAGAGATCTTACATTTTTAAGGGAGTTAAAAATAATTCTTAAATTTTCAGATCGTTGCAAATCACGAAGGCCTGGAGTATTGGGGGAACTCACATTTATTACTAAATAATCGGCAACTGGAGAAAATTTTTCATAAAGAAAAAGATAATCTTCAAATGCTTTTTCCTCTAGAGTTATTTTATTTTTTCCTAAATTTACACCCAAAATCCTACCATGATTAATGGAAGATTTAATATTCTCCAAAATCTGATTAGCGCCTAGATTATTAAATCCCATTTTATTTCTTAAAGATTCTTGCTCCGGATATCGAAACATCCGAGGCTTGGGATTTCCTTCCTGCGGTTTAGGAGTAACCGTCCCAACCTCTATGGCCCCAAATAAAGTCCTTGAAAAATAATCTAGAGCAACGCAGTTTTTATCAAGGCCTGCAGCCAAACCTACAGGGAAGGGCCAAGTTAATTTTCCAACCTGGACTTGGTAATTTGATGAAAGGGGGCCTTGATCGGTGACTAAAGAAAAAAGTAAAGGATGTCTCGATAACAGATCAAGCGTTATATTATGAACTTTTTCTGGGTCAATGGAAAAAGCGATTTTTTTAAAAGCACTATACAAATAATCCAAATTTTTCCCCGAATTCCTAATAAAGTTCTACCTGATCTCCCTCATGGATAGTCCCTCCTGACAAAAGATTTGCCAAAGCTCCATCGTCGCCAAAATAACCAACTATCTCTACTGTTGCTTTAATAATTCCTCGGGATATACCGAGCTGCGCCCCAGTTTGGGGATCAAAAATTTCACTACCAGGTGTTACTACGCTTAGGACATCTCCAATCTTAAGACCGGAAAGCCTGCCTGAGTTTAAATAAATGTTTTGTCCTTCAACTTTGGCCACTTTTCCTTGCCAATTTAATCGATTTGCCAAAGAAATGATTTTAGGAGCAACCTCATCTACTGCCTTATAAAGTCCCTTTGTTAAATTTTGATCTCTAAAATCCCTATAAGAGTCATCCTCGCTTGCAAACTTTCTAAAAGTTGAGGAATCCTCCTCCCCACTTATCTGTTCGGCGAAAATCTCACGGTTGGTGAAAACATCAAAAACCCGAATTTCCAAAACTGAGTGGGTTTCCATATTGGTATGTGATAAAACGCCTATTTCATTGCTTTTTTCGGATAGCCTAACATCAACGATTCTTCCATAAACAACTAAATATACTCCTATATTCTTTGCATTAAGAGCGATCTCCGGAAGTTTACCACCTCCTGATGAATAAATTTCTTTTGAATTCCCAAATAAATCTGAGGCATCGGGAATTATTATAAAACGATTGCTATTTTCTAGATGGGTGATGAGTCTTGATGTAACCAAATTAGCTAATTTTTCTCCGTCATATTTAGTCTCATTGGATATTGGAAGGACTAAAATTTTCTTTTTTACGCCTTGGTAATCTGACTTTTCCAATGGCGCTTCTTCAACACTTGAGGGCGTCCTTTTTACAACTTCCCCGGAACATGAAAAAAATAAAGCTAGCAACAAGGCAAAAACTGGCTTCATGCTAATTCTCCTTATTATAATACAACCCGTTTTTTGTTTTCATTAACTTCACCCTGTTCACTTTGATTTTTTTTAATTCCGGAGGGTTTAATGGCCAGGGTATAATCACCATTTTGTTCCTCGAAAATAATTCCTCTTCCATCCATCAACTTCTCTTTTTCAAATTCTTTAAGAAATTTTTCGGCTTCAGCTTGGTTTCCATTAAAATCAAGTTCCAATACTCCTTCTTTTGCTTTTAAAGAATGAATCCTGGGGTTTAATTGAAATGAAACGCCCTTCATCTTCAAAGCATCTGCAAGTCCGATCAAATCCTCTACTGAATTTATATTTCTAACTTTTAGATATAGGAGGTTTGAATTACCCAAATTATTATTTATATCCTTTTTTAATTTCGAAAATTCTTCCAGTGGAATCCTATAGATATCGGTGGCTATGGAAGAACTTAATTGGGATATATCTTCCGTGCTAAAATTAGATCTGGTTTTTGGAAGGTCTCCATAAGCTATTATTCTATTATTCCTTAGGTCAATTAAAGAAAAATTTAAAAAAATCTCCATCTGGCTTTTTTTAAGAAGGACCTTCTCCGATATTTTTTTTAATTGAATTTTAACCATAAGGAGAAATCCATCGTCAAAATTTCTTCCTCCTAAATCCCCTAACTCAAAAAAACCCTTTCCCCCCTGTTTGGATTCCAGGGTTCTTCTCAAATCAGATTGAGAATCCTCTCCCAAAGAAATAATATCTTGAATTTGTGGCTTTAATCCGTTTTCCAGATATTTTTTCCAATGGTCCGAAACAACTTGGGAAAAATCATTAACTGAAGTAATTCCAATTTCTGTCCATGAAATGTTTGAAAGGGTAAAAAGAGGCATAAGGTAAAGGTTTAAAGCTTTTACCGTTTTTTTTGGCGAAGTATATTCAAAATAAATCTGATTAACCAAGTTACTATCCACCTGTCCGGAAATGGATATATATCTTGCCTTAGGCATATTTTGGGCCCTGGTCATTGAAATGATCGAATAGGATTTGATGGCCCTATTTAAAAGGCCAAATTGAGCTTTTCTCTCAAGTCTCTTAATTCTCACTTCCTTTTCAATTTTGGAGGGTTCTAGACTCGTTTTTGGATCCGATTGATAGTTCTTCCGTAAATCTTTTTCAATATATGTAAAGAAAGAATCAAACCTCTGCTCATGTTTTTCCCAAAAAAGATCTGAGTCAAGGCCTTGTTTCTTTAAATATTTGGTTATTACATCCTGAAAAGAGTTAAAAAGAAGTTGTTCCTTTATAAATGGGAGGGAATCACCTTCCTCCGAAATAAACCTGCCTTCACCTTCAATATTAAGATCGGCTTCAACTGCCCATCCAAAATTCAAAAATAAACTTAATAATATTACAAACATTTACTTTTTATCTCCCTGATGTCCTACTTTTAATTTTACACTAATTGTCTTAAAGACGTCATTAATTTTCAAGGCCAATTGAGGAGAAGGGTTTACCAAAAACTCTTTTCCAAGTGACATTCTTGCAACACCCTCATCCCCCTCAAAGTATAAGACTAAAGGTTTAGTTCCGGGATTTAATAGCACCAATTCCTTTAGTTCTTTAAGTTTTTGAGGCTCAAGGTCTTTAAGTTTGGCCCTAACCTCTACTGATGATACCTTCTCATCACTAACTTCTTTGATTTTTTTTATCCATTTTGGAAAGAACTTTTTAGGGGTCTCCTTAAGATTTACATTTCCATCCATCACTACAATTTCTTCTTTTTCAAAAAATCGCTGAAATTCTTGGTAAACCTTGGGAAAGACTATGCATTCAATTTTACCACTTCTATCCTCCAATATTGCTGAGCACATCTTTTCCCCTTTTTTGGTCAGCATTTTTCTGGAAATAGTTAAAAATCCTGCTAAAGTTAATTCTCTTTTATTGGCATCAGACCAACCTTTTCTTGAATCCGCTGACGGGCGAATAAAATCTTCCTCGGTAAGCTCTAATACTTCCGAAACTTTCATTGAGGAAATATTTTCAATTAAATTTTCATATCCATCCAAGGGGTGTCCAGTGAAATATATACCCGTTAAAGTTTTTTCATAATCTAATTTCTCCTTAAATTCAAAATCTCGAAATGGTTTAATACCTATTTGATCATCTGAATTTGTTGAATCCACTAAATCAAAAATATTACCTTGGCCGATTTTCCTCTCCTCAGCTTTTTTGTGTCCAAAAGTCATGAAAAGTTCTAAATTTGAAAGGAGCGTATTTCTGTTTTGAGAATCACATCTATCAAATGCTCCACATTTTATTAAAGATTCCAAGGCCCTTTTATTTACAATTTTTAAATCGCATTTTTTGCAAAAATCCAAAAAGCCCTTGAATTTTCCCTTTTCCACTCGAACTCTTTCAATTTCTAAAGCCGCTGGTTCTCCTAGATTTTTTATAGCACCCAAGGCAAACCTAATTTTTTCCCCACAAATATCAAATAGATAATTTGATTCATTTACGTCGGGAGGAAGAACTTCCCCGCCTAATTTTATAAAATCATTAATATAGGCAGTTATTTTATCAATATTATCTAATTCCGTACTTAAAAGACCTGCAAAAAAACTTGGCCGGTAATAATATTTTAAAAATGCCGTTTGGTAGGCGATAAATGCGTAGGCTACTGCATGGGATTTATTAAAACCATATTCTGCAAATTTCTCCATCGAACTAAAAAGGTCACTTGCCTTTTGTCCATCAAAACCTCTACCTATGGCACCCTTTGAGAACAAATCCTTATGTTGGGCCATCTCCTCTGGGAGCTTTTTCCCCATGGCCCTTCTGAGCATGTCAGCCTGTCCCAAAGTGTATCCCGCAATGACCCTGGCAATATTCATTACCTGTTCCTGATATACGATTACTCCCAGGGTGTCCTTTAGAACTGGTTCAAGCTCAGGAAATGAAAAATTAACTTTTTTTCTACCATTTTTAATTTCAACAAATTCATCAACCATGCCTGATTCCATGGGTCCAGGTCTGTAGAGGGCATTGATTGCAGTGATATCTTCAATTGAATCTGGTTTGATCCGCTTACAAAGGTCTATCATTCCAGAAGATTCCAACTGGAAAACACCAATAGTTTCTCCTTTTGATATAAAATCAAAAATATTTTTATCATCCAAATCAATATTTTCAATATCAAAGGTAGCGTCATGATTTTTTCTAATTATATCGGAGGCGTGGGCAATTACTGTTAAGGTCTTAAGTCCAAGGAAATCAAATTTAACCAGTCCAATTTTTTCGGAGTATTTTTTGTCATATTGAATCACCTGTTCATTATCCGATCCCAAAAATAAAGGGCAATATTCAACCAGAGGTTTATTGGTGATAATAACCCCTGCTGCATGAATAGATGCATGCCTATTTATTCCTTCTACTCGCTTAGAGACATCTATTATTTTTTTTATTTTAGGATCTGAATCTTGCAGTTCTTGGAACTTTGGTTCCGTTCTTAATGCTTTTTCTAAAGTTATTCCCAGCTCTTCAGGCACAAGTTTCGCCAAAGCATCGGCCTGTGAGTATGGAAGGTCCATAACCCGGCTCACGTCACGAAGGGCCGCTTTGGCCAACATTTTTCCAAAGGTTACAATTTGGCCTACTCTTTCTTTTCCATATAACTCAGTAACATGATCAATGACTTCTCCCCTTCTTAATTGACAAAAATCAATATCGAAATCCGGCATACTAATTCTTTCGGGGTTTATGAATCTTTCAAAAAGAAGATTATATTGAATTGGATTTATATCTGTAATTCTAAGTGCATATGCAACAATCGATCCAGCCCCTGAGCCCCTTCCAGGACCAACAGGAATTTTTCTCTCTTTTGCCCATCCTATAAATTCAGCCACGATTAAAAAATACCCAGCGAAACCCATATTATTAATCATATGGAGCTCTTCCGCCATTCTATTAAAATACTGGGGTTTAATTTCATTTTCCCAATTATTTAATTTTCGGATTTTATTAAAATGGGGTCCTTGAAATCTTTTTTCTAATCCCTCACTTGAAAGTCTTTTGAAGTAATCAAATTGGGTTTCCGAGGTATTAATAGTAAAATCTGGAATATGATAAACTTGATTCCCCTTTTCATCCTTCCAATTTAATTTGAGGTTACATTTCTTCGTTATCTCTAAAGAATTTTCAAGAACTTCTGGCATTTCTGAAAAAAGTGAATACATTTCCTGGGAAGATTTAAAATAATACTCCTGGGTTTTAAATTTAATTCTTTCCTCATCCTTAAATGTTTTTTTCTCCTGAACACATAGTAAAATGTCCTGCGCTAGTGCATCCTCTTTCTTGAGGTAATGGATATCATTGGTCGCAACCAAAGAGATATTTTTGTTTTTGGCAAATTCAATAATTTTTGAATTTACTTTCTTTTCTTCAGGAATTCCGTGATCCTGAAGCTCTAAATAAAAATCTTGGCCGAAAATTCCATGGAGTTTTAAGAGTCCTTCGGTAGCGTTTTCGTTATCACCTATTAAAAATTTCTGGCCTGCATCTCCCTTTATACATGCAGAAAGGCAAATCAATCCCTCCTTAAAATCCCTAATTAGTTCAAGGTCTGCCCGAGGTTTGTAATGCATCCCTTCTAAATAGGATTTGGTAATAATTTGACATAAATTTTTATAACCAATTTCATTTTTACATAGAAGAATTATGTGGGTAATTTCGTGCCGGATCTCCTGAATATCTTGAGAGGAAACTAATGATGATGAACTGTTTAAGGGACGATCAAATCTGCTCCCGGTTGTAAAATATATTTCGCAACCAAGTATTGGTTTAACCCCTGCTTTTTTTGCCTTCTCATAAAATTCTATGGCCCCAAACATATTTCCATGGTCGGTTAACGCCACAGCAGGCTGGTTAAAATCCTTGGCCCTTTGGACTAATTTATCTATAGTTAGGGTGCTATCTAAAAGAGAATATTCCGAATGAGCATGCAGGTGTACAAAAGTTTGATCCATAACAAGGGTAATAATCTATAACTTTTTACACCAATTTTCAGGACGCTCAAAGTAACTTTTGGCGAAGTGTTATTTTAGGCAACTTTATCATTTTCATCTTCCTCATCCGGAGGAGGTTGGTTTTCGGGTTCAAGTTCCTCTGGATCAACGACTTTTAAAAAGAAATACATAGGGGAATGCCAACCAGATATGTACCAGGCCATAACTATCATTAAAAATTGAGCAGGAAGGGTAAAAATCATCAATTGTGGTGCAATCTCAGGAAATAACTCTTTACTTCCAATCATATGAAATAAGGCAGGGAGATAACAAAATAGGAAAAAAACCATAAATTTTGCCGCAATTTTCTTTAATTCAGGAATCATAATACCTATTGCCATTATTATTTCAAAAAATCCGGTAATTAAAACCACCGCTTCTGGGAAAGGTATGTAGGGAGGAACCATCTTTATGTAGAAATCAGTCTCCAGAAAATGACCCATTCCCCTAGAACTAAATACTAAAAACAAAAATCCTCTTACTATAAAGTCCAGAGCTTTCATTTTTTACCCTTTGAAAAGAATTTATAAGGATTTTTCGGATATTTTCTCGACGAAATAAAACTTGTTTAAAAAGAATTTTTATTTATTCCCACTCAATAGTTCCGGGCGGCTTGGAGGTTATATCATATACCACTCTGGTAACACCTGAAACTTCGTTGGTTATTCTATTCGAGACCTTTTCCAAAAAGGAAAAAGGCATTTTAGACCATTTAGCAGTCATACCATCGCTACTATCTACCATTCTCAAAGATAAGACATTTTCATATGCCCTTGAATCACCTTTAACTCCTACAGTTTTTACGGGGAGTATAACAGTGAAGGCCTGCCAGGTTGAGTTATAAAGATTGTGGGAGTTTAGTTCTTCAAAAAGAATTTGATCGGACTCTTGGACCACCTTTACCAACTCTGGGGTAATTGTTCCTAAAACCCTTATACCAATACCTGGACCAGGGAAGGGATGTCTGAATAGCCAACCCTCTGGCAAATTAATTTCCTTGCCCATTTTTCTGACCTCATCTTTAAAAAGAAGTCTTAAAGGTTCAAGAAGTTTTAATTTCATTCTATCAGGTAGGCCACCAACATTATGATGAGATTTGATAGTATCAGATTTTCCGTTTTTTCCATGGGGGCTTAAAGATTCAATAACGTCTGGGTAAAGTGTTCCCTGTAACAAATACTCAAACTTGATTCCGTGTTCTTCTTCAAACTGATGAACTTTTTTCTCAAAAATCTCAATGAAAGTTTTTCCAATTATTTTTCTCTTAGTCTCCGGTTCAAAAACACCATTTAGATTTTCAAAAAACTCTGCTTTCGCTTCAATTATCTCAATTGATAAATCGCTACCTTTCATTAGATTTTGCATATGAATATAATCTTGAGGTCGAAGAAGGCCATGATCCACAAAGAAACATTTTACTTTTTTACCGTGCACTTTTGCCGCTAATGTGGCAGCGACTAAAGAATCAACCCCACCTGAAAAAGCGCAAAGTATATATTTTCCTGCGGCTATTTTTAAATATTCAATGGCCTCATCCACCATAGTTTTAGAGGTCCAATCCTTTTCCAGCCTTGCTATTTCACTATAAAAATAATTTAAAATATCCAATCCGTGTTGGGTGTGTTCAACCTCGGGATGAAATTGTAATCCCATTATGGGTTTATCGATATGTTTTATCCCGCCGATAAAACCATTTTGTGTCTCAATAATTGTTTCAAAACCATTTGGCACTTTTGAAATATGATCAGAGTGACTCATCCATACGCTAAATTTTTGAGGACAATTTATGATATTAAAAGATCCCTTAAAATGAACTTCAGTATGGCCATATTCCCCGCTAACACCTTTCTCAACCACACCTCCAAAAACTTTACCCAACAGTTGCATTCCATAACAAATTCCAAGAACCGGAAGCCCAGTCTTATTTAAAATAAAGGAATAATCATTTTTATCATGAAAAACTGATTGTGGACCTCCTGAAAGAATTAAGGCCTTTGGATAAATTCCTTTTTCAAAAGATTCTCTTACTTGCTCCAAAGTGTAAATCGAAGCGGAAAACCCCAGTTCTCTACTTTTTCTAGTAATGAGCTGGGTGTACTGAGAACCAAAATCAATTATCCAGGTTTGTCGTTCATTCATAATTTTTCTCTTTTAGCTTAGGTAGTAATTTGGAGCTTCTTTAGTGATCATTACATCGTGTGGATGGCTTTCCTTCAAAGCGGCTGGAGTGATTTGAATAAAATTTGCCATCTCCTGAAGTTGGGTTAAATTTTTTGCCCCAACATATCCCATTCCTGCCCTAAGTCCACCAAGCAATTGGTAAATTGAACTTACCAAGGATCCTCGATAGGGAACTTGTCCCTCAATCCCCTCCGGAACCAATTTTTTAATTTCTTCCACTTGGCCTTGTCCGTAACGATCTTTAGATCCCAACTTCATGGCACCTAAGGATCCCATTCCACGATAAACTTTAAAAGTTCTTCCCTGATACAGAATTCTTTCACCGGGGGATTCATCGGTTCCGGCAAAAAGACTACCTATCATCACGGAGCTTGCTCCGGCCGCCAATGCTTTAACAATATCACCTGAATATTTAATTCCCCCATCTGCGATGAATGGGATCTTTTCTTTATTACATACGGTTGCACATTCCATAACTGCAGAAAGTTGAGGCATCCCTACTCCTGCGACAACTCTTGTTGTACAAATTGAACCTGGCCCTATTCCTACTTTAATTCCGTCTACTCCAGCAGCAATTAAATCTTCACACGCCTTTGCCGTGGCAACATTTCCAGCGACGATATCAATTTTTGGAGCTTTAATTCTAATCCATTTAACCATCTCAATTACACCTTTTGAGTGTCCATGAGCTGTATCGACAACAATTGCATCTACCCCTGCTGCTACAAGAAGTACCACCCTTTGTTTTTCTTTTTCTCCTACTCCAACTGCCGCAGCCACTCTCAATCTTCCAAGGGAATCTTTATTGGAATTGGGAAAATGAATTATTTTGGTAATATCTCTGATAGTGATTAAACCCTTTAATCTTCCCTGTTCATCTACGACTGGAAGTTTTTCTATCCTGTGACGATGAAGAAGTTGCCTTGCTTCGGCCATGTTTACATTTTCCGTGACAGTTACAAGTTTTGATTTAGGAGTCATAACTTCTCTAACTCTTAAACTTAGATTTTCTTCAAACTGCATATCTCTACTGGTTAGAATTCCTTCCAATCTGTTATCTTCATCGACCACTGGAACACCTGAAATTCCATGTTTTGCAGTCAGGTCAACTACAGTCTGTAATGTATCATCCGGTCTTACTGTAACCGGTTCTACAATTATTCCTGCTTCATATTTTTTAACTTTTCTAACCTCATTTGCATGATCTTCCGGGGAAAGATTTTTGTGAATTACACCGATTCCACCTTCCTGGGCCATTACGATTGCAACTCGGGATTCAGTCACTGTATCCATTGCAGCGGATACTATGGGCATATTTAATGGGATATTTCTTGAGAACTTCGAGACTAACTCAGCCTCACTAGGTAAAATTTCTGAATAGCCGGGCTTTAAGAGCATGTCATCATAGGAAAATCCCAATTTATTCTCATTATTTTTGGACATAACCACCCCACTTTTTTCGATTGTTCGTTTATAACTTAACTGGACAAAAAAAAATAGTAGGCCGGTATTTAATTACAGGGATTTAGGGTCTTTTTAATGGGATTTAAGATCTTTGATAAGGGTGTCCATTTCCTTGGAAGACTTTGATGTCGGAGCGCCATAAACACGAATTGGGACCTCTTTATGTTTCACCTTAATTGAAGAAGGCTCCCTTTTACGTGATTTTAATGGCTTAGCCTTCTTCGCCTTAATATAAATGATCTTACCCTCTTGTTTTGATGCCAAGGTCCTTCTGGGGCTTTCAGAAAAGGTTGAAGCAATCTTGTCCAAATTTCTCTTTGAAGTTGGTGATGGTATCGATGCCATTCCCATTTGAAGGTCTGTGGTTATTGAAGAAATCTGACCTGATTTAACATCTACTGAAGAATCTAATTTGTTTTTACTCTTAAGCTCAAATAATCCATCGAAAACTATCACTTCTGTTTTTTTTAGTTCAGGGTCAAATGAAATTGTTCCCTCAGATTCAGAAAATTTGATTATAGAATTGGGGGTTTCAACTGTTATGGTATTGCTATTTAAGGCGAGGGAGGTCACTTTTAATGACCCTCTAGTTAACTCCATTCCATCAGACCTAAACTTTACCAATCCGCTAGAACTTAATTGATATTTATTGTCAAAATAATCCGAGAAAATTACCAATCCACCTTCCTCAACCAACAGTTGGGACCCCGGTTCCAAAAAATCTCCATTTTTTACGATTGATGAGATTTCATCAGGTGCAAGCAAAAAGGCTTTTTCGTTTTTAATTGAGTTAATAAAACCAAAGGTTTCCCCATAAACCTCAAAAGATAAAAAGAATAAAAATAAAAAAAAGGATTTATTTTTTAATAATTTTTTCATAATTTCTTTCCAAAATTTTCCATTCCGGGGTGTTCTGATACTTTTCTTGGAATTCAACTAAATCATTTTTAAAATTTTTCTTATCCCCTAGCTTGTTGTGAATTAAAGTAAGCCATAATTTGGACTGGAGAAAATATTTTGAGCTGGGATACTCGTTGATAATTTTTTCAAAGACTTCTTTTGCGGATTTATATTTTCCGTCCTGATAGAGGCTTCTACCTGCTTTAAATAATAATTGGTCATCAATCCTTTTAAAATCGGGGAATTTTTTTAAAAGTGCTTGGAAAAAATAGGATGCCTTCTCAAAGTCTTCTCTTTCAAATTCTATTTCCGCAACAAAGATTATTTCATCAGGGTTCCAGGTATCCTCTAAATTTTGGAAACGTTTTATATTTTCGGAGGAAAGCTTCCTATCAATTTTTTTGGGTTCAACATAGGATTTTTTTAACTCCAATTCTAATCCAATTATTCTGCTTTTTAATTCCCTGTTTTCCTTTGCAAGATTTAACACCGCTCCATCATTTTTATTTTGTTGCTGAACCCTTTTTTCAAGATTCTCTACATAGGAACAACCTGATAGGGTAAATAGTAGCAAAAGCTGTAATTTCATTATGAGATTATTCGGAAAATTGAGGCCTTAATTTAAGATTTCTTTTAATTTTCGGCTATATAACTTGACAAAAGTACTTTACTTATTCCTTATTAGGCGTATTTTTTGCTATATTCTTAATTTGTTTTGAATTACAAAGAGGATTTAATGAAAATTTTTACTCACATTTTTTTGTTTTCTCTTTTTTCCTTGGCCTTTGCAAATAACGAAGATATCCCCAAGGAACCGGTAAAACTTTCGATCGAAATTTATAAAGAAAAATATCTTGCTCTTAATTTTGAATCTCATCCAGGTTGGCATATTTACTGGAAAAATCCTGGGGATGCTGGTCTTCCAATTTCACCTACATTTTTCTTAAATGATAATCCAATTGACTTAATTGGGTTGGAATGGCCCGCACCTAGGTCCTTCGAGGAACAAAGTGGAGAAATTAACACCTATGGATATGAAGGAAAGATAGGTATCTTTTATCAACTTCCGGACCAATCACTTAATAATCAAAATTTAACGGTGAATGTCACTTGGTTAGCATGCAAAAATATTTGTATTCCAGGCCAGAAAAAAATTCAAGGAAGGATTGAAAGCAATAATTATAATTATCCCGAAAAGGAAAATATTTTTTCTCCAGAGGAAATAGAAAAAAATTTCAACGCTATCCCAAAAGCAAAAGAATTGCCCCAAGATATTGACATCCTACTTTCAAAAAGGGGAGAAAATAAACTTGTAATATTTTATAACCTAAAAGCTCCTAATAATTATCCTCAAACAAATATTTTTTATCCTTTACCATCACACCCTTTTAATTTTAGAAAGGAGGAGTTATTTAGGGACACAAAAAATAATATATATGGAAAAATGGAAATCGATTGGGATGGGGAATATAGCGATCCCTCCGAGCCCCTCCCAGCCGATGGAAATTTTGTTAAACCCCATTTGCTAAAATTTCTCTTTTTAAACCCTCTCACCAACGAATATGAATTAATCTCAAAAAACTTTGCCTCTTTTGATTTGGCGGGAGCCCAAAAATTAGATGAGCTTTTTAAAATTCTTACACCAGTAGAAAAAAAGAAAGTATCCTTTGAGGAACCTCAGACCTTTTCTTCAGCTTTTTGGTATTACCTCCTATTTGCTTTTTTAGGAGGACTACTCCTAAATCTTATGCCATGTGTTTTACCGGTAATTTCACTTAAGATTTTTTATTTAATCAAACATAAAAAGGCCTCGAGGTCCGTTTTAATTAAACACAACCTAAGTTATTCCTTAGGAATTTTCTTCACCTTTACGATACTTGCCATAATTGTTGCTTCACTAAAAGCAACTGGTGAAATAATAGGGTGGGGTTTTCAATTACAATCCCCCCAATTTTTATCGGTAATAATTTTTATTCTATTTATTTTTGTTTTAAATCTTTTTGGCCTTTTCCAATTCCTAACACCTGGAGGGAAATTTTTGGGGAATATTCAGACTTCCGAAAACTACTTTGGAGATTTCCTAAGCGGAATTCTAACCACTATTTTGGCAACTCCCTGTAGTGCACCTTTTTTAGGAACGGCCCTAACTTTTGCTTTTACCTCCAATGCTACTAATATTTTTCTTATTTTTGGGGGAATAGCCTTAGGCCTTGCTATTCCTTTCCTATTAATTGGATTATTCCCTAAACTAATATCATTCTTACCAAAGCCGGGACAATGGATGGAGGGACTTAAACATTTTCTGGGTTTGACCCTTCTTTTGACGATTGTCTGGCTCTTTGATGTATTTATTCAACTTAATCCTCCCTCCCATTTTGTAATTTATTTGGGTACCTCTCTTTCCTTGATATTTTTTGCATTGTTCGCAAAAAAACATACCTCCAAAAATTTTATTCTTTTTATTATTCTGCTCCTTCTGCCCGGATTAATAATGGGCAAACTTATTTTTACTAGTGATTTGCATAAGGAAGGGACAGAAACCGATATAATTTGGAAAACTTGGTCAATTGATAAAATGGAAGAACTTAGAACTTCTAATAAATTTGTATTTATTGATTTTACCGCAAAATGGTGCCTGACTTGCAAAGTGAATGAATCATTAGTTTTAAAAACAGATTCCTTTAAAGAATTAGCAAAAAAATATGAAATGGAACTTCTCCTTGCCGACTGGACTAAAAGAGATCAAAGTATCACCGATTTCCTTTTGGCAAATGGAAAAGTTGGGGTTCCTGCCTATTTTATCATTGATAAAAAAGGGAAGTTGATTGATTTAGGGGAAACTATTTCCATTGGTGAAATAGAGCAAAACCTCAAATAATGTTTTGAAATCTTGAAGGTACTAACATCAATTCATGAATTTCCTTTAGTGGATCCTTATTTTCGTAAAGGACTCCATAAAGAATTCGGGTAACCCTTGCGCGGATTTGATATTTTTCGGCAATTAGATAAGCTGCCTTGGTGGTTTTGTATCCTTCCACCGTTGTTCTTTGCGACTTTATTATTTCTTCTGATTTTCTACCCTTGCTTATTTCAATCCCAAAAGATTTGTTACGGCTAAAATGTCCAGTGACTGTTAAGATTAAATCTCCCATCCCGGATAAACCGTAGAAAGTCTCTGGCCTTGCATTATAAACCACTCCAAATCTAAGCATTTCGTTTATACCGTAAGTGATCATTGCTGCTGTGGTGTTGTGATTAAAACCTAACCCTTCTACTATACCTCCGCCAATTGCCAAAAGATTTTTTAAGGAGCCCCCTAGGAGAACTCCTTTAACATCGTAGCAGGGAAGTGTTTTAAAATAAGGAGTTTGCATATAGGCCATAACTTTTTCAAGGTTGGCCCGTGATTTTCCTGCTATTGAAACTGCAGTTATTTGTTTATCAACTATTTCTTTTGCAAAAGAAGGGCCCGATAGGTAGCAAAAGTTATCCGCGAAACCCAGAAAGTGATGGTAGTATATCTCATCGGCCAATTCCAAAGTTTCCGCGTTCATCCCCTTCGATAGAGATACAAAAGGGATTCCTTTTTCTAAAATTTTTCTCAATCTATCATAGTTTTGATCGCAATATTCTCTTATTGAACTTGTGGGTAATCCTGAAACGATTAACTCAATATCCCCAATTACCAGAGAATCTACCTCTTCCCAAGAAAGAGCGGGGACAATATTTGCTGGTAAGGTGAAACCAGGTAAGTAAACGATATTTTCCCTTTTCTTTTTTAGGCTCTCATAAACCTCAGGAGACCTAACCAATAAAATAACCCTTTGGAAATTGTTGGCCAACACTGATGCCATTGAAGTGCCAAATGCACCTCCTCCAAATATTACGGAAGTTTTAAATTTCATTATTTTAATCTCCTTTTTTTAAAGGGAAATAAGACCTTTAACATGGGTAACCTTTTTGTAGACCGTGATAACCTCATCAGAAGAACTCATCTCAGTTTTGACTATAACTGAAATGTATTTTCCATTTTGCGAGGAATTGAAGGTCATCCCATCTTTGCCCAGTATTCTTTCTAATTCTGAAAGTTCTGTAAAGGGAATGATAAATCTAAAGATATATTCGGATGGCCAAGAGTAGCTTTTGTCTAACAGGTGTTTAAATTTATTAAAATCCATTAAATCTCATCAAAATCTAAAATTTTTGGAATGATTCCCTTTGCGTATCTTAAAATATCGATAACTTCTCTTGCACAGGCCTTTCCTGAAGGTCTTGAGGTGATATAATCAACCACTTCCCTAACTTCTATTGAAGCATTAGGAACTGTAGCAGAAAAACCTGCGCGCTTAAGTAGCGGGATATCGAAAAGCTCATCCCCCATAAAAAGAATTTCTGAGTCTTTATAACCCATTTTTAAAACTTCTCGGTAAGCGTCCCGCTTATCCTCATTTCCAAGGAAGATAAAATCCAAACCTAGATTTTCTTCAAATCTTTTCTTGACCCCTAAGCTATTGCCTCCGGAAATTATTCCAACTTTAATGCCTGCTTCCATTAGCATTTTTAAACCAAAACCATCCTGAGCATGAGTGGTCCGGTTAAATCCCACTTGATCCCCATCCCAACTTATTAATCCATTGGTTAAAATTCCATCTACATCAAAAAGGACAACCCGGATGTTGACCAATTTATTAAAATATTTTTGGGAAATTTCTTTTAGATTTAGATTCATATCACTGCTCTACGGACCCTCAATAGACTTTCTACAAAAGGTTTTACCGAGGTAAGCGGAAGGCTTGTGGCACTATCAGATAAGGCCTTATCTGGATTTGGATGGGCCTCCATAAATACGCCATCCGCCCCGGCAGCAACGGCTGCCCTGGCTAAAACCAAAATTTGTTCTCTTTTTCCACCTGTTGATGTGCCAAGACCGCCTGGACGTTGAACACAATGGGTGGCATCGTGAATGGCCCTTACTCCAAAGCTCTTCATAATTTGGAAGGAAGCCATATCTACAATTAGATTATTATAACCAAATGAGCTTCCTCTCTCGGTTAAAAGGATTCTTTCTTTTGGAATAAAATTAAGTGCTTTTTGGACAATATTTTCCGTCTCCTCAGGAGAGAGAAATTGACCTTTTTTTATTTTCAATTGCCTTTGATATTTCTGACATGCGATTGCACCTGCTGCAATCATATCCGTTTGTCTGCAAAGGAAAGCTGGTATTTGTAACGTATCTACAACCGAGGCCACTTCGTCAGCCTGTTCAGGTACATGAAAATCAGTAATAACCGGTATTTTATATTTGCTTTTAACTCTTGAGAGGATTTCCAAACCTTTTTCAATTCCCGGACCCCTATAAGAATTTATTGAAGTTCTATTGGCCTTATCGAAGCTCCCCTTGAAAGTCAGGTTTATTGAATCAGAAAATTCGCCAAGCTCTTTAACCAGAAAATCTGCTACCTCTAAGGCCAATCCTTCGCTTTCTAATACACATGGACCTATAAAAAAATCCATTTTCATTCTTTACCTCCCAATTTATCGGAGAAATGAATAAACCTTTCAAATAGGGGGTGGGGCAAGAAAGGTCGTGATTTAAATTCTGGATGATACTGGCATGCTATGAAAAATGGATGATCTTCAATTTCAATGATTTCCACCAAATTTAATTTTTTATTTATTCCTGAAATGGTCAAACCTGCCTTTTTTATTTTATCAATATAACTATTATTAACTTCTAAACGGTGTCTGTGTCTTTCTGAAATTAGATTAGAATTATAAATTCTCTCGGCCAAGGATCCCTTGGTTATATCGCAGTCATAGGCACCTAATCTCATAGAAGCGCCTTTAGTTCCTTCTTTTGATTGACCTGAAAGATAGTGAATAACTTTTTCCCCTTCTTTTTCAAATTCTTCTGATGTTGCATTTTTTATCCCGGCAACATTTCTAGCAAATTCAATAAGAGCAAGTTGGAGACCAAGACATATTCCAAAAAATGGTTTTTTTGCTTCTCTTGCGTATTTTATCGCAAGGATCTTTCCTTCGGTTCCCCTTTCCCCAAAACCTCCAGGAACAAGTATTCCCTGAACCCCTTCCAATTTATTTTTTGCGTCCTGATAATCTTTAATATTTTCAGAATCAACATAAACCAAATTAAGTTTAAGTTGGTTGAACAAGGCCCCATGGTGAAGTGCCTCTGCCAGGGACTTATAAGATTCAATAAGTTCTGTATATTTTCCAATGATTCCAATTTTTACTTCTCTTAAGGGATTTTCAAAATTGTGGATTACCTTTTCAAGGTCATCAATTTTAGGTTTTGCAGTCCACATACCCAAAAGTTCCGTCAATTTTTCATCCAATGCCTGTTCATTGAGCTTTAAGGGTAGTTCGTAAATATTGTCTAGATCTGGTGAATGAAAAATCTGATCTTTAGGAACGTTACAAAATAAAGCCAATTTCTCCAAGTGAGTATCTTCGATTTCTCTATCAGATCTACAAATAATAATATTGGGGCTGAGTCCCAATGATCGGAGTTCTCTTACGGAATGTTGTGCAGGTTTAGTTTTTAATTCCCCGGCCGATTTTAAATACGGAAGGAGAACCAAATGAATAAAAACCACATTTTCGAAACCCACATCGTTGGCGAACTGTCTTATGGATTCAAGAAAGGGGAGAGACTCAATATCTCCAACTGTACCCCCAATTTCTGCAAGAAGGACTTCGGCATCCTCAGCTGCAAGGGCTATCCTTCTCTTTATTTCATTGGTAATATGTGGAACTACTTGAACAGTTTTCCCCAAATATTTTCCAAACCGTTCGTTTTCAATTACTTGCTGATAAACTTGACCGGTCGTAAAATTACTTCTTTTTGAAAGGGTCAAAGAAGTAAACCTTTCATAGTGACCCAAATCTAAATCGGTCTCAGCACCATCATCAGTAACAAAGACTTCTCCATGTTGGGTAGGACTCATAGTTCCTGGATCAACATTTATGTATGGGTCCATTTTTAAAATATTTATTTTTAGGCCTCTTCTCTCAAGAAGAGCTCCAATACTTGCAGTGGCAAGGCCTTTTCCTAATGAACTGGAAACACCACCTGTAACAAAAATGTATTTTTTAACGCCGTTATTTTTTAATTTTTTAACCATTGGTCAAAACCCTTTCAACTTTTTGAATATCCTCAGGGGCATCTACCCCAATCAATTTTGCTTCGGTTTTTAAACCCAAAATTTTCATCCCAAGTTCCAAAGCCCTTAATTGTTCTAAAGACTCTCTGTTCTCATAAAATCCTTGTGGTGACTTGGAGAACCTTTCAAGGGCCTCGATCTTGTAAGAATAAATACCTATATGTTGGTACCATTCGGAAGACGATTTATCATCCACGAAGTAAGGTATTTGGGACCTTGAGAAATAGTGGCAAATTCCAGATTGTTCTGAATAAATCACTTTAACTACGTTTTTACTGTTGAAATCCTGATCGATCGAGTCTCTTTTTCTAACTAATGTGGCCAAATCTGAGCCATTTTGAAGGTGAAAAGAACATAATTTTCTTAATTCACGGCCAGTTAACAGGGGTTCATCCCCTTGCATGTTTACTACCAGATCATATTCTTTATTTTCAAAAAACCGCTTAAATGCGAGATAAATCCTTTCAGACCCGGTATTAACTGCATCATCGACCCGACAAACTTTCCCATTTATTTCATTTAAATGATTTTCAATTTCTTCGCTATCTGTGACGACGTAAGTTTCAAATTTTAGTTTTAAGGGGGCTAAACTATGCCCTTCAAGGGAAGAAGGGGAAAGGTAAAAATTTGCTTCCTGACAATTCTCATAAACCCTCTGAATCATTGACTTTCCCAACAATTTGGCCAGGGGTTTACCAGGAAACCTACTTGAGTTAAAACGGGCCGGAATTAAAACCAGCACCTTCTTCTCATTCACAATCCCAGTTACTCCGAAATTTAAAGACCGAATCTACCACCTAACTTGATTTATGGAAAGATATGTTACAATCACAATATATCTTATTCACTGTATGCGATGCATTATATTTTTATTAATTTTCTCCACCGAAATTAAGGCAGTTGGCCTAGATGAGGATAATATTCGGGGGGCCGTAATTACGGATCCAAGTACAACTCGTAGGTGTGAAGAATTAATTAAAGAAAGAAGCGAAAAAATCACCTATAAAAATAAAATTTTAAGTCTGATTGATAAAAATAAAAATTTGAAAATAATGACCCCTGAAAATAAAACCTCAATTCATGAGATATTGGATCAAACCAAAAAAGTATTGGATGAAAAACTAAGGAAAGCCACGCAAAAAATTCAGGACTCCGGTGAGGAAATTGTACGGATAGGATGTCCAGGAATCACCCTATAAATCAATTGACATAGGCCTCTTTTTCTAGGACTTTTTAGTCCTTTGGAGAAGATATGATTCCACGATATGAAAAAAAAGAAATTTCCGATATTTGGTCTGATTTTTACCGATTTAAAACTTACCTTGAGGTTGAATTAGCCATTCTTAAGGCACAGGAAGGAAAGGAAATTCCAAAGGGAACTTCGGAAAAAATTCGGAAAAAATCCAAAATAAATCCTCAAAGAATTTTTGAAATTGAAGAGATTACAAAACATGACATTATTTCTTTTTGTACTTCAATTACCGAAAATCTTGATCCCGAATTAGGAAAATATTTTCATTTTGGAGTTACCTCTTCAGATATTATTGATACTTCTCAAACAATTCAAATCAGAGATTCTATAAAATTAATTCTCCCAGAATTAGAAAAAATCCTTAAAACTCTCCTTGAAAGATCCAAAGAGATGAAAAATGTTTTATGTATAGGAAGATCTCATGGAATGTATGCAGAACCCATGAGCTTTGGGCAAAAACTTTTGGGTCATTATTGTGAATTTTATAGAAGGTATATCGATCTAAAAAATTACTTAGAAAGTGATTTAACTGCCCAATTTTCTGGTGCAGTTGGGAATTACACTATTTTAGATCCGGAAACAGAAAAAAAAGCCGCTTCAATACTAGGTCTTAAGGTAGAAGCTGTCTCAACCCAAGTTATCCCCAGAGACAGAGTAGCAAAACTTGTAAGTATAAATGCCCAAATTGCTGTGGCCATCGAAAGATTGGCTGTTGAAATTAGACACCTCCATAGATCCGAGGTTAATGAGCTTCAGGAAGGATTTTCAAAGGGCCAAAAGGGTTCTTCAACTATGCCACATAAGAAAAATCCTATCTCTGGTGAAAATTTAACGGGGATGGCAAGGATGTTAAAGTCACACACAAGCATTGCAATGGATAACTGTGTGCTTTGGCATGAAAGAGATATTAGCCACTCAAGTGCCGAAAGATTTTATCTTCCCGATAATTTTGGGATTCTTTATTATGGGCTTGGACGCCTAAACTCTACCCTTAAAAATCTGCAATTTAACAATGAAATAATGGAACAACGGGTAAAGGAAAACTTTATTTATCTTTCAAGCTATTATCTACATCATTTAATTTTGAGATCAGATATATCCAGAGATGAACTTTATAAGCTAGTTCAAGAAGCCGCTTTTGAGGGCCAAAAAAGCAATTCCTCAAAAATATTTTTCGATACTCTTAAAAAACTTTTGAAAAACAGGAAAATTAATTTGGATTTACCGCAACCAACGTTTAAAGAGATAAAAAATATTTATCTGAAACATACTGATGCAGTATTTAAGAGAACTTTATCTCAATATCCTCTTTAAAGATATTCTTTGGTGGTTTCTTCTTTTTTTAAAAATTCCACTATATTTTTAACTTTTTGGGATTCTGCTTTAGGCAGAATCATTAAAACTTTTTCATTAGAAACTACAATAAGATCATTTACTCCTAAAATTGAAACCAACTGGTTAGGAGCATATACAATATTTCCCTTGGAATTTTCCAAATAATAATTTTTACATTTAACCATCGTATTACCTTCTGTTGAAGGTATAAGGGCTTCTAATGCCTCCCATGATCCAAGATCATTCCAATCAAAACTGGAGGGAACTACCATTACCTTTTCGGATTTTTCCATTATGGCGTAATCAATTGAATCACTTGGTATCAAATCATAGATATTTTTTAAATTTTGAGGATTTCCCTTTAGGTCTTTAAAATGTTTATACATTTCAGGTGCTAAAGATTTAAATTCATCAAGCAAGGTTTGGATTTTGGAAATAAAAATTCCTCCATTCCAAAAATAATTTCCAGATGCCAGGTAATCCTTGGCAGTATCCAAATTTGGTTTTTCCTTAAATGCGGCAACTTTATAAGCTTCTCCTTTTCTTTCTCCCTTTTGAATATACCCATAACCTGTATGGGGGAAATTTGGAGGAATACCAATTGTAACAATAGAATTTTGAGAAACTGCCACTTCAAAACACTTATTCAAGGTATTCCTAAAACCATTTTCATTTAAAATCACATGGTCGGAAGGAATAATGGCCACAACATCTTCTAGACTTGCTCCTTTGTCCAAAAGGTATGCAAGGGCCAATAGAATACAGGGTGCTGTGTTTCTTCCAGATGGCTCAAAAATTAAACCATCTTTGGCACAAAGACCTTGAGAACACTCCTTTGCATATTTCTCCTGTTCTTTAAGCGTAACTATATACCTATTCTCCTTTGGAATTAGCCCTTCAACCCTTAAAAGAGAACTAGTTAAAAGAGATTTATTCCCAAAAAAAGATAAGTACTGTTTTGGTTTTTTTGAAGTGGATTCAGGCCAAAATCTTGTACCCTTTCCACCGGCCATTACAAGACAAAAGAATTGGTTTTGCATGGCCATTTTTAAACACAAAAGGAAGGGTTAATCAAATTTAACGATTAAGTATTCTTGTCCTTGAAATAAAGACTTCTCTGATACGATGTATTCATTTGCTTCATTTTGGTTAGTAAACACACCAACGCTAACGCGATACAACATGCCCTTGTCCTTAATTTCAATTTCCTGAATAATAGGTTCATAACCTCGAACTCTAAACCCATCGGCGAATTTTTCAGCATCACCATAAGAACGGTAAGAACCTAGTTGGATTGTGAATTTCCCACTAAATTCTGATATTGGCTTCTCCTCTACCTTTGGAGTTACAGCACTCGGTGCTCTTTCTACTTGTTTAGATTCATCAGTTAAAGCTGCAAACTCCTGAGTTAATTTTTGAGTGGATGACTCAATTTCTTTTTGAGGGCCAGGTGTTGTATCTGGAGTTGAGGATGGGGACCTAACCATCTCTTTTTCAAGTTTTGCCCTTAAATTTCCTTCCTGGATATCTTCTTTGGTAATTCCAACCTTTTCCAGGGAATAATATTTTCCTATCCTCACCCCCATCAGGAATGAAAGTAAGGCTATTAATACCATACAAATAAAAATTAAAAAAACTTCTTTTTTAGCAAAAATTACAATCTTTGTTTCTTCCATATATTTTATTCTAATTGGGTATTTTCATGGAATCAATCAGGTATTTCAGAAATGAAAAAAACCAACAATAAAAGATAATTCTTTTTTCAATACTTTTGTTTTGAATTAGGGTGATCCCGGAAAAAAGGGGATTAAATGAAAAATTCTAAAGGACAAACAGTAATGGAATATATAATCGTTTCAAGCCTTATAGGCATCTTTTGCCTATTCACGGTTAAACAATTCGGTAAGGCCTTGCAAAAAAGAATTGACTACCTTAAGAGTCAACTGGTTAACGAAATTACGCTGGATTAATTGATGTTTAATAATATTTTAGGACAAATCCTGCTGTTTTCCCTTTTATTTTTATTTTTAAGCGTTTGGAGGCACCAAAGGTGTCAGGATCTGGCAACCTTAAAATTTTACCAGTTAACGATGTTAGGGATTTTAAATGAAAAACCCTTTAATGGAGAAGTTTCCTCATGCGGAAAAATTTTTTTTTTAAAAAATGAGGGGAGTATAACTTTTAGCTTTATTTTGGTGCTTCCCCTTTTTCTTCTTATATTCATAATGAGTCTTTTAGAATCCAGAATTATTTCAAAAAAAATAGATCAAAACTTCAAAACTTTCGTTTACTTAAAAAAAATGAAGAAAAATTTAAATAAAGATTTCGTGGTTTTAAAAGATAAAATTTCTTCAATAAAAAAAATCAAACCAGATGAACCATAATGCCGGATCGTCGACCCTTGAAATTACTTTTTATTCATTTTTTCTCCTTTCGATCATTTTGTCTTCTATTAAAATTCACCGGGAAAATCACGAGGTCATGAGGAACAAAATAAAAAGGCAATTTTATGAATTTAAAAAAAATTAAATCTTATTCAAATGTTTTGGCTTTGATAAGTTCTAATCTTTTTTTAGCCCTAGCATTTTATTTTTACTTGGGAGAAGGTCCAAAAAACCAGGTAAAATCTAATCACAAATTAATTATTTTCCCGATTGATAACTATGTACCTTTGGAAGAAAAAAGATTTGTTGGCCTCTATGATGAATTTGATAAGCTGATTATTAAAAGGGCAATTCTTCATTCAAAACAATCTGAAAATTTGGAAAATTATTTAATTGAGTTGGAGGAAAATGATTTAAACAAAATAATTAGTTTTAAAGGTAAAAAGCTTAGGGCCTTTCCGACGATAGAAAGCCCTTTAAAAAATAACGGCGAAAACTTGGAATTTACTTTTTAAAATTATGGATGGAAAAATATCTTACTTTTCTTCATGGATAGAAAACTTAGGGGTTGTACCCTTATTTCTATTTTTTGCTTTTCTCTTTTTACCTGTTTTGGATTTTTTATTTTTCCTTTTTGATTCTGTAACCGCTGTTTTTGAAACCATCTCTAAATTCCTTACCAAAATTGTTAAATTATTTAATAATCCTAAGTGTTTACCTTCCTTGCAGCGAACTGTCAAAAAGATATTCTCAATTTATCTTTTTACCCAAAATCTCGCTTTTCCCAATACAAATATCCTGATTTCTAAAGGTGAAATCAAGGAGTTGAAATTAAAATCCATAAAAAGATTAACGATTGGAAACCCCGAGATTATCTCCCAAGTTCAATCTCCAAAAGGAGACGGTTTACTCCTAAAGGGGAAAATGGTTGGTTATACTGACTTAAAGATATGGACGCATAGCGGTGATAGATTATCCTTTGAAATCCATGTCCTTTCCAAAAATAAGCATTTAACCATAAATCAAAATTTAATTTCCTTAAAACAAATGGGCTTAAAAGTGGACCTTCAAGGAACCCTAATTTCGGCCGAGGGTTTTTTAAAAAAAGAGAAGGATCGGCAATTGCTTCTTATGTTATTAAAAAAATACCCAACTTTAATTAATTCCAAGGTTCAATTATCAGATGATTTAAAAAATAATCTTTATCAAAAAATATTCTCATACTTTTCCAAATCAAATCTAGGTCAAATGGAATGCCAGGATGATTTTGTAGATTTGATATGCATAATTCCCAATTCAGAAAAAAATAATAGTGACCTCAAAAAATATATTTCCAATCAATTCGGTGTAAAATTTCTCATTAGGGATCCAATAGATTTTTCTAATTATTTGTTAAAACTTAAAATTATTCAGATCGAAAAACAAAATGGCGATTCGATTGGATTAAACCTTGATTATAATCCGGAAATTTTGAAAGATCTTTTCAAAACAAGTCTAAAACAATATCTCGATCTCAATAAAATCAATTTTGAAAGCCATGAACTTGAAATATCTACTTTGGCAGAACCCGAAATAATAACTTTAATTGGTAAAAAAGCAGTAGTTGAAATTGGTGCAGAAATATCTTTTCCCTCAAAAAATGCAGAAAAAGAATCCCATACCTGGAAATTTGCGGGAATAAGGACCGATTTAGAATTACAAAAATCTGGAAATTTATTTCAAATTAATTACAAAACCCAAATGACCAAACCCAATGGCGATGCCTCAATTAGCGGAAACAAGGAGAGCTCTTCAGCCATTATTGAAATTGGAAAGCCAATTCAGCTTTTCCAAATTGGATTTAAAACTGAAGGTAAAAATAGTGAGGGATTGCCTTTTTTCCAAAGAATTCCAATTCTTAAAGAAATTTTTGGAACCACCTCAAATCATTCTACTTATAAAAGAATCACTGGATTCTTACTCTTGGAGGAATATGGAAGTAAACCAAAGTCATGAACTTTTTCTGATTTTTTTAAAAACCCAAATAAATCGAAATATTAATATTAACGAGGAGGATCTTTTAAATGATTTTTCAAACAAACATGAATTAAATATTTTCAGAGAAAGTAATCGAATTATTTTTAAAAATATTTACCTTCTAGAATATTTAAGAAAGTTCATTGAGGATCCTCATGTAAGTGAGATCATTCTGCATGACCATCAAAACCTCCAAATTGAAAATAAGGGAAGGCTTATTAATAGAGAAATTAGTGAGGTATCCGAGTCTATTTACCTGTTATCTTTAGAAACTTTTGCACTTAAAAATAAAGTGATTTGGAATTTCTCAAATCCTTTCGCAAGTTTTTATTCAAAAATCAGAAGTTTTTCCTTTCGGGCAAGTTTAATTCATGAATCTTGCAGTCCAACTAAAAAATCAAAATTTTTTCTACGCAGAATTAAAGATTCTCCATTTTCTTTGCATGAGTTTGGAATATGCAAGGAGGAGGAAGAAGAATTAACAAAATTAGTTTTAATGAAAAAAAATATTTTATTGGCAGGTTCAGCCGGATCTGGAAAAAGCAGTTTATTAGCAACTTTATTGCAAATTATACCTGAATCTGAACATGTAATAATTCTAGAAGATACTCATGAAATTATTCCATTAAGAAAAAATTTTACCCATTTCTTAGGAAATGAACTTCTTCAGAATAAATCTTTAAAAGAATATTGCGCTTATTCAATGAGGTTACGTCCAGATCGAATAACATTAGGAGAGATAAGATCCTCTGAAATAATTCCCTTTGTTCTTGCCATGAATACTGGCCATAGGGGTATGATTAGCACCATTCATGCTGATTCAGGAGTTGATGCGATTTACAGGATGGCGCTACTTTTTTTAATTCATGGGAATAACCAAGCCTTTTCTTATGAAATGGCCATCAAACTTATGTCTAAAAACATAGATATCGTTGTCTTTTTAAAAGATAAAAAAATAAAAGAAATAATTAAAATAATTGGAACAGACCGAGGAGTTGTAAATTATGATTACATCTTTAAAAATAACTTATCATGAACATAATTTAATACCTTTTCCTCGGCCCTGGAAGGGAAAGAAAAGGTTAGGTAATTGGGATTTTCTTCAGCAAGAATTAGGGATGTACCCTCTTTTTCTAAATCAGAAACCACTTTTAGCATTTGGGATTTATATGGTTCAATTTCCACACCTACTACCGACAAAAGGGTGATATTTGGAAACTTAGAAATATAGCAAAACTCTTCTAGAAGTTTTTGAGCGGCTTCTGGAAACCTTTCCTTTAAAGGGACATGGAAAACCACTCTATCCTTCTCCTGAAATAGTGCGGAGAAGTGAATTTTTTGTTCCTCAAGGATTATTTTCACATTTTCCGCCAATCTTAAGGGAGACATTTCCAGCCTTTTTTTATCTAGTTCAAATCTTAAAAATTCGGTCTGGGCGGTGACTCCAATTAATTTAGGAGCTTTATCCATTTTCTTTAAAATTTTGGTACCCTTTTTGTGGTCATGGATCCAGCCAATATAAACAGGAATATTGGCCTCCATTACAGGAATTAAGGCAGAAGGGAAAAGGATTTTGGCTCCTTTTTCAGAAAATCTATTCACCTCTTCAAAGCTAATTTCGGAAATGGCTTGTGCATTTTTAATGAGCTTTGGATCACCTGTAAAAATTCCAGGAACATCTTTCCATATTTGAAGTTCTGTCGAATAGGTCGCTTCCGCCAATAGGGCAGCCGAAAAATCTGAACCTTCCCTTCCCAGTGTTGTGGTTTCTCCCAATTGATTGGAGCCAATAAAACCAGGTATTACAAAAAGAGAGTCGTCTTCTAAAAAGGGTAAAACCAGAGAATTAATAGCATTTTTAATTTCTTTTTTAAGCGGTTTCGCAGAATTAAAATTTGAGTCGGTCTTAATTAGAGTTCTAGCATCAATATATTTTACTTTTCTATTAATTAGTTTTTTTTCTAAAAAGTTAGTAAATAATTGGGCCGAAATTAATTCTCCTGCGGCATAAATAGAATCCATATTTTTAGATGTAAGACTTCCTACTTTCTTTATTTCACTGGAAATTTTCCTGACATCATTTAAAATTGAATTGATCTTCTCTTGAGTGGATGGAGATAAGTCCAGTTTTTGGACATAATAAATATGTTTTTCCAAAAGATTTTTGAAAAGATTCTCAATATTTGGATCATCACTCACTGATGCCTTTGCAATTTCCTCTAATTCATTCGTCGTATTAAAAGTGGCTGATACAATGGCAATCTTAATTTGGGGGTGCTTTTCCAAGACATTAAGAGCATCCACCATTCCCTGTGGATTTCTTAAAATGGATCCCCCTATTTTTGCCACTGCCAAACTTTTCATAATTATCTCTTTAATTTTTTGTAAGAAACTCTTGAGGGTCTAAGCGCCTTTTCTCCAAGTCTTTTCACTTTATCTTCCTCGTAATCACTAAAGTTTCCATCAAACCAAACCGCCTCACTTTCCCCTTCAAATGCCAAGATATGAGTAGCAATTCGATCTAGGAAATACCTATCGTGGGAAATAACCACTGCACAGCCTGCATAATCCATTAATGCCTCTTCCAGTGCCCTTAGGGTGTTTACATCCAAATCGTTTGTAGGCTCATCTAAAAGAAGAACGTTTCCTTCTTCTTTAAGCATGGTGGCCAAGTGAACACGATTTCTCTCCCCACCTGATAGTTCACTTACCTTTTTCATATGATCTTCACCCTTGAAGTTAAATTTAGAAATGTAGGCCCTTGAATTAACTTGAGTGGTTCCTATAGTCATAAATTCGGTTCCAGCTGAAACTACATCATAAATAGTTTTACTAGGATCTAGCTCTCTGCCCTGGTCTACGTAGGAAAGTTTTACAGTTTCACCAATTTTTACCGACCCAGACTCTGGTTTCTCCTTACCTATAATCATTTTAAACAAAGTTGTTTTACCAACTCCGTTGGGTCCAATAATTCCAACAATCCCTCCAGCAGGAAGTTTAAAGTTAAGTTTTTCATATAGTAATCTATCTCCAAAACCTTTTTGTACGTTTTGGAATTCAATTACGGTCTCACCAAGTCTAGGTCCTGGTGGAATATAGAGTTCATTGGTCTCTGAATATTTCTCGGTATTTTCAGATGCCCGTTTTTCATAATCCCTGATTCTGGCTTTAGATTTTGCCTGGCGAGCTTTTGGGTTGGTTCTAATCCATTCCAATTCCTCTTTTAGAGATTTTTGTTTCTTAGACTCGGTCTTTTCTTCTTGTTCAAGTCGTTTGGATTTTTGTTCAAGCCAATTGGTATAATTTCCTTGGAATGGAATCCCCATCCCCCTATCAAGCTCCAATATCCATCCCGCTACGTTATCTAGGAAGTAACGATCGTGAGTTACAGCAATAATAGTGCCTTTGTAATCTTTTAAATGTTTTTCTAACCATTGAACTGATTCAGCATCTAAATGGTTTGTAGGTTCATCCAAAAGAAGGATATCCGGCTCTTTTAACAATAATCTACAAAGAGCAACTCTTCTTTTTTCACCCCCAGATAAAATCCCAATTTTTTGGTCGGAAGGAGGGCATCTTAGAGAATCCATCGCCAATTCAAGCCTTGAGTCCAAATCCCAACCATTACAAGCATCGATTAAATCTTGAAGTTGTGCTTGCCTTGTAAGCAATTTGTCCATGTCATCTGTGGTTTCAAATTGACCAGAAATTTCTTCGTATTCTTTTAAAAGGTTTACAACGTCTTGGCATCCTTCTGATACTATATCCTTCACTGTTTTTTCCGGATCAAGTTGAGGTTCCTGTTCTAGGTACCCCACCGTGTATCCTTTTGATAAAGTAACTTCACCTAAAAAATCTTTTTCAACTCCTGCCATAATTCGAAGCAAAGTACTTTTCCCAGATCCATTTAATCCAAGTACCCCGATTTTGGCCCCAAGAAAGTAGGATAGACTGATGTCTTTTAGAACGTGCTTTTGTCTATAAACCTTTCCAACTCTATGCATTGAATAGATTATTTGTTTATCATTTGCCATTTTTCTCTTTCCTTTTTTTTTAAAAATTTGATTTAAAAACTATACCGGGCCTGATTTTAATTCAATTAAAAAAATCCCAATAAAATCCAATAGAAGTATAAAGAAAGCTGGTAAATAAAAAAGGGCCATGATTAAAAAATTCACGATTTTTAAATTACGCCTAAATACCTGAAATCTAGTTTCATAGAGATCCCACAACTGGCAAATAACCTCCTCCACTCCTTCCTTTACCGGAAAACCCTTTTCTTTCCAACTAGTTACCAATCCTTCCATCCTTCTCTGAAGGAACCCTAGATCCTTATCAGATGATCTTTTATCCATAATTTGGCTTATACCGAGCACTTCCACTACTGGAAGACCTATTAAGGATACCCCCCAAAAGAGGTAGTAGGACGAGAAAAATGGGTCAAATGACTGAATCAGCTTCCTCTTAAAAATATGAAAGAACCCTAAATAGGCGAAAATCCCCATTCCTTCCAAAAAAAGTGCGATTTTAAAATTTTTTGAATACGAAGTAGGAATATCCAAAAAATAATGTGACCACCACCAAAAACAAAAAGAAACTGATGCCAAGAAAATGCTTTGAAAAATCCCATCTCTAAGTTCCTTAAAAACACTTTTTTCATGTTGAAGATCCTTTCTTAAATGATGCTTAAATTCCTTTAGGAAATTGAAAAGAGGAATCCCAAAATGTTTCGAGTAAATCAAAATACTTTCCAAAAGGGGAGAAAAAAACTTATAGCCAACATTTTTTGGAAGAGATGGTATCTTTCCGCAAAATACTTCTTCTTCAAGATGGTGAATTGATTTAAGAAGATCATTTCCTTTGGAAAGTTTTATTTTTAAAGATAGTTTTTTTCCCGAAAATAAAAAAAAATAAGAGAAAAAAAATAAAATTAGGAAAAAGGTTGATGTAGCCACGCTCTTTTAAGGTAAACCTTTCGTTTTACTTTAAAAAATATGAACGTTATTATTTTTCATATATGGAAAAAATAGACTTGGAATATCAAGAAAAAAGAGCAATTTTAAAAAAAATTTGTAAGGACCTTGATCCATTTGTCCCTATTCCAGAAGAAAGCAAAAAAATATTGGAATATTTTGGAATCAGAGAGTTTTCAAATCCCTTTTTACTAACAAAAGAACTTCTACTTTTACTGGAGAAAGAGGCTTCAGAGGAACATTAATTTATTTTTTAACAATTCTATCTCTCATTGCTATGATTTCGGGCGTGAGATAATCATATTTCATTCCATCTAAAGTATACTGGGAAAATTCATGATCGGTTGTGTGAGTTAAACATTCAGTAGGACAAACAGTTGTGCATAGACCGCAATAACAGCAAAGTGCCGTATCAATAGTATATTGAATTAAATCTAATTTGATAGCAGTTCCATCAGATGCCTTTTTTTCTGGTGCGTCCTTCGGTCTTCTATTGGATGCAATATAAATACAATCAACTGGACAAGCTGTAGCACACTGGTTACAGGCAATACAATTTTCTACATCATTGTAAAGCCTCGATCTTGAATTTGAAGGAAGAACTTCTCTCACCTCTGGATATTCTATGGTTACTGGTTTTTCAGCGAAAATATATCTAGTTGTTATCGTGAACCCTTTAAAAACTGTAGTAACCGCTTCGTAAATATTATGAAAATAACTTTTAACCGTTAGGGGTTTTACTGCTGCTTGGTTCATAAACAATCCACCTTTAATTATCTGTCCACTTCACCTAAAACAATATCAATACTACCAATTGTTGCAACTAAATCCGCAATCATAAGACCAGGTGATACCGCTGGTAGCATAGAAACATGAGTAAAACAGGAGGACTTCACCTTAACTCTATATGCCTCTTTATTCCCATCGGTTATAAGATGATAACCCAGCTCACCTCTCGGGCACTCTGTCCTCAAAAATATTTCTGCCTTTGGTGGCTTAATTATTTTGGAAACTTTCCCCATCACTGGTCCTGATTCAATACCATCAAGACATTGCCTAATAATTTTAACAGATTCTAATATCTCTCTCATTCTAACCCAATATCTATCCCAACAATCCCCTAGAGTTCCTTTTTCTCCAGTCCCAACTGGTATATTGAAATCAAACTCGGGATAGATCCCATATGGTCTATTTTTTCTCAGATCCCAATTAACCCCAGCTCCTCTAAGTACCGGGCCAGTCGCTCCATAATCGAAACAAAGTTCTTCATTCATGATTCCCACATTGGCAGTTCTTTCAACAAAGATTTTATTTAGGCCAACAAGATTGTGGTATTTTTCTACTTCCCCTTCCATCCTTGTTACGAAACTCGATATTCTTTTTAACTGATCATCATTGATATCGTTCCAAACTCCCCCTACCCAAATATAATTGTAAAGGAGTCTAGCTCCTGAAAGCTCTTCAAAAATTCTTAAAATAAATTCCCTCTCTTGGAAGGCATATAAAAACGGGGTAAATGCACCAAGATCTATAGAATAGGTCCCAAAAAACATTAAGTGGGAGGCTATTCTGTTTAACTCAGCTACTATTACTCTTATAAATTCTGCTCTTCTAGGTACCTCTACCTTCAAAAGTTTTTCAACAGCTAAACACCAACCCCATTCCATGTTCATCGCTGCCAAATAATCCATCCTATCAGCAAAAGGAAGCACTCCTCGGAAATCAACATTCTCAGCATGCTTTTCAAAACATCGATGCAAATAACCAATATGTGGAATTGCCTCAGTAACAATCTCACTATCTGTTTTAATTTCTACCCTTAATACCCCGTGGGTAGATGGGTGTTGAGGCCCCATATTTACAGTCAATATATCTGATTTTATTTTATCTTCTTTTACTGGAGACTCTGATTTTTCTTCTGGCGTTAATTCATATGACATAACTACATCCCCATTGGATTTTTATTAGACATCGAGTTTGCATTATTTTTTACACCAAACTGCTGATCGGGAAGATTCATTTTCTCTGGGGGGTTTACTACCATTCCGTTAAAAACTTCTTGGACAACATAATCTTTGCGTAGAGGATGTCCTTCCCAATTTTGAGAAGTTAGAATTCTTCTTAGGTCCGGGTGACCAACAAAATCAATTCCCATCATGTCGTATGCCTCTCGTTCTTGAAAGTTTGCAGCAGACCAAAGGGAACATACAGAATCAATTTTGGGTAGATTTTCAGCAGAACCCCTAGGAAGCTTTGCTTTTAAAATCAATTCGAGATTTTTAGAATAACTAGCTAAAATATAGCAGACTTCGATATATCCTTCTTGAGCTGGTTGACCCTCTTTCTCTTCAACAGGAAGATAATCAACTGTTGAAACCACCTGAAGCACATTGAAATACTTTTCGGTTTTGAGAAACTTACATACCGGTAAAATATATTTTGAATCAACATTTATAGTCGAATCCCCAATTTCAGCCTTATTTAAAGTAGCATTGGCTTCGGGTATTTTTTTATTTATTGCCTCAACAATTTCTTCAAGCATTTTTCACCCACTTGTCCCTTAGTAATCTTTCATTCGCTATTTTCTTTTGAAGGGTCATTAATCCTTCTATCAGTGCCTCTGGTCTTGGCGGACAGCCTGGAACATAAACGTCAACCGGAATAATTTCATCAACGCCTTTTAAAACATGATAACCATATTGCCAGTATGGCCCTCCTTTGTTCGCACAAGAGCCCATAGAAACAACATATCTAGGTTCAGGCATTTGTTCCCAAAGTGTTCTTATTCTAGTTGCCATTTTTAAAGTTACTGTCCCTGCAACAATCATTAAATCTGATCTTCGAGGTGTTGCCATAAAAGCACCAAGGCCAAACCTCTCCAAATCATATTTTGAAGCGCCTGTGGCCATCATTTCAATAGCACAGCAAGCCAGACCAAATGTCATAGGCCAAAGTGAATTTTTTCGGGCCCAATTAAAGAAATCATCTAACTTCATCAAGATGATGCCGTCTTGCATTAGTATCTCCCAGAGAAGGAAAGTAATTGATGCTTATTTTTACCCACAGGCTCAGTTTAAGTCAACGAAAGTAGTAGGAGAAAATTTTTGACATTGTGATTCAAAATCCCTCTTAAGATTCGCCGAAAGCTTAAAATTATTTCCTTTTATCAAATCAATTCGGTTTTTATTGTTCTGACAAACTTTCCTTTGAACTGACTCAAACTCTCGTAACGCCGCAATAGGATAAGGAAGGCCATAAGTAGAGGAATAAAATATGACCTTCTCTTTACTTAAAGATGGAAAGTCATCAAGGGTAAGCCCATGATTTTCCATTTCTTTTTTAAAATCAGGGAAGAACTCTCCCACTCTATAAAACTCTTGAACGCCTTTTTTCTTAAGAATTTTCCCCGTATCTGGCTCAAAAATCCGGAAACAATTTGACCTTAGAAATTCATTTTTGGGGAAAAGCTCCCTAAATACAGTGCACTCCACCATAAATGCTTCTACCTCACCACCCTTTCCCTCCACAGTGGACACTACAAATTCTCTTGCAGAAAAATCTGGTGAATAAGGGTTGAACGGAGCTCTTAACGAGTAATGGGTCAATTCGTGGGCCAAATCCAAAATTGCTTCTTTAAGTCCTAAGTTTTTATCAATATAAATCTTAGACCTACTCTCAATTACCACCAAATGATCCTCGCTCTCTGAAAATTTTCTGATTAGAGTAGTATCAGTAAGAGATTTATCTCCTATCTCGATAATATCAAACAAAGTTTGTCCAAATTCCTTAGCTTTTTTTTCACTTAAAACCAGAATTTTTTTTCCAGTTTCGGATTTACTAAGGGATTCAACCAAAATTTTAATATTTTCATCTTTGGATTTTCCTAAGTTCGCCCATTTTTCTTGATAGGAGGGCATAAAATCATCGAATAAAACTCTTTCTTTTGCCTCAAAAAATTTACCTGCAAAAAGATTACCTGACCAAATAAGTAAAATAATAATCCTTACCATCAAATAACTTATCGGTTTGGGAATGATTATTTTTTCTTAAAATCTCAGAGTGGAATAAAATTCCTAATCGGGAATTCGAAATTTCGCTATTTTTTTATTTTGGTTATTATCAACTTTTAAATCACCAAGAGTACGAGTGTTCAATTCTCCCGTTTTTAGGTTCTCTATATTTAGTTTTATTTGATAATTCCCTGAAGGTAATTGGATATTAGAAAAATAGATATTTTGTGGAAGGGTGGACCAAAATCGCAGGTCTGCTTTTTCCAGACTTTCGATAACCTTGGTGGCCAAATAAAATTCGGTAAGCGCCAAAAAAGAAGCTAAACCAGGGCTTGTACTTTTTTTCAAGGCATTGTACGTGGCATATGAACTAACAATAACTGCTAGGTATTTGGATGCAAGCCTTAACCCAATTCTTAAGTTTCTGGCAGGTTCATTTTCTTCAAGAGCATTCTGGGCAATATCACCAATTGGGGATATTAGGAAAAGGTTTTCTTTTTTTATTTCTTTTCCTTTATTGTCAAAAATTGCCAGCTCCATCTTTTCTTCATGCGAGTTGCTTTTTAGCACTGGAACTTCGAAATTTATTGCCAGATCAGATGAGAAGGGATTTCGCGTTGAATATCCATTTTCTCCTACATAGGTATAGTCGGAGGGCATCCTTTTAAATCCCAAATTATTTTGAGCATATTGAAAAATATCATCCGAACCATAATTATTTACATTTATGGAAATTGAATCATTGGGATTGGCATATAAAAAAGAACTTAGGGGAAAATAAATCTCCTTTGCCTGTTTTTGAGGAATAATACCCCTTTCCAATAGAATCGAAATCGATGAATTTTCTGGTGTATTTTTATTGGATCCCCTTTTTAATTCTTTTGTTAAATTCGAAATCTTTGAAGCAAGGAATTTTTTTAATTCTCGCTGATAAATTGTTTCCTCCACCCACCTTTTTCTAATTTCCTCTTCATTCATGTCCGGGAGTTTTTTAAAGTTCTCATTGAACTCACGAAATTTTCGATTAAATGATGGATAGGAGTTGTAATTTCGAAATAGTAAGTCTTTTGCATCCTGGTAAAGATGTAAGGCTATCTGGTTATCCTCCCTGGATGAAATCATTTCATGAATTAAAGCTCCGTATACTTTTGCCATTAAATCATTTTTGAAAAATATTTGGCCTCTTTTTTCACCAATTTGTTCCTTAAGATAGGAATCCCAAGCCATTACTTCAGCTCTTGAAGAAAAAAGCTGATTAACTTCTTGGTTTTGGGATTTCTGATAAAGTAAAAGGTGATTCAGGGAGAGATAGAAGTGGATAAGGGATCTTTCGTAAGTTTCCCCGTAGTAATTATCTGAACTATCATTTATGACAAAGGCCTCTAATTTTTTGGAGATCGATTCAGTATAAAGGGATTTATGGATTTCCTTTGCAGCATCAAGGGCCTTAAGAGACTCTTCATATTTTCCCTGTAAATGAAGTGCTAATCCTTTTTCCAAATAATACAAAAGTTTGGTGTTTTCTTTTTTGTAAGCCTTAATTTTTTCCAATTCGTCGAGACTTTTTTGGTATTCACCATTTTGTACAAAGGCTCTTAACACCCCCTGTTCATCCGCCGTTTTGGTGGATGAGCAAGATATAATAAAAATTGTAAGGACTAAGCTTAAAAAATTTTTTACCAACCGGTTGAGCTTTGTTTTGAAAATTTTGAAAGTTTATTGCGAACTCGGATAATTTCAACTCCAGATTCAATATCTGTAAGAACTATTGTAACTGAATACTGTTTTATTGTTTCCCCTTTTCTGGAAACCTCCTGAGAGTAAACATTCCCAAAAATCATTAAATCTGCTCCTGCCTGAAGGCCTATTTTTTTGGCCTGTGCAGGATCAACCATCCCATCGTTTTGGTAAGTAATTTCCTTTAAAATTTTTTCTCTTGAGCCAGCATCCACTAAAACAAAGTCTTCTCCTGCAGAGAATTCTGAAAGTAATTCGTCATTTAAATCTTTTATTGGGAAATATGCTTCAGGGGTATAATTTTGAATCTCTCCGATAAAAATTTTAGGTTTTTTATTTTTCTGAAAATAAGACAATTCCTCTTTTTTCCTTCTAATATTGTCGACCAATTTTTTCATAACTTTTTCGGTATCCCCTTGAACCCATTGATCGGTAATTTGGAGTGCCTTTTTATCCGATTCCTCAGAATCAACTCGCTCGGCCTTAAAGGATGAACAACTTGCAAAGATCAACAGAATAAAAATGGCACTCAAACTTTTCATTATTTACGCTCCAAATTTAGGTGATTCGAATTCGTCCGGAGCATTTTCAAGAGTTTTTTCAATTTCTTTTGAATCTCCGGATTTTTTAGCATGATTTATCACTTCTGCCCTGGCATCTTCAACCGCCCTGCGAATTAAATCTTCTTCCATCCGTACAAACGACGCACAAGTGTAAGAAACAAAATCCCTTTTTGCTCCCAAAGATTCCAAATATTGTCTTTTTTCCCAATAAGTTTCTACTATGGCGGCACCTGTCACCTGAGATTTTATTTTTTCCACCAAAACGTTTGAAACGAAATGAAGAATTTCTTTTTTTTGTGGATCATTTTCATCAATAAAAGTATCTCCTTCTTCCTTGGAGGTTAACTTTTTATTAATAAATGCACTTATTTCACCAGCAATATCAACCCTTACATTGGCCTTGGCCAAATTGCAGGCTATATCCTTATCCGCATTTGGAGATGTTTCAAAAGAGAAAAAACGATATTTTTTAACGTCCATTTCCTTTTGTGTGGCCCATGTCATAGGTTTTTGAATCCACCCAGGCCTTACTTTAGAACTTGAGTCCCGGACTTCATAATTTCTTTTTAGGTTTTCATGAACCTCTTCCTCCACCTTATCAGAAGTGGAACAGCCAATCATAGTTAGTAATAGTAAACCTACCAAAATTTTAATTTTTTTCATTTATCCTCCATGAATTAATCTAAGTTCATTTGATTTATATTTTCACTTAAAAATTTTTTGATTTTTGAAAGGCCATTTTCTTTCGCCTGATTAAAATTTCTTCCAATACCTTCCGTTGAAAAATTGATCATTCCGATTTTAATATTATTGCGGTTGTATGAATAGGAAGCAAAATTAAATTGATATTTTTCAAATCCCTCAACGTTAAAATAGGATTTTTTAAAATCAAAATAAAATTTTATGGTATAAATATCCTTTTCACCGGGGTCTACAACTTGAACTAGCCCCAATTCCAAAAACTTGGACGCTATATAATTCCTTAAATCCCCCTCATCTTTAAAATCAAAAAACTTAAACAAAACTTTAGTTTGGTTTTTAAAATATTTTTCTTTTTGTGAAAAGAGGTCTTTTAAAGAAATCTTTGGGAGAATTTTTTCCCCAATTAAAAATTCATATCTGGAATTTAAATCCTCTCTTAAAGGATAAATCTTGATTGCCTCAAAAAGAGAAGCCCTTTTGCCTAACCGATAAAGGTGTTCAATATTTTCATCAATAAGTAGAAGTTTATTTTTAATTATCAATCCAGTTTTTATTTTATCCAAAGCGATTAAAATATAAAAATTTTCATTATTCTTGAAAGTTTCCTTTATAAAGGTGCCCTCTAAAATTTCCTCGGATATTTCCTCAATACCCTTATTAAAATTTTCGGATACTGATCCTTCAACAACTTCATTTTCCCGAATCTGCCTGGAATAAGAATTGAAAGTGGTATTTCCAACAATTTTGACTTTTAAAGTTTTTGCCAATTCTTCACGAGCAACGGCCGTTGCCTTCTCAAGAGTTTTTCCAGAACCCAAGACACAAATCTCATTTTGAGAGCAATATTTGGTAGGTTCCTTAATCCAATCAGGACCATTTGAAAAAACACATTTTGTTAAAAGAATAAGAATAAAGAAGAAATTCCTCACAAATTTTCCATGGAATTTTTATAGAATATCCTAAACTATTTATTGATTTAAAAAGACATGCAATGCTTCAATATCTTTTGTATGCTCTTCAAAAGGTGGCATAAGCACGGTATTTCTTTTTGGCTTATAACCTGGAGGATATTCGCCCTTTATAATTTTTGCCCGTAAAAGATCTAAGGAAGATCCATAATTAGCAGGTCCAATTGAACCATCTAATTTAGGATCTGGGTTATGACATGTAACACAAACAGTCATATAAACCATTTTTCCTTGGGAATAAAGTTTCTCTTCTTCAGGGGTTCTAGTTGTCGGTTGTTTTTGAGTACATCCTAGGATGGTAATTAAAATTATAAAGGGCCAAAAAGAAATTTGGCCCAAATTAAAAATCATATTTTTCCTAGCAAAAGAATTCAATTGCACCATAAAGAACCACTGTTAGCCAAACACCACAATGAATTACTCCTGAAATTGAGGTGAGGGGACCTAATTTTCCTTTTAGGGCATTAAGTTCTAAAAGAAAAGCAGCTATTCCAACAGCAATCATGGCCTTAGTAACTGAAGTTTCATCAGCAATGCTTATTGGGAGGTGGCTTGCTGCTCCCATCATAAAAAGCAAGGGAATAGAAAAAAGGGTATTTGTTCTTGAAGCTAGCCCTCCCCTAGCAGCGGCAGCGGCAGGGTCGGCCCCACCAACATTTTCTCCCTTAGCAGCAGCTATTACTATTTTTTGGGCCGGCCAAATCACCAACCAAACATTTAAGAACATGATGGTCCCTAATAGACCTCCAGTCATAATTGTTACGCCCCAGGAGGAGTTAAACACGGACATTCCTCCGCTCATATGAACCTTGCTTATTAGTAGAACTACTCCGGTTAAGAATGTTAGCATTGCCCCCCATCTAAACCACCATAGGGCCCTTGGAACAAGTAGTTGGGTTGCCTTCTTTTTGGTTTCTGGCTCGCATTCCTTAAACCAGGCCCCTTGTACAAAATTGAAATACCAAAGCATTCCAATCCAGGCCACACCACCTAAGTAATGCATCCATCGAAACATGAAATCTAGACCACTCATTTTAAATAATGCGATATCCATAACTGTTATTCCTTTTTAAAATAATTTTAATTTCCAAAAATTTATACTTTGGGCCTATAAAAATCAATTTTTTAATAAATCTTTAGGAAAATTAATTTCAACAGATAATTTAACATCGTCATAAATTAATTTATCACCTAATGATTCAAAGAATTTTTTGGATCTAAATTTTATATCGTACAATGTTCTGTCAAAAACCAAATCCCCTTTTAAATAAATTCTGTCCTTTTCCTCACTTTTTTTAACCTTTAAATTCCCTGGGTTCTTAATTCCTTTTATAATTAAATTTCCCGATACGTCATATGTTGCACCTTTAGATGGCATAACACTGGTTATTTCAAATGTCGCAGTAGGATGTTTTTCTGTTGAAAAGAAATCATCTGATTTAAGATGGTTTACCAATTTGGCGTTATACTCTGGATCCTTAAGATCTTCACAGTTTAAGGATTTCATATCTACCTCAATAACTCCGCCTTTAAGTTCTCCGGATTCAAATTTTAAATTACCAGAAGAAATTGGAACATTTCCAAAATGTTCTCCTGTAACTTTCTTTCCGTTCCAAGTTAATTTTCCATTATCTTTATTTAGAGTGACTTCTTTGGGCGAACAAAATCCAATTGATGAAACGAATAATAAAAAAGGTAAAAGTAATTTTTTCATAAAATCTCCATTTAAATTTAGGGTTTAACTTTCCAACATAATTTCCATTTATTAGAAGATATTTTTTCCAAACAAACAACTTCAGAGGTCTTAAATTCAATAAGATCGCCAATAAGATAATAAGTCAGGTCGGACAAAAAGGGCAAGTGACCAACCAATAAAAGATTTTTATTTTCAGAATTTAAAATATTTCCCCAAATGGAAATATCCGATGAAGGAGAGAGGTCATTTGAAATGTTAACTTTAACATCCTTAAAAAGATTATTAACCAAGATTTCACAAGTTTCTTTGGCCCTTTCTTTGCCACTGTGAAAGGCTTCCTCGATTTGAATTTTCTTATCTAATAATTTTTTGGAAACTGAATTAACCTCTTTTATTCCTTGGGGACTTAGATGCCTTTCACCGTCAGGATTTGCTTCGCCATGCCTCACTAAATAAACCATCATCAGAAAACCTCAATTTTTGGGTGTTGTTAAATGGCGCGGGATGAGAGACTCGAACTCCCGACCAACTGGTTCGAAGCCAGCTACTCTATCCAACTGAGCTAATCCCGCCGTGGTGACTTTTATATAAATAACCAAAAGATTAAGCAAGTATTTTTAAACCTGGGGTTGAACTTCGGTTTCCTGAATTATTTTAAATTTACATTTAGGACAGTAAAGGTGTTTCCCATCCCTCTTATTTTCCTTTTCACACATTATTGGATATCCGCAGGAGGGACAGTCATGCTTTTTTGGCATATCCCAAAGGGCATTCTTGCATTCAGGATAATTTGTACACCCATAAAATATTTTACCAAAACGGCTTTTTTTCTCGGCAAATTTTCCAACTTTGCAATCAGGACAAACTACATCCAATGTATAGGGTAATGTGGTATTGCATTTTGGGAAGTCCTCACATGCTAAGAATCTTCCATATTTCCCTTTTTTAACCACCATTTTCTGCCCACATTTGGGGCAGGGGTCTTTGGCAAATTCTTTTGGAATAATGGTTATCACCCCTTCAACATTTCTTTTAAAATCCTCGGAGGAGGTGCAATCTGGATAATTGCTACAGGCCAAAAATTGGCCGTTTCTTCCCCATTTAATATAATATGTGCCCTTTTTACATTTTTTACATTTTATCCCGGTTGGTATTAATGTTTTTTTGAGATTTTTCATTTGCTCTTTGGCATTTTCTAAAGTGACCTCAAATTTTTTCCAAAAATCCTCCAATACCTTCTTCCAGCTTTCTTCACCCTCCTCAATCAAATCCAAAAGGTCTTCCACCTTAGCTGTAAATTGGATATCCATGATATCGGGAAAACTTTCTATAAGCATTTTACAAACAACTGCTCCAAGTTCAGTTGAAATAAAACGGTTTTCAATTTTTTGAACATAGCCCCGATCTTGAATATTGGAAATTATGGAAGCATAAGTTGAAGGTCTGCCAATCCCAAATTCCTCTAGCGCCTTAACCAAGGATGCCTCATTAAATCTAGGAGGCGGACTGGTCCAATGCTCCAATGCTTCGGCTGGTTTTGATGGGTTTAAAATTTGTTTTTCTTTTAATTCTGGAAGCAATAACTGTTGCGATGCATCCTCTTCTTTTTCATCTTTTTGATTGGCCTTTTCGGATGCAGATTCAAAATAAACTGTCCGGAAACCGGGAAATTTTACGGTGGAACCATTGGATTTAAAATAATGATTATTACATTCAAAAATTACAGAGGTTTGATCAATAACCGCCGGTGACATTTGAGATGATATAAATTTGTTCCATATAAGCTCATAAAGCTTATATTGGTCCGAGTCTAAATCTTTCTTTACCAACTCAGGTGGAAAATCAAGATAAGTTGGTCTAATTGCCTCATGTGCATCTTGAATTTTTCCTTTTCCTTTCTTTTTATGAAGAATTATTTCGGGAGATAAGAATTCCTTCCCGTATTTTTTTTGAATAAACTTTCTAAGTTGGTCCAATGCTTCGGGTTCTGTTCTAGTAGAATCAGTCCTCATATAGGTGATAAGACCTTGAAGACCACTTCCTGAAACTTCTATACCTTCATAAAGTTTTTGGGCCACCATCATGGTTTTTTTTGCTGAAAATCCTAATTTGGAAGAAGCTTCCTGTTGAAGTTTTGAGGTGGTAAAAGGTGCGGTAGGATTTTGCCTCCTTTCCTTTTTCTTTACTTCGGCAACCTTATAAGATTTATTTTTTATATCCTTTAGAATTTTACTTACTTCTTTATCATTGTTTAAATCATTTTTCTTATCAGGTGATTCTCCATAATAATTGAACAAAAATGGAATATTATCTTTTTTAAATTCACCAGCAATTGAGAACCATTTTTCCGGCTTAAAGGCCTTTATTTCATCTTCTCTTTCAACAATAATTCTTAGGGCAACAGATTGGACTCTCCCCGCAGAAATCCCCCTTTGAATTTTATCCCAAAGAAGAGGAGATATCTTATAGCCAACCAACCTATCTAAGATTCTTCTGGTCCTCTGTGAGTCATACATATTTTTGTTAAGAGTTGTTGGATGCGCTATGGCATTTTGTACTGCATTTTTTGTTACAGCATTAAAAATAACCCTATAAATATTTTTTTTGCCAGGCAATACTTCCTTTATATGAAAGGCAATTGCTTCGCCTTCCCTATCCGGATCGGGTGCCAGATAAATATTTTTTGCGCCTTTGGCGGCTTCCTGGATCCTTTCCACTTTGGGGTCTTTCCCCGCAATTGTCACTAAATCCATTTTAAAACTATGTTTAACATCAATTCCTAATTTGGACTTTGGTAAATCCTTTATGTGTCCATAGGAGGCAACTACCTGATAACCCCTACCCAAAAACTTTTTGATTGTTTTGGCCTTTGATGGTGACTCAACCACTACTAGGTCAAAGGATGAGGTTTTTTTCTCCTTAGATTTCGCTAAAGACTTTTTGGCCATTTTTTTTCCCAAAAATTTACAATGAGAGGTTAAGAGCTAAGCGTAATAACCTTGTTATTTGACCTCAGTATTCAACAATCTATCTATTTCTTCAAGGTCAAACTCGGTTAGGCCAAACGGATTTTCTTTAATTTCAAGATCTTGGTCGATATATTTTACCCCGATTTCCTTTTCAATTTCATTTAAATTTTCCAAGGTAGGCTCTTTTGGAACCTTCGAACCCTCATAATCTTGAAGATTAATATCCTCTAGATATTTGTCCTGATCCTTTCTCTCCTCATATACTTTGGCTTCTGCGTCAAGAATCTGGGTTTCAATTTTCTCCAAATCCTTAAGGTCTTTTTCATGTTCTTTTATTACTGATTTTTCTCTTTCTTTTCCTTCCAATTCTTCCAACTCATCATCAGTCAACTTGATACTGTCTGCATCATCTAAAAGATCTTCACTTACATCATCAAGATTCATCTCAATATCTAAATTTTCCAAATCCGATTCTTTTAATTCTTCCTCAGTTTTTGATTCACCCTTTTTGCCGCGGGCAACAGCTTCAAGTGTTTTGGAATAACCCAGGGTTCCTAAGCCCAATTCCTGATTACTCATAGTAATCAATGCGGTGCTGAAATTTTCTGTAAGGGTTACTATTGTTAGCTCTCCAGTTTTATAGGAAGGTTCAGATGATATTTTTTTTCCGCTTCCCTCATCAGTAAAAGAAAAGGTTTCAAAAACATTCCCTAATTCCACTCCATCAGCTCGACCTCTATCTAAATATACCACACTCCCAAAAGAAAGAGTCCCAACAGTGTCGGTATAGGATTCTATAATTGCTGCTTCAATTTTTCGGTTAGTAAAAGTTTGGACTATCTTTTCAATTTTCGGTGTATAAATTGTTACTCTATCACCCCTTTGTACCAAATCGGTAATTTCTAAAACCTTACATTTCCAAAGATTCCCTACCTTCCCGATAATTTCCAGTTGAGCGGTTATCGTATATCTAAATCCTTGGCGATCAGAAACCTTATGGGATACTTTTCCATCTGCCCTATAGACAGAAAATTTATCACCTGGTTTTGGTTTAACTGATTCCTCAAATTCAACAAAAATTTCATCAAATTTATGAATCAATTCTCGGGCCTTGGGTGTAGCAGTTATTTTTCCCAAGTCCTCAACTATGTTTGTGGTAATAAAGGTGTTAAGAAAAAAACCTTCTTTGTAATCAAAAACAATTTTGGATGTTCTATCAAAACCAACGCGGTCATATTGCTGACCAGGTTCTGTAATTACTATTTCAGCAATCGGTGGATCGTACTTTTCCCATTCCTTAATCAAAGAAATTTTTCCAAGTTGGGTCAAATCGTCGTAAGTCTCATCCGATGCGAATTGAAAATAAAGTCCTTGCTCAATAAGTTTTTTTCTTTCCCCTAACCATTTGGGTTCTACCTCATCACCAAAATCCTCCAAACTACCACCAACGGTTTTGGAAGTTGTTTTCCCTTTTCCTTCTTCAAATGTCCCTACCTTCACCTCTGGTAAAGTATCCTCGTCTCCGGTGTCAAATACTAGAACCATACCTGGTTTTATTTCGTGGGGGTTTTTAATATAGGGATTTATTGCCCAGATTTTGGAATAATAAAAACCGGTACCAAAAAGTTTTTTTGAGATCTGCCATAGCCACTCCCCTTCCTGCACTACGTATTTTTCATTTTTGGTTTGTTTGGCAATTTCGCTCCACTCTTTATTGGTGATTTTGGTTTGAACGAATTTTGAGAGCTCCAATAATTTCTTCTCCTCACTCCCCACATCAAAAAGTACTGGTTTTTTGGCCTCTTCTTTTATCTCCTCTTTTTTGGAGGGCTCAGCTGTCTTCTTACCCTTGGACACCACTTCAATTTCACCGGAACCACCAGCATCTTCAGTGATACTTTTTAAGTCGTCAGTTGGCGCTTCTTCGGTTTTAATTTCTTGAGCAGCTTCTTCTAAACTTGGAGTAGTTTCGGATTCCACACTAGTTGCTGCGGATGCAGATGATTCCACTGGAGGAGTAGGTGTTATCTCTTCGGTTTCCGCAGGTTCTGCGATTGCTTCTGTGGGTTCTGGTGCTGTTGTGTCTGCAGGTTCTGCGACAGCTTCTATGGGTTCGGGTGCAGTTGTTTCCGCCTCTAAAAGGGTTTCAACATCACTTGGCTCCGCCAAATCTAACTCAACCGTTTCCTGGGAAAATATTTTTGAACAAAGGACTAAGGCCAATAAAATCTTTTTCATTAAATTCCCTCCCCTTCCATGGGGATCTTCAATCTTAGGACTTTATAAAATCCTCATAGATCGAGTGATAAGGCTCCTGGGTAACGGGTAAATTTAAATTCTTTTTACAAGCATCTTTTTTTTCAATTGCAGAAATTGCCACGGAGGAGAAACCAAATCCAGTAATGATTTCATCATATTTTTGCATGGCCTGATCATATTCTTTTTGGTTGAAAAATATCTCTCCCTGAAGATATTTCACGCGAACTTTTATCTGTTTAATCTCTGAATTTTCTATTTTTTTAAGAGTTTCAATTGCCTTTTCAAAATCCCCATTAGTTATTAAATCCTGGGCAATCTCCAAGTCGGAAAATTGAGATTCGGGGGTCGATGTCGTTGTGGGAGATGCCAAGGCATCCTCCTTTAGGTCGACACTAATTTCTGAAGTTATGGCAGCGTTTTTTTCCGCCAACAATTCATCGTATTTCTTTTTTAATTCATCATATTCTTTTTTAGAAATGGTTTCCTGTTCAGTTACAACTTCATGCGAACAACTTGTTAATGTAATTGTAGAAAAAATTACCCCAATAAGAAGAATATTATGCATTGCATTATGTCGTGATTTAAATAATTTAGCTTTCACACCAATCCTTTATGACCTATATAATTACTACCCATTAGCTACATTTTATATTTTAAAGGAACTAACATTTAAGTCAATTTAATCAGCAACATGGAATTATAAGCATGGTCTCCCAAATTGAGCTTTTCCATTTAGTGGTAAAAGTACCGAAAGAACATTCTTCTTTCTTATATTTTCAATTGGAAGCATCAGAAGGCATAGGTTTTTACTCTACTATTGATTTTGAAGTGGGAGAAGCTTATAGACTAATTGATATAAAAGGCGACCTAAAATTAAAGAGCGAGATGATGACCCTACTTTTAGGACTAAAAGAAAAAACTTCTTTAGATATTTTAATTGATGAGCGGATAGTTGACCTATGAAGGCTGATAATATTTTCCCTAATTCTAAAACTGTCTATGGCCCGGTGCCTTCATGGAGGTTTGGAGCATCTCTTGGAATTGATCCCATTTTCGAAACTTCTACGTGCTCTTTTAATTGTATTTATTGTCAGTTAGGAAATATTCAAAAAGTTACTTCTGTCGTAAAAGTTTATGTTCCAACTAAAAAAGTGATTGAGGATTTTCAAGAGGCCTTTAATAAAAATGAAAAAATTGATGTTATAACTTTCTCAGGCAGTGGGGAACCAACATTAGCAGAAAATCTAGGTGATATAATCTTAGGAATCAGAAATATCGCACCTTCGATTCCTCAATATATATTAACAAATGCAACCCTATTAGATAATCCCGCTGTAGTAAAAAACTTAAATCTTTTAGATAAAGTGATTTTGAAACTAGATGCTGGTAACGAAGAAAGTTTCCAGTTAATTAATCGTCCAGATGAAGGAATCACCTTAGAAGGTGTTGTACAAGGAATCCTAAATTTCAAAAAACAGTATAAGGGATCAATAGAAGTTCAAACCATGTTTATGCCAATAAATACATCGGATATTGAAACCTATGCCAATTTGATTAAAAAGATAAATCCGGAATTGGTTCAATTGAATACACCCAAGAGAGCTTATCCTTTATCTTGGGAGCGCGAAAATAGAGGAAACCATTTAGGAATTCACCTTCATAAAACTTCAAATTTGAAAGTCATTTCGGAAGACGAGGCCAAAGGCCTTGAGGGAAAACTCGCCCAGATGACTGGATTAAATTTTCTTTCGGTCTATCGGGATAATAACTAACCTTACCGGAAAATGATCCGAAAACCCTGCATGTTTGGGATCTAAGGAATTATATTTAAAAGGATGAGGAATTAGTTCCGATTTACCTTTCAGAATAAATTTTCCGCTAATTTCCTTTTTACTTAAAACACTAAAGGTTCCTACATTTTGTTTTAAGTTTTGAGAAATTAAAATACGGTCAAACCCAAACCATCTTTTTTCAGGAATAAAAAAATATGTTCCCATATCCGCAGGACTCAGGTCTATAAAGTTTTTATTTTCGAACAAACTATTACTCTCAAACCTCGGATCTAAATTAAAATCCCCCAAAATAATTATTTTTTCATCCTGAATTTTCCTAATTCTCTTTTGAAGTAAATCCCCTGCAAACTCACGTTGATGTCCAATATGTCCCTGGGATGGCCAATGGTTTACGAAAAAAGTAATGGGACCGAAGCGATCAAAGTCTACTTTTACTTCGAGTATACTTCTTGAGTTTTTAACTGGTATTTCGCTACTCCTTAAAACTTTTCCTGATTTAAAAAACAGGGAAGTTGTAATACCCCTAAAATCATGTTTTTTTGCCAGTATAAAATTAGGAAACCCCAGTTCAAGAGCGAGTTTTTTTGCCACAATTTCATTTTCAATTTCCACCATTGCCAAAACATCAGGATTTCCCACTGCTTTTTTTATTTGAGAGATTTTCAAGGAAACTGATTTTTCATTCCAGTCCAATTTTCTACATGCGCTTTTTTTCGAAGGTTGCAACTTTTTACAGCCTTCTTTTTTCAACAAATGGTTTTTTGGCAGAAATTGAAAATCTTCATGCCCTTCATCATGGTTGGAATCAAAAAAATTTTGAGCATTATAACTTACAATTTCTAATGAATATTCTTTGGCCTGAATTAAAAAATTTAAAAAAATGAGAATTAGAAAAAACATAGGGCAAAATAAGCATTTCAAAAACTTTTCGGCCAATGTTTTTTCAAAAATGAAAATTTAGAGAATCTCCTTGATTAATTTTATTACATCCTCATGATGAGTTTTGGTTTTGACATCATCCATAATGTATTTTATTTTTCCATCCTTACTTATTATAAAAGTTGTTCTTAGTATTCCCATATATTCCTTGCCCATAAACTTTTTTTTACCCCATACGCCATACTTTTTTGCCACCTCTTTCTCTTCATCTGAAAGAATATTGAAATTTAGGTCTTTTTCATTTTCAAATTTTTTCAATTTCGAAATTGGATCGGGACTTATTCCTAATACTATTGTATTTAATTTTGAAAATTCTTTTTTGGAATCCCTTATACCGCAAGCCTGCACCGTACAACCTGGAGTGAGTGCACGAGGATAAAAATATAAAACAACATTTTTTTCTCCCTTATATTCCTTAAGGGTAATTTTTTTTCCTTCCTGGTTTTCTAAACTAAAGGAAGGTGCAAGGCTTCCGACTTTTGGTTTTGCCATATTTTTCTCCTTTTCTTACCATTTATCCCTTAATTCTCTTAAGGTTAAAAAAACTTCTAATTCATTATTTTTTTCAATTTTTAATTTTTTCCTGATTTCTGCATTATCAAGTCTCAAAAAAGGATTTATTTTTCTTTCAAGTTTCAAATTGGTAGCGAAAAAATTTTTTTCCATTTTTAAACTGGTCACCTTTTTAAGTAAATTTGCTGAATCTGAATTATTCGGCTCCCTATCCAAGGAAAAACCTAGGTTTCTCTCCATATATTCATGTCCAGGAAAAAGAATCACATTATCTGGAAGATTTTTAAATTCTTTAGAAATAGTTTTATATAATATTTTAGGATCACCACCATTGTAACAGTTCCCTACTCCTGCATTAAAGAGGGTATCTCCGGTAATTATGGCATAGGGTATTTGATGTTCTTTAATTAAAAGACAGAGGTGGGCAAAAGTATGTCCTGGAGTATCCAAAACTTCCATTTCCCATCCTTTTCCTAACTGAATGGTCTCTCCTCTTTGAAGAAACCTATCCACACTTTCGATTTTTCCCTTAGCATCGAAATGTGCCCAAATTTCACAATTGTATCTTTTTACCAGGTCCAAATTACCTCGGGTATGATCCCCATGCTCATGGGTGTTAATAATTACCTGGAGTTTTTTATCCCCTAAAAAGGAAATAATCTGTTTGGAATCATATGGGTCTATGCAATAAATACTATCTTCTGCCTCTATAATATAAGAGAAGTTTCTTAGGTGACTAAATGTATAAATCTGATTTATCTTCATATCATACAGAACTTAAGATTTAAGGATATCAAATGCAATCTTACCAATACGTTACCATCCTATTTATTTCCTTTCTAATGGTGAAAGAGATTATTGAATCAATATTAGAATATAGAAATAAAAAAAATGTTATAAAAAATAGAAATAAAGTTCCAGTTAATTTTACTGAAAAGATTACTCTTGAAGAACATCAAAAAGCTGCCGATTACACTGTGGCCAAAATAAATGCCGGCCAAATTTTTAATTTAATTGATTTCTTTATACTTCTGGGTTGGACAATAGGTGGTGGATTAAACCAATTGGACATGTGGGTTAGATCCTTGGGGATATCATCATTATGGATGGGAGCCGTCTTTATTTTTTCTTTTGGTATAATTTCCTACATTCTTCACCTACCTCATTCCCTCTATTCAACTTTTATTCTAGAAGAAAAATTCGGTTTTAATAAAACCACTCCCAAAACTTTTGTTATTGATACCATTAAGTCCCTGGTTTTAAGCATATTAATCGGTGGTCCGTTAATTTTGGCCATATTATGGGTAATGGAAAGGTATAGGGATAATTGGTGGATTATCGCCTGGGCACTTTTGACTTCATTCCAACTACTGATGGTTTGGGCCTACCCCGTGCTCATTGCCCCCCTATTTAATAAATTTTCACATCTTGAAGATGGGGAAGTTAAAAACAAAGTATTGGACCTTTTAAAAAGAACTGGATTTAAAAGCAAAGGATTATTTGTGATGAATGCTTCTATGAGAAGTTCTCATGGGAATGCATATTTTACCGGATTTGGGAAAAACAAAAGAATAGTTTTTTTCGATACCCTTATAAAAACTTTAGAACCAGACGAGGTAGAAAGTGTGTTGGCCCATGAGCTAGGACATTACAAGAAAAAACATATTTTAAAATCTATGATCAAATCAATTCTTATTACCCTTTTAGGTTTCTTTATCCTAAAAAAAGTTTATGATTGGTCCCCCTTTTATTTAGGTCACGGAGCAAGAATTTCTTCAAGCTATATGGCACTTCTTCTTTTTGGTTTAGTTTCTGGAATTTACACTTTTTTCTTAACCCCAATAAATGCCTGGTTTTCAAGAAAAAATGAATTTGAGGCAGATGAGTTTGCTGCAGAAAATTCAAAGGCATCAAAATTAGTTTCCGCCCTAGTTAAAATGTATAAGGATAATGCAAGCACTTTAACGCCCGATCCTCTCTATAGTTCCTATCACTATTCCCATCCTCCAGCCCTGGAGAGGGTTAAATTTTTGGAAAAATTAAGTTCTCGTTAATACGTAATTTATAAATTTATCAATTAGGCGTTCACCATCTGAAATGGTTTCCCTTATCTCCTCGGGAGATAAAATTTTTATCATCTCGCTATCGATAAAATTTCCGAAAGCTTCAGGATGACCCTGAAGACCAAAATAAGGATAGGATTTGTGGATTAAAACTTCATGGAAACATTCATTTGATTTTCCAATATGAATCAGCTCGTCACTAATGGTTTTTACTTCCTCTGAATGTACTTTAAAGACTTTAAATTTTTCTCCTTTTTTAAAGATAAAACCATCCTTTAAGATCTCAAATTTCCTATTTCCAAAAAAAGTGTATTTTTCATCTTTTGGTTCTCTTTTAGGATTACAAAGACCGACTTTTCCCCCAAAAAAATTTGCCATTAACTGATGGCCAAAACAAATCCCCATTACAGGAATTCCTATCTTTAATTTTGATTCTATAAAATCTGCCAATTGGATTTGCCATTCAAAACCATCGTTAACTGAGGAAGCACTTCCAAAAATAATATAACCTTTTGCCTCAGGGTATTTTTTTAGGGAATCCATACCTTGATAAGGGGTTCTATGGTAAAGAATTGGGAGTTGTAATCTTTCAACCAAGCGGTTAAAACTATCGTAGCAAGGTTCTTTAATTGCACAATCAATTACACATAAAGGCTTTAACATGAGCGAAATTTACACCGGTTTTTTCCACTCCCCAATAGGAATTATAAAAATTGTGGCGAATGATACTCATCTCCTCACTGTAAATATTGCCAAAAAATTAACAAAATGCACAAAAAGTTCCAAACCCTTACAGTTATGTTTAGAACAATTAGATGAATATTTTTCCGGAAAAAGGAAACAATTTAATCTTCCCTTGGAAATGAAAGGAACCCCTTTTGAAAAGCAAGTTTGGGTAGAGCTTTCAAAAATACCCTATGGGAAAGTAATTTCTTACAAAGATCTCGCTCAAAAAGCAGGAAAACCCAAAGCATTTCGGGCAGTTGGCAATGCTAATTCTAAAAACAAGTTCCCTATTATTTTACCCTGCCACCGAGTAATAGCGTCCAATGGGGCCTTAGGTGGCTATGGCCTAGGGCTTGATAAGAAAGAAAAATTGCTGATCCATGAAAAGGTACCCTTGACATGGACAATAAATATACCAAAATTAAGCAAACATAATTAACGGAGATTATTAATGTTTAAACGAATTATACTTTTTCTTGCGGTTAACATTCTTGTAATGCTGGCCGGGTCTTTTATTATTCAATTAGTTATAAATTTATTTGGTCTTGAGCCGGTTACAGGTCAAGGGGGAACTAACTACACAACCCTAATGGTAATTTGCTTAGTTTGGGGTATGGTTGGCTCGCTTATTTCCCTAAGACTATCCAAATGGATGGCAAAAAGATTTTATAATATAGAAGTTTTATCCCCAACTGGACCCCAAGGAGAATTGGTTCAAAAAGTTTACTCAATCGCCCGCCAGGCCGGCCTTAAAAAAATGCCTGAGGTGGGAATTTACCATTCACCTGAAATAAATGCATTTGCTACCGGGCATTCCAGAGACAATAGCATTGTTGCCGTATCATCTGGTCTTTTAGACAAAATGGATTCAGATGAAGCAGAAGGTGTTTTGGGCCATGAAATAGCCCATATCGTAAATGGGGATATGATCACTATGACCCTCCTTCAGGGAGTTATAAACGCGTTCGTAATGTTTTTCGCCCACATTGCAACCATGATTATAGATAACATGATGAGAGGAGACGATAATAGAGGTCGGGGACTTGGGTTTTTCGCAGGCCACTTTGTATATATGGGTTTCTCTGTTCTTTTTGGAATTTTAGCGGCACCAATTTTGATGGGTTTCTCCCGGTCCAGAGAATTTCGCGCAGATAAGGGTTCAGCCAAATATTGTGGCAAAGAAAAAATGATTAAAGCCTTAGAAAAACTTAAGGAAAATTATCCAAAACTTAAGGAAGAAAAGCCTGAATTTGCGGCCTTCCAAATATCCTCTAAGCAATCTATCATGGAACTTTTTTCCTCTCACCCACCACTTGAAAAGAGGATCGAGGCCTTAAAAAGAAGCTAAATTCTGATCAAATTTATTTGGTAAGGATTCTTCCTTTTAAAATTCAATACTTCCCCATTATTTGCCGAAATTAGACCTAGGGATTTCCTTATGTTTAAAAAGATAAATTTTAAAAATTTATTAATTATTTATTTTAACCTTATAGTTATATCCGTAATCTCCATCCTAATTATATTTATAATCAGGGGTGTTGACCCAAAAGAGGATCCTCACGTAGTTGATAGTTATTTAAATAATTTAAATCTTTATATTGCTCCTTTTCAGAAGGATTTAGATAATTTATGGGTTACAGGCGAAATTCTGCAAACTGTTGAAGGCATAAGAAACTTTCTCAAAATGCCAGAAGAAGAATTAACAAAAAAAGGAATACCCAATTTACAAAATAGAATAACTAGAATCCTTACCATGCTTACCGATTTAAACAACTCTACGATTCCCGTTTTTGCAAATTTTTCAATTATTGGTAAAAATGAAAAATCAATCCTTAGGTTTGCTTTAAACGAACAAACTGGAAAATCTGAATTCCAAATAAAATCCGATATCCCTTTAGAAATAAAAGAATTTATCGCTGATTACAAAAAGGATCAAAGTCCCACCTCCAGGGAATTTCTTCGATTAAAATTTCTTCCCCCCGACCTTAGAGTATATTTAACTATGATCCCTATTTGGGAAGGTGATGAGTTTCTTGGAGTGGTTATATTAGGAAATACCGTAAAAGAAAATATACGAACCTTATTTTTTCCTGAAAAGTCGGACAAAAAATCTTCTATTTTTTTAATTGATGAGAAAATGAGAACCCTGAAAGGAGAGGAATTACAAAAATCCATATTCGATTTTTTCCCGGAAATTCCCCATGGCTTTATTTCAGGAAAAGAGAATATTTTCTGGGATAAAAAAGAAAATCTCTATTTGAAAACCAAATTTTTATCCATGTTTAATGGAGGTAGAACCTGGGTTGCTCTCCAGAGAATACCGAAAAAAATAGTCACTGCTCATCTTGATCTGTTTAAAAAAAAGTTAATTACCCTTAGTCTTTTTTTACTTGTTGTCGTTACAGTATTGGCCTTTTTTGTAATTTCAAAAGGATTTAAACCTCTAAGAAAAATTGTAATAGATCTGAATGGGGCCGCAAAAATTATAAAAAAATCTTCCTTGGTTCTTAATGATACAAGTACAAGTTGGGCAGAATCTTCTATGGAGTCCTCTACGGGGATAGAAACCATTGTAAATTCCATGGACGGATTTTTAAAAACATTTGGCGAAATTAAAGAGGAAACTGAAAAAGCGGATATTATATCAAAAAAAGGAAATGCTCTTGCAAATTCAATTAGAATCGAAATGGAAAAGCTTCTGGCCTCAATAAAGGAAATCAGCACTACCTCCAAAAAAATTGAAGATATAAATAAAATTATCGGCGAAATTTCCTTCCAGACCAATTTACTTGCCCTTAATGCTTCCGTTGAAGCGGCGAGAGCAGGGGAACATGGTAGAGGTTTTGCAATAGTTGCAGAATCAATTAGAGAGTTAGCAGATAAAACGGCTCAATCAACAGATGAAATTTCCAGGCTTATATTGGATGCTTGGACAAAATCTCAAAAAGGATCCAGGGCCGCTAATAACAGCCATGAAATAATCAACGAAGTTATAACAAACATTAAGGAAACGCGATCTGTCGTGGAAAATATTAATAATTCAATTCTAGGCCAATTTGAACAAATTGGCCCAGTGAAAAATGGTCTTTCCATTATTCAAAATACTGTTAAATCAGGAACATCTAATGCCATAAAGGGAAATGAAATTAGCGTTGGCCTTAATTCTCAAACCATAAAATTAACTGAAATTGTTACGAATTTATCCGAGACAATAGTTGGAGAAATTAATTAAAATTAATTCCTAAAGGCCAATTCCTGAATTTGGCCATCCTTTTTTTCCCAAGTTTCATTCAAAAACTTTTGGACATTTTCTCTGACTTTTGGATCTTTTTCAATATCTCCTTTCAATTCCATCGGAATATCTTGGATCTCTACCTTTACTCGGATCTCATTTATTTTCCCAAAAAAAAGATCCCATAAACTTTTTCTTGAACTTGGATAGTAAATAGTTACATTAATCAATTTATGAATATAATCACCCATTGCGCTTATTAAAAAGCCCACTCCTCCAGCTTTGGGACTCAAAAGATTTTTATAAGGAGATTTTTTCTTTGCTTGTTTTTGTTTAGTAAACCTTGTTCCCTCTACGAAGTTCATAATGGATATTGGCATTTTTTTAAATTTTTCACAGGCTATTTTTGTGGTTTCAAGATCCTTTCCTCTTAGGTGGGGATTTTTTTCAAGAAATTCTTTGGAATATCTTTTCATAAAGGGAAAATCCAGGGCCCACCAGCAGGGACCTAAAATTGGGACCCAAATAAGCTCTTGCTTTAAAAAAAACTTTAAAAAAGGTATTTTTCCTAGAAAAATCCTTTGAAGGACAAGTATGTCCAACCAAGATTGGTGGTTGGAAATTACCATGTACCATTCATCCAATTGAAGGGACTCTAAACCTTCAACTTTCCAAACTATATTTTGGGTTAAGGCCATATTAAAATTGTTTCCTTTAATCCAGCCATTCCCTAATCCTATTAAAATTTTACTGAAAAAATTTCTGGGTCCCTCCAGGGGAATAATTATTTTAAAAATAGTGAAAAAGAGAATCAGAGATCCCCAAAATATTAGATTAATTGAGGCAAAAGTGATGCTAAATAGGCCTTTAAGAAGATTTATTATTTTCATTAAATTGAAAGGAATGGTGGGCGATGCAGGGATCGAACCTACGACATCCACCTTGTAAGGGTGGCGCTCTCCCAGCTGAGCTAATCGCCCGTTTCTAATTTCCTGGGAGATTAATAAACCCTACTCTGGTTGTCAATTTATTAAGATAAATGCGCTGTATTAGTTGGCCACGTTTGTGGTTTCCTCTTCTCGAACAATTTCTAGGCCGACCATTTTTAAGAAAGTTTGAGGATTTTCAAGACTTAAGGCGGATTTTAAAACCTCATTTACATGCTCAAATGAGCAAATTTCCAGGCCATCCTTAATATCATTTGGAATTTCCTCAAGATCTTTTTCATTTCCAAAAGGAATAATAATCCTTTTAATCCCTGCCTGTTTGGCGGCAAGCATTTTCTCCTTAAGCCCTCCAATTGGAAGAACTCTACCTCTTATAGTTACTTCTCCTGTCATGGCGACATCCTGTCGGACTGGGATATTAACTACGGCCGAGGTAAGGGCAGTTACCATTGAAACACCTGCAGATGGTCCGTCTTTTGGGGTAGCTCCTTCAGGTACGTGTATGTGTATGTCGTTTTTTTCAAACCAATCCAAACTTATTCCTAGTTTATCACTTATGGACCTTACATAACTTATGGAGGCTTTGGCCGATTCCTGCATCACTTCCCCAAGCTTTCCTGTAATTTGAGTCTTTCCTGTTCCTGGCATAACTACAACTTCAATGGTGAGCAACTCCCCTCCTACAGATGTCCAGGCCAAACCATTAACAAGTCCTATTTGGGGGGATTTTTCAATATTTGTAGGATCAAATTTCTTTGCCCCTAAATATGTCTTTACGTTCTCAGGTTCAATTAGATATTTTGTTCCAGCGGCTGGCCTTTTTTCCACCACTTCCATGGCAACTTTCCTTGCTATTGTATGAAGAAGTCTTTCAAGCTCTCTTACCCCTGCCTCTTTTGAATAAAAACGAATAATATCCATCATTGAAGAATCTGGAACCTCTAGAAAATAATCCTTAAGTCCATTATTAAGAACGGCTTTTTGAATAAGATAATTTTTAGCGATTTGAAGTTTTTCATTAGCGGTATAACCGGGTATTTGAATAATTTCCATCCTATCTTTTAAGGGAATTGGGATTCTGGATAACTCATTTGCTGTCATGATAAACATTACTTTGGAGAGGTCATAATCAACTTCCAAATAGTGATCCACAAAATTTTTATTTTGCTCTGGATCTAAAACTTCTAACATAGCACTAGCAGGATCCCCTCTAAAATCGCTACTCATTTTATCTATTTCATCAAATAAAATAACAGGGTTGGAAGTTCCTGCCTTCTTAAGAACTGATATAATTTTCCCGGGCATGGCACCGACATAAGTTTTTCGATGTCCCCTAATTTCCGATTCATCCCTAACTCCACCCAAAGAGATCCTTACAAATTTTCTGCCCAGGGAATCTGCTAAGCTATGGGCTATGGAGGTTTTTCCAACTCCTGGAGGCCCAAGTAAGCATAGAATTGTCCCCTTTCCTTCACCTTCTTTTAATAAGCTTCGGACGGCCAAGAACTCTATTAATCTTAATTTTACGTCGTTTAATCCAAAATGCTCCTCTTCAAGCTTTATCCTTGCATGTTCAACTGAATTATTATCTTGGCTATATTCAAACCAAGGCAGGGAAAGCATCCAATCAATATAGTTTCTAACAACTGTTGCTTCTGCTGACATCGGTGACATTGATTTAAGTTTTTTTATTTCTTTTTCAGTCTTGGCCTTGGCTTCTTCAGGCATATTCTTTTTGGCCAAGAGTTCTTCTAATTCTTGAATATCGGATTTTCCGTCCTCTTTTTGCCCCAATTCCCTTTGGATGGCATTCATCTGTTCATTGAGGTAGTATTCTTTTTGGGATTTTTCCATCTGGGTTTTAACCCTTGAACGGATTCTTCTTTCGACATTTATTATTTCAATTTCTCCTTGCATTTTTTCAAGGAGGGCACCAAGTCTCTTTTCTATATTAAAGGCCTCTAGAACTTCTTGTTTTTCAGAAACTTTCATTGAAAGATGGGCAACAATTATATCTGCAAGCCTAGAAGGATCTGTTATTGAGGAGATACTCATTAAAAGCTCAGGGGGGATGCGCTTATTTAATTTAACATATTGTTCAAATGTGGCCTTTACCGTTCTCATCAAGGCCTCTAGATTAATATTATCATCAATTTCATCTGGATATTTTAAAACATCGACCCAATAACCTTTTGAAGAAGGATCAAAATTTTGGATTTTTGCTCGATACTTTCCTTCAATTAATACTTTAAAAGTATTATCCGGCAGTCTAAGCATCTGAATGATGTTAACTACAGTCCCTACAGAATAAAGGTCTTTTTCTTCTGGATTTAAATTGGATGCATTTTTTTGTGTGACTAGGAAGAGCTCATTTTCTTTTTTGGATGCTTCTTCAAGAGCAAAAATTGATTTTTCTCTACCAACAAAAAGTGGAACCACCATATGAGGGAAAATGATTACATCTCTTAAAGGAAGCAGAGGTAACCTTTTCAACTCTTTTTTCTGGCCTTCCTTCATAGCACCTCCTGTACTATTACAAATCCAAAAAAATTTGCTTATTTTTAATTGTCCCCTAATTTCATTTTTTGGTCAAAATCTGATTCTTGGAGAAAATTGCCGACTACCCATATTTTATAGGTAAAAATGACGTTTAAACAGGATAACTAATTGAATCCTTGGCTGACTATGCGTGCCATATGTAAGTATTATTTAGCTTTTTATGAAGCTGATTCGATATTGGTTTTTTTTATCAAATCCCTTTCAGACTCTAATTCCTGATTTTTTACTCTTGGCCCATGGAGCATTTTTGGGGGTTCGATTCCTAAAATAGAGTCTTTTGAAACTATGACCTTATTGATGTTTTTGTTGGAGGGAATTTCATACATTACCTCCAGCATAGTTTGCTCTAAGATGGCCCTTAATCCCCTTGCTCCAGTTTTTCTTTTTAATGCGATTTTTGCCACTTCGGCAAGTGCATCCCCTTCAAATTCCAATTCGATATTTTCATATTCAAACAATTTTTTATATTGCTTGGTTATCGCGTTTTTTGGCTCAGATAATATTTTAATTAGGGCCTGTTCATTTAATTCCTCAAGAAGGGCCGTAACCGGTAATCTGCCAATAAATTCTGGTATCATTCCGAATTTAACTAGGTCCTCAACTTCAATTCCTCCTAGCTTTTCAATAACCGATTTCTCCCCCTTGGGTTCCTTTTCGAGGCTTACTAATCCCATTGGCCTTTTAGTAATTCGTTTCTCAATCACCTTTTCCAATCCCACGAAAGCCCCACCCACTATAAATAAAATATTTTTAGTATTTACTTGGATAAATTCTTGCTGTGGATGTTTTCTTCCCCCTTTTGGAGGTACAGAAGCAATCGTTCCTTCAATTATTTTCAAAAGTGCCTGTTGAACACCCTCACCGGATACATCTCTTGTAATTGAGGGGTTTTCTGATTTCCTAGCTATTTTATCTATTTCATCGATATAGATAATACCTCTTTCGGCCCTTTCCACATCAAATTCGCAATTTTGTAGGAGGTTCAAAATTATATTTTCAACATCCTCTCCCACATAACCTGCTTCAGTTAAAGATGTGGCATCAGCTATGGCAAATGGTACATTTAAATATTTGGCCAACGACTGAGCTATTAAAGTTTTTCCAGACCCGGTGGGCCCTGCAAGAAGGATATTTGATTTTTGAAGCTCAACTTCATCATTTTTGGGATTTTTATCCGAGTAGTAAACCCTTTTGTAGTGATTATGTACTGCTACCGAAATTATTTTTTTCGCTCTTTCCTGACCTATTACATAAGAGTCTAAATGCTTTTTAATTTCTTCAGGTTTTGGAACATTATCGGAATAACTTTTTTTAGAGCTTTTTAATGAGTCCTCATAAATAATGTTATTGCATAGATCGATGCACTCGTCGCAAATGTAGCAACCGGGACCGGCAATAAGTTTCTTTACTTCCTTTTGTGATTTTCCACAAAAATTACAATTTAAAGAAGCCGTACCAACCTCACCTTTTTCACTCTTAAAGAGTTATTTTTTTAACTTAGGACGAGTAATTACATTATCAATCAGCCCCATGGCCATTGCTTTTTCTGGACCCAAATAATTATCCCGATCCATTGCTTTTTCCATTTTTTCCAAAGTCATTTCCGAAGCAGATGAATGCTTAAGATATATATTGGTAAGTTGTTTTTTTAAATCAAGTATCTCTTCTGCCTGAATTTGGATATCGGAAGCTTGCCCTCTTGCGCCGCCAAGAGGTTGATGAATCATAATTCTGGAGTGAGGTAAGCAATGCCTATGTCCTTTTTCCCCAGCAGTAAGAAGGAGTGATCCCATGGAAGCAGCAAGCCCGACACAATAAGTGTACACCGGGCACATTATGTGCTGCATTATATCGTAAATCCCTAACCCAGAATAGACCTGCCCGCCAGGACTATTAATATAAAAATGAACCGGAGCTTCGGGGTCCGATTGTTCTAAAAAAAGCATTTGGGCAATAAGTAGGTTTGCGACCGTATCATTAACTTCTGTCCCCAAGAATATAATCCTATCAATTAGTAACCTTGAATAAATATCGTACTGTCTTTCACCCCTTGCGGTTTGTTCAATGACAATCGGGTTGGGTATATAGTTAGAAACAGGAAAATCCTTCATTAATATCTCTCCAGGTCAATTATTCGTAATAAATGGGCCAAATCTTAAGTTTATTGGTCCTACTAAGTTCTACTTAAAGAGTACTTGAAATTAAACCATTATTTTACTAGATTAGGTCAAAAAAATTTGTTTGATAATTTAATTTAAAAAGGAAGATAAAATGAACCAAGAAAATGCAGCACCCCTTCAACTTGTAGGCCAAAAAGCACCTGATTTTAAGGCTGATGCAGTGGTGGATGGTGGATTCTCAACCATTACCCTAAGCGAAATAAAAGGATGGAAAGTATTATTTTTTTATCCCCTTGATTTCACTTTCGTTTGCCCCACGGAAATCACTGCTTTTTCCGACGAATACGCCAAATTTAGGGAGCTAAATTGCTCTGTAGTTGGTGTTTCCGTAGACTCAAAATTCTCTCACCTTGCTTGGATGAAACAATCCAGAACAGAGGGTGGAATTGGAAAAATTAATTACCCCCTAGTTGCAGATATAAATAAAAATATTTCCAGGAGCTATGGTGTTCTTTTAAATAATTCCATTGCTCTACGTGGATTATTCCTAATAGATGACAAAGAAGTGGTTCAACACTCCACAATCAACAATAACTCTGTTGGTAGAAATGTCAGTGAAATACTAAGACTTGTGGAGGCGTTTCAATACTCCGCAAAACACGGGGAAGTTTGCCCTGCAAATTGGCATAAGGGTGAAGACACTATGAAACCAGATCCTGAAAAATCCAAAGATTGGTTCCATAAACACGGTAAATAATTTTAGAAGGGGCGTAAATCGCCCCTTTTTAAAAATCTTCTAAACTTTGGTAATCGTGTAAAACTTTCTGTCTCAAAAGAGAAATATTATCTTGAACCTCATAACCCAAAAGAAAAGAAATATGCTTTAAAAGTGGCATCTGTCGCTTTCCTTGGCCAAGATCAACAATGATATTAAGTATGTAAACAACATTTTTCCGAAAGGATATTACATAATCGTTGATTTCGCCCTCCAACATCTTAGGCATTTGGAAAAACTTCCCACCCATTTGCCCAATCTCTCCACCCTTAAAAGAGGTCTGGCCTTTGAAATTTCTAACCACCTCCACCTCGGTCCTAATTATTCCCCTCTCAAATTTTATTGGATCCAAATGATAGATTTTTTTTTCTGGAATCAAACTAAGAATAGGTATTTTTGGCATTTCCACCATTATGGGAAATACATCACCAACTTTGATTCCTGGAATTTCTTCCATCAATAGGCCGCCTTGGGAAATATTTAAAGTTTTAGATTTACCTACGGTATTTCCTAAACAGAATAGAAAATTAGACTTCATGGGAGATCTTAAAGCGGTTCTTTTATATTTCTTTTCAATCATAATAATTTGGTGGCAATTTCGGAAAGTGGTGATCTCTCCCCTACAACTAATGTAGTATGGGCAATTATCTCTTCAGTTTTTAATCGCTCTACACAATATGCAAGACCATTGCTTACGGAATCTAGGTATGGGCTATCAATTTGCTCGCAGTCACCAGTCAGAACTATTTTAGTTCCCTCCCCGGCCCTTGTAATAATTGTTTTTACTTCGTGAGGGGATAGGTTTTGGGCCTCATCAACTATTAAATATTGAAATGGGAGAGATCTTCCCCTGATATAAGTTAAAGGTTCCACATGTAAAAGCCCAGCATTCATTAGGTCTTCATAGGAGGAGGTCATTTCCCCTTTTTTCTTTCCAAATAAAAAATCCATATTATCAAAAATAGGCTGCATCCAGGGGGCTAGCTTTTCTTCAATGTCCCCAGGTAGGTACCCTATTTCTTTACCCATCGGTTGAACTGGTCTTGAAACAAGAAGCCTTGAATATCCCTCTTGTCCAATGGCCATCTCTAAACCGGCCGCTAGTGCCAATATGGTTTTTCCTGTTCCGGCCTTTCCTACAAGAGTAACAAGTTTGATCTCTGGATTCATTAAAGCGTCAAATGCGAATTTTTGTTCTATATTTTTTGGATAAATACCCCAGATGCCTTCTCTTTTTTTAATTAGCGGAACCATTCCATTTTGGGATTTAGAATATCTGGCGAGTGCTTGATAATTTTCATTGGTGATATCCGTCATCACTACATATTCATTTGGGAAAATACCTTCCAAATGATCTTCATTAAGAATTAGGAATTTCTCCTTCTCAAATTCTCTCAATTCTGCGGCGGAGACTTGGATTTTCCTGATACCTGAATAAAGCTCCTCTAAAGATGCATTCTTTTGGCCATAATCCTCAGCGGTTACCCCTAATACATCTGCTTTAAGGCGGAGATTAATATCTTTGGTTACTAATATTACATTCTCTCCCTTTTTCTTTAATGATAAAGCACTTGCCAATATTCTATTATCATCAAGTCCAAGGTCTATAACGTAACCACCAAAAAATTCCTCAATCTTATGGTCGATACTGATAAATAATCTCCCTCCATTTTCAAGGGTGACTCCATCAGCTAAGGAACCTTCTTCCCTAAGCTTGTCTACAATCCTAGAAAATCTTCTAGCGTTTCTGCCATTTTCATTTTGATCTTTTTTAAACCGATCTAGTTCCTCTATTACGATAAGGGGAACTACGACATCATGTTGGCCAAATTTAAAAATAGAGTTTGCGTCATAAAGTAAAACATTTGTGTCTAGTACAATGGTTTTTTTCAATCTTTAGACTCCTTCTTGAAGAATTGGAAAAATTAAAAATTATGTCTAAAAAAATTATAACTTTTAAAATTAAAAAATCAGCAAGAAAAGAATCTAACGAATAAGATTTAGGGTTTTTGAAAATAAAAACTAAAAAAAAGTGACATTACCTTGCGCTCTTAAATATTGAATGCATTGCACTTGATATTTTAGCCTAGTAAAAAATTAACAAGCTCAGATAAAGCTTTTTTAAAAGGTTCCTTTTCAAGAACTAGGCTTATTCTTGCTGCATTTGGAAGACCAAAGTCTGTACTGGGTACGGTTGCTATTCCATAATTATCGAGAAGATCATTACAAATTTCCTGGGCATAATCCTCTGTATCATTTTCACTTTTTTTATATTTTTTCATAACTGGGGATCTAGAAAAATCCACAAGGAAATAAAATGCGGAGACCGATTGATACCAAAGATGAGATAATTCCACTTTTCTAAAAGCATCCCTAACAACTTCTGCATTCTCCCGTAAATGGTGATTGATTGGTTTCAAATAAGTTTCAATTTCTTGGAAATTTACTCCAATTAATGCTCTTTGAACTAAACTATTTGGGCCTGAAGTTGTATGGCCTTGAAATTTTGAAGCTGCATCACAAATTTTCTTAGGTGCAACCATATATCCTAATCGAAGGCCTGTTGATGCCAATGATTTAGAAATCCCATCGCAAATTAAAGTTCTGTTCAACAAAGCGGGGTATTTTTGATAAAAATAGGAAGGAGCGGGGTCGTAATAATGAAGATCAAAATATATTTCATCACTAATAATGGTTATATTTGGATTTTCTAGCATTAACGCACCAAATTCATTCATCCATCGTTCAGATAAATGGATTCCTGATGGATTACTAGGACTATTAATAATTATGGTGGAAGTTCGCTCGCTTATGGCCCTTCTTATATCCTCAATTGATGGCTCAAAATTATCGAAAATGGTGGAATTGATAAAAATTGGGATTCCATCTAGAAGTCTAACCATTTCAGGGTAAGATACCCAGTATGGCGCCATTAAAATAACTTCATCTCCTGGGTTAACTAGGGCAGCAAGAGCATTATAAATCGATTGTTTTCCACCATTTGATAGCACGCAATCAAATCCTTCTTGCAGATTTACTTTTCGGGTCTTTTCAATATTAGCTATAAATTTTTTTCTTACTTCTGGAAATCCAGACACAGGGGAGTATTGATAACTTTTTAAATTTTCCGTTTCTTCCTTAATTTTTTCTACTAGACCAGCATATGGTTTAAAAGGTAGCTGACCGGCGGTTAAATTATAAATCTTTTTCCCACTCTCCGCTAATTCAATTGCTCTTGCGTTAAGCTTTAGGGTCACACTTTCTGTAATAGTTTTAACTCTAGAACTAATTATCATTTAGACCTCTTAATTTTTTTTAAAAAGGTTATAACTTCTGAAGGAAGAAAATCATTTACATTTCCTCCATGACCAATAATTTCTCTCACTAAGCTTGAGGAAATATAATTTACTCCAGGTTCAGTCATAAAAAATATTGTCTGAACTTCTGGAAATAATTTGTTATTCATCACAGACATTTGATATTCATTTTCAAAATCCCCAGTCGGCCTTAAACCTCTGATTATGGTTCCAATTTTATTTTTTTTGGCAAAATCAACGATAAGCCCGTCCCATTGAGAAATAATTATCTTTGGTTCATTTTTAAAAATTTTTTTCAGCATTTGGACTCTATCTTTGACAGATATCAGTGGTGTTTTCGTGGGCGGTTGGGCAACCAGAATAGTTAGGCTTTCAAAAATGTTTATGGCCTTATCAACAACTGCATGATGGCCCTTGGTAAAAGGGTCAAAGGTTCCCGCATAAATTGCCTTTTTATAATTCAAATGACACCTCTTTGTTGGTTTGGCCAAGGAGTTTATAATTTAAATCAAAATTTAGCCACGAATATATAGCTATGACCATGAGCATAACTTTTTGTGATTTCGATAGGTTTGTCCTTCCAAAAAGAAAAAGGTATGCCCTTTTTTTCATCTGATTCCACCCAAATTGACCCTTTATACCAACTGTTTTTTTTCAATTCTTCAAGGATTATTTTTTTATAAAAATCATGAGAGGAATAGGGTGGGTCAAAAAATAAAATACAACCATTTTTATCTTCCTCATCCCAATTAGAATAATCCGCTATAAATCTTGATAAAAATTTTTCAAATGATGAAGGTATTACCTTTAAATCCCTTTCTTTTATTTCACTAGAAAAACGTTCCCTAAATTTATCAACATTTTTCGTCAAACAAATAAAAACCTTTTTATCAGGCTCAATCAAATAAACCTTTTTGGATCCTCTGGACCATGCCTCAAGACCAATTGCGCCTGAGCCAGCGCATGCATCAACAAAAACTCTTCCCTCTAGATTTTGTATGGCATCGAATATTCTCCGCTTTAATAAGACTAAAGTGGGCCGTGTTATTTCTTCATCGGGTAAGGATAAGGTGGTTCCTTTTGCAATCCCCCCCAAAATTTTAATGCTCATTCGAATTTCCCGTCTTTTTCAATCAACTTATTCCTTTATTTGTAATAAAATGTGAAGTAATTTTTTCAAGACATTTATCCTTCGATCATAGTATAAATTTTTACTATCTACTCTAATTTTTTGTGCGGTTAGGAACTATAAGTTGAACGAACAACCTTTTAAGGCCAATGATTGGCTTGAACCAATTTTCTCCCAAAAACTCTCGGAAAATAAAATCGAGTCTAATAATTTGGAAAATAAAAAATCATCACCAATCAGCCTTCTTGTGCCCGGATGGACGGGAGATGGGATTGTTTCTAAAACTGCATTGTCAATTAGACATGCCTCAGAAATTTTGTGGAAAAATTCTCTTAATCTTTTTTCATCCTTTAAAGAATCCAATAATAACCTAAAAAATATAATACTTACCGAATTCAACTTGCACATAAAGACCAAAGAGGGGTTGGATTTAGAATTTAATTCCACCGGTGATTTCTGGCCTGTGCTTTTTCCGGTGGATCCATCCACTCAAAGAAAAGAAATAAAGGATTTCATAAATATATATTGTTATCGAGCAGTTATAACTTACCTTTACCGTATACAATTTATTGCTTCTCTCTCCCGGGCACTTTGCCTAAGGCCCACAGAAAATAATCTTTTAAATCCATCCGGATTTTTATCAAAAATATTTCAACAAGGCGGACCAAAAGAATTACCGTGCGAATCCTTACACGCAAATAGCTACAGTTGGTTTAGACCTGATTTAGAGCACAAGGAAATCGTAGTCAAGCTTTCCCGTGAATTAGAAAATATTTCAACAATTGAATTTTTAAAAATTTTCTCAAATTTACCTGGAATGGAAAACCTACCCGAATTCTCCCATACTCTTTCTCATAAAACTTTTGGAGAATTCCTAAATCAATTATTGATCAAATTTCCAGATTGGATTTTAGGTAATAAAAATCAAATTCAGAGCGGGATACTAAATACTAAGTTTAGTGGAGATTACCTTTGCTCATTAACAAACTCATTCTGGTTAGGACAAAATTGGATTGACCTTTCAAATCCAAAAATAGTGATACCAGATTTTATAGGGGAAGGTTCTGATGATGGAAATTTTCTAAAGATTTGCCAGGAACTTCAATTTTTAACCTTTTTAACAAATTTATCCACTAAGTTAGGAAAAGAATCTACATCCTTCATTTGCAACACCATAAAGCAAAAATACTCAAAAACATTGGATGGTGGTTTTGGCCAAATGAATTTGTTTTTAAATAAGGGCCATAAAAGCGAAGTATTTTATGACAGAATAATTTTGAATTTCTGTAATCTCCCCAAAAAAAACCCTCATCATCACCTTATCAACTTAATAAACTCCCAAACCCCTATCTTAAATCAAAACGGCTTTATTTTTATTTTTTCAAACCAAAATCTTTTTGTTTCAAGTCACACTGAAAGAGTTCAGGAAATTCTTAGGTCATTTAAATTGGAGGCATACTTTAATTTTGAAAAACTAAAAGGAAAGGGAGAAATAACTTCCTTTCTTTATGTTTTAAGGAAAAGGGAAAATAAAGAATCAATTTTGGAAAATTTTTCGGAAAAGAAAGAAACCTTTTTTTCCTTCTTATGGAGTGGTAACCTCTCAAGTTTTTACAATTTCCACCTATTAAATAAAGAGTTCGATTTTTTCCTTAAAAATAAAAATCCCTTTTCGTATTCTATTTATCATAAAGATATTTCTCCCGATTTGAATTTTGAATTCCTTCAAGATGCAATTTTAGATGGTGTTATACTCCATTCAAGTTCAAATGATACTTCTAAGGTCACCCATCCAAATTTTTTCAGAAATCTCACCAAATGCTGTATTACTTTTGATAATTTTTTCAAGATTGAATCTATTGACCCGACAGAAGAACAAGGTAAAAGCAATAATGACCTTACTTTAGAATTATTAGGAAAAAAAATCCGCCAGGAGGATAAATTTCCTTTTATACTTATTGTAAATTTAACTGATGTAAATAATATTAAAATTGAGATAATTCCTTCTTCATCCTTTACTGCGAAGGTTAATGAAAATGGTTATGCCTGTTTCCAATATTTCGGATTAATTCCAAAGAAATTTAATCTATCGATTAACCTTTTCAGGGAATACTTTCAAACTGATTTGGGGTTACAAATTTTACAACTTTCCCTAAATAGTTCTACAAAATTGAAATCCAAAATAAGGTCCCTATTAGTTCCAGGATTTTTCCTTCCTGAAAACAGCTCAATCCCTGAGCTAAAAAAAGAATTTCAATTCTTAGATTACAAAAAATCGGAGCTGATTAATTCTCATCCGGATATTCTTCTTAAACAATTTGAAAATTTAAAAAATTCCCTGGACGATTTGGTTTTAACCTCCCCCCTAAAAATACTAGAAAGTCTGACTAATTTTAAATTAAATGTGGAATTAGCATTAAGCTGGATTTACAGTAATAATTCCTCTGCCCAGAATTTTAAATATACCAATCCAATAATTAAAGACTCATTTTCCAAATTGAAATTACATCCCATTTACCCCGTAAATAAAGATATTCATATTGAAGTTTACGCAACTTCCAAAGAAGAGCTTAATTTGCCTTTTACCCATTCTTCTTTAAAGCAGAATGATTCAATTTATTTTCTTGAAATAAACTCCTCAAAAGGACCATTATTAGGTATTTATTCCGACCAAGAAATCCTTCTTTTTGTCCAATTTCTTTTAAGCTCCGTAAACGGAATAAGCACATCAAAAATTATTAATTCCTTAAGTGTCCCCAAAATAGGGGATTTAAAATGTGTCCTTTCTGATTTCGATCAAATTAATAATACTTTTAACCTCCTTTTGACGGAGTCAAAAAAAATTATTACCAATATATTTACGCAAAAAATATCTTCCTTAAATAACGGGATTTTGCATTAAATCTTCCTTGATGAAGTTTTCAAAAGAAGAAATTACAAATATTCAAAAAACTCTTTATAAAAATTTAAAAAAACGTGCAATCAGTTATGAAGGCCCTCCATCAAAAGAACTTCTATCTTATAGAACTGCCCAAAAAAAAATATCCAACAGAAACTTTTCCATTTCAAATTCAGAGGAGCTTTTTAAAAAAATCGGAGCCTCAGATATAATTTACCTAGGCGATATTCATACTCTTGATCAGAATTCCAAAAACCTCGAAAGAATTTTTCGATTCCTAAAGGGTTCAAATGAAAAATTTGCTTTTGCTTTGGAATTCGTATTAAGAAATCACCAGCAAAAAATCGATAATTATCTAAAAAATCATATTACCGAATTTGAATTTTTAGATTCTATAAATTATGAAAAATCATGGAAGTTTCCCTGGAAACATTATAGAAAAATTTTTTATTTTTCCAAAAAATATAAAATTCCAATATTTGGACTTAACTCCCAAGGAACATTAAAAGAAAGGGATTTGGAAGCAGCAAAATTAATTGCAAACTTCAAAAAAAATAATCCTGGATATAAGATACTTGTACTTTTTGGGGAACTTCATATAATCCCTCAAAAAATCCCCATGATGGTCTCCTCCTTATATTCCGATTATTTTGATCATCTAATTATCCATCAAAATTTAGATGATGTTTTTTGGAAAATTAAAACTCTTGATCATTCAATTATAAAATTTAATGAAAAAGAGTACTCCCTACAAGTATCTCCACCCTGGATAAAATATGAAAGTATGATTAACTGGTGGGAAAACATTATTAATGATCCTGAGTATGACCTGCATGAATATATTCTTGAACGGGGTGTTGAATCCCTTTCATCAGAGGCGGGGGAAAAATTATTATTTTTTGCAAAAACTATTAATAATACCTTGGAACTTGGTATCAAAACAGAGGATTTGGCCAATTTCAATATCCTGAGCCTTAAAAATTTAAAAACCCTTTTAAGTAAAATAAAAAAATTCAAAAACCCAAAATTTGAAAATTTTTTAAAAGAATTGATCACCAACGGAATTTTTTTCAAACTGCCATTTTCTTTCGATTATTATTGTCCAAATTACTCATCAAATAAACTTGCTGGAATATCCGGAGTGCATTTACGGTCTATATTAATTAATAATTATTTCCCTGAAAAATCCAAAATAGACACATTCCTTCATTTTTTGGGTAATTTTTTAGCAAGTTATATTTCTGTTAAAGTTTTTAATCCTTACAAAAAATGCGACCTTTATTATGAGATTGAGGAAAAATGTAATTCTAAAAATCTTCCCCTAATTGAAAAAAATGTATTTATTTTTTCAAAATTTATCCTTGATAAATTATTTACAAATTGCCTGGAAAAGGGCATTTTTGAATCAAAAGATCTTTTTGAATTATATTTTTCCTCTAGAATCATTGGATATTTCTTTGCTGAGGTTTTTCATCAACAAATGGAAACATTTTCCGAAGAAGATAAATATTTTATAACTTCAATTACTTTTAAAAAATCCCTTCAGTTTGATGATTTTCAAGTTCTTTACAAGGTTTTGTTTAATGAAAAAGATTTAAAAAAATTTAAAAAAAGATATTTTTAAACGGAAATTCCTATATTATCATTTCTAATCAATCGAGTTCGAATTCGCTGGTTCTTTAATTTAGAGGATTTAAGTTGAACTCTTATTACGGGCTCCCCAAATAAATTTTCAAAATAAACCTTACCAGCATAATCGCTTATAAGTTCACTCCCTATTTTTAAATCCAGAATCCTTTTATTAAGACCGTAATTTAAACTAAGACCATTAGCATCCTTTAAAAATTCTTCTCCAAAAATAACCCCATTGTTTTTAATTTCAAAAATGGCCGTTTCCCCTAACAATTTTGTTCTAAGACTAATTCTTCTGTCTAGATTATTTTCCGTAAAATTATTTATAGAAAAATTTAAAAAGGAAAAAAGTGATTGTTCCAAAACTTCATTGGTGATAAAAACTACTAAGTCCTCATTAACCTCTAATTCAAGTTTAATACCTTTGGTAAATATTGGTACTGATAGAATATCAACTATTTTAGTTAATACTTCCTCCAAAAATGCCTTTTCAGGGATATCCTTTTCCTCCCCTTCGGCCTTTAAACTCCCCGGCAAATTTACAACTGAGCTTATGTTTTGGAAGTTGTTAATAAAATTAGGTTTTGGAATTGCGGGGATCACCGGATAGCTTAACACTGAAGTTATTATTTCTGTTTTCTTTTTTTGTAGTTCGTCTTTGGTGAATCCTTCATCTTGATTTTTACTAGACACAAAAATTTCTATTAATAATGTTAGAAATAAACCAAAATAACTGAAAAAAAACCAAATTTTTCTTTTCTCGATTTTTTTATTGCCCTCATTATCTAATTTTTCAAAATCTCTCATTGCTTCAATATTGAAAGACTCAATTTTTTTAAACCTTTTTTTAAGTTTATCTAATTCAACATTCCCATTAAAATCTTTGTGAATCCAATATATTTCGGAAACAAGAGCATTTATTTTTGGGTCCATTTCCCTACCTAACTGGGAATAAAGAGGTTCCGCTTTTTTCAAAACGTCGCCAAAACATTCTTCGGAAATGTTTAAAAATTCCGGTTTTAAATGGTTAGAGTTTTTATTGGCAGAAAAAATCTTAGAAACGAAACTCTGATTTACCCTGGAAAAACAAGTCTGAAGTCCATTACTTATAGTTTGAAACCCTTTATTTACACTTGAAAGGTTGTAAAAATCTAAACAAAAAATGAAGGTTAAGGATAGAAAAATAAAAATGGGAATGGTTCTAATTTTTGGATAATTCCTAAGCGTATCTAATATCATTTTCTTCCTTGAAAAAATTCTAACTCTAACTTAGATTTTACAATCCGCGTTAATCGGGTCAAACAATGGTCAAAAATGCCTATCCATAACCAGATTCCTTACCAAAGCTAATCCTGTTTGTTATAAGATTCTCTATGGTTACAAATGTCCTTAAAGGCCCATTGTTTAAACCCCTTTTGTGGGCCATGATTTTGCACTTACTGTTCCTTTTAATTTTCCCAAGGCCCCAGAATTATGGGGAAAAAGATTTGGAAATAGGATTAAGACCTGTTGAAATTTCCACCTTGGAACCATCTGAAATTAAAAAATTCAGAACAATAGGTGTAAAGGGAGGAAAAAAAGAATTTAGTGTCCCCATTAACAATCGAATATCCAGTAGTGCTTCATCCAGCTCTCAAACCAAAACTACCCAACGACCAGAATCTAAGGACTTCTCTATTTCAAAAGATATTCCTAATCCCCGAATTCAATATCCGGCCCAAAAAATAACTAAGGAATTATTTCCGTCAATGAATGGCCCAGGCTTGCCATCCTCATCCATAAATATTGGGTTTGAGCCACCTGAAGGGGTTTCGGAAACAGAGCTTAACAGTACTGAAAAAATTTATTATGGTTTTTCAAAAAGGACCTATGAAATTTATATCTCTTCCCTAGTTTCTTCTTTTAATAAACTTATGAGGGAAAAACCTTACTTAGATCTCGCAACAATTCCCGGAACTCACAATCTAACCGGAAGAATTTTATTTAATCAGGAAGGAAGGGCAGTAGGTACCCAATTTTTCCTTCAATCCCCAAATGAAAATATTAAGCAATTATTTGAAAATACACTTATGGACATCCGAAGTATTCCTAACCCCCCAAAAGGGCTTCTCAACCGCGATGGATCTTTTGCCGTTCATTACCGCCTCCAAGTAGGAGGTTAAATTTTAATATACCCCCGGACTTTTCCTGACTTTTATTATCAACTAAATCAAAAACTCCTAATTTTTTCCGCCTTTTAGACGATAACCCAGCAATAAACCTTGGTGGCGAAAATGAACCAACGATATTTTAAAATTTTAACAATTTTACTTATTTTATTTTCCACAACTATATCTTGTAAAAAGGAGTCTAGTGTAAGGCCTACTGGCTATGGACCTGGAACCGGTTATGTACCCGGAACTGGTTATGTACCTGATCCAGGCACGGATTATGGTACTGGTTCTTGGAGTCCTGGCAATTTTTCCCAGGGGTATGCTTGCTGGACCTGGGTAGGGACTGGTAACCCAACTTCTAATCCAGCTGGACCAACGGTAAACAATTCGCGAACATGGAATTGGTACTCCACTTCTAAGTGCTGGGTTTGGACGGGATATGGAACCCCTCCTACCCCCTCTAAACCCTCTTCAGGTGGCTCCCCAGGGTACGAATATCCTCCTGGACAAGAAGACCCAGGTTACACCTCCGATTGCTATGCTAAGGGTGTAAGCACAGGAGGCGGAGGTACTCTACCTTATTACAGGATTCCGGTTTCCGGGCATGGTAATCCTGGAAACCTAGTATGGTCTTCTAGTGCCCTTTCTTCAACCGATCAAAAAATCTTTACTACAGATGCCAGATTTAACCTAAGAATTGTGGCCAAAGCAGCTCCAGCAAAGGGTGCCAAAGATTATAAGGGAATTACCTGCAACTATGAAGGTCTTGCTTATACCAAAATTAAACTAACA
>Ga0180061_1000004_pt1 | contig 86369 bp, 84 predicted proteins | sample EasRivT27_16_10D_FD_121769 | JGI IMG/M metagenome (GOLD analysis project Ga0180061, IMG submission 121769) | Soil microbial communities from meander-bound floodplain in the East River, Colorado, USA - East River metaG ERMLIBT27_16_10D | ecosystem: Environmental > Terrestrial > Soil > Floodplain ...
ATGAAGAGGCACGTCGGTCCACTGGGCCTTTTTTCTGTTAAACAGTCTGATTTTTCTATCGGGATACCAGCCGCAATGTTTTACCCATTTTCCAGCGTAGTTGGTAAGGCGGTTCATGGAATAAGCATCAAATCCGGGATTATCTTTTACTTCTTTAATTGACTGCAAAAGCGCTGGAGATAGCGCCTCATCCGCATCTAGAGAAAGAATAAAATCATTTTGAGCTAAATTAAGAGCATAATTTTTTTGTTTTCCATAACCTTCAAAAGGGTGTTGGAAAAACCGTGCCCCAAATTCTTGGGCAATTTCTTGGGTTTTATCCGTGGAATTGGAGTCTACTATCACAATTTCATCTGCAATATCCCTTAAAGACTCAAGACAGCGCCCAAGCTTTTTTTCTTCATTAAAAGTGATAATAACCGCGGATAACTTTTTCATGCTATATCGCAATATATTGGGTTTTTTCCTCTTTTTAAAGCCTTTTCCTTTGACACCAATTCGGTAATTGGCTAAATGTGTCTTAGAATGAAAGAAACGCTTATTTTTTTAAAGGAATTTTTGCTAAACCAAGGACAAATTGGGGGTGTACGCCCAAGTTCTAAGGCCTTAGCTAGAAAGATGGCGGCAACCATCCCGGAAACTTTATCCCCGAAAAGAGTATTAGAAATAGGCCCAGGAACTGGAAATATCACCTCTGAAATCCTCAATAACTTGGGGAAAGAGGACTTTTTAACCCTGGTGGAAATCAACCCAGTTTTTTTCAAAATCCTACAAAAGAAAAGAGAAGAATGGATAAAAAGGGATAATTGCCCCAAAATAGAAATCCTAAACTTGGACTTTCTAAAACACGACCCCTCCCAAGAATTTGATGTGGTTATTGCAGGGGTTCCTTTTAATAACTTTCCGCAAGAAATTATTTTGGCCTTTATCAACAAGATTAAATCAATTTTAAAATCCGGCGGAATATTCGCTTATTTTGAATATCTTGGTGCCAGGAAAGTAAAAGAAATTTTTGGGGATCAACCAAACTCTTTCTATCTAAAAGAGATCTATCCTTTCCTAATCAAGGAAAAAAAGGTTCTAAAAAATCTACCTCCCGCCAAGGTAAATATTTTAAGTTTTAATTAATTTTTAATTATAATTTACTGGTTATATATTTATTAATGGAAATTCCCAAAAGAGAGGCTTTAATTGCCACTTTTCTATGTTGTTCTGGAGTCATTCTAAGGCCAATTTTACCGCTAAAATTTATTAAGGAAAAAGGTTTGGGTAATTCGGAGCCCTCTTCCTTAAGCCATTGCAACGTAGAACCGACTACCTTTAAAATTTCATTTAAGGCCTCAACCTGGGTTTTCCCATGGGCCATTAGATCCGGCAATTCCGCGCATTTTGCAATGTAGATGTTATCTCTTGAGTCATAATTAATATTGTAATTAAAAGATTGGGCAAACTTTTTAATTTCTCTCATTTTAAGCCACCTTCAAATATCGATTAAACTCTTTCTTTATATTTTGAATCCAAAATTCTCTTAATTTTTGGTCCGTTTCCACACATAGGGCTAACATTCTCTCAACAGATTCTTCAACCATACTGGCCAAAGAAATTCCTGCTAAATGAGCCATGGCAGTATACTCTCTAAAGGCATTGGGTTTTAATTGAATTTTAAATTTTTCAAATTTCCCCTTTTGAAAGCTTTCAAAAATTTCTCCCCTGATCACCTTGTCGAACCTTTTTTTGTAATTTTCATTGGGCTCTATAATATCTAAATATACCGCAACAAAAATCTTTAAGATGGTCGTATTAGGAATACCAGGATAGTTATTAGAAAATTCTTCCAAAATATCTTTGGCATTTTTTGAGAGGAAAAACTGGACCTGAAACTTGGTCCGTTTTTTTTGATATAAAACACCTAACCAATCATTAAATTGATTTTCTACTGAATCATCCCAAATATAGGCACCACAATCTTGACAGACTTCTGCCTTGAAATCAAAAGTCTCCCCAAAAAAAGTATCACTTGTTTTTTTTAAGATGAGATTTTCATGTTCGCAATTTGCCATAATATTCCTTTAGGTTACCAATTTGATTTTTTCTTCCCGAAAAGATTGAATATAAACTCCATTCAGATTGTCTTCATCAAAGAAATACCCCTTGCAAAAATAACTTTTTTTTCTTCCTAGAATTTCAATAGTTTTTCCGAAATGGAAACATTTCGATTGTCCTGTAATACCATGGGGCCCCCTTAAGCTCTTTCTTGGCACCCAATTTGGTTCTAAATCTTTAGAAAGCAATTGTAGAAATTTCATAAACTCGCTTTTTGATAAATTATCTTTTTTATCCTTTGCAATTTTTAAATTATTAGAGGCAGCTATTGTTAATCGTTCCAAAAAAGGGCGATCGGGATTTGAAAGCAGGGCATGAACATTTCTTTTTCTTTACCATATTTTTTCCATAAAATATTACCCTATTTGGGGTAGGTTTCAGGCATAATACCACAAATAGGGTATAAGGCCAGTTTCTTTACCCTTTTTGCGGTATCTTTTTTTACCTAATATATTGATTTTTAAGAAAATAATTTACTAAATAGGACGATAGTTATACCCAATTCGATAAAAAAAAGTACCTGAAGGCTTGCTGTATTTGGTAAGCTCCACTTTGGTAACCGGATCTAGCTTTTCAAAAAATTTATCCAACCCTTTGTCCAATAAATTTGAATAAACACTTACTAAAATCATGGTTTTTCCTTTTTGATCCGAAGGCCTAAACCAAAATCCATACATCAGTCCATCATCTCCAAAAAGATTGGAAGAGGTGACATTTTCCACATCACGGGAGTAAAAGGCCAAAACACTGGCAACCATATATTTATCCATACCTACCATTAGTGGCTTGGTTGGTGTTTTGATTTCCGAAACTGATTTTGCCATTTCCCTCCATGCTACTGGATTAGGTGTTTGTGTACGAAAAGGAATTCCCGGAATTCCTAGTGCCATATAATGAAACGCAAATCCGTAACCTATAACCAAAAAATAAAGCATGGGCTGATAGATTTTTCTTAAGTTAAATTCCCGAACAAAAAGCGGCATGGCCACCAAAAAAATCGGTGTGGTCCAACTTACCCTCACCTCATGAAATAGAGAAAAAATGGCAAATACAGAAAGGGGTACCAGGGTAAAAATAGTTATAAAGAGTTTTCTTCGGTAATCGATTCCCTGATAATTGGATTTATTTAAAAAGGCCAATAATCCTAAGGGAGTGATTTGTATTAAGATAAAAAATAACAATTGATAAAATGAAAAATGAATTGGTTGTTTAATTCTTCTGATGGTTTGAAAAGCAAAAGACGCCCATTCATGTTCATAATTCCAATAAATAACCGGGGAAAAAATAATAAAAACTAGTAAAAGTGCCAAATACGGCATGGGATGATAAAGCCATTTGCGACTTTCTTTATCTAAAATAATAAAGGTAAAAGCAGAAAATCCCAAAAGAGCGATGGTATATTTGGTAAGCATTCCCATCCCCAAAAATAAGGCGATACCCAACCAAGAAATTGGTTTTTCCGAAAAAAATGCCCGTTCAAAAAAATAAATACTTCCTGCCCAAATGGCAAAAAGGGCAGCATCGGGTGTGGTAAAAAAGCTAAATCCAAAAAATAGGGGAAAAGTTGCCAAAAGCAGAATGGGCACCGGAGATTTTTCTTTTAAAAAATTTTTGCAGTAAAAAAAGGAAAATGCTGCCAAAACGCACCAGAAAATCAAACTAAAAAAACGCACACCAAATTCATTCACCCCAAAAATTTTGGTTCCCGCGCCAATCAACCAAGCAACCATGGGGGGATGATCTAAATAGGCGGGAGATAAATGTTGGGAGTAATTCCAATAGTAGGCCTCTTCAGGCGTTGAACTTGGAAGACCCAAATATAGCAGACGAAGAAATATGGAATAGCCTATTAAATAAGGAATAATTTTTTTAGGGGTATAAGATAAAATTCCCTGAGAAATAGCACAGACCAGGGGAATGGAAATATAAATCGGGAAGTTAACCATCCAGGCAAAAAAACCTCCCCGTAAAAAAAGCGTGCCAAGAAATAAGGCAAGAAAGAGAAAAGGCCTTTGATCTTTAAATTGAAGGATCCCGGTTAAAAAAGATATCCAAAGACTTGGAATAAGGTCTATTCCTAGAAATCTAAGAATAAAAAAAGAAAGAATATCCAACAAAATTATGAATATTAATCTCAAGATTAGATTTTGCACTAAATGACCTAACCGAGCAATATTCCCTAACTTTAGATGTTGCGTTATTTACAAAAATCAGATAAAAACAACAATTGCCTATGAGAAAAACATTTCTCACTTTTTTAATATTTTATTTCTCCTCCTTCTTATTCTTTCAAGAAGAGATTCATAGTTTTTCCCATCACCTCAAAGAAATAAACCATTCCCATTCCTTAAAATGCATTTTTGATGGAGGCCTGCCTTCCAAGCCTGGAATTGCAGAATCATGTGATGGCCATGATCTCTTTATTAAAGACTCAATTATTAAATTTAATTTTTCCTCCCTTTTGCCCCCAAAGCTTTTAAATAAAACATATTTTTTTCCGGAAAAGGTCGCTAATTTTAAAAACTTCATTTTCTTTTTGCCCTTATCTCGGGCTCCACCTAAAATCTCCTAAATTCCTTTTTTTTATTTTTTTTAATGGAGATTTATTTATATGAAGATATTTTTGCTTATTCTATTTATCTGTTCCAGCGCATTTGCGCAGGAATGGGTTTCCCGGGGTTCAATGTTTAACCCGGATATCGGGGTTAACGCCCTTTTCCTTTACCAACATTCCAACCAGGAAACCGAAATTAACGGTTTCTCATTTGAAGAGATGGAACTTCAGTTTACCGCAGATGTTGATCCCTATCTGCGTGCCCAGTTAATCTTGGCCGTTGAACGCGAAGAAGGAGGTAATTCTTACGGAGTTGAACCCGAAGAAGCATATGCCCAAACCATAAATATTAGAAATACCATCTTTCAATTTGGAAAATATTATTTCAATTTTGGGAAGCATAACCTCCTTCACCCCCACAACTTTCCCATGATCGATTTGCCTTTAATAAACCAAAGACTTTTTGGCGAGGACCAACTTAATATGCCCGCGGTCGGCGCTTCCTATCTTTTTTCCCTCCCATGGTATTTTGAAATTTTGGCGGACTATGGGCAGGGCCACAATGATGAGCTTTGGCAAGATACAGAAAGAAGAAACCAGTTTCTAAATATTCACTTAAAAAACCTCTGGGATTTAAATCCCGATACTACTTTGGAATGGGGATTAACCGGTGGATCAGCTGCCGAAAATGTTTCCCTTTGGCAAACCGATCTTACTTTAAAATGGCGTCCCATGGTTGGGGGAAAATATCACGCACTTGAGTGGCAAAGTGAATTTATGGGAAGGGATAACGAGGATTTATGGGGATTTTATTCCCATCTAAAATATCAATTTCTGGAACGCTGGTGGCTCACCTATCGATATGACTATGCAGATCCTGAAGGCGAAGAAATCCAAAGAAGAAATGGACTTCTGGTAGCTTTTGCTCCCTCAGAGTTTTCCGCCTTTCGACTGGAGACGGATTATAATTCCACCAACAGAGACACCAGGGTACTTCTACAAATGAACTTAACCATCGGAGCGCATCCAGCGCATAGGTACTAAAATATGAAAATAATATTAATTTTTTTGATTCCTGTTTTAGCTTTTGCAAAACTAAATATTTTAACCACTACCACCGACTTAAAATATTTGGTCCAAACCATCGGTGGCGATAAAGTGGATGTGGATTCCATTTGCAAAGGGACCCAAGATCCCCATTACCTGGAGGCCAAACCCTCCTACTCTTTAAAGGCAAATAAAGCAGATTTAATGGTCAGCATAGGCCTTGATCTTGAAATCGGCTGGCTCCCACTAATAATTGCCGGTGCCAGAAATCCAGATATTATAAATCACCATCTGGTAGCGGGTAATTTTGTAGATACGATCGAAAAACCAATCGGGCCAGTTTCAAGATCCATGGGTGATGTTCACCCTTTAGGAAATCCCCATATTCTGTTAGATCCGCTAAATGCAGTAAAGGTTGCCGAAAAAATAAAGGATCGGCTTTCTCTTATGGATAAGGACAATGAAGCCGTCTTCTCAAAAAACTTTGCAGATTTTAAAAACCTCATCACTGAGAAAATGAAAGTTTGGGAAAAACACTCGGGCAAAAAGGTAATAACCTACCATTCTACCCTTAGCTATTTTTACAAACGATTTGGAATTACCAATGTGGCAATACTCGAACCCAAGCCTGGAATTCCTCCAAGTGCCTCCCATATCCTAGACGTGATGAAAACTGCTAAGGAACAAAATGTTCAATTGGCCCTTGTGGAAAATTTCTTTGACCCATCGGTTGCTGAACGAGTTGCCAAAGAGGTTCCTGGGATGAAAGTTAAACCGGTTGCGGTATCAGTTGGAGGGGCCGATAATATAAAAACCTTGATCGATCTCTACGATTACTTATTAAAGGAAATTTATGAGTGAGACATTAATTTTTTTTGCTGCTCCTTTTGCAATGTGCCTAACTTTGGTGGGCATTCATTGTTATCTAGGCCTTCACGTTTTAAAGCGGGGAATTATCTTTATCGATCTTTCCCTGGCCCAAGTTGCATGCTTAGGCTCCACTGTCGCCCTACTTTTGGGTATTGATCATCATACGTCAGGTGCCTATTTTGTATCCCTACTCTTTACCTTTTTGGCCTCAGGACTATTTGCGTATGGAAAAAAGGTGGAGGATAAAATTTCCCAAGAAGTTTTAATCGGTGTCGTTTACGCCTTGGCCTCAGCTTCAGTGGTATTAGTGGTGGATTCTCTGGCCCACGGTGCGGAACATATTAAAGAGCTTTTAATTGGCAGGGTTTTGTGGGTGAGCTGGGATGAAGTAATTAAGACTACGGCCATTTATTGCGGAGTAGGTGTTATCCACTATTTGGTTCGAAAAAATATGGTGGATCTTTCCGAAGGGAAAAAGGTGAAAAACGCTGCTTGGTGGGATTTTTTATTTTATGGACTCTTTGGGGTGGTAATCACTTCATCGGTTAATGTGGCGGGACTCCTTCCGGTTTTTGCCTTTTTAATAGTTCCTGCCTTAATAAGCACCTTTTTTTATCAAAGCTTAAAATCTCGACTTATTTTTGGATGGGTCCTGGGATTTTTCCTTTGTGTTTTAGGTATGGCACTTAGCTACTGGAAAGATTGGCCGGCGGGAGCGATTTTGGTGGTTTGCTTTACGGCACTTCCGGTACTTGCCCTGCCATTTCTAAGACGCACCTAAATACTTGCATATTCATGCAATTATCTTCTTGCAATATTTGCATATCTATGCAAATATTAATTATGGATAAAAAATCAAAATCTTGTTGTTTAAGCCCCAAAGACCTCTCTCCTCTTTTTAAGGCATTAGGAGATGAGAACCGGATAACCATCTTAAACCACCTCTGCCAATGTGGTTGTGAAACAAATGTAGGAGACATATCCACCTGTTGCAACGTGGATTTGTCGGTAGTTTCAAGACATCTTTCGATTTTAAAAGAAAATGGAATTCTTTCGGCCGAAAAAAGAGGGAAAGAGGTTTTTTACCGGGTTAACAGCAAGGATTTGGTTAAATCTCTACGATCGATCGCGGATTTTATCGAAAATTGTACATGTTAAATTGGAGGTAATTATGAAAGAAAAATGTTGTACCTGTTGTGACAGCAAAAAGTTGGCCGAAATTTTAAGGAAATTGGCCGACGTAATTGAAAAGGAATCTTAAAACTTTTGCCGCGGGATTTTTTATTCCGCGGCATTTAGTCTATATTTAATGAATGAGGATAATCTTTTTATTTCTTCTGGCATCCTGTGGAATCATTAAGTCCCAAAAAGAGATTATATCCATAACCTCTGTACCACCAGGAATTGAGGTAATTCAAAACGGAAAGGATTTAATTGGTAAGACTCCGCTTTTCATTGAAGTGGATAAAGATTCCCAAAATACCTTCGGCTTTAAACCTTTAAAAAAATTAATTTCTCCCCAAAAGCGATGCGATTATAACCAAACCTCAAGCTTGAAAGAGGGCAATGATCGCACGGTCGGTGATGTAATAAATGGAGTAAATCCGGTTGGTCTGATCAATGGCTCAAAATACGATTGTGTAAAAATTGTTAGGGCAAAAATTGGACTCCCCAGCGAGACTTGTAAAAAAATTGTAGCAGTTCCTCCTAAGAGTAACTATATCAGAACTTCTTTTAAAATTTTTGATAAATATAAAAAGGAAGTATTTGATAAGAATAAAAAAGCCTGTGATGAAATTATATCCCCTTACGATTCGGAGGATTATTTTTCCTTCTTAGGCATTGATCATATATCTCCACCCACCGATCTCTCGGATTTAGATACCAGCGAAATCTTTAAATTAGGCCTTGAATTTAAGGCAACCCATATTTTATTTCTCCCTTATGAAAGGGAAAATTCAAAAATAAATGTCTCCCCTAAAATTTATGATATACATGAGGGAATTGCAGAAAGTGGCCCTTTAACTAAACCATTTTCCATCCACCAAAAAGATGAGGATACTTTTTCAAATTTTTTATTATCCACCTTTAGGTTATTCCCTAACGGTTTTGGATTTCAGGGAACCTTGGCCAATCGTTTAAAAACTAGCGTTGACGGAGAAAATGGTCCTTTTTATACCGACAAAGATTTAAAAATGGGGATAACCCTAGATAATATCCTATATCCCAGGGAAAAATGGACAGTAAATTTTCTGGCGGTCCCGTCCTTTGTTTTTAGTGGCCAAAAACAAGTTTCCATTACCGGAGTAACCTTAGATTTTAAAATTTTTGTCCATCTTCCTCCCGGAGGAGTTGTGGTTGCTAGGGGTGGGGTTGGTGGGGCCATGTTGGATACTACCTTAAGTTTTATCTCTGATGTGGGCCTGGAATTTTATTTTTTTCCCGCCGAACGGGTATATCTAGGCCTTGGTTATAAAAAATATTTCTTTCCCAGCAATACGGTTTATTACAACGGATATTCAGCTGAAAGCGAAGGTTTTGTCTTTTTACAAATTGGATATTTTTGGCCAGAACTTAGAATGGGCGCCAGAGGACTTTTGGATTAATTACAGGGCCCTTCGGACTCTTTAAGATCTGCCCCCATTCTAGAGCAAATATTTAAGGTCGCGATGGATTTTCTCTCCCACTTTCCTTGGGAATTTTTTTTAACTTTAATCACCCATTTTTTCCCAAAAGTTGAATCATCTAGATATCCTTTGTCCACAACGGTAATTGTGGCCTCATCAAAGTTTTCACCTGACGGGGTTTCAATATCAACAGTTCTATTTTTTGATTTAATATCCCATCCGACATGATTTAGGGCCGCCGAAATAGCATATTTTGTGGGATTGGCAAAAACACTAAGAGAAAAAAATAAAATTAAATATTTCATATTAAAAAAAGGGCCAGTTTCCTGGCCCATTATCCTTATTCAAAAATTATAGTTCTATCGTAGTTGGTAACTTCGTAACCGTCGCACCAGCCAGTAACCCAAAAGGCCGTTGAATGAAGATCTCTTTGGTGGATATTTACCTTTACGATATCGCCTTTTTCGCTTTCGTATCCTGCATTAAATACCAGTTTAACTCTCCCGGATTTTTGGGTTTCCATTTCACCCCAATGTCTACAAATTCCCATAAAATTTCGGTCATATCCAGGGTAGCTATAGTGATTTTCACGGTGACTAAAAACGCTTACATGTTTATCATGGGTATTAGTGCGAGCTTCCCCAGCAACAAATGGACCACCTGCAAAGTAAGGGCCATATCCTCCATAATCGGGAACTCTATCCTGGCAGATCATTTCGATTTGAGTGTAGGAAAAACTTAAGACTACGCTATCTGGAGTGGCCTCTGTTCTTACGAAACTGAAAGTGTGGTCAAAAGGTAATCCATTCGCTGATTCCAAATATCCCAAATTAACAAATGGGGTAACTAGCGTGACATCACCAGAGTCCCTACCAGTACCTTCGCCAGCAGATATGTTTACAGAAAATAAAAGCAAAATTGGTAATAATAATTTCTTCAAAGAGTCCTCCTAAAAAATGGTTTTCGAAATTATCAAAAGGAAATTTATCTAAGTCAAGGCTAGATATCTTCGAGCAGATGCGCATAAGGAGCATGACCCCACATGATAATTCTTTGCTCATGGAGTCTTATATCCCTTTCTTCCTTGGAAATTTTTTCTAAAAAACCTTCCAGCGTAAAAAGTTGCATTTTAAATGTTTCAAATTCAGCAGGCGTCAAAAATATTTTTTTTAATTTAATTTGGGATTTGTTTTTATAATAAAGTCCCACTAATGACGTGAAAAGGTCCTTTACTTCTTCTTTAATTGCTTCTTCTTCAAAATTAACCTCCCGATTAATTTTATAAATTCCCGCTTCTTCCAAAATAAATTTCTCTTGCACTAGATTATCTAAAATATTTTTAACCATGTTAAATCCAATTAAAGTATCATCACAAAGCTCATTTAATCTCTTTTGACCTTTGCTGAGAGATTCTAAAATCATTCGCTCCCAGATAAGAAGTCCTTGATTCATAAAACCCCCTTTATTTTTTTTATTTTTATTTTTTTCTGAATCAGATTATTAATTTCTCGAAGCTCCTCAAAAGAAAGAAAAGTCCAGGATTCATTTAAAATTAAAGGAGATATCCCCTCGCCTTTTACTTTCTCCTTTATTTTACTTTCAAAAATTTCATATTCTGAAAGTTTCATGGGGGCCCCATTTAAAATCCTAAAGGCACGGGTAAGTTGCATCCCGGTATCCTGGGAAATAAATCTCAATGTGGGATAGTTGTTTATCTTCAAGTAAAAATCAGTTACTTTTTTTTGCAAAGACATAGTTCCTCCTTTTTTTCCCTCTTTTTGCAGGCCCTATGCCAAAGGTTTTGACAGAAAGTGCTCTCATTTAGGAATATTTAATCACCACATGAGAACGTTTTAATGAGACTGATAAGTTCCAATATTCGATTTGATAATCCCAAAGACCTTGAACACAATTGGGCAGGCCGAAGAGTCCTTCTGGCAAAATGCTTAACCGATTTTGCTCCGGATATTATTGCCACCCAAGAAGGCAGAAAAACTCAATTAGAGGATCTGGAAGGGCTTTTGATAAATTATAAAAAAGCGACCTTTAATAGAAATTGGATAGAAGAGAGGATGTATCCCACCATTTTTTTTAATCCCAAAACGGTTGAAGTTTTAGATTCCGGGGATATTTGGCTTTCCAAAACTCCCCTAGTCTCCGGATCCTTTGATTTTGAATCCACCTTTCCCCGCCTCTTTACCTGGATTAAAGGTAAAATATCCGATACCAATTTTTTCCTAATTAATGTCCATTTGGACCATGGAAATCCGACGACAAGGGCATCCCAGGCCCAAGTGCTAGTAAGTGAGGGTCAAAGGTTAAACCCAGAAAAGCTCCCCATCATTATAGTAGGTGATTTTAACGAAGGCCCCGCTGGTGAGGTTAGATCAATAATTTCAAAGGCCTTTCCCATTTATGATCCCTGGATAAGATTGGGTCTTAAGGAGGAAGAATCCCACCATAAGTTTAAAGGCTTCTTGGAAGGGGCCTTAAGAATTGATTGGATTTTATGTGATAATTCCCTAACTTGTGAGTCCATTTCCCTAGACAAAACCCATCAAGGAACCCTTTTTCCTTCTGATCATTTCCCGGTAAGAGCTGTCATATCGACACCTCTAAATGTTAGAAATCCCGAATAAACATTAAAATTCAAGTACTTATCCATGGGCATAACTGCCAGAAATTACAACGCTCTGTATAAATTTTGTACAACCTACTGTCAAAATTGGACTCAGATTTAATAATATACTAAACTGCCTCAAATAAATTTAGGCAACTAACATAGGAGAACAATAATGCGAACTTTAGCCATTTTACTAGCTCTGGCTCTTTCTACTTCAGTGTTTTCAAACACTAAAGAAGAAGCTGCAACACTTTACTCAAAAAGAGGTCTTGATACCCAAGGTCTGGAAAACGCAAAGGCATCGGCCGAGATGTATAAGGCCGTAATTGCGGAATCACAAAATATTAGTGACGTTGAAAAAGCCCAGTTACTAGTTAAACAATCAGAAGCTCTTTATTTCGTAGGTCTAGTTACTCAAAGAAATGGCGACGACAAAGGTGCCTTAAAAGTATTTTTGGAAGGATATGAAGCTGGTTTAGAAGCCGTAAATATGCTTGGTGACGGTCCTGGTGATCAAAAAGATCCTATAAATGCAAAAGTAGAAGGAAATGAACCTCTTCTTGCTTATTCCATGTATTGGGAACTAGTAAATATCCTAAGATGGGGAAAAATCTATGGAGTTCTTCAGGCCATCTCTAAATGGAAAAATATAGGAGAACCAAGAATTATCGATATTTTAAGACTTGACCCTACAACCATGAATTATGGTGTTAATAGATCAGCTGGAAAAGCTCTTTTAACTCTTCCTGGAAACGGAAAAATTCAAGGAAAAACAGCATTAATGTTCCTAGAAGAAGCATATAAGGCCGGGAAGAATACCGTTAACGGAGTTACCCTTTCCGACAACATGGCAACCGTTACCTTCTACTTAGAAGCTCTAAGAGATGGGAAAAATGGACCAGAGTTCTGTGCTATCTATAAGCCACTTGAAACTTTTATGGCACATGCTGATGATGACACTCTAAATGAGATGTTCCCAGATCTAGTTCCTGAAGCAAAATTTGAATATGGCGATTTCATGAACGAAAAAGACAACACTAAATTTGCTCAAAAACACTGCAGATAATTGATCTTTAAGAAGAGGGGACTAACGTCCCCTCATTTTTTTGGAGTTATAAGATGAAAACGAAATTACTAATGGGGCTTTTAATTACAAATACTGTTTTGGCTTCAAATATGTCCGCCCCGGTAATATTTCCTTCCGCCATGGTCTTACCCAAGGGTGTTCGAAACCTAAATTACAAGGCCGTAACTACCTCGGTTAGTTCCATCTATAACAAAGACGGAGTTTCTGCTCCCTTAGCAGATCCCATGTTCCAAGATATAACCTTCGGGGACGTTATCTTAGGGAAAAAAAACAATTTTGATAAAGCTGCTGTTCGGGCAAAAATGCTTGCCGTCGGAGCTGATGAAAATACCGTAATCGCAAAATCCACAGGCGATATTAATGCTGAAGTAACTGTACAGGTTCCAGTCCTTGCCTGGGGTATAACTGAAAAATGGACCGCTGCTGTTGCAGTTCCTATTAAAACCCAAAGTATCAGTATTGATACCGGGGTTATCCAAACCAATGAAAAAATAATAAATGCACTAAGAGATAAATTGTATATTGATGGTCAAGGTAAAGAGATTGAAGAACTAGACAGAAAACTTTCCGATCCAGTAAAGGCCAAAGCTGAAGAGCTAGGCTATGAGGCCATCTTAAGAAATGAAAAGAAAACCATGCTTGGAGATATCAAGCTGGTTAACAAATATAAAGTTTGGGAAAACGAATCCAATATTTTAACCTTAAGCGGAGAAATTACTCTTCCAACCGGAGAAACATCTATTTTAGATAGAGTAGTTAACGTTCCTGGTGGAGACGGACAATGGGACTTAGGCGCCTCTGCCACCCATGATTTCAAATTTGGCTTTTTTACTTTTTCTTCAAACCTGGCCTACACCGTGCAGTTTGCAGATTCTGTTGAAAGAAGAATCCCTGAACAATATAAAAGTGCCGCTTCAGGCGATATCGACCCTGATACCAAAAGAAACCTAGGAGATATCCTATCCGTAACTTTTGCTCCTTCTGTAAATTATAGAGGAGCATCTTTGGCCGTTGGTTATAGCTTTAACTACAAGCAAGTGGATTCTTATTCAGGATCTATGTATTCCTCAGAAAGATACGGCTGGTTGGCAAAAAACTCCCAACAAACCATGAATGTGTTTTTAGGAAAAATAGGTTACGACACCATAACACTATATAAGGAAGGAAAATTCCCACTTCCTGCTTTGATTTCTTTAACCCATACCCAAATTTTTGCGGGTAAAAACGTAGTTAAAAACCCTTTAACCACGCTTGATGTATCACTGTTTTTCTAAGAGGTAGACGATGAAAAAATCATTATTGGCCCTATTACTTGTTCTTGGTTGTGGAAAAAATGCCCCTCAGGCAGTGGCGGATAAATTTATTATAAACCACGATAAGCCTGAATCTATTTCAAGCCTGATAAACTTAAAAAAAGAACCAGCCGAAATAATAATCTTTGCCTTCCCTAATGAGTCCGAAGTGAAAGATTATAGTTATGACGCTTCCAATAGATTTGCTAATGAAGAAGATTTTAACGATTTATTCTCCCTAATTAATTATGGGGATAAATATACCTTTGATATTACCAAGGAAATGACCCCCAAAGAAAAAGTTCAGGGAATAATGGGCAAGGTAGTGGCCATTTCCGATGCCCGTGACAGTGCCAAAAGAAATATCTTTGAGCTTAAGAAAAAAGAATCTGCTGTCCTTCAAATAATGAATGAAAGGTTAAATAATGAATTTCCATGTTATGAAGTAACCAAAAGAAGGCATAAAAATATTGGTAAATGCTACCTTAAGTCGGTTCCAGAAATCACCAATACAACTCCCAAAGTTCGATCCCTAACCAATTGTAGCCAAGTTGATGGAGCAATTAAGGAATATATTGGCCTAAAAGCTGATACAAGCGTCCCTGCTGCAGCCGTTTCGGAATACTTTTTATCTTCCGATAAAATTTCAGATATTGAAGCCCAATCCTATTCATGCAAAATGATGGATAAAAATTATAACCTGACCGGAGTTGGAAAACTTGAAGTCGCCATGGCCGTTGGTTTAGCAGAAATTGAAGGCGGAGATAAACTGGTTTTTAAGGCCAGAAGTGAAGTCGATAATGATATTAGCGCTGATGATAGCGAAGATGATCCAATTGAATTTGATCCTAGTACCAGGACCTTTAAAAAGATCTCTTTAACTATAGATTTCCAAGATGAAGCTGGACCGACAGTTTTCTCTCCAGAGAAGGGAAATATGACACAGCCTGTGGTATCTGAAATTAATGGATCTGGTTTCTACCAAGCAAATTTTGAGATTAAAGGGCCTGGATTTACCTTAAAAACCCTTGGACTATCTCTTACTATAGATCCAATTTTTGGCTTGAGAATGGCCGGAAAAACTATGCTTTATTATGATAATGGAAACACCAGACCTGGGGTCTTTAGATTAGACATCTCTCCAGAGGAATAAAATCACGCGGGGGGTCTAGTTCCCCCCAGTCTTATCTAATTAAATCCTAACACGGACCATATCTTATCCAAAAAATTACGGGTTAAAAAGAATCTCGTTCCGTAATTATTAACTTAACAAAGGGATTAAAATGAAAAAGCTGCTTTTTTTATCCTGTCTTTTGCTCACCCTATCTGGGGCAGGCCGAGCTGAGGATAATCAGGATGTAAATTTCATCGGACTAGATGAAATGGGAAAAGAAATCAACATTCCAATGAAAAAATACCTATGGTCTAAAAAGAACCAAGAGGTTTTAAAAAGACTTGGAGGAGAAACGCTTGCAGGCCTTTCTCACCTTCTTCCATCCGGTGAAAAGTTCGATTTTTATCAATTCGACCTTGGTGCTGAGATAAAAATGAAAGTGGGAATTGGCGACCTAGTAGAAGCAACAGTTCAACCATACTTTTACCTAGTCTTTAAAAAATAAAGGAAATAATCATGAAAAAAATAATCTTTTTACTTATTTTAATTTCAAACGCGACATATGCAAAAGAAGGTTACTTGGATTCATTTTGGATGGACGGAACTGGCCTTGAAAAATCCGCCGAGACCGCTAACCTAGACTCCATTGATAACTTTATTAACAATGTTACTGAAGCAGAGTTAGATGCTCTTGATTCAGTTAAATTCCCTGTGGACAAAGCAGATGTAAAACCTAAGTGGTATTTTGCTGGAACACAAACCTCGCTAGCAGTTGGATTCTCAGGTGCCATAGGACTTTTAACTTTTGGTGGGACAAAATCATTAGAAGTTAACTGGGAAAGAAAAAAACCAGAACCAAAAGACAAATCTAATGACGACGATTCTCTTAGCTCATCTGTTGAAACCGTTACGGTAAATGAAGGAACCACTAAAGCTGACCTAAACAAAGAACTTGAGCCTTTTATCCGTTCAGTGGTTGATTCAAAAAAAGTTACCAATGAAGACACTTTAAGAAAGGAACTTAGGGAGGCTTCTGGTAAATTCTTGGCATATGTTAAAGGTGTGAGTGCTTCTCAAACCAGATATAAATTCGTTCCAACTAAAATCAGATTGGAATTTAACGTTGAAGGTTCAGGAAAATTGGCCACTACCTTACCAGGCCTTACCGGAAAAATAGCCGTTCCAGTAAAAATTCGTCTTGAATTTATCAGAGTAATGGCAAAAGCTCCTGTAGTGGCTCCAACTGCTCCAACAACTGCTCCAGTAGCTGCTATCGTAACTGCGGACATGACTGAAACTGAGAAGAAAATCGCTACTCAAACAAAATCTCTGTTAGACAAGTTGGCCCAAGAAGTAACTCTTGCCTATTCTGAACAAGTTAAAGATGGAGATATGGAAAAAAGAGATATCGTCCTTAAATACATCGAAGTAGGTCTAGGCTTTGGAGTTGAAGGAAAAATTGGTCTTGCTACATTTAAGGCCAACGTAATCCCTTCCATTTTCTTCCAAAAATTCGATCTTGGCCAAGCCCCAAAGATGGATAAATCGATAGATGAAGAGTCAATTCCGGTTTTTGTTGATGATGAATCATCATCTGATAAAGGTTTAAAGGACCACATGATGAATCTTGAGAGAAAAAAGGTAAGGAAAGGAATGAAGAAGTCCCTAGATTTTGCTTTCAAATTTGCTGAAAAAATCCAAAGAAAAACTGAAGCTAAGAAAGCTAGCAATTGGAAATTCAAAGATATGGAAAGCAGATACCACTTCTCTTTAGCTGGAACAGTTGGACCGGTTAAATTGACAGGTCTTCCGCACTTTATCTTACACATAGCGAACACCAAATAACCAAAAAGGACGATGACAATGAAAAAAATATTGATTGGATTCTTAATGTTAAGCTCAGTTGCCTTTGCGGATTCTACCATCCCAAAGTACAACTCCATCGCAGAGATGGTTGAAACTGAAGGTAACCAACAGGTTGAATTGATTTATAGAAATGAAACAAAATCTGATGCTCAAATCAACGATTCTTGGTACTTCAATCTAATAAGACTAAGGATTACTGTTTTAGTTGGGCTAGAAGTGCCTTTGTTTGCCTCATTTGAAATTGGACCTCGGATTGAATTTCGCTGGAAAAGAAAAACTCCAGAGGGATACGCTGAATACGCTGTTAAATAATTGAACTGAATACAAACTGAAGGCCCTCTTCGGATTTTACGGGGAGGGCCTTTATCCCAAAGACCTCAAATAAATTTTCCTGGGTTAATACTTCATCTGAAGCCCCTGATTTAAAAACAACTCCATCCTTTAAAAGAATAATATGATCCCCATACAAGGAGGCCATATTCAAATCGTGAAGAACTAACAAGATTGTCTTATTATCCTTATCCTTAAGATTCCTAAGTAGATTTAAAATTTCAAATTGATAATGCATATCCAAAAAGGCCGTAGGCTCATCTAAAAGTAAAAGAGGAGTTTCTTGTGCCAGGGCCATAGCAATAAATGCTCTTTGCCTTTGTCCGCCTGATAACTGGTCCAGACTTCGATCTTTAAGATCGTAAAGTCCTACCTTTTCAAGGGTGGTGTTTACAATTAATTCATCGGCAATTCCAAATTTCTCAAGCGGTTTTTTATGAGGATATCTCCCAAAGCAAACCAAATCCCAAATGCTCAGCCCCTCTGGACCGGTTGGAGATTGGGGTAAAATTGAGAGTTTTTTGGCCACCTCTTTGGAAGGAATAGTATTAATATCCCTACCCTCCAAATAGACGCATCCCTTTTGGGGCTTAATTAACCTTGAAAGTCCCTTTAAAAGGGTGGATTTTCCACAACCATTAGGCCCTAAAATAACCGTGATTTTATTTTTTGGGACTGAAATCTCAATATTGCTTAAAACCTCATGGGGACCAAAGGAATAAGAAATCCCATTTCCTTCAAGTTTCATTGAGCGATCCCCCTTTTAAACCGGGATAAAATAAAAAAGAAACAAGGTACCCCGATTATTGAAGTGATAATACCTACCGGAACCTCGATGGGTTGTAAAATCACCCTTCCTAAAAAATCCGCAAAAAGCAGCCAAAAGACTGCAATTAAAGAAGCAATGGGAATCACTTTTTTCAAATCATTTCCAACTAAATACCTGGCGGCCTGTGGGCTTAAAAGGGATACAAATCCTACCGGTCCCATAAGACCAACAGCTAGAGATCCACAAAAAACACTTATAATAAAAAAGAATAATCTGGAAAAATTTGGTCTTGATCCAAGATTTTTCATCGTATCATCGGAAAACTGATGAAGGTTTAAATTTCTGGCAAAAAGCAAAACCATTCCCAAAATAATTAGAGTTGGAATAAATGCTAAAGTCACATGATCCCAGGATTTGCCCCAAAGAGAACCTGTAAGCCAGGATAGGGCCGCCTGCATTTGAAGAGAGTTTATACTGACCACCATGGATGTAATGCTGGAAAAAAGAATATGAATCGCCACTCCCGTTAGGGCCAGAGAAACTGGACTCATCCTCCTTCCCAACAAAAAAATCAAACCAAACGCAATCATTCCCCCTGCGAATGTAAAAAGGGGAAGATAGGAATAAGGAAGGCCAGGAAAATAAACCAAAGTCATTAAACCAGCTAAAGAGCTTGCTGCATTTATTCCCAAAATATCCGGTGAAGAAAGTGGATTTTTAGTTATGCTTTGTAATATGGCCCCGGATAAGGCAAGCAATGGCCCAAGCAGCCAACAAAGAATTGTTCTGGGTAACCTGATAGTATAAAAAACCAAGTAATCATCAGGACTCATATTAAATAAAGAAAACTTTAAAACTCCGGCCTTTAAAGACATTACCGAAATAATCAGACATAAAGTTAAAAGGATAAGAGTTTTTTTAAGCATAAACTCTTCTCCTTGCAGAAAGCATCAGGAAATAAAGCGCCCCTGCAACACCTGAAATTATTCCCACCGGTGTCTCATAAGGAAATTGGATTACCCTTGAAATTAAATCTGCATAAACCAAAAGAGTTGCTCCTAAGAAAACACTAAATAACATTGCCCGCTTTAAGCTATCTCCAGCTATTTTTTTGGCCAAATGAGGAACAATAAGTCCGATAAAAGAAAGTGGGCCGCAAGTAACCACCGCCCCGGCGACCAAAACAGAGCAGATAAAAAATCCAAAAAGTCTAAGACTGGATGGTTTAAGTCCCAGGTTTTTGGCCATATCATCACCTAAAATTAAAACATCAAAATTTTTCATTTTTAAAAAGGATAATATTAGACAGGGAAAAAAGGTCACAAAAAGAATTTTCACATCAATCCAGGACTTTCCATCCACCCCTCCTAATAGCCAAAATAGAAGTCCCTGGGTATTGGAGTCATCCAGTATCACCACTAGATTGGTTAAGGATGCCATTAGAAAACCCTGGCAAATTCCCGCTAGAATTAATCTCTCAGGGTAAATATCCCCTTGTAAAATCTTTGCCAAAAAATAAAGAGAAACGGCGCCAAGAATAGTTCCCAAAAATCCAGGAACTAAGAGCCCTAATCCTGAAAAGGTAGAACCAAAGCCAATCGCCATACAAACGAAAAAAGCCGCAAAAGAATTTATTCCCAATACTGATGGTGATGAAAGGGGGTTTCGGGTCAGGCCCTGGATCAAAATCCCTGCCAAGGACAGGGATGCCCCAACCAAGGCCGAGACTATAACTCTAGGGATCCTAACCTCCCAAAAAATTTCCTTGGGTAGTTCTTCACCAAATGCAAAAGAATGGAAAAAATACAAATCTAAAAAAATTCCTACGGATAAGATAATTCCCAGGATAATCCATTTTTTCATATTTTTAGTTTTTCCATATCCCTTAAAATGGCCTCGGCAGAGGTTATTCCCCTCATTCGGGTCCATAGGGTTTGGTCCACAAAGAAGATTTCTCCAGATTTATAGGATTTTAATATTTTCCAAAGCGGCGATTTAATCCATTCATCTATCATAATCTTATTAGGCCTTCTTGCGATGATTAAAATATCTGGATTTAATTTAATAAGCTGCTCTAAATTTATTTTTTCGGATGCATTAGAAAATCCGGTGCTTACATAATTCAAACCTATTTTTTTAAATAAGGAGGGGACGAAGGCCGCCTGGGTATGAATATGGACTCCCTCCTCCCAAGAAACCATAAAAAGGATTTTTTTATCTTTTATCTTTTCAAATCGCTTCTTTTCCTTATTTAAAAAGGCATGATGTAAATCCAACCTTGCTTTAAGTTCCTTTTCCTTGCCCAAGGCCTTGGCAATCAAAGATAAATTTTCCAAATCGGAATCATAATCCTGGCCTAGGCCATCTAAAACCATAGTTGGGGCTATTTCATTTAACTGGATATAGGCCTGAGAATGTCTTTTGGAATCAGCTAAAATCAGATCCGGCTTAAGCTTGGTTATAATCTCTAAAGATGGAGCTTTTCTGGCGCCAACCGAAGTATATGCACCAATTTTTAAATCCGGCAAAATTCTTCCTTTGTCACCATCATCGGCAATGGCCACTGGAGTAACCCCTAAAGAGGCCAGAGCATCTACAAAAGAAAATTCTAATGCCACAACTTTTTTCGCAGGATTAATCAATTCCAAAGTTCCCATTTTATGAGAGATTTTGGCAGCAAATAATGCTGGGATAAAAAGAAAAAAAACTATCGCCTTCATTAAATTCTCTCCATTTGTGGAAACATATAACCTAAACCTTCAAGAGGGTTATTTTCGTGAGTTACCCACACTACTGCCCCGCCAGATTCCACAAATCGGGTAATAAGCTTTTCCGCAGTTCTTTTGGTTTGAGGATCCATGGCGGAAGTTGGTTCATCCAGCAAAAGTGCCCTCGGAACTAGGCAAAGCGATCTGATTAGATGAAGAATTTGTCTCTCCCCTCCTGACATTAAAGGAGCTTTCTTTTTTAAAAAAGACCCAGTTAAACCGAATACCTCTAAAAAAATCTTTGGGTCAAGAGGTTTTTTTTCCTTGTAAACACTTAATGAAAAGGCTTCCGATAAAACCTCCTCTCCAGTTGAAAGGGTAGGAATAAAATCTTGCCTTAAATAATGAACCCGCGATCTAAAATTTATTACATCTGTTATTTCTTCATTTAAAAAAGTTATCTTACCTTCATCCACTGGGGTTAAAAGGGTAAGACTCCTTAAAAATACCGATTTTCCTGACCCCGATTTTCCTTTGATAAAAATTAACTCTTTTTCTTTTAGTTCAAAGCTAATTTTTTCAAATAAAAATTGATTACCCAGTTTTTTGGAGATCCCCTGTGCTTTTAACATTAGATAATCTCCGCCAATGATTCCTCATTGAAGCGATGGGAATTAAAAAACTTTTTAAAGGTCAGGATACAAACCAAAAAAGTGGCGATAAAATTACTCGCACAGATCATAAGCATTATAATTAATTGGTATAAAGACGCCTCTACTGGACTTGCTCCTGCAAGAATCTGCCCGGTCATCATTCCTGGAATGGAAACGATGCCCACAACCATCATGGTATTTATAACTGGAGTCATTCCTGAAATTATTGCGGGACCTATAAGATTTTTTGATACTTCAAAAGGACTGGCACCAATGCTTAATAAATCCTCTATTTGATTTTTTCGCAGGGCCAGGTCATTTACATATTTATCCAAAGAAAGTGAAACCCCGGTTAAGGAATTTCCCAAAATCATTCCAATCAAAGGAATGGAATTGACCACATCATACCAAGGTTTCTGGGGGATAGTTAAAAATAAGGTGTAAGCACCGGTTAAAAAAGAAGAGATTAAGATTGAAAGGAAGCTTATTTTAAAAATTCCCTTAAATGGCCTGGCCGGACGTTTAACTGAAGTTGACGTGGCCGTTACGATCATTACTACGTAGAAGGCAAAAAAAGTTAAAGAATAATTGTTTTTGAATAGAAAATTAAGAACATAGCCTAAAAGAGAGAGCTGAAGAACGGAGCGAAAAACCGCTAATGCTATCTTTCGCTCCGCTTTTAATCCCAAAAAGACTGAGACTCCCGCACACCCCCCTACAAAGGCCATTGAAAGGAGGATATGTGAAAGTCCCAAACTCATTAGTTCCCGTTAGTTTCTGAATCAGAAGCAGGTTTATAAACCGCCCAACCTCTTGGTGGTTTTCTTTCCCACCTGAATTCCAAAGTTGGCTTAACTTTAATTTCCAAAAGTTTAGCATCAAAGGCAACGAAAGGTGCGATCAAGAGCCTAATTCTAGAAGCAACCCAGGACTCTTCAACTACAGCACTTCCAGTTTCCACATTTTTTAATGCATCAACGGTTTCAGAAACCTGCTGTTCAATTTTTTCTCCAATCATTTCAGGTGCATCTTCAAGTCGGTAATCAGCAAGGGCCGATCCAGCGAACATCATGATGCTTATCAAAAGTAACTTTTTCATTTTTTCTCCTTATTTTCTTACAAAAAACAGTTCAACTTCAGCAATACCTTCTACGGTAACTGCGCCTATTCCACCACCTAAGTAAAGCTCAAGTTCCATTTCGATAACGTTTAGATCAAAATGAATTTCCTTTCCTCGGGCACGTCTCTTATCCTGTCTTTTCAGAGCGCCTCTTGTCCAAAAGTTTGCCATTTTAACTGCTTTTTTAAGACCTTTCCTAAATTTATCCCTGTTAGCATAATAAACCGCTTCTGTGATTCCCGCTGATTTATCAATGGAATCCATCTTTAGGTTATTGGCCTTTGCATATTTTAGGTTTTCTGCGTTTAGCTCTCCAAGAATAGGAAGAGTTTCTGGAAGATCAATTGTATCAAGTCCTTTATCAACAGTTTTTTGTCGCTTAAAGAAAACACCACCAAAAACTTTTCCCTTAACAGTTGCTACTACGATTTTTCCTTTGGCAGACATTCCAAGTGCAACTTTAATGGTATCTAAGGCAAATCTCTTATCGCCATTTCTTCCTAAAGCAAGTTCATCCATCTGTGAAAAATCTGATGCCATGGCCATTAAAACTTTGACATTTTCGGATGGGGAAAAGATTCCCTTATCTTGGGATTTTTTCTGGATTCTATACCATTCAACACGAAGTCTTACTTCTGTCCCAACTTCTGCTATTGCATGTACAGCTCCTGAAGCTTCAATATTTAATTGAAATTGAAACTTATAAATCCACCATGGGGTATATTGAGGGGCATTGTCCAGATCCTTTAAAAGAGTTTGATACTCAGCTAATTTGCTGAGTAATTTTTCTCTCAATTTGCTCTTATCTTTTACTTTTCCGGCGACAAAAGTGGCCTCAACAATTGGCCCTATCTGTCTTTCCATTTCGGATTTGGTGGTTTCAGAATTGATTTTTACGACATCCCCATTTCCTTCGGTTTCCTCATCAACTGATTTTTCTGCGATTACTGGTGAAGAAGTCCCGTAAAGTTCCTTTTGTAATTTTTGTACGGATTCAGGAGTCCTTTGCCAGATAACACCGACTACGGATTCACCTTTTAGTCCTAGGACTCCAATGGTCCCTTTTTTCTCTATGGTTAGCTCAGATGCGATTGACTGAAGATACCATCTTCTTCTTTGATCAGATCTGCCCTTGGCAACGTCATCAAGCATATCGCCTTTTGTTTCTAAAATATTGTCATAAGCTGTTTCCAGCTCACTCATTTGCTCGGATTTTTCAATTGAAATATCGTCGCTATCATTTATCCAAGATTGGGGAACAGTGGCACTGATCGCTTGGAAGGAAAAAATCAGCCCCATCATTACTAATAAATTTTTTATTTTCATATAATTTATCCTTTAAACTTTGTTGGGGTTAGGGAGTGGTTCAAACCTTAGGTCAACTGCTGGCTTTAACTCCATAACGTAGATGTCAAATACGTCAAATTCGAAAACTACCTGAAGGCCTACGCTCACTCTTGTAAGCTTGAAACCCTCGTCAAATTCAAACCTGTCGAGGCTTTTTGTGGATTTTTCCGAAATTTCGGATAAAACCCCGGACATTTTTTGCAAATGTTTTCCTCTAGGTACATAACGAACGATTGCTTTGCCGTCTTCCCCAAGACCGATTATTGGTAGGTCTGTGGAGGAGGTTGGTGAGTCATGTCCCGGATGGCATCCGATCAATGCCAAAAGGGCAGCTAATACTCCCCATCTTTTAATAAACATAAATTCTCCTTATTATATTGGCCTTTGTTGTTTTCATTTAATCGTAGATAAAAATTCCAAACATTCTTTTATGGACCCTTTTCTTTGATGAAGGGATATAATTTCATCAGCTAGGGTCCAGTTATTTTCAATTCTGTTTTCTAACCATTTAAGAGGAATCAAATCAAAGCCATATGGCGCAAGCACATTACGGCCATCTAATACCTCTTTTAATCTTTCCTTCATGGAAAAAGCATCAAGTCCAAGTTTTGCAACTTCCCCCATTTCATATATTCGAGTTGCCTTATCCGATCTTCCTTTCAAATCCTTGTTTAAAACCAAAATTAAAAAAAGCAGGAAATAAGCATGGAAGTCTCTTGAATAAGGGGTCATATCAAAAACTTTAAATTCAAATCGATTTTCTTCATCGCCATGAAATTCAATCGGAGGTGCTATAATGGATCTTTTGTGAGTCCGGTATGATTTCCCAAATCCTTCTCTGGTTTTCCAAAGTTCCCCTTTAAAGAAAGGAGATCCTGCGCTTATGGCAGTAAAGGCGGGAGCGTAATAATTTACTTTTAGTTCAAAATCAGCTTTATCAAAATCTTTTAAAAGAGAAGCTGGTATGGATACATTGATATCTGGACCGTAAGTGGTCATTACTTCCATGGCCCATATCCAAAAGTCATATCTTCTTTTATTGCAGGGTCCTTCAAAATGCCATTCACTTGGATGATGGGAAAGTGAAACGGCCTTAAGGTTAAATTTCTCAAGAGCATTTTGCATTCTGGAGAAAAGTTTTTTATACGAGTCCAAGGTTTCTTCTATGGAGTTATAAACCGGAGTTCGGATTTCCAAACCTTTTGGCAGAACGTCTACCATATTAAAATCTTTATCGGGTAGATGATATCCCTCAACCACAAATGGCATTAGTTTTTTGGCCGGTGCCTCAAGGTGGAATAAATCAAATCTCCCTTTTATATCTTCAAAAGGAATTCCTTCTAAAATTTCATTTAATTTTTCAAAGGACAGATCCTTGTGCCAGAGGGGCTTAAAGTTTTCATCAACCAACAAAAATTCCGCTTCCAGGCCAAATTGAAATGACTCTGAAGCTGAAATTAGATTAGGAAAAATTTTTTCGGATAAAACTTTTTCCGTATTGATAAATAAACTCATGAATCTCCTAATGTGGTGGAATGTAGATATAAAAATTTGATAGGTCAAACTTTTTTTTCATATACTTAACTTGTGCGACGCAAGTAGCTTCATCGATGCAATGAGTATAAGAACTAAACCATGTTAAAAATATTTCTATTAGGTTTTTTCCTGGCACCAATTGGGGACATGGTGCATGTAGCCACAAAAACTACCTCCTACCCCGATACCTATGGGTGGTACCTTTTTGGAATTCCTTGGTGGGTTTTTCCTTTTTTTGGAATCGCCGGCCCGATCTTAGCTTTTTCCAATGATTTTTCTGATCGAAAATTTTTTGGAAGGAAAAAAAGATTAGGAGAGACAACTCAAATTTTTGCTTATCTTGGTCTGAGCTTTTTTTTATTGGCCTATATATTAACTGGGCTTTTAAACTTTAATCCTTTATTGGTGCATTTTGTCCTTGGAACCTTTGCAGTTTTATTTTGGTTTTTTCTGGATAAAACCTTTGGCGGAATTATTTTAGGGATATCCACCGCAATTGGTGGAACCTCGGTTGAAATCTTTTTAGTCCACAATAAGGTATTTGCTTATCTTCCTCCAAATACTGACCTATTTGGGGTAGCGACTTGGCTGCCTTGGCTTTATTTTATCCTTTCCATTGGGTTGGGGAATTTTCTTCGCTATCAAGAAAGGGTCAGATAATCCGAAAATTAGGGCGTGATTAGAGCTCTAATTGGCCTACTTTTTTTATCAATGATTTATGGGTGCTTACCTACTGACGGAGGTTACTATCCCGAAGAAGGCAATCAGGGTGCCATAGCGCCAGACCAGAGATTCCCTGATGACTATAGCACTCTTCAAGATTATTTTTCACAATTTGAAATTAAAACCCCTACTTCGGACTACATCACCATGACTGGTTATTTCTCAACTCCTTCAGACATTGTATCGGAATCAACTGCAACTACTCCCACTTCGACTTATTTTTTGCAAAACGGGCTTAACCAGGCACTTATGTTTATCAATACTCAATACGGACTTGCAGGTAAGACGGTTGATTTTGATTTAAACACTCTTTCCATTAATGACTTTTTATATTTAAGCCAAACTCCACCTTATATCCCAATGGATCCACAACCAGTTAATAATATTCCTATAGGTACAATTGTCTTAGTAAGTATCGACGCCACTATCGATGGAGTAGCTTCAAATTATTTTCAAACTACCTATATGCTTAAAATAAAACAGGGACCAACTTATTGGTATGTCTGGTATGGAAACCAAAATCCCCTGCTTTTCCCTTAATCACTTGAATCAAGAGGCATAAGTTTAACTTTTATTGTTTTCTTTTGCCCTTCTCTTAAAATAAGTATCGAGACGTCCTCCCCAACTTTGTAATCTCCCAGTAAATGGAAAAGATCATCGAAACTTTCTATCTTTTTTCCATTTACCTCTAATAGAAGATCTCCCATATAAACTCTTCCTCGCCGATCTTGGATTATTCCCTTAATTCCGGCCTTTGCAGCTCCCGATCCGGGCGCCACATGGGTAATTATCAATCCTTCCTCCCCATATGGATTTTCGGCTATCCCAACCCCCAAAGCAGGCCTTATTATTTTTCCATGTTTTATAAGCTCCGGTACAATTTCTTTTACTGTATCCACGGGAATTGCAAATCCAAGTCCTGAGGAGGCCCCACTTGGGGATACAATCATGGTGTTAACCCCAATCAATTTTCCAGAAGAATCAAAAAGGGGCCCTCCGGAATTTCCCAAGTTAATCGCAGCATCCGTTTGAATTACTCTTCGGAGGGATACTTGGCCGAAGCCTGCTATTTCCCTATTAAGGGCCGAAATAATTCCAACCGTCATGGTATGATCAAATCCCATGGGATTTCCAATGGCCACGGCCTTCTGACCTACCTGTAAATTGGAAGAGGAACCAGGTATAACCGAATAAAGCGCCTTTGGTTTTTCCACCAATTTTAAAACCGCTAGATCGTGATGGACGTCCTTTCCTACCAATTTTGCTTTGTATTGTTTTTTATCATTTTGGAAGGAAACGATAAAACTATCCCCTCCATAAACCACATGTGAATTGGTGATGATATGCCCATTACTATCCCAAACAAAGCCGGAGCCCATGCCCACTTTTTCCAATTCTTCATTATTTCTTTCATAATTGAAAAAAAATGGGATACCCCTCCTACGTTTTGATTCAATGGTGACGTTTACAACTGAGTCGGAATTTTTTTTGAAAATATCAATATTGTTTTTTTCATTTTCCATTAACATTTCAGAATCGGATTTAGCTCCGAAGGCAAAGGGTAAGAGACATAACATCATTAATATTTTCATATAAAATAACCTCCGATACTTATTATATAGCTGGAAGATTCATTTATTTTCAAGTAAATTTACTGCAAGGTATTATGGACATAAAATTTTACAATCGAGAAACCAACCAAATCGAAATTGAAAAGGTCTACGGGGATAAGGCGGTAAGATGGCTTTATGGAAGTACTCTAGGCAAATTATTAACTCCACTAGTTTGCAGCAGTGCAATTTCCCATTTTTATGGTCTTTTTCAATCCTCCCCAACCTCAAAGAGAAAAGTTAAACCCTTTATTGAGAATTTCCATATCAATATGGATGATTATATCGAAGAGGACTTTGGCTCTTTTAATGATTTCTTTATTCGAAAATTTAAAGAGGGAAAAAGAAATTATCCAACCGATCCAAAATCAATGGGTGCTCCCTGCGAGGCCAGGTATTTTGCCTATGAAAAAATTGTCCCGGATTTAAAAATCCCGGTCAAAGGAAAATATCTAACCCCTGAAAATCTAATAAAAAATGAAAAGTGGAATAAATTTTTCAAAAATGGGCCTGTGCTTTTGGCCAGGCTTTGCCCGGTGGATTATCACCGCTTTCACTATCCTGATAGTGGATTTACTAAAGATTTCTACCCAATTCATGGGAAGCTTCATTCCGTAAATCCCATCGCGCTTAAAAAACATGGCACTATTTTTATGGAAAATGAAAGACGAGTTTCAATTTTAGAAACCGATAATTTTGGCAAGCTTGCCTATATTGAAGTCGGAGCAGTCATGGTGGGTAAAATTGTTCAAACCCATTCCGATAAATCTTTCAACCGCGGAGATGAAAAAGGATATTTTCTCTTTGGTGGTTCAACAGTTATTGTAATCGGCGAGGAAGGCAAATGGTTGCCAGATGAGGACTTGCTGGAAAATACCGCCAATAATTTTGAAACCTATGTTAAGCTTGGAAAATCCCTGGCTAAACGACTTTAGGATCCATCGCATCTCTTATCCCTTCTCCTATTAAATTAAAAAGAGTTAAAGTGAAAAATAGTGCAAGGGATGGATAAAGGGCCAACCACCAGGCCACGGTAAAATTCTTTTGTGCTTGAGAAAGAAGCTCGCCCCAAGATGGAGTAGGAATTTCAAGTCCAAATCCCAAGAAATCCAAACTGGCCAGTCCTACAATATTTGCGGTTATGGCAAATGGTGCAAAAGTGATTACAGGTGTAAGGGAGTTTGGCAAAATATGCTTTAAGATAATGGAAGAGGTAGATGCCCCCATGGCCTTAGCTGCTTCCACAAATTCTTTGTTTCTATTTTTTAAAAACTCTCCCCTGACATAATAGGAAAGTCCTATCCAGGAAAAAATGGATGAAATTATCACCAGCATTGTTAAGGTTGGAGAAAAAATTGAAATTAATATAATTAGAAGAAAAAAAGTCGGAACGGTGGAGAGAATTTCCACTACTCTTTGTCCCCAAAAATCAATTCGGCCTCCATGATAGCCCATCATTCCTCCCAGAAGTATAGCTACCACGGTGCTAATTGCCCAAACGGCGATGGCATATAGTATGGAGTATTTAAAACCATAGAGAACTCTAGCGAAAACATCCCTACCCCGATCATCGGTTCCCATTAAATTTTCCCTGGTCGGAGAGGAGGGGTAGGATTCAACTTTTTGGTTTGACTCAAAGGGATCCCATTTAACCATAGGCCAAATTACGGTATCCTTTTCTGATAATTTTAAATTCTTATAATCCATCACCAGAGTATCGGAAATATTAAACTCAGAGGGATAATAGGTCTTAAAAACCGGAAAATAGCTATTTCCGTTATAATTTAAATATAATGGTTTGGAGTTTGAAATAACCGGCGCCATAAAAGTGGCAGCAACCATTAAGAAAAGCAAAATTATGGAGGCCATGGCAAGCCTTCTTCGCTTAAACCTTCTCCATCTTTTCCTGGTTAACTCGTTTGTAAAAAACTCAATCATTTGAAATCAATCCTTGGATCAACCGCTACGTAGGCCAAATCGGAAAGTAAATTTCCAACTAGCATTACAAGAGATTGAATAAACATGGACCCCATGATTAGGTTGTAATCACGTTCCAAAACTGCTTTATAAGACATAAGTCCAATTCCATCTAAGTTAAAGATCATCTCCAAAAGAAGAGAGCCTGCAAAAAAGACTGAAAGCATTCCTCCAAGACCTGTAACGATTGGAATAAGGGCATTTCTTAAGGCGTGTTTTAGATAAATGGCCTTATCTCGAAGTCCTTTTGCCCTGGCGGTTCTGATATAATCTTTTCCTATTTCATCTAATAGGGAGTTTTTCATTAGCATGGTTAAAACGGTAAAATGCCCAATCATATAGCAAATTAAAGGCAGGATAAAATGGACCACTCTATCCTTTACCTGATCCCAAAATGCCAAGTCCGCGTAGGTATCTGAATAAAGCTCCCCTACTGGAAACCAATCAAAAAATGAACCGCCTGCGGTGTAGACAATTAATAAAATGGCCAACATAAAACCTGGAATTGAATACATCACAAAAAGCATGACCGAAGATCCCAGGTCAAAGGGCGAACCATGTTTGACTGCCTTTAAAACCCCTAAGGGAATGCAAACAATATAACTTAAAATTAAAGAAATGATCCCAAACTGAAGGGACACCGGAAATTTAGAAACAATTACGTCTAAAACTGGTTCTTCGTAAGTAAAAGAATCTCCAAAATCTAGTCTTGATAAGTTTTTAAGCCAAATTAAATATCGGATATGAACGGGCTTATCAAACCCGTATTGTTTCTTAAGTGCCTCGACGACTTCTGCAGAAACTCCAGATGAATCCTTGGTCGATGCTCTATCGGTAGTGGTTTGAGATAAACCCCCAAAACGCATCTCCTGAAGCCTTCTCTCCACAGGAGAACCCGGGGCCAAATTGATAATGGCAAACACCACCAAGGTTATCCCGAACAAAGTCGGAATCATGATTAGAAGTCTTCTTAGGATATAGTTAAACAAGCAGTTTTTCCTTTACTGAATCCACCAATAATTGGTTCCTATTCCAAAATTATAAGTGTCCTTTAACCGTTTCATTCTTTTGGTGTGTGCATAGAAGGTATATTTGTTATTAAAGAAAAATGCATAAGGAACGTCATCGGCAATCAACTTATATACTTTTTTCAAAAGAGTAGTCCTTTTTGTTTTGTCCATGGTCATCCTGGCCTCATCGATCAACTTGTCCACGGCCTTATTGGAATATCCAATAAAATTGGATCCCCCTCCAACATAAGAATCAGTATGCCAAATCTGCTTTGGATCCCAATCAGGTGTCCCGCCGCTCCATCCAAGCCTTACCGCTTCAAAATTTCTTTCATCTAGAAGTTTAATGAAAGTGGTCCATTCGATATACTTAATTTTTACTTCCACTCCGGCCTTGATGGCATCTTCTTTGAAAACGGTTAGGTATTTTACATAATCCTGATTAGGCTCAAGGATGGTAAAAGATAATTTTACCAATTCCTTTCCGATTTTCTTTTCCAAAATATTATCTGGGCCTGGCTTCCATCCGTCTTCTTTTAAAAGTTTAAGTGCCTTTTGTGGATCATAAGCGAGTGCCTTAACCGTTGGATCTGCATATTCGCTTTGTAGATAAATAGGCCCTGTGGCCGGCACGTTCATATTATAATCAAATTTTTCAATCATTAGGTCGCGGTTGATTAAATGATAAAGTGCAGTCCTAACCTTTTTAGATTCAAACATTGGATTTTTTAGATTCCAACCTATAAAGCCGTATCCATTTGGCGCCTTATTTTGGGTTTGAACTTTAAAGACATCCTTGCCCCATTTTGGGCCATCGGCTTTCTTTACAAACTGCTCGGCATTTAAACCAATAAAGTCGATATCACCCTTTTCCAATCGAGTTACCTCGATAGTTGGGTCTTTGATAAATCTCATTAGGATTTTTTCAAAATTGTTTTTTCCCTTATTCCGATCCTCACTCAACCCCCACCAATTTTTATTTTTGGTTAGCGTTATACTCTTTCCTCTTTGTAGATCGGCCAAAATATATGGCCCTGTCCCCACCAGAGTCTTATTTAACACCCTAAGATTTTCTTTAGATGTGTTTTCATAAAGATGCTTTGGTACAATGGCCATTCCGGCGGCAACATCGAAATTTTTAAAATATTTTGATTTAGCAACAAACTGAACTTTGTTTGGCGCAAGGATTTTAACCTCGGCTATATTTTCAAAATATGATTTTTGATGAGCGGTTTTCCATTTGTCTTCCTTATCCATAATGGCCTCGAAGGAAAACTTAACATCCTCAGCAGTAAAGGGTTTACCATCATGCCATTTAACCCCTTGTCTTAAGGTAAAAGTGAAGGTCGTTTCATCTTTGGCTATTTCCCATGAAGTGGCCAAAGCTGGTTCCCACGTATCGGTATCAATATTTTTATCGCCCAGGGATTCTAAAATATAACTTTGAACGGTGGACGCATAAGCATCGGAAGATGAAAGGGCGTTTAGCGTGGTGGGTTGCTGTCCTAGATTATATTGGAAAGTTCCCTTTACTGGTGCATTGGGATTTCCCAAGGCCACTGAATTTGCCATAGCACAGTTTAAAAATATAAAGAGGCTTAAAGAAAGTTGATTTAACACTGGGTGTCCTCCGGTCAATAAAAAAACCCATACTAGATTAATTTGTGCAATTTTAAAAGAAAATCAGCGTGGATCTCCATGATTTTATTCCCTGGAGTCAATTTGAAACTGGCTATTTTCGGTAATAGAGCCTTGGATCAAGGCTCCAGCGGTCAAGATTTAGATTTTGATCCCCTACCTGGTACTTTTGCAGCTTATGTTCAACCTCATCTAAACGGATTTCAAGTTCCTTATAACGGCTGAAAGTGGTGTTTTTATCCTCATCCATATAGGAAATTTCCTTTTTCCATTCTTGTTCAAGCTTTTCCCGCAAAACCTCATAGCGTTTGTTAACGGAATCGACCTTCCCCATGTAGTTGTCCATGTTCTTCTTGGCATCTTCCAGCTGTCCTCGGATTCCAAGTCTCTTTTTTAGCAGAATTTCAATAAGTTCCCTTCCGGTTTTTATATTCTTAACCAGGTCCTCGGAGTAAAACTTCACATAGGATCCCCGTTCTATGAAGAGCTCCCTTTCGCAAACTTCATATTTAAAGACTTTAAGAAGTAAGTAGGTGTTGCTTTTTCCAATAACTCTGGCCTTACACCGCTTATCGGAGTCCATCCCTTTCCAAAATTCCACCATATTTTGCTTGTTTATGTATTTTAGGTTTTCAAATTCAACATGGACCCTCATTAAGGCGGCTTCTGGGTGGGTGGTAGATACCCTCCCGGAGAAAATGCCATCCCTTTCCATTACAGGGGCACTAAAGCAAAGGGGAAGGATTAAAAGGAACCATTTCATTTTTCTCCCCTAATGGCAGCCTTTAGGTAAAAAGAAAGCTTTTCATAGGAGGTTTTTATACCTTTAAGGTCGATGTCTAGTTTGTCCTCAATTGCCACTCCCATGTCCTCAGTTTGCTTAAAATACCAGTACAGGTTGTCCACTAACCCATAGAAATGGTCGGTAAGAATTAATAATTCCTCGGAAAGATATTTAAGGTCCGCGGGTAAAATTTTTTGATATCTATTATCGAAAATATCCGGAAAATGGGCCCTAGACCTGGATAGACTAAAGCGATGAATATATTCTTCCCTTCGTGTAAGAATTCGCTCCAATAATCTTTGGGAATCAAGTTGGACCATTATAAGAATTTTTTGGGCCTCATCTGAATGGGTGGGTTTCATTATTTAATTTTAAACTAGACCTCCCAAAGCTCTCCTGTGTGGGAAATTTTTTCCCGCGAAGACCTCTCCAAAGTAACTTTAAGTCCCCTCAAATCATCTATATCCGACCAAGTTTTTAAGTGGGAAACTTCCAGACCCAGATCCCCTATTCTTTTAGAAATTCGCTCTAAAATATTTTCTCCTGGCTCAAAGGAGAAAATATCAAAAAATCTGGCCTCTCCTCCCACGTAATAAAAACCGCCATCAATATCTGGTCCCAAATAGATGGTATTTGGTGATGGATTTAATTTTTCAATTTCCTCAAAAGGAAAATCGGGGATATCCGTTCCGGTAAGGTGGATAAAACATTCGCCTTCCACTTCCCTAATTCTTAAAAATAGCTCCCTAAGTCTTTGAAAAAAAGATAGCTCGCTTTGGGGAAAATAATTGATATTAAAATTGGAAAACTCTCTGAAAAAATAATCTTTGGTATCCAATGTATCTGGAGTTCCAAAAATATAAATGGATTTAATTTTGGTTTTGCTAAGATTTTTGGAAAAATCTTTTATAAAGGCACCATATAGCGATAATGCCAAACCATCCCCTACTTCCCTTGCAAGTCTGGTTTTTGAAAATCCAATTTGTGGCATCTTTCCAAAAATTACAAAAATTTGTTTCATAAAAAAAAAGGGGAACTAAAAGTTCCCCTTTAAATTAAAACATTGGAATTATTTATTACATCATTCCCATTCCGCCGCCCATTCCGCCTGGTGGCATCATATGAGCATCATCCTTTTTAGGAAGATCTGCGATCATGGTTTCTGTTGTAAGCATTAGTCCTGCAATTGAAGCTGCATTTTGAAGAGCGGATCTTACCACTTTTGTTGGGTCGATAATTCCGGCCTTAACCATGTCTTCATATTGGTTTGCATTGGCGTTGAATCCATATTTTTCATCTTTAGATGAAACTACAGTATGAACCACAACTGAAGCTTCAAAACCTGCGTTAACCGCAATTTGTCTTAAAGGCTCCTCAAGTGCTCTTCTTACAATCTTGATACCAAATGATTGCTCAGGAGTTGCGCCTTCCATTCCCTCAAGAACTTTTGCAGCACGAACTAGAGCACATCCTCCACCAACTACAATTCCTTCTTCAACAGCGGCCCTTGTAGCGTTTAGAGCATCTTCAACTCTATCTTTTTTCTCTTTCATTTCAGTTTCAGTTGGAGCTCCAACATTAATCACAGCTACTCCACCAACTAGTTTTGCTAGTCGCTCTTGTAGTTTTTCTCTGTCATAATCTGATTTTGTTTCTTCAATTTGTTTTCTGATTGTGCCAACTCGGTTGTTTACCGCTTTCTTATCTCCAGCTCCACCAACAACTGTACTGTTTTCTTTGTCGATATTTACTTTTGAACAAGAACCTAGGTCTTCTAAGCCTGCTGATTCAAGAGTTCTTCCCAATTCCTCAGAAATTACTGTTGCACCGGTAAGAGTTGCGATATCTTGAAGCATTTCTTTTCTTCTATCGCCAAAGCCTGGGGCCTTAATAGCTGCAACATGAAGAGTTCCTCTTAGCTTGTTTACAACTAGAGTTGTAAGAGCTTCACCTTCCACATCTTCAGCGATGATTAGAAGAGGTCTTCCTGTTTGCATATTTTTCTCAAGGATTGGAAGAAGATCTTTCATTCCTGAGATTTTCTTGTCAGTGATTAGGATATTTGGATTTTCAAAAGAAACTTCCATTTTTTCTGGGTTGGTAACAAAGTATGGAGATAGGTATCCTCTATCGAATTGCATACCTTCAACTACATCAAGCGTAGTCACACCGGTTTTAGATTCTTCAATGGTGATAACACCATCGTTTCCAACTTTTTCCATCGCTTCAGCAAGAAGATTTCCGATTTCTTTGTCATTGTTTCCAGAAATGGTTCCAACTTGGGCAATCTCTTCTTTTGATTTTACTTTCTTGGTGGAAGACTTTAGATGTTCAACGACTCTTGTAACAGCTAGGTCGATTCCTCGCTTAAGCTCCATTGGATTGTGACCAGCGGTAACTAGCTTTACACCTTCACGATAAATTGCTTGGGCCAATACTGTAGCGGTGGTTGTTCCGTCTCCAGCATCGTCATTGGTTTTTTGGGCAACTTCTTTAACCATTTGAGCGCCCATATTTTCAAAGTTATTTTCAAGTTCGATTTCCTTGGCAACAGTCACACCATCTTTAGTGATAGCAGGAGCTCCAAAAGACTTTTGAATAACAACATTTCTACCTTTTGGTCCAAGGGTAACTTTTACTGCATCAGCAAGGGAGTTAACGCCTCTTAGGATCATTCCTCTCGCTTCTTCACTGTATCTTAATTCTTTAGCCATATATCATTCTCCTTTAAAAATTTATTAAACAATTACGCCTAAGATATCGTCTTCTTTCATGATTAGGTATTCAGATCCTTCCACTTTAATTTCGGATCCGGCATATTTGCCAAAGATAACGGTATCGCCTTCTTTAACATCTAGGGCCCTAACTTTTCCATCATTTAGTCTATAGCCTGTTCCTACAGCGACTACCTTGCCTTGAGCAGGTTTTTCTTTATTGCTATCTGGAATTATAATTCCTGCAGCAGTTTTTGTTTCTTCTTCCATTCGTTTTACAAGAACTCGATCTTGTAATGGTCTTACTTGCATAAGTAACTCCTCCTAAAAAATTTCTCGATAGTTTATTTCTGGGATAAGGTAATATCAAAAGTATCAGAGTCAAGGGAGAGAAAAGAATTTTTTTCAAAATATTCTTTTGATTAATTCAATGCATCAAAAAAACAAGAAGCTATTTTCTTTTGATTCCAACTAGTTATGCTAATATTTTTATTTTAATTTCAGAGATTAAGGATTTAATTTTTTTAATATCAAACTCATTTAAAGAGTCTTTGAAGTTTTTTGACCACGTCATAATCGATTTTTGGTTATTGTTTTTGGCAAATACCGATATTTCCTCTGCAAGCTTTTGGCCTTCTTGGATCGACATAGTATCCATAAGATCGTCCAATCGGGTTAAAAATAGTTCCCCCATTTTTTTCTTAGTGGTTGAGGGTATCATCTCTTCGGGTGATGCCTCTTCTGGTTCTTTGGATATTTTCTTAATTTTGTGGGGTAAGAATTTGGCAAGTTCAGGAAATAAATCCCGTTGCAAAATGGGTTTTCTAAGCATCCCATTTACCAAATGAGATATTTTTTTCTCCACTTCAGGGCCTAAGATCCCCGTGATTACAATAATGGGGGTTTTTTTCAGGTTTTCGTAAACCCTTATTAGCTCAACCGCCTCAATCCCATCCATATTGGGCATTAAAATATCCATAAGAATCAAATCAGGCTTGTGCATTAGGGCCATATTAATTCCCTCTTTCCCATTATTGGCAAAAAATAGCTCTATGGGAAAGGCCTTAAGATTCCATTTAATTAAATCTTGGTTTAATTTTTCATCTTCAACCACTAGAACTTTTGATTTTTCAAAAACATATTCAGTTTGGATGGTCTCGGATTTAAAATCGGAAGGTAAAGCTTCCGTCAAATCGGGAAGATCTATAACAAATAAAGTTCCTGCACCTCCCTTTTCCACAATATTTATATCTCCGCCCATTAGCTGAGCTATTTTTTTACAAACCGAAAGACCAATGCCTGAGCCTTTAAATTTCTGATAGCTCTGACCTTTAGGTTGACGAAATTTTTCAAAAATAAATGGCCAATCTTCCTTGGGAATACCCATGCCGGTATCCTCAATCGCAATTTTAATATTTACCTTATTTTGATTTTTTGAAGGACTGTGATTATAGGTAACCTTGATAAAACCATCTTTGGTAAATTTCAAAGAGTTTTCCAGCAAATTTGAAATCACCTGAGAAAGCCGAAGTGGATCAATTTTTAAAAATTTCGGAAAGTTTTCATCCATCACGCTATGAAAACTTATTCCCTTTCCTTCAATTTTAGGGCGATAAATCCGCTCTATTGATTTAATAAAATCATGAATTTTAGCAGGGATCATCTCAATTTTTAACTTACCCATTTCTACTTTGGAAATATCTAAAAGATCATTAACCAGGGTAAGAAGCGTTGATGAAGAATCTACAATTGGTCTTATCAGCTCTACTTTATCGGAATCTTTAATCTCCTTCTCTAGTAATTCAGAAAAACCCAAAATTGCATTGATGGGGTTTCTGATTTCATGGCTGATAACCCCGATAAATTCAATTTTCTCTTGTGCGGCCTTATCTGCCTTCTGTTTGGCCTGAAGTAGTGCATCGGTTCTTTTATAAACTTCCGATTCAATAACGTTATAGCGATCATGCTCATCTCTGTTATGCTTAACTACTTTGATAACTAGTTTGTTTAGTTCTTCAGTAACCAAGTCGAATTCATCTCTCCATAATCTTTTTTTATTGAGAACTAAAATATCTGGGAAGGTTGTAGAATTTGAATCAAATGATTTTATAAAATTATTTATGTCCTCTAATTGTTGGGTTATTACAAACCGTAAAAAATAAATTAGAATTGCATAACCCAAAATGGTGTTTACGAGAAAGAAAATGTAGGCCCGAAGGATTCCATTTTGAATTTCTTCCCTTACAAATTTTTCGGTGAAAATCATTTTAAAGGAGCCAAGGGTCTTCCCATCCTTGATCACCGGATAAATCACTTCTTTTGGGAACTCAATTATTTTTTCATCCTCAAATTTTTCAGCAATCAATGTATTATCTGGACCATAAACTCCCAAATATTTTAATTCCGGAACAATGATAATTCTGGGAAGCGCTACCTCGATACTTTCTTTATCAATAGGCCCAAGCAAATCCTGAAGCCTAAAGCTTGCCATTTTTTCCATCGCATTAATTAAAATTTCTAATTTTGCTTCGGCCTTGGGAAAGAAATATCCATAATAAATTAGAGGAACCCCAAAAACCCAAATTACATTGTAGATGATCATTCCAATGATCAGTTTTGATCTTAGATTTAGGTATTTTTTTGAAGGGGCATTCATGACCCAAACTATTCGGAAAATTTGAAGTTAAATTAAGGAAAACCGAGTGTTTTACTTAAGGTCCAACCAATTTACTCCGACACCCATTTCCACTTTCAGAGGTACCTCTAGTTTGACTACATTTTCCATCCCATCCCGTACCAATTTTTTCATAGTGTTTAACTCGGACTCTGGGACTTCAAATATAAGTTCATCGTGAACCTGAAGGAGCATTTTTGACTTTAGTTTTCTCTCTCTCATTTCCTGATCTATTTTAATCATGGCCAGTTTCAGAATATCCGCTGCGGTTCCCTGTATGGGACTATTAACCGCTAATCGCTCCGCTGCGCTTTTAACAGTGCGATTATGGGATTTTAGATCAGGGAGAAATCTTTTTCTTCCATGCAGTGTTGTGGAATATCCGTGGGTGGAAGCAGTTTCTTTTAATTTATCTAGATAACCTTTAATTTTTCCGAATTTTTCAAAATAGCGATTGATATATTCCTTGGCCTCTCCTCGAGTAATCTTAGTTGCAGCGGCAAGACCAAAAGAGGACTGGCCATACATAAGGCCAAAATTTACAGCTTTGGCCTTTGATCTATCCTCAGATTTTACATCACCTATTTTTATGCCCATTATTTCCGATGCTGTCTGGTCATGGATATCGATACCCTTTTTAAAACCTTCAAGCATGGTGGGGTCTTTGGAAAAATGGGCCAAAAGTCTTAGTTCAACTTGGGAATAGTCAGCTGATAAGAGCAGATGACCTTTTGAAGCGATAAAGGCCTTTCTAATTTTTTTTCCATTTTCCGATCGCACCGGAATATTTTGTAAATTTGGGTTAATCGAGGAAAGGCGTCCTGTAGCTGCAGTATTTAATGAAAAGGTCGTGTGTAATCTGTGAGTTTTAGGATGCACGAGAAGTGGAAGTGCCTTTACATAGGTTCCGAGTAATTTATCCAATTCTCGATACATTAAAATTAAACCTGGCACATCGGATAGTTTTCTGGCATCCAACTCCTCAAGAACAGATGAATCCGTGGAAAGGCCTGTTTTTGTAGTTTTAATTATTGGAAGATTAAGAGTTTCAAAAAGAAGGTCTCCAACTTGTTTTGGAGATCTTAAATTAAAATCTTTGGGCATTTTTTTTCCTACTAGGTGAACCGAATCCTCTATGGCTTTTTCCAGAAGGAAAATCTGCCCTTGGAATTCTTCTTCCAGTTCTTTTAAATATTCCTGGTTTAAAAGAATTCCATTTAATTCCATTTGGGCCAAAATTTTAATCATTGGCCGGTCAACTTTTGAATATACCGAGTCCAAATCTTTATTTAATAATTCGGATTTAAATTTTTCCGCTAATAAAAAATTGCAAATTGCCCTTTCTCCCAAATACGTTAGCGCCTTTTGCTCATCCCATTCAGAAATTGGAGGATCTTTTTTACCCATTTCCATAAGGGTGTAGTCTAAATATTTTGTGCAAATATAATCAAAATCATGATTGCCATCTGGTTCAAGTACATAATGTGTTTGAGTTAAATCAAAAATTTTTGATTTGATATCCAAATCATCCCGAAGTCGATACCTAAGATCTCTTTTAAAATGGTTCCCGATTATCTCTTTCCTCTCATCGTCGTAAAGGGCATCTAAAACAGTATCTAGATTTTTATCGCCTGGGAGATAATAGGCAAATTTTCCATCAAAGGAAAATGCGATGGCCGAAATTTGATTTTCAAAAAAATCTTTTGAATCATATTCGGTATGAAAAGCTACCACCTTGTTTTCTTTAAGCAACTTAACCAGTTCAGATTTGCTTTCAACTTTTTTATATTTGAAATGACCAGTGGAAACCCGATGATTGGAAATTTCAAATTCAGCGTCTTTTGCTTTAACCTTCTGAGTATCAAATACTAAATCCTCCAACTTTTTTGAAGCTGTCTTAAAACCTAACCTGTCCTTTAAAAAATCCATAAGTTCTTGATCTGGAAAAAACTCATATTTGGTATCTTTTGGAGTCATTTTTAGATCTAAATCGGTTGTTAAGGTCACCAATTTTTTGGAAAGAATTGCATCATCCAGGTGGTTTTCAAAGGCATTGATAAGTTTTTTACCGGTTAATTTATCTTTATGTTTTATAATATTTTCAAGTGTTCCATATTCTTCCAAAAGTTTAGCAGCTCCTACTGCTCCAATCCCTTTCATTCCTGGAATGTTATCCGAGGAATCTCCAACAATGGATAAGTAATCCACCACTTGATCAGGCCTTACATTTAATTTGGCAAATACTTCCTTAGGACCAATTTTTAAATCCTTCATGGTATCGACCATGAAAACCTTTTTTCCGTCCACAAATTGCATTAGATCTTTATCTGAAGAGATAATTAGCACTTCATCAAAATCATGTTTCCACTGGACCACCGCGGAACCTATAACATCATCGGCCTCAAAACTAGGCCTTGCTACATTTTTAAAATGCATCTTCTCTATCAGCTCATGGATTAACTCAAATTGAGGGATTAAATCTTCCGGTGGTTCATCTCTATTAGCTTTATATTCCTCATAAATTACATGGCGAAAAGTATCTTCTTTGGAATCTTTTGCTAAAAAAACATGGGTAGGCTGAAATTCTGACAATAATTTATAGAGCATATTATAGACCCCATATACCGCGTTGGTGGGGGTCCCATCCGGTGCATGTAGGGGACGAATTGCATAAAAGGCCCTAAAAATAAAACTGGATATATCTACGATTGCTAATTTTTTCATGGGATTATTTTTAGCATTTCAAAAATCAGGTTCCAAGTGGATGTTTGTTAAACCAACCAGGTTTTTTAATTTTGTTGGTTACAATAGGATCCTGGTCCGGGGCGATAACCGTGGTCTCGGCCATAACATCTCCAAGTCGATGTCCTGAATGAAGATTATAAATTAGATAAACCTCAAGGCCAATCAGAGGAATCGCCAGAAGAAAGGAGAACATCCATCCCCAAATTGGAATAATCGAGAAAAAAAGCGGAATGATAATTGGCAAATTTCTGATAAATGATTGTTTATGGTTACAGGGGGATCCATCATCCATTGAAACCACCCGAAATCCGATAATTTTCTTTCCCACTGATTGACCATTTTGAATGGAATCAGCAAAAGCGGCATAAAAAAGACCAAGTAAAAGGGTAATTGGGTAGAATACTGAACTCAATAACAAAACAATAAAAAAATCGATCAATTTGGCGATAAGCCTTGAATTTTTGGCGGTTTTTATTGTCCGATTTATATCATATTTCACCTAGATATCTTAACCCAACATTTTAAAGATTTCTTTCTTGCTATGAGTTAATTATTTCCTATACAAAGAAAAAGGGCTAGGATAAATAACTATTCAAAAATTTAAGGAGAAACAATGGGTAACGTACAAAACACTTCCTCCGCAACGTTTGCAAATGATGTAATTAAGTCCGCAAAACCAGTAGTGGTTGATTTCTGGGCAGAGTGGTGCGGTCCTTGCCGAATTTTGGGTCCAATCTTAGATGAACTTGCCGGAGAAATGGGCGATAAAGCAGTTTTTACTAAAGTAAACGTTGATGAAAATGGCGAACTTGCTCAGCAATATGGAATTAGGGGAATTCCTACCATGATCTTCTTTAAAGATGGTCATGTGGCAAAAACTTTGGTGGGTGTTCAACCTAAAGAAGAAATCAAAAGGACTTTAGAAGAGCTTTCATGAGATTTATCGAATCGGCCCTAACTGATGCCAAAAAAACTCTAGAATCAATTCTCTCGAACCAACAAAATCTTAATACGATAGAGGCCTCTATTAATGAGTTGGTTTTAGCTTTCAAGGGCGGAAATAAAGTTTTCTCCTGTGGCAATGGTGGTTCCATGTGCGATTCCATGCATTTTGCAGAAGAACTCACTGGAAGATTTCGAAAAGACCGCGCTGCACTTCCCGCAATTTCCATTTCAGACGCCGCACACTTAAGTTGTGTTTCAAATGACTTTGGTTACGAGCATGTTTTTGACCGCTTTATTTCCGGCTGGGGACAAAAAGGAGATATCCTTCTTGCAATCTCCACCAGTGGGAACTCAAAAAATGTTATCCTGGCCGCTATTGAAGCTAGAAAAAAGGGAATGAAAATTATCGGGCTTTTAGGGAAAGACGGTGGAGAATTAAAAAGCCTAGTTGATTACCCGATTATTGTTGAATCCAAAGTTACGGATCGAATTCAAGAAATCCATATTAAAATTATCCACATTTTTATTGAAGGAATAGAGAGATCTCTTTTTCCCCAAAATTATCTCTAGGCAAAAAATCACACAAAAAGATTAACTTCTCGTTTTTTCTGGTAAAATAAAGAGAAACAAATATCAGGAGAGGTTATCCATGTTATTGATATTTTCCCTATTATCTTCCTTGTCAGCCATGGCCCAAGAAGCCGCACCCACTATGCAAGTTGCCTCCGAGGCCAGCTTTTCCTTTAACGATATCATCATCTTTATGCAGGAAGGTGGTATCTTCATGTATGTTATTGCGGTAGTTTGGGCCGCAGGTGTTGCGATTTGTTTTGAAAGGTTTTATAAACTTTTTTTTAAATTAGATGTTGATGGTGGATCTTTCTATAATGAGATTCAAAGATATATCTTATCCAATGACCTTCAGGGAGCAATGAGAATTTGCTCAGCAACTACCGCTGCCCTTCCAAGAATTCTAAAGGCGGGTCTATCAAGAGCTCAAAAAGGAAAAGAACAAGTTGGAGGTGCCATCAACGCTGCATCTTTTGAAGTTCTTCCCAAAATCGATGTGAGAATGAGCCACCTTAGTGTTATCGCATCCCTTTGTACCCTTTTTGGTCTTTTAGGAACCATTCAAGGATTAATCCAAACCTTTTCTTTAGGTAAGGCAGCAGATGCGGCCCAAAAAGAAGCGGTTCTTACTAAAGGGATTGCCGTTGCTATGAACACAACCTTTTTAGGGCTAATCGCAGCGATCTCAATAATTATGGTCCATGCCATGCTTAACGCTAAAGCCGATAAAATTAAAGGTGAAATGGATGAATACTCCCATAAACTACTAGATTTTCTAGAGACCAAACAAGAGGCATAATCCATGCTTAATTCTTCCCGAAAAAAAAGCCCATCTGGCCCCAAGAATCCAGATTTAACTTCAGTTATGGATGCTATTTTCATTCTGCTTTTCTATTTCATCACTTTTTTAACTTTTGAATATTATAAAGAAATTGCTACCGTGGCTCCACAAATTGATGAAAACGAACCTAAAGAAGACAAAAAGCCCTTTGGCCTTACCCTAAAGATTGATCCAAAAGGAGTTGCGGTCTTTTTAGGTGTTCCAGGCGTGCTCCAAAGGACCTTCCCTAAAACCTCTGGTGGAATTTATGATTTTGAAAATCTGCATAACTATTTAATTGAATTAAAAAAGAAAAATCCCAAGGAAAAATTGGTCATTTTAGAACCAGACCTCGAGGTGACTTACGAGGAGATAACTTCTGTAATGGACGCTGCTCGAATTCTTAGAAAAACCGATGAATCTATTTTTGTAAGAGATGAAAAGGGTAATGATTTAAAGTTAGAATCACTATTTAATGAAATAGTGTTCGCAAATATTTAAAGGTGGTCCCATGTCTGAATTAGCTTCGGCCAGAGGAAAAAAAGGTGGTCCAACCGAAATGGATATAACTTCCCTTTTGGATATCATCGTAACCCTGTTATTTTTTCTAAACCAATTTAGCAATGTAGCAGGGCTTAAACCCGTTCAGACACAAGGAATTAATCCTCCTGATTCCCAATCTAAAGATTTTAATCACATTAACGTTACCATCCAGGCCAATGAATCAATGATTTTTGTGGATACCCTTAAATTGGCAAGTTCAAAAGAAGATATCAAATTGGGCCCAGATGGAAAAACCATTCTCCCTCTTTTTGATGAATTAATAAAAAAGAAGGATGCAATTTTACTTCTTAGAAAAGCTACTCCAGAAGCAAATGAATTTAATGGTGCCATCAATATAATTATGGATAGGTCTGTTAAATATTCATTTGTGCAAAAAATTCTTTTCACGGCTGCCCAAGCGGGCTTTGGAACCTACCAATTAGTAGTAAGGGGTGAACGCTAAATCCTCTTTGGTTGAAGATTTAGTGGCTGCACAACCTCGACTGACCCTCCACCCATCGGAGGTGGAAATTGAATTCCCCTTAACACTTTAGTCACGCACCCAATCACCGCACCTGGTATATTGGCATCAGTAGTGGTTGAAGCTTTGCTCACAGAACCCGAGGATCCAATTACAAAATTTAACTTAACCGTTCCGCTGATATCCCCAGTTCCCTCTAATTCCTTCTGGTAACAGTTGCTAAATAGGGGCACGTTATCCCTTAAGATTTTCCGAATAACATCGGGATCCATTGATCCCAAAACCACGGTTTTCCCGGGCATTCCTACAGAATAGACCGAATCTTTATTAGATAATCCAGCAACTCCTTCAGCTGTATCTAGTGAACCCTTTGCAACACCAGTTAAACTTCCAACACCTGTTGCTATCCCGGCTTTTTTAATTGTAGTAGCACCACCAGCTCCAACTCCGCCTGCCACTCCCATTTCTGATTCCGAAACTCCAGTTGAAGATCCGGCAGCTTCCACTTGTTCCCCTTTGGCCAAAGTGGAGGAAATATTGGGTTTAAAACCTAAACTAAAAGTTGTAACCGGACCAGCTTTAGGTTTGGCGACTATTTTCCCTGGAGGTGCCTTAGGCCCTTTTACTTTTGGAGGTGCCGGCGGTCCTTTTTTAGTACTTGGTTTTGCCGTTACAATTTGTTTTTTAGCTTCCACCTTGCCATGGACAGGCTCGGCCTTTTTTGGAGGTTTAGGAGGTGCTGGCTTTGGCGTTTCTTTAACTACTTCAACTTTTTTTATCTCTGTAACTGGTGCAGGTCCTTGGATCGGGGTCACAGGAACTTCTGCAACCTTTGGTTGCTCGATAATTGGCTTTGGTTTATGTAATAACACTTTGGCGATTCGTTCTGGTGCTTTCTCCAAATCTTTTTCTTTTTCCTTTTCCACATCAACCTTGGTTAGGGCAATAAAAAAAAGAAACGCCAACATTAATAAATAAACTAAGGCCAATACCTTAAGAAGCTCCTTATCTTTTGAAAGAAGTGGCGCTCTCTTCACATATGGTGGCTTAGGAGCTAATCGGACTAATATTTGGACGTTGTTTTTGTAGTACCTAACTAAATCATCCTCTGTTAGATTAATCGGTCCTTCGGATTTTTTATCCATTAAAAATAAGGGTTCAAAACCTATTGGGGTGGTTACTCTAACAGATCCGCCTGATATATCTAAAAACTTGATCTTTTCTTTCTTTCCGAGCATTGGAAGCTCTAAATCGGTCATCCTTTTGGCCTTGCCAACTAAAGGATATTTTCCATTTTTAAGGGGTATATAATCCAGGGAAATAAGATTCTCGTTATAATGAACCATTACTTCCACTGAAGATTTGCCTGGTTCATAATCAAAAATAGGATATAGAGTATCACTCTCTTCAAGGATAAACGGACTAGAAAAGGCTTTAGGGTCTTCATTTAATGGGTAGGCTACCTTTGGCATGAAGGTAGGTTTGGGGGGTATTTTAACCCCTTTAATTTTTGGAATTACCGGAATTGGAGGTGCAACTTCCGATGGTTTAAACTTTTCAGGTAGGGTGGGATCTAACATTTGAAGAAAAGGTGGTGGGGCTTCCTCTTTTGCAAATTTTTTGAAAACAAATTCGTGGGATCCAAATTTTAGCTTATCTCCTTCCTTAAATTCTCCAATCAAAACTTTTACGTTATTAACATAAGTCCCGGTTTTGCTATTTAAATCATAAATTTTGTTGCCTTCCTTGGTGAGTTCTAAAATAGCATGGACTGGTGTTATATCTGAAAAATCCAAAATAATATCGCAGGTCTCCGCCTTTCCAATGATCGTTCTTCTTTTATCAATCAGTTTGGCCGATCTGGATTTTTCGGTTGGGTTTAACTCAAATGCCTGACGTCTTTCTTTTCCGGTATACACAGTTTTTTTCTCCGGGTTACCTAATTCGCTCTATGGAGTTACGGATCATATCGTTGAAATTTTTTCGATATGGTAGTTCATTGGTAAACTTTTTTTGATATCTAGGGGCAATACTTAAATCCCCAGGAGCACCCAATTCACCACCAATATCCATCGTTTCAAAATCAAATTTTTCATATTTTTTGTACTTGTAGGTAACTTTCCCCTGAGAAAAAGCACTCAAGGAGACCACTATAAGAAGAAATAATGCTTTTTTCATAATTACATCCTATTTAAATAATCTCCGACATTTCTGTAATAATTTTTAAGCGGTCCAAGGTCTTTTTGGGAGATATCACTATACCTATCCAATGCTTCGCCTTTTTTTCCCATAATCCCTAAGGCCAAAGCATAATTGATCCCAATATGGCCTTTCGAAAGTTCGTCGCTAGGAATTTTTTTAAACTCCGATACGGCCAAAGCGTAATTTCGGTTAAATAGGGCACAAGTAGCTTTGGCATTTAAAATATCCACATCCATTGGAGAAGATCCAGAAAGTGCATTAAAAAGGCTGCATGCCTTGTTAACAATTCCAAATTTTAAATAAATATTTGCTAAATTAAATCTTGGGGTTTTGGCCGCTGCGCTTAAATTAACAGCACTCTTGTAGAAAAATAGGGCCTTTTTAAAATCTCCTTGAGTTTGAAAAACCACTCCAAGGTTATTTAATGCCGGGGTAAAATTTGGGTTTAAACCCTTGGCCTTGTTATAAAAGAGAATGGCCTTTTTATAATCTTTTCTAAGATAATAACAATTTCCTATTTGATTCCAATAACCCGGGTTTTTTTTGTAAGAAGAGTAATTTTTATCAGCAAGGGAAAATGCTTTTGAAAAATCTCCATCGTAACAAAGTGCACCGATTCCAGAGTCAGGATCATCGGTAAAATCCCTAATAATTCTTCCTTCAGATTTAGCTAGAGTTTCTCTGAGTAAAGCATTTGCTTCTATACTATCAACTGAATAGGAATCCGAGGTAGCACGATACGTAACCGTAGGTTTAGCTTGATAACTAACTTTTTTAGTTTCAGTTGCTCTTTCTGTTTGGGCGCATCCCCATATTAAAATTAAAATACCAAGAATTTTCACCGGCCTCCTCCCTTGTCCATTAGGACGCCGCTTTTTACGTATTCATAATCCCCGACTATGTTTGGGGTATTGATAAAGAAGAAATTATCTTTGGAAAGAATATCCCCAGTTTCAATTATTGATCTGCCTTTACTCTCCAGATCAGTTGCCTGCTTTGCATAAGGTCCAGTCACTCCACTCAGGGTTTTGCGAAATGAATTTATATAATTTTGATCTCCTGTTGGATTAACTTGATTTACCGAGTTGATAAAACTTCGATAAGCAGAAGCCATATATCTAAATGCCGCTACATTGGCCTGATTTGATCCAAGAGAGGTGATTTTGTTGAAAATTTTATTAATTGAAACCATGAGGTTGTATTTTTCTTGAAAGCTTTTCTGGAAAACTTTTTCTGGGAAGGCCAGGGGGATGGCATTCATCCTATTAATCTCTCTTTTCAAAGTCTCCAACTCTAGTCCAGCATAAACATCCCTTGCGTCCCCAGAAAAGTTATGTTTTGCCTTTTTACCCCTTTCGTATAAATTGTAGATATCTCGCTTAATTTCATCGGCCTTATCTAAAAGTCCCTCATTTATATAAAAGGCCATCAAATCGCCTAGGGATTTGATTAAATTGGAAGTCATGGAAATATCATTTTGATATGCCCTAAAGTATTCATTAAATCTTCCAATTTGTTCCGATACGATCAGATCATCTAAGAGGTCTGCCCTTAAAGAATTATAAGTGTTTTGACTAATTCCGCAGCGTTTATATTTTTCCATCCGATTAAAAGCATTGGAATAATTTTTCTCCGAGATCTCTATATAGGCCATTTCACCAAAAATATCTTCATTTAATGAAGCTTTAGTAGCGCATGTAGCTTCTAGAATTTTTTCATAGATATTTAAGGCCCGATCAAATTGTCTTCTTCCTAAAAAATCTTTTCCCATTGCTTGAAATGAAGATGCATACTTTTGTTTTGCTTTTAAATCCATAAGGGAAAGAGATTTTTCAATCCATTGATAAGCAGTATCGGGATTTTCCAATTCAAAATAAATAATGGAGATATTGTATGCCGCATTTACTCTGGCATCCCGTGAGGCCACTTGATTATTATAAATTTCTAAATACGCATTAATCGCCTCGGTTTTGTTTGTCGCTTTCTCAACTTTTTCAAGTTTGGTGGATACAAAAGTTAGCCGGACCTGGCCTGTATAATTGGAGGATACTTTAAATTCCCCAGAGGCAACTCTTTTGGCCCATCTTTCAACTTCAGGATAATTTTTAACTCTTTTGTAATAATCAATTATCTGGGCGATCATTGCCTCAATAATTCCACTCTCATTTGGAAAATTTTCATTAAATTCCATCAACGTCTTTTCAGCATCGACCATCATTTTTTTGGAGATATAGTATTTGAAAATTCTTTGATATATTTTTGAGGCTTTTTCACTTTTTGAATCGTTTTCAAGGGATAACTTATACGCAGTCATGGTATATTGATCTTTTAAACTCTCCGATACAGAGGGTTTATCTAAACATGCCAATAAACCAATAGAGGTCAAATTTATAAATTCTTTATTATTTTTATCTTTGGCCGCCTTATTTCCATTGTAATAATAAGGAATCGCCTGGGAATATAAACCGGCCCCGAATAAACTCTCTGCCGCATAAAAATTCCATTTATCATTATTTTTAGGATCAATTTCTAATAGAAGATTATAATATTCTACAGCAATAAGTGCCTTTCTTTTTCTGGTTTCCGGGCTATGTTTATATGCTATGGATGCCACCTGCTTTTGCATTATGGCACCGACTCTTTCTGCCTGATAAACTAAAGTTTCAAAAGTCTCGGATGAGATTTTTCCCTTTTTAGAAAATTCGGCCAATTTTTTACAGGCATTTAGGTGTTTTTCCACCTTTCCGTATTTTTCATAGATATCTAATAAGGCAGAATAAATGTCTGCTTCTTGCTGGTCAGTAGGATTTAAATTCAGGGCCACATCCAATAATTGTTCTGCTTGAAGGGCCTTTCCCGTTTCTTCAAGCCATTTCGCCACGGCCAAAAATTTTGAGGGGATATCCACATTTTGCTCTCTAAAGAATGCCACCGCCTCATCTTTTCGACCTTCGACGGTGTACAGAAAGGCCAAATCTTTTTCCACCTGAGGGGCCATATCAATATAATTTCCAGCTTTGCTTAAACGATGAACCTCTCGCATAAGACTTATGGCCCTGGAAGCCTGCTTAGATCGGTAATAACACCAGGCCAAATTGTAAGCATCTTTAGTCCACCACTTGTCTGACTTATTAGTTAGAGACCTTTCATAATAGGGGATGGCCTGTGCATATTTTTTATCGTTATAGAGATTTTCGGCAACAGATAACCCAGTTTTTTCTTGAAGTTCAACATTTCCACCGGAAGTGTTATGGGCAATTTTGAAATATTTTTCGGCGCTTTTTTTATCCTGAAATTCCATCGCATTTTTCGCCAAAATGTAATAGGCTTCCGCCTTATCTTTATATCTTGGATATTTCTTTACCAAAAACTCCGCGGTTTTTTGGGCCTTTTCAAAATATCCCTTGGATTCAATAAGATAGGATGCTTTATTCGCAGTTCTTCTTTGGTCCTCGGAAAGTTTCATGTAGGATTCGATTTCTCTTTCTCGGATTAATTTTGCTTGTTCATAATAAAGTTCAGCAAGTCTAAGAACAAAAGTAGGGTTGGAACCTCTGGTTGCTTTCACCACTCTTGTAATTTCTGCTATTTCAGAATCAATTATTCTTAAAACCTTATTTCTTCTATCCTCGGTGTCACCAAATACCGAGGAGCTAAATAATAAAATAAAAAAAAGAATTTTTATCATTGGCCACACTCGGATTTTAAGGCAAATACATAATCGCCAAGTTCATCTGACCAAAATTCCCCATTAAAGGTCCAAAAATATTGCTTCGAGGTTCTTTCAACATACTTTATGTCGCCTCTTTCCCTTTTTTCATCCGTTGTGGCGGCGTAGGCTTCCTGTTTAAGTCTTCCGAGGACTTCCAATTTAATATTGGTCATATCAACAAAGGCCTTATCTATTTTCCCCTTGTGGGTCAAAAGTCCCGCCCTGACAAAAGAACCAATCATATCTCTTTGTAAAGTCAGCGCATTAAAAAGGTTTGCAGATAAAGTGGTTTTAAATGGTGAATTGGGTAACCCTTTTATTTTTTCTAGTTCTTTTGTGCTTTTATTGAATGACTCTTGGAGTTCCCCGTAAGCCGGATCCCTTACTACGGATTTCAAAAGATTTACCATCAATTCATTTCCTTGGGTCTTATTTTCCTGAACATCCTTGGCGGCAAAATAGTAAACTTTATAATTGGCCCCATTATCCTCAACATATTTATTTACCTGTTCAATATCTTTTTCATAAACTTCATAAAATTTATCCACTGTTTTTTTTGCATCCTCAAACAAACACATCTCCATGTAAGTTAAGGCATTTAATACATCGATCTCTGGATTAAAATAAGTAGCAAATAAGGGTGCCTTATAGGTTACCAGTTTACCTAAAGTTCGGTTGTAATCTTTAGTCCAAAAACTATTCCATGCCTCTTCAAATAAAATTTCGGGCCAAATCAGGCTTTTCTTTGAAATATCCAGATAACCTAAATTCGCTCCTTCAAAATTTCCTGCAGCGAAATCAGTTCTGGCAATCCCGACATGACAGTAATCCCGGACCATTTCAAGTTGTCTTTTATCCGCCTCAGTGTTGGCGTCGGACATTCTTGAACCCGCAGCGCTCATACAAAGTCTAAATGAAATCTTGGCATCAGAAAATTTTTTTAAAATGGATTCGATGCTTCCCTTTAAAATCAAAGTATAGGGTTTTATAGGACTATCCGCAGGGATTTCTGATTTAATAAGATTTAGGGCCTCATCATATTTGGTTTTTTTAAAAAGTTTTTTTGCTAAAATATACCTGATTGAAGGCGCTGTGCTTTTGTTTAGGATTGAATCATCTAAAACTTCAAATTGCTTGGTTCCGACATGAGCAATTATTGTTTCCAAAATATTGTTTACCTGCTCGCCCTGAATTCTTCCTGAATAAACCATAAATTCTTTGATAAAAGGAATTGCAGAGAAATAGAGTTCTTCTTTAAGTAACTCATTGGCCAGGAGCGGATAATATTTAACCTCACCCCTTTTTATATTATCATAATATTTTTGGGCATTTTCTATTGAGCCAAAAAGACATCCCGAAAATAATAACCAGCTGAAAAGAAAAATTCTTATTCTCATAAATAGATTCCCTTAAAATCTAAAACCTACTCCTAAAACTGCATCCCATTGACTGGAAACCTCTTTTTTGACCTCCCCTGAAGAAGGGACATTACCCTCATACCAAAGCCCCATGATGTCGGCCCTAATACTGAAAAATCGACTTAAATAAAAAATCCAGGAGGTTTGAAAAATAATTCCGGAATCCAATTCTGATGCCAAAACAGATTTTGATTCTGCATCTGAACCTTCCACCATCGCTTGGGCATTATTTCTTTGGTTTACCGCAAGCAATCCAAGCCCAAAGGTCCAATCCAAATAAACAATTCCATTAAAAAGATTTATTTTTGAATAAAAAGGAGACCAATTTACGATTATACCAGTGTAATCATCGATAATTTGGTAGAAAGGCACCGATCCTGGTCCACCTGAGCCCGTACCATATCCTCCAGTAATACCAGTAAAATTACTGTTTGGTTTGCCATCGTTTTTTGAATAAAGAATTTCAAGTCCAAGGAACTCCCAAAAATAATAACCTATTCGTCCCTGTATTGCTGTTTCATCAACAAATGCCTCACTTAAAGACAACCCATATGCCAAATTAAAATTAAAGGTTTGGACCTTTCTAAATTCCCGATTTTGAAGGACATAAACTTCCTTATCCTTATCCAACCAACCAAATGAATAGGTTGATCCTTCGTCCGCAAAAATTTTAGGTGTAAACATTAAAAGAACAAATAGGAGACTTAAGAAAATCTTTTGCATAGAGCTTCCTGCTTTTTTAGAGATTCCTTTGGGAATCTTTTAGTTTTTCTTAAGAATTATTTTAGCATAGGCTCAGGGCGTGGCAACAAAGGAGTAACATAGTCCATGGAAAGCGCATTCTTTACAATGATTTAAATTTACTTGATCTAAATTATATAGATTTTTCCACACTTTAAAAACTTCTTGGGTGGTTTTTTCGAAGTCAATGGTAAGCTCAACCACCTCCTTTAAGTCTAGATAAAGAAGGAGAACCTTAATTTCTTTCTCTTTGCCCAACATTCCCAATTGGTAAGCTCCATATGCATAGACATAGAGTTGGAATAAATGGGAGGTTTCATTTTTTGCTCCAGTTTTAAAATCCAAAATTAAAAAAGGAGAATCTTTTAGGGGTATTAAAAGGACATCGGGAATACCCGAGCACATATATCCAAAAACTGGAAACTTAAAGAGTTTTTCGGATATTATCTCGTAGTCATCTTTTAGTTTTTCTAGAAAATTAAGGGCAAATTGGATAGGTGAATCAGGGTGGGTTGAAAAATCTTTTTGAATAAGCCTGCGACTGATTTCAAAGTGAATTTTAGAACCTCTTTCGGAAGATGATAAAACAGGCGTTTCCTCCTCATCATATTGTTGAGTAAAACTATCATCATCTAGCCTGCAGACATTTTTCAAATAAAACTTTCGAGGGCATTCAGATAAAGGTGCCAGGGATGTAACCGAAATATCCCCTAGCGTGCCCAGAAAAGATGGCCCATTGGAATCGTTTTTCAAAATTAAACCCAAATTGTCTCGGTGAAAAAGCGGCCTTTTCATTTCTTTTGCAGGAACATCTGAAAGGGATATACTTTTTTCCACCTTTTTGATGAGATTTTCTCTGTCTTCAAAAGATCTAAACGCATTGATCCAGGATCCATCCCCTCTGGAGATCCCATCTATATTTACAAAGGATAAAGAGTTTTTCGCCCTGGTGGAGGCAACATATAATAATCTTTTTGATTCAAGGTTTTCTTTTATTTCTTGGTATTTGTCCTCTAAAAAGTATTGGGGTGTTTTGAAGGATTTTTTATCTTTTGATTCCCTTTTCCATAAAAATGATCCCGGAAACTTTCCGAACAAAGGAGGAGCTCCCCCTCCGCCACCTTCATTGTTATGGATGCCGCCTAAAATTACATGATCAAATTCCAATCCTTTGGAAGCATGAACAGTCATGATTTTAATAAGGTTTTTTCCCTTCCCCATTTGGAATTCGAAGGTGTAACCAGCCTTTTTATCTAAATTTAGGAAGTTTAGAATCTCCTCTGGATTATCATTGGAAAGATCCACTAAGGATTTCAAAATTGAAAAATTATTAGAATAATTTGAATTGCAAATATTTAAAGCAAAGAAAAATTTCCGGGCACTCTCCGTCATCCCAACGGTTTTTTGGTCAATGATAAATTGTTCAAAAAGTTTTGAAAGTTTTTTTGGCATCAAAATATTAAGATAATCCAAATAACTGTTAATTATTATTTCGAACTTGGAAAAATAGGGTTCCCCTGATTCAAAGAAAATTTGAGCCTCCATCATGGATTTAAAAATCCCAATAATAGGATCGGAATTTTGTGGAATTTTCACTTGTGCTTTAAATTCAATTTTTTCGGCAAGAAGCTCCACTATCAAATTCATGGAAGGACCAAGATTACGATATAAAACGCAAATTTCTTCCCCTGGATAATCATTTTGGATTTGCTTGATTAATTCCAAAACTCCAAATGCTTCGACACGATTTATATCGGATTGGCCAACATCTTCCACCTTAAGGACAAGGCTATTGATTTCCCCTGATCCCAAATTTTTAGAATCAGTTGGAAAAATTTGATGGGAAATGGGTATTACTGAAGGATTAGGATTTGAAAAATCAAAAGAACTATTAAAGACAAAATCAAAAAAATTATTATTAAAATGAATCAGTTTTTCTCTTGAGCGATAATTGTTTTTTAATTCTTCTTTAATGGGCATTTTTTCTAAAAAATTCAAGAAAACCTCAATATCACCACCTCTGAAACCATAGATGGCCTGTTTAAGATCTCCAACGCAAAAAAAATTTTCGGGATTTTTATCTACTAAAAGTTCAAATATTTCTCCTTGGCCTCTAGAGGTATCTTGAAACTCATCAACCACAAAATAGGAATAGTTCTCTCTTACCCTCTTGGCCAGATTTGGGGTTTGCAACCCCTTTTGAACATAATATTCCAGATCGGAAAAAACCAGACCCTTATGAAAAGGAATTTGGGTTTCAATAAACTCAAACAAAGATTTAAAAATATTTGCCCAGGCGTTAACGGCTTTAGGATTTTCAAAAAAAGCAGCAAGCTCCTCTTCTCTTTCCTTTAAAAAATTCCTTAACTCGCCCATCTTTAAAATGACCTCGTATCCAAGGGAATTATTTCCAGGTTTGGTGAGTTTTTTTATGCAGGAAAAAAAATGCAAATACTCTTTTAAAACTGAGATCTCCTTAAATTTTTTCTGGTGTAACAAATTTAGGAAGCCAATAATATTTTTACCCCACGATTTATCTGAAAATTCCTGGAAATCTGAAGGTCGGACTTGATTTAAAATTTCCCAGCCATTTAATTTAAAGAACTCTTCCATAAATAATTCAAGGGTTATGTTTGAGGTAGTTCTTGGGTCCCACCCCTGCCATTGGGACCTAAGTTCAACCGATTCAAAAATAGAGAGAAAACCTTTGGCAATTTGGTCCAAATTTGCCAGAAGCAAATCTGCCATCGGCAGTTTAGAGCCGAATTCTTCGTAAAATTTGGAAACCAAACCATGGATTTTTTCCGACTGTTCGGTTTCCGTTAAAATATTTAGCTCAGAACCAATTTCGGTTACATAACCCTGGGAGAGAAGTTTAGTGCAAAATCCATGTATTGTTCCAACGTATAAATGAGAAACCTGACTCTCTACCAATTCCCACCGAGGATCATCAATTGATAGGATCGCCAATGCTTTCCTAATCCTCCCTGAAAGCTCTCCAGCGGCTCTATTGGTGAAGGTCATAAAAACCATCTTGGAAAGAAATTTTGCCAGCTCCTTTGCCAATTTTTCGCCAGACAAATTCTTTTTTTGTTCGAGAAAATTTTCCGTTAAATGGATGAAATGTCTCACCAAAACAAAAGTTTTCCCCGAGCCGGCACCGGCATTTAGAATCATACCTCCTGAGTGTTCAATGGCCCTAATTTGTTCTGGATTAGGCGATGTCATTTTTACTTACCTCTCTTGGACATACCTGATTTACCATACAGTAAAGACAAATTTTTGAATCTGAAGGTATGGGCAAAAAATCTTTCTCAGAGTTCATTTGACTAAACTTTTGTTTTTCATAATCGGTAAACCTCTTTGAAATATCGGGAATTTTTTCATCGTCCATTGAAGAAAGGCTCCCCTGGAAGTATCCAAGCTTAAGCTTCTCTTGAATTGATTTTTCATTACAAAGAATTAGTGAATCTTTAGGATTTGAAAGGACCAAATATCCTACAAAAAGACAAATACGATCTGGCATCGGATAGTGATTCAAATAAAACCAGGGTTGTATTTTTTTAAAATCCAATAATTGTTTTTTATTCCCGATGGAATTATTACTGCGTTTAAAATCCAATACCGCATAACCTTCATCACAGGTTAAAATTACATCCAGCCTTCCATTAACTGGCATTTCGAGATTTGGTATTAAGTCTTTTTCAAATCCGAACTCACAATTTGTAAATATATTTTTAAGTTTTAAAAGCTCGGTAATGCCATGAAAAGCATAGTCTCTTATCTCGATCAAGGCACTTTCCTTTTCCAAAGCCGTAGGTTCCATTTTATATTCCAGAATATATTTTTCAAATTCTTCCTTTACGGTATTTTGGAAAATCTCTGGCATAAAAGTTGGATTTTTTTCCAAATATTTACCAATTATTGCATGCTCAATATTGCCTAACTGAAAAGGTGAAAAGGTCTCCCTTGTTGGAGGATTTCTAAATCTGTCTATATAGGTAAAATAATATTTCCTCGGGCAATCCAGATACGTTTGTAATTTGGAAGCGCTTATGGTGTTTTGAACTTTTTGTTCCTTGGCAATATGTTTTTCCAATTGGTCAAAAGCCTCAAGATATCCTTTTCCAAATTCCACTTCCAATTTTTGGTTTATTTTAATTTTTGATATAATTTGTTCAACGGCCTCATTGTCCTTCTCTGAGCCGTATTCTGCAATCAAAATGGCACTTTCATCTTGAAATATTTCTCTTAAAATTTCCTGTGTATTTAGGAATTCTAAATAGGGATTTTGTACCGGTCCTATGGCCAAAAGACATTCTTCAACTTTTTTGGGATACTTGGAAGATCCCACTGAAATTGCATGGTCTCCCGAAGGCACTAAAATGATATTTAAATTTTGGGATTCGTAACTTAGCAAACTTCCCCTTCCACGGATCTCACCTTTTGGTTCTTGTGAAAAAAGTGCTGTGGTATAAGTTCGTGGCAATTCTAGGGAAACTACGTACTCTAAAGCCTTAAGTTCAAATCGTTCAATCTTTTTGCCAAAGTATTTAAGATTTTCCCTAATGAGGGTAATTATTTTTAACAGCCTAAAATCCAATTTATCAAATGATCTTTTTGATTCTTCTTTAAAGCGGGCCTCGATTTTGGCGTGGACATCGACTCCTTCCAATTCAGAAAAAAATAATTCAAGTTTTTGGGAGAAAAGGTCATTTTTAACTTTGAAGTTAAGATCCTTCATAGGAATTTCACTGACCTGGTTAAAATCCAGGTTTTTTGAAAGGATATAGAAATCAACTTTTTTATCTTTGGGGTAAATCGGGCAGGCAGATAGAAATTGTGCCATTTTATTTTCCGGATAAAATGCCACTTTCCCTTTTGCCGGACCAGAATCTTCTAGAACCTCCCTAAAATCAAATGTTGTGTCTATCCACTTAATCCAATCTGAACTGTGACATTTAAGGTAGACTCTTTTTAAAAAGGGCACATAAATGTGATAGTGCTTTGAAAGTGCCTGAACCATTTCAACCTGGAGATTACTTAGGTGGTTAAACCCATAAAAGATAATATTTTTTTCTGGAAATGTTTTGACCGGGTCTTTAAATTTTTCTGCCAATTTATGATATGAGGAATGCTCATCAAGGAGGGAATTATCGTCTACTTCCTTCCAAAATAGCGATAATGCCTTGGCAACCTCGACGTCAAAATGGGGAAGGACCTCCTCAATTAAGGAAAATTCCAAGGTAAAGCTTCTAAGATCGGTGAAGTGGTTAAAGCTATGCAAAAATTTTTCAAATGAAGGTTGAGGGAAATTTTTTTTGTAACATTTTAATAAATCAAAAATCAGGTGGGCCTTATCTTCTTTCTTTTCCTCAAGTTCGTTTTGGACAAATCGGGATATCGTAATGAGGTCAACATCTTTATCTAAAAATCTCTCCCTTAAATTGTCTGCAAGTAAGGGATTGGGTAAAACCAAGGTGGTAGGAAGGTCCGGGTTTATTAAAAATTCCAGGGGATACAGATCTATTGCTTTTTCTAAAAGAATTAACTTTAACAAAATTGACTCTCCGTCACGATTTGGCTAAAAAAGAATATGCTTAAGGAATCCGGTCTCTACAGTTTTATAAATGAAAAAGAAGGTTTTGTACTTCATTTTCTTGATGGACAACAGTTAATAAAAACCTTGGCGCTCATCCACCCATTAGGGGCATCAGGGTTCTTCGCCCTTCGTGATGCAGTCCTAATGTTTGAGCCGATTATTTCATTTTTGAAACCTCAAGAAGGATTTGGTTTCTACATTGACTCACCAGATCCCCAATTTATTTTGAAAATTGAAGCCAATGCACAAGGACTAATCAGAACTCTTTTGCTCCCAGAAAATTTCGATCAATTCCCAAAAACCATTAAAGGAATTGCCCGACTAACCAAAGTATTTGGAGAAACTAAGGATAGTCAATATTCATCCAGCATTGAATTAAATGGGCAAACTTTTAGTGAAATTTCCAATAAAATTCTTAAAGATTCCTACCAGGTATCTGCCCGATGCTTCTTAAGTTCGGACTCTGATCAATCAATCATGTTAACTAGGCTCCCCAAGAGTCACCAAGAATTAACTGATTATTGGCATGAAATTGAACCGGAGGTAAAAAAAATTTTTTCCTTATACCTTAATGACAAGGAAGAAATTGTAAAAGCATTTGAAAAATTAGGGCTCGTTTTTTTAAATAGCAAAGAGGTCAAATTTAAATGTAATTGTAGTCGGGAAAGGATGTTATCTGGGATTCAGGCGTTAATTTCCACCGGTTCTAGTATTGAATCTTTATTTGGAGAGAAGGACACAATGGAACTTAAATGTGATTACTGCAAAACCAATTACCTGATCACCAAAACAGAAATTTCTTAAAATTCTTTCTTGGATCCATAAGAATCCGCTCCATGAGATCAGACTCTGAATATATACCGCAAAACTTTTCTGAAGAAGGCCCCTGCGCTAGCACAAATGAAAGTAACGAATCATTTTTATAGGGCGCATTTTTACCTTTTTTTTCAAATTCTATCCATTGAGCTCCCGCAGAAGGTAAATCAATTTTTGCCATTCCAGAAGAACTTATTAGGATTAGCGTATCCCTTTTTTCCCTTAAATTTTTATAGGTTTTTGCAAGCTCCTTTAGGAAAAATTTGGCGGAATTAAAATCCCCCATTTTTAAATATTTTAAAAACGAGAAATCTCTCAAAATAAAAAGTTTATATTTTTTATTCTCAAAGGAACGATCCATTATGCTAGTAAATGTCGGGAATAAATTTTGTTCGCAAAATTCACAGGAGATTTGATACCTTCCGGTTTTAAAAGGCTTCATATCCAAAAGATCAAGTTTCTTATAATTGCCCTTTAAACCCTGTCCCATAAAAAAATAAGAAATATTTTTAAACTCATTTTCCTCGGAGCAGGCAAAGGCCTGATCAAGGCCATTGCTTGGCGAGGTGCCTACCTCTAAAATGGCCGTCTCAAATCCCCGATCCTTGAGATAATACCAAAGAGGTTTTTGGGAATAATCCGCACAAATTCCTTTAATATTAGTTTTGCCGGTGACTTGGGTTAAAAAACTTTCATTTGGGGTTGGACGGAGCTTATAGGAATTATAGGCCCACATATTTCCTAGGCAGGTGAAATTTTCTAATTCTTGGCTTAAATTAGATTTATCAAAACGAATAAGAGCTAAATGCTCAGGTGATAACCCTGCTATCTGAAACCAAATTATATTTTTGGGAGATTCATTAAAAGAATGGTCCTTTAAATTTATCGTTTTGACCGAGGAGCAGCCAAAAAGTATTAGGATAAAAAAATATTTCATTACAAAACCCCATTTAGACGCATAAAGCAAAATTTCTGCCTAGCCTAAACAACCTTCTTATATTAGAAAAATAGAACAAAGCAAATTTAAGAGGTATTTATGGACTTGGCCACAAGAGAAATCCTTTGGAATATACCCTTTTCTTTTAAAGTAACCATGTATCTGCTGTTTATTGTAAGTCTAGCAGTATTGGTAAAGGGGCTTTATGAAAAATACCAATATGTAACAGGTGGGAAGGGAATCAAAACCCTTCTTCCGAAAAAACTTAACTGGGCATCTTTATTTACAACCATCGTTTTGACCGGAAAGGTTCCTAGAAGGCCAAATGTTGCTTTCTTTCATTCCCTGATTTTTTATGGATTTGTTATTTTATGGATTGCCACGGATTTAGTTGCCATTCATTACGATACTCCCTTCAAAGTTTTTCAAGGGACCACCTATATCGTCATTTCATTTTTGGCAGATATTGGAGGGCTTACAATATTAATTGGTTTGGCCTTTGCTTACTACCGAAGATACGTTCAAAAACCTGCTTATTTATCTGCCACAAAACCAAACCAAGAACTCTTCATGTATTTGATGCTCTTCACTTTAGTAATTGTTGGTTTTATTTTGGAAGGAATTAGAATTCATGGGACGGGAATGCCAATTGGAGAAAAATCCTGGGCTCCCATTGGCTGGGGCCTTGCTCTTTTATTTAATAGTCTTAATCTTGAGGAAACTACTTGGGCATATCTTTATAGATTTTTCTGGTTTTTCCACATGGCCAACACAATGGTTTTTGTTGCCAGCATTGGATATTCCAAATTTTTTCATATTTTTTCTCTCCCATTAAACGCATTACTAACACCTAAAATGAGAGGTGCAGTTTTAAATCCCATGAATTTTGAAGATGAAACCAGGGAAAGTTTTGGTCTTGCGGATCTAAAGGATCTTTCGGCAAAAAACCGCATGGACATGTTGTCCTGTGTGGAATGCGGAAGATGTACCCAAGTTTGCCCTGCAAATCTGGCGGGAAAAATTTTAGACCCTAAAACTTTTATAACTAAGATTCGTGATTTTGCCGTAGGAAAAAAGGAAGGAAATATCTGGGAAAACCCCATTTACAATTATAATGAAATCGATGCCTGCACTACCTGTGGGGCCTGTATGGAGGAATGTCCTGCCAATATTGAACACGTAAATCTGATTATGGAAGCAAAGAGATATAAGGCCTTAACCCTAGGGGATATTCCTGCTTCTGCAAAAGACGCTATCAATAAAATAAAAAATAATGGGAACCCTTGGGGGATATCCCAAGATGACCGCTTCAAATGGGCCACTGGTTTAAATGTACCCGTGATTGAGCCCGCTAAAAAAGTGGATTACCTCTACTATGTTGGATGTGCTGGATCATACGACGCGTCAAATCAGAAAGTAGTAAAAGATACTGTGGCCCTACTTAATAAAGCTGAAGTTAGCTTTGCCGTCATGGGGAAAACTGAAAAATGCAACGGAGACCCAGTTAGGCGCTTTGGCGATGAATATACTTTTTATGAAATCGCCATAGAAAATATCGCCAATATGAGGAAATACCAATTCGACAAAGTGGTCACTCATTGCCCTCATTGTCTGCATACCATAGGAAAAGAATACGCTAAGTTCGAGGACGGAGCTTTTGAAACCATTCACCATACTGAGCTGCTTGCGGAGCTGGTTAGAAATGGAAAATTAAAACCGGAAAAATCAATTGATCAGAAATTCACTTACCATGACCCCTGTTACCTAGGAAGACATCATGGGGAATACGATGCTCCTCGAGAAATTTTAAATTCCATTTCCGGGTTAAAACTTCAAGAAATGGAAAAAAATAAGGATAAATCCCTCTGTTGCGGAATGGGTGGGGGAAATATGTGGTACGAGCTTCCAGAAGGTGAACATCTGGCAAAAAACCGACTAAGAGAAATAGGTGCTGTGGCCCCTCAAAAACTTGCTACAGCTTGCTCTTTTTGCATGATAAACTTTAATTCATCCAAGACTCAAGTTAAGGAGACCGAGGATATTGAAGTTGAAGATGTGGCAACTATTTTGGCCAAATCGATTTTTTAAATTTCTTTTAATCCCCATCTTGGCGATGGGACCCTCCAAACTTTTATCCGTGGAAAATATTCCAGGTTTGCTTGGTTCTTTGCTTGAGCTGCAAAGATCCCATAATGGCCAATTTGATAAATATGTTTCGGTACTTGAGAAAAATGATCTCAAATCGGAATTTTTTCGGGCCAAGGAAATCCGCATCGATCCCTTTTTTATGCGATCTTTGATTTTTTATTCGGATGAAATGTATTTTCCTATTCTCACAGAAGATCAGTGCAGTCTTTATGCTCTTATAGAAAATAACCTTCTAAAAACGCGAGAAGGGAATATTAGAAATGTCGGAGTGGTATTTAAAACCAAGGAAGGGAGACAAATTTCAGCGCTTATCGAAAAAAAGGTTTTTTTAAATTATGTATATGAAAATGAATGCCAAAACCAAAAGGACCTCTCAGTTCTATTTTCTCCCAAAAATTTCCCCAAAACCTTCAAAACCTTTACCCTTTCAAGACCTAAAACTTATTCCGCATGCCTGGAACAATTAGATAAAGTTAAAAAATCCCTCAATACTCCTTATCTTTGTAAAATTCCCAAGGTTATTAAAGAAGGTAAAATCGCTGATAGGATCCTTTCAAGCATTGGGAACAACGAAGAAAAAAAGATGCTCGCTCTTTCTAAAATATCTAGGGAAAAGAATTATTACCTGAAAAATACTTCTCTTTTTGACCAAAATTATCTCAATCATCTTTGTGAAAATTTAGATAATCCTAAAAATTTTTGCACTTTCTTTCGAGCGGATGACGCTTGGTCAAAAGTAATCTTCGGGGATCTCCCCACTTATAAACTTGATTTTAAATGCATGGAATACCTCAAGCTTATAAAACTTCCTTCCAAGGACCAACTAAACCTCTGTGCAAATAAATTTAAAGAAAATCCCCAAGTATGTGAACCCTTAAATGGCGGCAATACTCTTTATCCAAGTTATCCTTGTGATAAACTTTCAACAATTTTAAAAGTATCTCATCTTAAAACCAACTTTAGGGATTGCCCCTCTAAAATAGACAATGACTCCGTTACAAATATTTATCGAATTTTCCAACATTTTTATGAAAAGAAAGAAGTAACCACCGATGTCAGTGCCTGCATTAATAACTCTTATAGGGAAGCCCTAAATGTATTGGCAAGATCCGACGGGGATTATAGCAACTGGCCTCTACATATGTGTTTTACTGATCCTAAAAAATCAAAAGAGGAATGTCTTCCTTATGTTCCAGGATCCGACATGGAAAGTCCGGTTTCCGAAACCAGGGTGTTAAACCAAATTCTTCAAAGTACCAAAGGCGCCTCCCGTAAAGAAATTTGCACTCTTGTAGGAACCAAGGAATATAATCCCGTTAAACTTGAATATAGAAATGGCTGTTTTATAGTTTTTGATACCAGTGCTTGCTCAAGTTATTACTGTCCCAGAAAAATAATTTATCGAAATGAGGAATTAAAAAATATCCGGTACCAGGGACAAGGCACTATTAATTATTTTCCCAATATACCCGGGAAGGCGTTTGATTCGGCGGTTGGTGCATTAAAAAGAAAATTGAGTGTTCGGTTTGAAGAACTTAGATCGCTTTCAGAAATTGTTCGATTTTTCAATAAATACAAAAAAGGAATTGCCCACGGGATAGGTTGTCTGGAGGATTTTTATCCCTATCTCTTTAAGAAAAATGCCCTTAATGCCTGTAGGCCAATTCCATTTATCATAGATGGCATAGTTAAGGACGCAAACCAAAAAACTTGGATGAGCTTCAGAAGTACCATTGATGATGTACACGGCCCTCATTTAATACATTGGAATAACCTTTTTACTAGTTTGAAAAATTATGAAGAAATTCATCCCCTAAAAACCTGGACTCTTTATGGTATTGAAAAATAGTATCTTAATTTTTTTTATTTTATTTGTAGGACCTCTTTTTGCGCAAGAGGACCCGCCGGTATTATTTGCAAAACAACCTCCTTCCTATGTGAGGTTTATTTCTAAAGATGGTACTTATACCTATTATGTTACTAGATCCGGATCCCTTATGCTTTCCACCAACTACCAGGCTTCGGAAGTTTCAAAAGGGGATCCGGGAACAAATTATTTAATTTACGCTTCCCCCGCAAGAAAAATGCTCCTTTTCACCAAAGACGAGAATTTTCTAGATTTTATGTCCCAAAGGGAGGCAAACACTATCTTCAAAATGGGATTTGGAAAAAAAAATGCGGAAAAAATTGGGTATGGGACAAATCCAAAATTGCACTTAGATGATACTTGGTCTTCATATTTCAATATCCAAGAAAATTCCATTTTTTTTCAAAACCTTCAAAGTGAGGCATTAAAATTTAAAATAAAAATTAATAATACTATCAATCCCTATTTTATTCCCCAGGTGGAAATGCTGGACAAGGATACGGTGGTTTTCACCGATTTATCCAAGGAGGGAATTCCCGGAGTTTCTGTTTTTAGCCGCGCCAATAAGGCCTCAAATCTTTTATTAAAAGGAACCTCTCCTTTTGAAAAAATCGAGCTCTGTTTGAAAGATGATAATTTACTTATTGGTAACTTTGGTTTTGAAAGTTCAAAAAGCGGGACAACCCTCGATCTTATCCCCATTAAAAAACTAAAAATAGGGAACAAAACCAATATCTATAAATCCGATAAACAAGATATTGGAAACCTGGTTTGTGATTTTGGTAAGGACCTCATCTATTTTATTAAAAACTTCTCTTCAAATATAAACCAAGTATTTGAGGTGGTTTCATTTAACATTTCCACCAAAGAAGAAAAAAGATTAACTAATCTTTTAAACGCAACTCAAATCTTTACCATGGATGACAAGTTGCTATTGTCTGCCTTTGGGAAAACCTATGTTTTGGCGGGTCAATCTGATTATCAAAAAGATGGATTTCAAAAAGAACCTGAAAAAAAGAAGGGGAAGAAATGAAAATTATTCTACTAATTGGCCTTTTTTTGTCGCTACCCACAAAATCGGCAATTCAAACCTTTGTCCCCAAAGAAGACCTTCCTGTCGAATTTTCTTATCTAGTAGAATCTTTGCAGTTATATCCTTTATCGGACAAGGAGCGGGAGAGTCTAACCAAGGAAATAAAAGAACTTGATAAACTTTTTTCCCAGATGTCAAAAGAAGAGGTTTTCTTCGTCTTAAAAAGCGAAATTTATAAAGAGTTATTAAATAAACCCCGCCTTACCCAGCAGGCACAATATTATAATAAGAAAATTCTTAGAACTCTTCTGGATTTAATTGAGGCGAAGATTGATTCTTATCACCAATTCGCCAAATGGATTATTATTGCCACCTATGCAGACTTAAAACAAATCTTTGATTCCCCCTACTACAACACCTTTATTGTGGAAAAAAAAGGAATTGGACTTAAAAATCCTAACGCTGCATTAATTGAAAAAAAGCTAAACCTAGTCCTTCCTTGGTATGAGGACATAACCGGCCAAAACCCGGAGGCATTTCATGAGAACCTTAAACCAGTGATGCTATCCCTCCTTACTAAATTAAATAAAAAAATAAAGTATCTCCTTCTGTATTCCCGGTTCGACAAGCTTAACCTGGCCCCAGAGGATACCTTAAAATACTTTGAAATTAAGACCCCTGAAGAAAAAGCGGCTAAAAAGGATCCCCTTTTAGATATGGACCTTCCAACGGAAAAACCCATAGAGGTAGCCAAAGACCAATGGGTGCCTAAAAATGGGCCCACAGAACCTGACCCAAATTACGTTGCACCGGAAAAACTACCCTCCCCAACTGATGATTGGTGATTTTTTTAAAAAAAATTCTTTTCAAGTCGCTTAAGTCCATAACATAATGTTGTTTAAATATTTTCTAATAAAAAGGAGTTTTAAATGAACAGAAAAGAATTACTAGACAATGTTCTTAGTTACAAAGGAATGGAAAACTGGTCTAAGAAAGATGCAGAATGTTTCCTAAACTACACTCTTGAAACAATTAAAAAAGCTGTTAAAAAAGGCGATGATGTATCTCTAATTGGATTTGGTACTTTCACTCGTGTAAAAAGAAAAGCTAGAGCTGGTGTAAACCCTTCAACTGGCGAAAAAATTAAAATTAAAGCAAAAACTCTTCCAAAATTCAGACCTGGAAAGGCCTGGAAGGAAATGCTGTAATATTCTTCCCCGGGGATCTATCCTAAGGATCCCCGTTTTTTTCCCTGAATTGCATTGCAAAATGCCCCCATTTTGTTATAAATTTGACTTCAAATGACGCTCAATAAAAGGCCCTATAAGGGCACTCGGGATTTTTTCCCAAAAGATAAAAGACAATTAGATTTTCTCTTTAACAAGATGAAAGAGACTGCCCTTTCTTTTGGTTACGAACCATATGACGGGCCAATTCTGGAAGAAGTTGATCTTTATCGTGCCAAAAGTGGCGAAGAACTAATCAATGCTCAAATTTATTCATTTATAGATAGAGGTGGGCGGGAAGTGGCCATAAGGCCTGAAATGACTCCAACTGTTGCTAGAATGGTTGCCCAAGTACACAGGGAAACCATTAGACCCATTCGTTGGTTCACAATTGTAAATCTGATGCGTTATGAAAGACCCCAACGGGGAAGGCTCAGAGAGCATTGGCAGTTTAACTGTGACATTTTTGGCCCTGCCGAGGTCCTTGGAGAGATGGAAATCCTGCAAATTATAATTTCCCTTTTAAATAATTTTGGGGCGGATCAAAGTCATTTTGAAATTTTGATTAACGATAGAAGAATTGTTGATTTCGTTTTCAAAAAATTTATGAAGCTTGATGATACCACTGCCTCTAAGCTTTATAAAATTTTGGATCGCTTTAAAAAAGAAGATAAGGAAATTATTGAAAAACTGATCCAAGAACTAAGCTTGGGCGACCAGGGGAAAATCTTTTGGGATTACGTGGGCCTAAAGTCATTTGGAGATTTAGTTAGCTTTTTAAAGGGAAAAGAATGCGAAGATCTCATTTATACATTGAATACTTTTGTTAACCAAATGGAAGACATTGGACTTTTGCCCTATTTAAAATACGATCCAACTATCGTTCGAGGCCTTGATTATTATACAGGAATGGTCTTTGAAGTATTTGATAAACATCCAGAAAATAGAAGAGCACTATGTGGCGGAGGCGTTTTTGCTGACCTTTTAAAAATTTTTGATGAGGAATCCTTACCTGGGGTTGGCTTTGGGTTGGGTGATGTAACACTTGCAGATTTTTTAATCTCCCATAAATTAATGCCCTCTTTTGAGCTTCCTGAAAATGATCTACTTTTGACTTTTCAGGATGAGAAGGCAAAAAATATTGCCTTTAATCTTGCATCAAAACTAAGAAAAAAAGGTTTAAAGGTTTTAACCAACCTAGAATCAATAAAGGTTAAAAAAGTATTTCCGCTTGCTGAAAAAAAAGGCTGCAACTTTGTTGCACTTTTTGGAGAAGAGGAAATAAACAAAGAGTGCGTACAAATAAAAAATCTAAAAACTAAAGAACAACACGAAATAAAAATTCAAAATATCGACGAAATTTACTCCCTTATAAAGGGACTCTAATATGGCAGAACTTGAAAAAACATTTTCTTCTAAGGAAGCTCAATCTAAATGGTATCCAATTTGGGAAAATGGAAATTATTTTAGGCCTAAAAAGGGAGGAAAACCCTTCTGCATCGTAATGCCCCCGCCAAATGTCACCGGCCAACTTCATATGGGACATGCCTTAGATATCACTACTCAGGATGCTTTAATTCGATTTAAAAGAATGAAAGGCTTTGAGACCCTATTTTTGCCAGGAATGGATCATGCCGGAATTGCCACCCAAGCTGTGGTGGAGAAAAAAATCTATAAGGAAGAAAAAAAATCACGCCATGATTTTACCCGAGAAGAATTTCTTAAAAAAATTTGGGAATGGAAAGAGGAATATGGTGGCATCATTTTAAATCAGCAAAGATCCATGGGTGCATCCGCTGATTGGAATTATTTTATGTTTACCATGGATCATGATGCTAACGTGGCCGTTAACAAAACCTTTGTAAATTTATATAACGAAGGTTTAATTTATCAATCCAACCGGCTGGTAAACTGGGATCCCGTATTACAATCGGCAGTTTCAGATGCTGAGGTTGAACATGTCGAAGTCAAAGGGTCTTTTTACCATATCAAATATAAAATAAAAAACTCCGATCAATTTTTGGAAGTGGCAACCACCAGACCTGAAACCATGTTTGGAGATACTGCAGTTGCAGTTAATCCAGAAGATGAAAGGTGGAAACATTTAATAGGGAAAAAGGCCATTGTTCCCATTTGTAATAGGGAAGTCCCAATAATTGGCGACTCCTATGTGGATCTAGAGAAAGGTACCGGATGTTTAAAAGTTACTCCCGGACATGACTTTAACGATTTTGAAATTGGCAAACGCCACGAGCTTCCGCTTATAAATATTTTAAACCTTGATGGAACCCTTAATCAGGAAGCGGGGGAATACTCGGGTCTTTCCTGCCAAAAGGCCAGAAAACTAGTAGTAGAAAAACTCAAGGAGTTGGAACAATTAGTAGATATTAAGGAACATTTACACTCAGTGGCCCATGGAGAAAGATCCCACGAAATTATTGAACCTCTGCTTTCCAAACAATGGTTTTTAAATGTCGCTAAAATGTCGGAAGTTGCCGTCGCGGCCGTAGAGCAAGACCAAACCAGGTTTTATCCAAAGGGCTGGGAGAACACCTATTTTTCCTGGCTTAGAGATCCTAAAGATTGGTGTCTCTCCAGACAACTTTGGTGGGGCCATCAAATTCCAGTTTTTTATTGCAATAAATGTGAACATCAATGGGCCAGTGAAGAAAAGCCAAAAAATTGCCCCAAATGCGAGACCCATCATTTTCATCAAGATCCGGATGTCTTAGATACTTGGTTTAGTTCTGGAATCTGGCCTTTAACCACACTCGGCTGGCCAGACCATTCCCGGATGAAGGCGCGTGGCTTTGAACGATTTTTCCCCACTTCAGTTTTAGTTACAGGTTATGACATTATCTTTTTCTGGGTTGCTCGAATGATGATGATGGGCCTAAAGGAAACCCAAAAGGTTCCCTTTGAAAAAGTATATATTCACGCCATTGTACGGGATAAACTTGGTAGAAAAATGAGCAAGTCACTTGGCAACGGGATTGATCCATTAGAGATGATTGATACCTATGGCGCTGATGCTTTGAGATTCACTCTGGCGGCCGGTTCAGGATATAATCGAAATCTAAACTTGGATTCCAAGAGAATAGAGGGCTTTAGAAACTTTATAAATAAAATCTGGAACGCCTTTAGGTTTATCGAGCCAAATTTGGAAAGCGGAACAACTCTTCCCCCCAAAATTTCCCATCATGAAAAATGGATCTTAAGCGAATTAAATGATGTCACAAAAATAGTTAATGATTCCCTGGAGGAATTCCGTTTTGACGATGCCGCATCTAGCATCTATTCGTTTACTTATGAAAAATTTTGCAGTTATTTCATAGAACTCAGCAAGCCTATCCTTTATGGGGAAAATTTAGCAGAAAAATCTCAAAGGGCCAAAGTCTTAAAGTATTGTTTTAGAAAATTAATGGCGCTTCTTCATCCCTTTACCCCTTTTATCACCGAAGAGCTTTGGTCTTATCTTAAAGAGGAAGGGGAAGACCTCATGATAACTTATCCCTATCCGGAATATGATCCCGCATATGATTTCAAGGAAGAAAGCAACCGAATGAATAAATTTATTGAAACCGTTGCCGCAATTAGGGCACTAAGGTCCGAGGTAAACCTACCTCCAAAAGAGGAAGTAGATGTCCACCTTTTCTTAGATGATGAGGAATTAAAGGATTATTTTAAAAAATCCCATCCAAGCTTTGTCGAGCTGGCCAGACTTAAAAACCTTTATTTGGGTTCAAAAGATGATGAACGACCTAAAAAATCTGCAATTAACGCTACCACCTTTGCCGAGGTTTTTTTACCTCTCGAAGGCCATATTGATATAAATGAGCAGGTTAGAAGACTGCAAAAGGACCTTGATAAAACCCAAGCGGATTATATGAAGGTTAGAGCAAAACTTGAAAATAACAAGTTTATGGAAAGCGCCCCTCCTGAAATCATTGAAGAGGTTAAATCCAAGGCGGAAAGCTTTGAATCCAAAATTGATTCCCTAAAAAGAAATCTAGGATTTTTCAACTCCTAAACTTTCGCAAAATAGTACAGTGAAATGAACCACGCAAAAGGGCAAGATCAGAATATTTATAAAGGGGACACCTATTAACAGATAGAGAAAAAGTCCGGCAGGGCCATAACTTAAAATATGTGCCATATAATTGCCCGAAAGTTTCATCACACCATAATCATGCCTGGACCAACTATAATCTAAGAATTGAAATCCTAGTAAAACAATTGAAAAAACAAGGCTGATTATTTGTCCGCCTGGGAAAAAGGAGCATACAAGTCCAATAAAATTTAAAAACATAATGACGGAAAATTTTTTGATCTCTCGGAGAAATACGCTAAGCACGCCCCCTTCGACTATCTCTTTTTTTCCCCGTATTAATAGCTCAGCTCTTGAACTTATAAGGTCATTAAAGGGACTTGCAATTAAGGAAATTAAAATTACAGCGGTAAAAGAAATTAGGAAGAATAGTACCAGGGTTAATAAAATTCCAATGGCCCAGGATAGAAATACTGAATCGCCAATTTTCAGGTAACCATCAATCCATGTTCTTATCATTAACATCAAATCGGTGTAGAGCCATTTCCCGATAAAAAAATAAACAATACTTCCTATAAGGATAGGAAAAATTGAATAAAAAAGTATCCATTTATCCTTAAAGAGTGAAAGAGATTTTCCAAAATTCATAATTTAATTTCCTTAAATTTAAAAGAATAAAGCTTTAAAAAATCATCCAACACAGGTTGGTTTGGAATTTCTTCAACTAATTTTTTTAAAGCTCCCCAAGAAAGGTAATCATTTAAAATGTGGCCTTCCATGGGAGCACATATTTTAAATTTTTCTTTGGCTTTATTTAACATACCAGATGCTCCAGTCAGATTTTTATTCTCAAAGTGATATAAAGCGGTGGCCACCTGAATCACTGCCCAAAAAACATATTTGGCCGCCTGGTGGTTGCATTCCATCCACGGATCTTCCAGGTCCTCATGACACTCCCAAAATTTTCCTTCATTAAAAAGCCTAATGCCATTATGCATCATCTTCAAATGGTCTAATGTAAATTCATTGGACATAATTTAAGAAGATAAACATTTTTTATCTTAAGGACCAGACCAAAATATTAAAAAACTTGAACAAATTTATCCTTTTTGAAAACTTTAAAACCTAACTTTTCATTTTTTGAATTGGGCTTTTTTCATAAGAAAGATCAGGTTCGCCACAATGAAGAAGGATTTGGCCCCTGGCAAGGTTTCTAAGTTCAATGGCCCCTTCCCACCCCTTTTTACTTCTATCTGCAAAAATTTTTTCTCCGATTATTAAATTAATGTTTCCTCTTTTGGGTATCCAGGAATCAGAAGGTAAAATATTTCGAGTCCCTCGAATGGAAATCGGCAGGAGGGAATAACCAGTTTCGCCGGCCAAAACAAACGCTCCCATTTTAAATGGTAGTAGACCTGGTTTCCGAACAAATGTTCCCTCGGGGAAAAATAAAATAAGCCGATCCTTGGGTAAATCAATTCTCAACTGCTGGATTTCTTCCGCCCCTTTTTTTACATCAAATCTCTCTACAAATTTTGTATTAAGGCGATTTAACAACATATGAATTAGAAAATTTGATTTAAGTTCTTCCTTTGCCACAAAACTGATTTTATAAGGGAGTGACATTGAAAGCAAAAGGGCATCTAAATAACTGGCATGGTTACTAACTAAAATACTTGGAACTTTTATATTTTCCAAACCAGAAACCGATATTCCTATCCCAAGAAATTTTGAAAGTAATTTAAGGGTAAATCGAATAAATGCCCATCTAAGATTTTCAAAGGGTATCAAAATAACAAAGATGATTGAGGGTGCAGATACAATGCCAATTAAAACCCAAAAATAAATCGTATATATAATTTCAAAGAAAAGTGAAAATAAACTCCTGGTTTTCTTCTGGAGATTTGCAAAAAATATTTGGAGGTAAAAAAACCAAATAAACCTCTCTCCTTTCCCAATATTTCCGCTTTCAAAAAGATCCCGTGTAGCTGATCTCCTAATTTTTCCATTTAATGTTTTTAAAACACTGTGAGGGGGTGCTAGTACCACCACTTCAGGTGCGGACCCGATTAAATCCACTACCTTCCCATTAATTTTCTTTTGCATTTCCGTCAAAGTTGAAGGACTCGTCTCCCTAGTTTCTGCCACTACAACCAAACGCTCGGTCCCCTTTTGTGGTTCAAAACTTCCAAAAACTGCAACACATCCTTTTCTAATTCCTTCAATTTCTCCAATTGCTTGTTCAATTTCCTCCGGGAAAAGATTTCTTCCTCCATGTATAATTATATCTTTAATTCTTCCGGTTATAAAAAGCTCACCATCAGCAATATAACCAAGGTCCCCGGAATTTAACCATTCTCCGTCAAAAAGATTTTTGGTTGCTTCGGGATTTTTATAATATCCACTGCTTGAAGAGGGTCCTCTAAATTGGATTTGTCCAGCATGCCTCGGAGGCAACTCTTTTCCGAGCTCATCCACTATTTTAATTTCAAAATCCTCAAGCGGATGGCCGCAACTTACAAACTCCAAAGGCTTTTCATTTTCAGAAGGGATAGCAATCCTTTCATTTAAAAATTTTTTCCGGTCAATTGAATCTATTTTTGGGCCATAAGACAAATTCGGAATAGTAAGTCCTAAAGAGTTTTCGGCCAGCCCATAAACCGGCAAAAGGCTATTCGGTTTAAAACCATATCTTGAAAATTTCTCGGAAAATTCCCTGATTGTTTTTGGGACGACTTGTTCGGCGCCATTAAACATCAATCTCAAACTACTAAGATCCAAACCCTTTAATTCCTCATCTTTTATTCTCTTAAGACATAATTCAAATGCAAAATTTGGAGCTCCCGATATGGTACCTTTATTTTTTTGGATGGTTCGAAGCCATTTAATGGGGTGGGCGAGAAAACTAAGAGGCGACATAATTGCCAAAAGTGAAGAAAAATACAGGCACCCAAACCAGCCGCCAATTAAGCCCAAATCGTGATAGAGAGGAAGCCAGCTTACAAATACATCTTTTGAACTTATTTCAATCGCTCCTCCCATGGCTTTAATATTGGCCAACAAATTTTCATGACTTAAAACAACTCCCTTTGGGGTCCCAGTGCTACCAGAAGTATATTGTATAAAGGCAGTATTTTTAGGACTTGGAGAAAAATTTAAAGGCCCGCCCTCCCGAATTAATTCGTTTGGAACCACGACTTTTTTCAAACTTTCTACCTTGGATTGAATTATCTCACTAATTGGTTTTGCTTCTTCAACGGTAATTAGCATGAAAGCATTGCAATTCATTAAAATATTACAATGCCTCAATATATGGGTTTGAACCTGTCTTATATTATAGGGTGGATAAAGAGGTACTGGAATAGCCCCTGCCCTCATAATACCCATAAAGGTAAAAAAATAATCCCGGCCCATTGGGAGCATTAGTGCAATGGTATTTCCTGGAAGAATGCCAAAATTATTTATAAGAGAGCTGGCCACCTTTCCAGATTCCTCCCAAAGTTTTCTAAAGGTTAAAATCTCCTCCTCCCCAGAATCCAGGCATACTTTTATATGAGGAAGATCCGGATGATTTTTAAAATGCCATTCCAAAATTCCAACCAATGTGGATGTTTCACCAGGAAAAGGCCCCACCAGTTCTCGGGTCAGATCCATTACTTTTTCGGAAACTATTTTCCCTTCATTTCCAGCTATGGCCCTAAGAAGATCTCTAGGTGTTTCCAAGGTGGCGATTACATTTTCTGGTATGGAAGCTTTGAAGTGTTCCTCTATTTGGGAAATTAACTCCATCCTTGCTAGGCTATCTAAGCCAAGATCCTTTTCAAATGAACCATCGAGTCCAAAATTCTCCAATAAAAATGGGTTTAGATTATTTTCTTTTCCAAATTTTTGGACAATTTGAAGAATTTCGATTTCCTCATTTTTCATAGAAGTAATTGTTTCAAAAGGTTAGATGATTTGCAAATTCCTGAAAGGGGAGACTCAGGGCAAAAAAGGTTTTTAAAGGGGGAGTTTTATGCTAAAAGAACCTATGTCCAAACTTGTACCCGAATATATTTCTAGGCTCGTGCCTTATAGTGCTGGCAAGCCCATTGAAGAGCTTGCTAGGGAAAAAAATCTAAAACGCATATCCAAACTTGCAAGTAACGAAAACCCACTAGGTCCCTCACCCCTTGCTATTTCAAATATTGAAGAAGGATTAAAAAATCTTCACCGTTACCCTGATATGTTTAGCTTTGAACTAAAAAACCTTTTGGCCAAAATCTATAACCTTAAAACCGCAAATATTGTTCTAGGTTCAGGTTCTGAGGGAATTATGTCCTCCTTGGCAAAAGCATTCCTTTGGCCTGGTGAGGAAATTCTCACCTGCGAAAATACCTTCATTGGTTTTTACATAATCGCTAAAGCCACGGGTGCCAAACTAAATTTAGTCCCATTAAAAAATTATAAATTTGACGTGAAAAACCTCGCCAAAAATATAAATGAAAAAACCAGAATTATTTATTTGGCAAACCCTAATAATCCCACTGGTACTTTTATCCCAAAAGAAGAATTTGATTATTTGATGAAATTTGTTCCCGAAAATGTCCTGGTAATTTTAGATGAAGCCTATTTTGAATTCTGTAAAGGTCAAAAAGATTTTCCGGATTCCATGAATTATCGTTATGACAATGTAATAACTCTAAGGACCTTTTCCAAGGCCTATGGTCTTGCGGGAATTCGTCTTGGATATGGGTTTGCCCATGAATCACTTATTAGTGAGATCAGTAAAGTTAAGTTGCCATTTGAGCCAAATTCTCTTGCCCAGCTTGCAGGCCTTGGAGCTTTGATGGATACCAAGCATCTAAATGCCACACTTTCAAATAATAAATTGCAATATGAAAGGACTTTTCCTTTTCTTGAAAAACATGGCCTGTCCCCCATCCCCTCGGTTACAAATTTTATTACATTTCAAGCAGAAGATCCTCAAAAACTATTTGAAAGCTTATTGAATGAGGGCGTTATTATCAGGCCACTTAAATCCAATGGAATGCCAAATCACCTAAGAGTCTCATTAGGATCACCTGAAGAAATGGATCATTTCTTTTCAGCTATGGATAAAATAAAGGAAAAAAATGGAAAATTTTAAATCTAGTGGAATTTTCACCAAACAAGCTCATGTAAACATTCCTGAAGGATTATATGAGGAAGAACATGCCAGAGAAGGATTTTTCGGGCGCGTTTCACATATCTATCACCAAAATCCGCCGGTGAACTGGACAAAAATTGAAGGTGATCTTAAACCTCGTGCCCTTCCCTCAGTTTTTGATAACCCCAAACTTAAAAATAACTTTGAAAAAATCCTTTTTAATAACGATGTGGAAGTTTATTTGGGATGTATGGATCAAACTCCAAAAAACTTCTCTAGGAATGCAGATTTTGATGAGCTGTATTTTATCCATGAAGGGGAAGGTAGGTTTGAAACCATCTATGGGCATCTAAACTATGTTCGAGGTGATTATATAGTGATTCCAAGGGGAACCACCTATAAGATCTATGTAAATCAAAAAACCAAAATTTTTAAGGTTGAATCTAACAGCGAGTTTGAAGATCCCACTAGGGGAATCCTTGGACCAAATGCACTTTATGATCAAAGCGCTTTGGTAATTCCTGAGGTGGCATTAGGTTCTGAACAAAATCATAAGGAATATACTGTTGAAATAAAAAGATTGGGAAAAATCACCAGGGTAACCTATCCATTCAATCCCTTGGATGCCAAAGGTTGGAAAGGATCTCTTTATCCCAAAAAACTCTCCATTTATGATTACTGCCCGATAATGAGCCATAGGTATCATATACCTCCATCAGGACATACAACCTTTTTGGCCAAAGGATTTGTTATCTGCTCATTTGTTGAAAGACCTTTGGAAGATTCCAAGCACGGAGTCTTAAAAGTTCCTTTTTACCACTCCAATATCGACTTTGATGAAATCCTGTTTTACCACCAAGGAACCTTTTTCAGCAGGGATAATATCGAACCAGGAGCTTTAACCTTTCATCCACAAGGGATTCACCATGGGCCACATCCCAAAGCTTATAAAAATTCCATAGATAAAACCTATACCGATGAATATGCGGTTATGTTGGATGCCAGACACCCTCTAAATATGACCAATTTTTTCCAAGAGATGCAAAATTCCGAATACTATAAAAGTTGGGGAGGCTAATCAAAGCGCCAACCGAAATCTACACCGGCCGATACAATAGAATTTTCTGCAATATTTTCAACTTTTCCTTCGCTATAACCTAATTCCAAAATGAGGAAGGAAGTTTTTTGTTTAAAATAATATTGAACCCCAACAATTGCGCCCATGGTATTCGTTTCAAATGCCTTAACTACTTTTTCCTGAGTGCCTTTCCTGAAAGTGATCTCATTTTCATAAGTAGTGTAATTTAAATTTAGATATAAAAGTAATCTCTCCGGAAACCGATACCCTACCATCCAATAAAAATCATAAACTTTGGTATCGTTAGTACCTCTCACGAAAACAGGAGGTTCTGCTTCCCTTATAGGTATTTCTCTTTCTCCAGTTGAACTACTTCCAAAACCAGCTGTCAGAGAGCTTTTCCATCCTTGGCTAAAAGCTTGTTCGGTTTTTCCCAAAAATTGCCATTTTAGGCCTACCGTCGATGGGGAATAAAGCGTAAAGTCCCAGTATAAATCCAACCGATCCAACATAGATAAATCAAGTCTGAGTCCTAACTGGGAAGAATCCTCTATTATTTTTTCTGCAGGATCACCAGCTCCAACCTCAGGTGCTATTACATCAGATACAGAAACCCGATTTGAGGATCCATAATTTAGATTGGCCCTACCGTTAAGGTCTAAGGCAAAAAGGGATCCTCCGGTAACTTCGGGAGTATTAAATCTATTGGATGGCATCCGGTATTTTACGTTATTAACAGCACAGCCAACAAAAAAAAGAAGAAGAAAAATAATTCTCATTAGTCCTCCATGACTATAAAATTATAAAAAATTAAAAATGGTTATAAAAGAAAATAGTTTAGGGAATAAAATCCGGTTGCTTTGAAGGCTCGGCCTTTTGAAACGCTGGAAGTTTTTGGCAATTATCAAATATGTTTTTAATGGTGGGAAAACTTTCCAATGAAATATTATACCTTATACAAGTAAAAACCTGGGGTATTATAAAAGCATCTAGTGCCGATAGGTCATCTCCAAGAGAATATTTTTTGGAAATTGGCTTAAGAATTAACTCCAAAGGTCTAAGTCCCTCTTCAACCCAAAATTTAACCCAACTATTTTTATCGTCTTCGCTTATTTGAAATCGCTTTTTCAGCTCTTTTAAAACTTTTAAATTGTGAAATGGCTGAATTCCAGAATTAATAATCTCACATTGTTGAATGCAAAAAGCTTTCATATAAGAATCTTTTGGGAACAGCTTCGGTCCAGGAAATTTTTCATCAAGATAAAGGCAAATTGCCATACTTTGCCCAATTCCATGCTCCCCATCTATAAAAAAGGGAACCTCCTCTTTAGGATTTAATTTTTTATATTCGACGCTGTGCTGCTCTCCACCCTCTTTTATAAGGTTTATTGCCCTATATTCATAATCAACTTCCTTAATATTTAGGGCTATTCTTACTCTATGGGCAGAAGAACTTCTAAAGTAGCTGTAAAGGATTGGTTTAATTGAATATCTCCTTGAAATGCTTTATAAGAAGTCTAGATTTCACCTTTAATTCAGGCAAGGACAAACATGAAACTTGGATCTTTAAAAAATAAAACGGCTGATGGCGAACTAGTTGTTGTAAGTAAGGACAACCTTTATGCAGTTAGGGTCCCAAAGATCGCCAAAACTATGCTGTTTTTAATGGAAAATTGGAAAACCGCAGCACCTAAACTTAAAGAAGTTTATAAAAAATTAAATGAAGGAAAAATCAAGGGTGCCTTTAAAGTTAAAGAGAAGGACTTTCATTCACCACTACCACGAACCTTTCAATGGCTTGATGGATCTGCCTTTATCCAACATATTCTCTTAGTAAGAAAGGCCAGAAACGCCGAACCACCTCAAAAACTTTGGGATGTGCCCTTAATGTATCAAGGCCTTTCGGATAAATTTTATGCTCCCTATGACGACATCCCTTTAATAGATGAGTCTTACGGACTTGATTTTGAAGGTGAGATCGGAATTGTCGTCGATAGAGTTCCCTTGGGAACAAAAGCCTCTGATGCTCACAAATATATCCGGTTAATTCTTTTAATAAATGATTTTTCACTGCGAGGAATTATTCCTGAAGAGCTTAAGATGGGATTTGGATTCCTTCAGGGAAAACCACCTTCCTCCCACTCTCCCTTTGCGCTGACTTTAGATGAACTGAAGGATTATTTTAAGGAAGGCAAACTTCATTTGCCCCTTTATTGTTATTTAAACGGCAAAAAATTTGGGGAAGCGAATGCCTCGGAAATGTATTTTTCTTTTTATCAGCTTATTGAACATGCTGCAAAAACCAGGGAGCTTTCTCCTGGAACTATCATTGGTTCGGGAACAGTTTCAAATAATGATGTGGCCAAGGGCCAAAGCTGCATTGTGGAAAGGAGAATGCTTGAGATCATCCAAACCGGTAAAGAATCCACTCCCTATATGAAAGTCGGAGATACCATAAAAATATATATGGTAGATAAGGAAGGAAAAAACTTATTTGGGACAATTTTTCAAAAGGTTTCTAAATTTAAATCCTAATATTTTTTTGTTATTATAACTTCATGACACTTCCTCCAGGCCCTTATAGTTTTTTATTAGGTTTAGATAATGTCTCAAAATTCTCCAGCGATATTTTAGGTTTTTCCCTCAAGCAAAAGCAGGAATTTGGGGATTGTGTGTCCTTTAGAATGGGCCCTTTTCGTGGATTCTTTTTTTTCCATCCTGACCAAATTAAAGAAATTCTTTTAACTCATTGGCAGAAGCTTCCTAAAATGGAAAGAAACGTCAGGGTCCTTAGGCAATGGGATGGAAATGGCCTTCTTTTAAGTGAAGGAAAATTTTGGCAAAGGCAGCACCGCTTAGTAAAACCTGCATTTTCCCCCAACATACTGGCCAGTTATTGCGATATTTTCGTCAATAGAACCAAGGCGAAAATTTCCAAGTGGGACAAAGTTATTGATATGGATGAGCAAATGACATCCCTAACTTTGGAAATTATTTGTGAGTCCATTTTCGGTGGAGAGGTCAGGGAACATACTAAAGAACTAGGAAAAGCAGTTCATATCCTAAATGACGTTGCCATGAAAGAAATGCCCAGTTTATTTATCCCTCCACGATGGCTGCCAACTGAACACAATAGAAAAAAATTCTGGGCCATGGGCCTTTTAGATCAAACCATCAAAAGTTTCATTGAACAAAAAAGCAAAAATCCAACCAACGATCTCTTAAGCTCCCTCCTAAACTCCACTGATGAGGAGGGTAAAATGACCTTGGAACAAGTCCGGGATGAAGCCATGGTCCTCTTTCTGGCGGGCCATGATACCACTGCAGCTGCCCTTATCTGGACCTTCTATCTCCTTTCTAAAAATCCGGAAGTTGAAAAAAAAGTAATTGCCGAAATAAATGAAGTGCTTGGACAAAGATCCGCATCCTTTGAAGATATCTCAAAACTAAAATACCTAAGACAGGTAATTTTAGAATCACTTCGCCTTTACCCCCCGGCGATAGGAACCTTTGCAAGAGAGGCATCCGAAGATCTTACTATTGGCGGTTATGATGTACCCAAAAAATCCATAATTTGGACTTTCTCTTTTATCACCCAAAGAGATGAAAGATGGTACCCAAATCCACTTTTATTTGACCCCGATCGATTTTCTCCAGAGAGGGAGAGGTTAATACCCCAATTTGGATACTTCCCCTTTGGTGGGGGACCTAGGGCCTGTATAGGCAAGGATTTTGCCATAACGGAAATGATCCTAGTAATTGCTACTATTCTTCAAAACTGTCGGCCGAAACTTCAAATGGATGGGGATGCCAGTCTTAGAGTTGGATTTTCCTTAAGACCGGCGGAAAAACTTATGTTTTCTATTTAAGAAATTTTAAGTTGGCTCATTAATTTTTTAAAGGTCTGCTCTTCTCTCAGAGAAAAAATCAGATTTCTTTTTGCCTGTTCGTTTTCATTATAGAATTTTTTAATTTCTTCAACAGGCATTCCATATGACATGGCAATGGACTCAACTTGGGAATTGATATCATTTTCAGTAACTTCCACCGCAAACTTTTTTGCCAAGGCGTCTAGGATTAAGCTTCCTCTTACCTGATCTTCGGCCCTTTTTAGAAGGTCCGCTTCCCAGCTATTGATTAGCTCATGAACTTTATCATGGTTATGTCCCTGTTTTCCCAGGTTGTCATGAACTTCTTTTTTTAACATTTCATATTGTCTTTGAACCAAAGTCTTGGGAACGGTAAAATCATTTTCTTCTGTTAGGGTTTTCATGATTTCAGCTTTTAACTTTTCAAAAGCTCCCATTTCTTTTTGGGTCAAAATTCTTTCTTTGTTTTTTTGGTTTAGTTCTTCAGCAGATTCAACGCCAAGATCTTTAAGAAGCTCTGGAGTTAATTCTGGATATTTTTTTTCTTTGATTTCTAAAAGCTCAACCTCAAAGGTTACTTTTTCTCCGCGAAGGGAAGGTTCTTGGTAATCAGCGGGAAAGGTAAGGTCTAAATTTTTCTTCTCACCTGATACCATTCCAACCATTGCTTCCTCAAATCCAGGTATAAATCTACCAGATCCGATCACTAGGTCGAAATCCTTTCCTTTCATATTTTCTGGTCGCTCACCGGAAGCCTTAACCCCTTCGAAATTAAATATAGCATGGTGACCTTTTGATAATTTAACTGAACCATCAGTAACTGGAACAATTTCCGCCTTGGCCTCTAAAATGGATTTTCTGGCGCTTTCTAATTCTTCATCGGTTACCAAAACTGGTTCTTTTTTGAAACTTAATTTTGAATAGTCTTTAAGTTCAAAATCCGGGAAAAGTTCAACTACAACATCAAAAGAAATTGATTTATTTTTTTCAAACTTAATATTTTCAAATGAAGGCTGGCCTATTGGATTTAGGTTTTCTTTTTGTAGTGCTTTAAAAAGCTCATCCTGGATAAAGTTATTAAGAGCATCTGATTCAATCTGGGGAGAATATAGAGATTTTATCATCTCAAGTGGTGCCTTACCTTCCCTAAAACCTTTAAGAGAAACTTTTTTTTGGGTTTCCTTTAGAGATTTCTCAATTTGAGGTCCTAGGTCTAAATCAGGAAAATTAAATGCGATTTTCTTGGTGCATCCGTTAACAACTTCAATAGAGTAGCTCATGAATTCCATCCTTATGCATTGCATTAAATCAGTGTATTTGAGGGCCCATATTGCCTAGAATAGACCTATAAGTCAATGTAACCGGGTAATTTAGAAATGGATTTTATGCAGGTAAAGTCCACAGGCAGGGGCCACAAAACCTACCCTTTCTTGGGTTTTCATTTCAATGGCATCCTTGACCCTTGAAAGATCAACTTTTCCCCGTCCAACCGACCAAAGGGTGCCCATTATCATCCTTACCATTTGTTTTAAAAAGCCATCGCCTCTAACCCTTAGGCAATTAAGTGGAAGCTCGCCCCAGGGGCTAACTCGAAGTTCCTTGGTTAACTCAATCTCAAAAATTTCCCTAATTGTAGTTGGCACTTCGGTCCCAACACATTGGAAGTTTTTAAAATCGTGTTTTCCAAGAAAAAGTTTAACGGCCAAATCCATTTGTGAAAAATCCAAATCATAAGAATAATGTGCAAAAAGATCACTTTCAAAGGGTGTAGGTTGAACTTGGGAAAAATAGTAAAGATATTCCTTCCATGTGGCATCCCCCACTGGATGGAAGTCCCTTGATGAAAACTCTGCATCCAATATCCTAATATCAGATGGAAGAAAGGAATTTAGACCTTGGATAATTGCGTTTAAAGGTAATTTAATAGGCAGTCCCGCTCTAAATACTTGTTCTATGGCATGGACCCCGGAATCGGTTCTGGAGGATCCAAGAGTTTTAATCTCCTCGCTTTGACAAAGTTTTGTGAGGGCCAGATTAATTTCACCCTGGACGGTTATTTTTTTTTGTTCATTTTGAATTTGCCAACCAAAATAATTTGTACCCTTATAGCAAACCGAAATCTTATAAAAATTCAAAAGACAGCCCTAAACCGTAAGAGATACCATCCACCTTGACGTATTCATCGGAAAATTTGTTATAGGTCTCATACCGTACATCAAAATTTAAAAATAAATTTGTTACATCACTAGTATTAAAAAGATCAAGTGCCGAACTTTTAAAAATATTACCCCAATTAATTTTAAATTTACCCCCGGCAAAATAACCTGGACTCATTTGATAAAGGTCCTTTCCTTTTTCTCCATCGTCCCGGTCACTCCTATTTTGTAAAATGGTCATTAATGAAGGCCCGGCCGAGGCTTCAATCCTAAATACGGAACCTATGGGAATTTGTAAATATAATGCCGCATCTATTGGGACTGCCCAAATGGCTATGGTGGTTTCGGATTTTTGGCCATCCGAAAAATCACCCTTTCCATATTTGTAGGAGACACCTAAATTAAGACCTGCCGAAAGATGAATAAATGATTTTAAAAAAGATAACCCATAGGAACCCTGAAAGAACAAATTATTGGATAAATTTTTGTTTGAGCCTTCAAAAAGCTGGTTATAAACTCCAGGTTGACCACCGTAATTGAAATTGTCATAGAGAATAGAAAAGGATAATCCGTTATTTGCTTGGTCCCTTAATTTATTTAATCGGGACATATTATCCATACTTTCAAATTCAGCGGTTTGGTTTCCCGCCGAACCAGCTGGAAGCTGGCTAACAGTTTCATCCTTTAAATGTCCAACACTGAACTCTGGAACATCCTCAGATTTTGGATTTACAATAAAGGCTTCTGCATCCTCCTGATTACCCGTAAACGACTTATCCAATTCCTTCACGGAGCCCGGCAAGCTATAAAAAATACTATCTTCATCAGACTCAATTTGGCCCTCATAGGTATCTTTTCCAGAATACAAAAAATAGCTTTCCTTTTCTCCCTCGAAATTTTCCACTTCAACCGGGGCGGATTTCCCTGACAGAAAATAGGTGGCCTCTTCTGCGAATAAATTTGAAAAGCTTGAAAGGATTAGAATAAAGAAAATTTTATTTGCGATCATTTTCGACCTCATTGTCGCTCTCTATGGTAAAAAAATCTTTGAACTCTTTCCGATGAGTTAAAAAGTAAATTAAACAAGAAATTACATAAACTTGAATTATTGCAAGGATCATAATCTTTTCATGAATAACCAAAAGAATTAAGACCGCAAAAATTAAAAAAAGCATTAATCTTTTATTCTTCCTCACCCATTCAGAATCTTTAAATGAATAAAAAGGAATATTGGAAATCATTAAAAAGGAATAAATCGCTACATAGGCCATCACCCAATAAGCATAATCCCTTACCTCGATATAATCCTGGGAAAGTAAAACTAGTCCTGCCAAGGCCATTGCCCCGCCAGGTATTGGTAGGCCTTGAAAATAATTTGATGATACTTTATCAATATTGGCATTAAATCTGGCCAACCTTAAAGCACCACATAAACAGAATAAAAAAGGTATAACCTGACCTGGTCTACCGTAGTCGATAAAAAAAGTATTATAAACCAGCATTGCAGGAGCAACTCCAAAGGTAACTATGTCTGAAAGAGAATCAAATTGCTCACCAAAAGAGGACTGGGCCGAAAGAAGTCTTGCAATTCTCCCATCGACCAAATCAAAAATTCCCCCAAGCACTAAAAGTAATGCCGCAAGATAGTATTCATCTCTTGTGGAAAGAACAATAGAACCATATCCACAGGCCATATTTAATGCAGTAAAAATGTTGGGTAAAAAATATGCTAATCTTTTAGAGTCTTTCATACCTAAGCCTTTAAATTTGCAATTAAAACATCTTTAGGTGAAACCTTTGTATTTTCTTTTATCAGTATCTCATAATTTCCGGGCAAGTATAGCAAAACTGTTCCCCCAAAGGGAAAGTACCCAAAATTTGCCAGTGCCATTCCACGGTCCCCGGGAAGAATATAGAAGTGGGGATATAGGCCATATGAGCATTCCAGAAATTGCATTCCGATAACCTCATTATTTTTATTTTTTATTTCAAGCAAAGGGACATTTAAAGTCTCCTTTTCCTGACTTGGAATCTCATCCTTTCGATTTATTACGGTTCCCCATTTAATAATAAGATCCTTTATCTCTCCTTGGGTCGGCAAATATAAACCCATCTCGGAACCAAAAGGTATGTAAAACCGAAGCTCGGTTAAATTATGCCCAAATATTTTATGGGAAACATTTTTTTTAACTCCAGAGAGCACTCCAAATACGGGTGAAAAAATCAGACCTTTAGAGGAGTTGATTTCCCTATGCAAAGAAATTATGTTTTTTCTAAAAAGATAAAGGGAAATGAGATAAATTAGTAAAAGGAAAAAACCATTTTTAAAATCAGTAAAAAAAATCAAAACAATAATTAAAAATAGAAAAATCCCATGCACCCTTTTGGGTAAATAGTTTTTAAACATCGGAAACCTTAAATTCCTTTTCAAGGGGACGAAAATAAAAAGGCCCCATGTTCATATTTTCTTCATAAACCCTGGAAAAAATTTCAAATGGTTTTTTAGCAATTAATTCATTTGTGAAAGAAAATTCTTTAAATCCCTCTTCCTGGTGATTTGAAAATAATTCTACCCCTTCCTCACGGTATTTTTTTATAACTTTGTCCATTTGGGAAAGGTCAAAAAGCCCCTCTTCTTCCGGACCTTTTAAAAAGAATTCTCCTTTGAATGCCTTACAGATAAATATATATTTTTTCTTTCCTAATAACTCCGGTACCTGAAAGTGATAAAAAGAATTTGTCCTAATACCCTGCCACTTAAAAATTTGGGCCATACCTTCCGAAACTCTCATTCCTGTATAGGATCCAGGGCCTGCGACGGTAAATAGAGTAGATATATCTTTTATTTTTAAATTTAAATCCTTAAGCATTTCCAAAAGTTGAAAATGTAGATTTTCTGTTGATCTGTATTCCATAAAAGGGATCAACTTTATCCAATTGTAATTATGGTCTAAAATACCAATTGTCATATTTTTAGTGGTGTCTAGATAAATTGCTTTCATGATTAAAAGAATCTGGAAAAATCGTTAAAAATTGCGCCCACCATTAACATGAGTAAAATCGAAAGGCCTACTTGTTGGGCCAACTCCATTTTTTTTCTTGAAACTGGTCCTCTATTTAAAATTTCAATTATGATAAACATAATATGACCTCCATCTAAAATAGGGATTGGGAGCAAATTAATTATCCCTAAATTGATGGAAATAAACGCCATAAGCTGTAAAAATAATGTAGTTGAAGCATTATAGGAATCAGAGGCAACCTTCCCGATTGCGAGTGGGCCTCCAATATTTCCAAGACTAACTTCTCCAAAAAAAAGTTTTTTAAAACCCTGAATTGTTTTAATTGTCCCTTCAACTGTTCTATTAAAGGCCAAGGGTATTGAGGTTACAAATCCAGGGGAAGGTAGGTCCACAAATTTCATTGGATAAAGTACCCCAGCGGTATAGACTCCAATTACCTTTCTTTTTGATCCATCCTCAGCTGAAAATTGTGGTTTTATTTTAAC
>Ga0180061_1000005_pt1 | contig 80521 bp, 72 predicted proteins | sample EasRivT27_16_10D_FD_121769 | JGI IMG/M metagenome (GOLD analysis project Ga0180061, IMG submission 121769) | Soil microbial communities from meander-bound floodplain in the East River, Colorado, USA - East River metaG ERMLIBT27_16_10D | ecosystem: Environmental > Terrestrial > Soil > Floodplain ...
AAAATCGCCAAAGAGGCAAAATGCGATGCCATTCATCCAGGATATGGATTTCTTTCTGAAAATTCCAAATTCGTAAGAATGGTTGAAAAATCTGGATTAATTTTTATCGGCCCAAGCGCTGATACCATGGAAACCATGGGAGATAAAATAGGTTGCAAACTTAAGATAGAAAAGTGGGAAATCCCTTTAATCCCCGGTTATAACGGTGAAAACCAAGATCCAAAATATTTAGAAAAACATGCGACAGAAATTGGAGTACCGCTTTTAATCAAGGCATCTGCCGGTGGCGGTGGAAAGGGAATGCGACTAGTGCGAAATCTAAATGATTTCCAGGCATCCCTTGAAGGGGCAAAAAGAGAGGCCCTTGCGGCATTTTCTGATGATCGGGTACTTTTGGAAAAATATATAGAGGAGCCTCGCCATATTGAGGTTCAGGTAATGGGTGATACCCATGGAAATTTTCTTCATTTTTTTGAGCGGGAATGCTCCATCCAAAGACGCCATCAAAAAATAATTGAAGAAACACCTGCTTATAATCTCCCCAAAGCACTTCGAGATAAAATTACGGGTGCTGCCGTCACTTTAATCAAGCGGCTAAATTATAGGGGAGCCGGAACGGTTGAATTTATTTTGGCCCCCAATGGAGAGTTTTATTTTCTGGAGATGAATACCCGGCTCCAGGTTGAGCATCCTATAACGGAAAAAGTCACCCAGGCAGATCTGGTTCGACTTCAAATATTGGTGGCCCAAGGAGAAAAGCTACCCCTGTCCCAAAATGATATTTTTCAAAGAGGCCATGCCATTGAAACCAGAATATATGCAGAAAATCCCGATGCAGGTTTTTTACCCTGTGTGGGAAAAATCCAACATATAGGATTTCCTTCTCTTAAAAATGTAAGACTTGATTGCGGATTTAGGGAAGGGAATGAGGTTACCATCAATTTTGATCCAATGCTGGCAAAACTAATTAGCTTTGGTGCCGATAGAAATATTGCTATTGATAAAATGCTTTACTCTTTGGATGAGATTACATTTGTTGGGGTAAAGTCCAATAGGGAATATTTAAAAAGAATTATTGGAAGCGTTGAATTTAAAGAAGGGATAATTTCCACAAATTTTGTAGAAAAATATAAAGAAATATTAAAACCAAAACCTCTAACCTCAGAACAAAAGGCATTGGCCGTGGCGGCCCTTTTATTGCAGGATAAAAAAACAGAGGGTACACCGGAGAGTTCTCCCTGGGATAGTCTTAAAAATTTTAGAAATATATGAAAAGAGAATATAATTTAAATGGAGCGATTGAGGAATTTGATATTAAAACCCAAGAGGATGGGAATCTTTCCATATCCTGTGATGGGAAAAATTATTTATTTGAACTGATTCATCGAGGCAAAAACGAACTAGTAATAAAATCTAAGGACAAACTACATCGGGTTTTCTATGGCTCAACAAATAAAGAGGATTTTGTATCGGTAGATGGAAGGGATGCCATTTTTGAAAATAAAGGCCAGAAAAGGTCCAAGATTGCTTCAGACTTATCCCGAGGATATTCATCTCCTATGCCCGGAAAAATTCTTAAGGTTTTTATTTCCAAAAATGAAAAAGTAAAAAAAGGTCAAGTCTTATTAATAATGGAGGCCATGAAAATGGAACATTCCATTATCGCTCTTAATGATGGTATCATCAAAAAAGTTTGTTTTAAGGATGGTGACTACGTGGAAGGAGATGTCCAACTGCTGGAGATGGAATAAGGATGTTGCCGAAAAAAATAAAAATTGTAGAAGTAGGTCCAAGGGATGGTCTTCAAAACGAAAAAAAAATCGTTTCAACCTCTGATAAAATTATTTTCGTTCAAAAGCTAATAGATAGCGGCCTTAAGACCATCGAAGTGGGAAGCTTTGTGGCCCCCCATAAAATACCTCAGATGGATGACTCCGCCGAAGTATTAAAGGCCGTCATTGGAAATAAAGGGATTACCTTTCCCACCTTAGTTCCAAACCTTTATGGCCTTGAAAGAGCGATAAAGGCGGGTGCCAAAGAAATTTCAGTTTTCACTGCCACATCGGAAACATTTAATAAAAAAAATATCAATGCAACTATAGATGAATCTCTGATTCGAATTAAGGAAATCACCAAAACCGCAAAAAAAATCAAGGTTCGCGGATATATTTCTACGGTTTTTGGTTGTCCTTATGAAGGAAAAACCTCCATTAAGACGTTGATGAAAGTCATGAAAAATTTATTTTCTCAGGGAATTTATGAAATCTCCCTTGGAGATACTATTGGAATCGCCAATCCGGCCCAAGTTAAAAAAGTTATAAAAGAAATCTCAAAGGATTTTGACCTTAAAAAAGTTGCCATGCATTTTCATGATACCCGTGGCATGGCTCTGGCCAATTCCTTGGTCTCATTAGAAATGGGAATCACCACCTTTGATTCTTCGGCAGGTGGGATTGGTGGATGCCCATATGCCAAAGGTGCCACGGGAAATGTTGCGACAGAAGACATGGTGAATATGTTTGAATCCATGGGAATAAAAACTGGCGTTGATTTGGAAAAGTTGGCCCAGGCCTCGGGGTTTATGACAAAAATCCTAGGTAGGGAGCTACCTTCAAAAGTTTTACGGGTTCTACTTACCAAATAATTTTTTAGATAACATTTTCAGTTTTAAAAGAATGATCAATAATCTGTTTGATATTTATTTTTAATTTTGAAGACCAAATTAAATTTTTCCCTTGGGAGTCAATGGAAACATTATCCCATTCTTCCAATTTTGGATATAAATGAATATTTTGAAAAAAAGTGAGATCGGCAAAATATCTTTTACCTAGGGAGGTTTCAATTACAATTTTGTTATATTTATTGGGAGTGACCTTTTTAATAGTCCCAAAACTTTCGTCCTGATTTTTTCCCATTAAAGCACCCCTTAATGTGTTAATGTGCTGATTTCAATTTCCTCTTCTGGAAACTCTTCAAATTTTCTAAGATATTTTTTCTTAATTATAAAATAAACTGCTCCAGTTATCAGCCCAAGCATAAACCCAAAAAAGTGTGCCCTATAACTCACGTCAACCACTAATGTTTGGGGGAAAAAAACAATTAAGGCAACGGCGATGGCCTTAAAAATCCTGATAAATATTGAAAGCCTTCTATCTAGTAAAATAAAAAGAGAAAACCAACATCCCCCCAAAAGGTATGCAAGCCCCGAAGCACCTAAAAGATAGATTTGCGGATGATATGTCCAAAGCGCAATTAAATTAATTAGGGCGGCAAAAATAATTGAAAGGGTGGGAAAAAGCAGGGGGCCAAAATAAGAATAATTCAAATAGATTAGGAAAAAAAGCATATAGGAATTGGAGAGAAGGTGATTTAGATCGGAATGGATAAAAATGGAGGTAAAACACCTATACCACTCCTTTTTTTCAAAAACCAAATTTCCATTTGCCACCAAAAATTCAGAGATATTTCGGTAATCCCTCCAAAAAATATCGGAGGTAATAAAAAGTATTGAGATAAAAACTATCGCAACTCTCAGGCCGTTTTTATAATGGGTTTTTGATAGATAAGTTTTTATAGGATCCATTATTTTTTCTTTGGAGGTTTAAAACGCCTCTCAAACTTCCTTGTAAATATCGTTTTATACTTACTTTCTTTACTTACTTGTAATAATTTAACTTCCGCGAGATCGCCCTTTATAGACATATGGGCAAATCCCCAAATCATTCCTTGGCCAAATTTAAATTCCCTGGCCTGTTCCTTAATAAGTCTTTTGCTGGATGGATTTACATCAACGCTTCTTTGTTTCGAGGCCGCTCCGGAAATTAAAATTTCAAGATCAGGAAGATTTTTACATGGGGCCATATGGTATTCCAAATCATGTTCATGGCCAGACATATAAATATCAGCATACTTGCAAAGAATGGGCAGGATTTTTTCCCTAAGCGAGATGGCCTCCTGCCATTTTGTCCCTCCTACAGAATAAATCGGATGATGGCCAAAGACGATTTTCCATTTGGCATTAGAATTTTTTAGGGAATTTTCCAGCCAATTAATTTGTTCCTCAACCTCTTCTTTGGAGGTTGGATTATAATTAATTTGTAATTTTTCAGGGTTTTTATAATCTTTAACCGGAAGTCCCGCTATTATTTTTGTGGTATCTAGGGCGAAAAACTCTACATCACCATCGTTTCGTAAAAATTTGTAATAAGTATTTCTTTTAGGATCCGTGGATTCGGGGTTTAAAACAAAACGAGATCCCGGTCGGGCATAAAATTCCATTTGAGAATAAACTCCCAATTCACGTGAATTCCAATCGTGGTTTCCCAAAACCACATAGAACCTAAAATCCTTATTCTTTTTTTCAATATTTTTAAAAGGCAGATAGATTAATGTTCTAAACCTTTTTTCATCATCTGCGTCCCCTTGGGCCCCGTTAGGATATATATTATCCCCAACCATAAGTGAAAATTCACAAACATTGTTTTTACAAAAGCTGGCCATTGCATTTCCTACTCGAAAAGCGCCGCCCTCTTCAAAATAGTGTCCCTTTTTAAAAGAATTAAGAATTAATGGAAAAATAACCGGCTTATTATCAATTATCTCCCCATTTTTAATTGCCTCTTTTTTAAATTCCTCTAAGGTGAGTCCGTCTTTTTCTTCTGGTTTGGGAAAACTATGATGGTAACCGCTGTCTCCAAAGATTAAAAAATTTGATTTTAAATCACTGGAAAAACCGCTGAGAGAAATAAATAAAATTAATAAATAATATTTATTCATTTAGAACACCTACCAAAATTAGGATAGCTTTCTCACCAGAAATATTCCATCCCTTACTGGAAGCATAGTTTTGTAAAAACCATTTTTTTCAGAAATAAAATCATTAAGTTCACAGATGGCCTTAGTTTGATTGTCATTGGGTTCCAGTACCTTTCCACTCCATAAAACGTTGTCAATGGCGATCACTCCGCCCTTTGTAAGCATTTTTAAGGATATTTTAAAGTATTCCAAGTAATTTGGTTTATCAGCATCGATAAAAATAAAATCAAATTTCCCTTTAATTTTTAAAAGGGTTTCTTTAGCAGGTCCTAGTAATGGTTTTATTTTTTTTCGATGAGGTGATTTGGCCCAAAAACTTTTGGCGAGTTCAGTAGTTGCCTCATTAATGTCAAGTGTGTAGACCACACCAGACTTGGGAAGATTTTCTGCCATACAAAGGGCCGAATAACCCGTATAGGTGCCTATTTCCAGCACTCTTTTGGCCTTGATGGATCTGATTAAAAAGCCCAAAACAGAAGCTTCCATTTTTCCTGTAAGCATTTGTGAGTGTGAAACATTTTTTTTTGTATAGGATTCAATCTCATCCGCATATTTTGAAGGTCTGGAACTTTTTAATACACAGTAATCTTCGATTTTTTCATCAACAAATTTCATATTAATTTCTCCTTAAGTTGATTCAACTTATCAGGAAATGAGGCCCAAATTAAGGGCCTCGTTCGGTTGACATCAAAAGTCATGTCTAGGACAATTATAGTTAGTAGAGCGTTATAAGAAACCCCACAAAATTTCGCAGCTCAATACTCCCATTCAGTATGAAGGGGACCCGGCCAAGGATGGCCACTATAATTGTTGGTTCAAAAACCCTGTCCTTGGATAATCTAGCGACGGATCTTTAAAATATAAATAATTTCTTAAGGAAAATATAAGTTGGTCGCTAAAAATTGAGTATGCTTGTTCCACTGTGTCAGCAAGATGTCTTACCGATGGAGAAAAAGCACCTTTGTTTATCCTTGAAAGATTTATTTCATCAATTTTTCCTGGGAATGCCGCATTCGATGAATGAAGAGTTGAGGCTTGGAAAAAATCTTCCCTTGGGATAAGGGTTTTAAAAAGTTTAATTAAAGATTCGTTTTTGTAGTGGTGAACATGCAGATTTACTAATTTTTTAAGAACACCAAAAACAGATTTTTTATCAGGATTTGGTCCAAGTTCTTTAAATTCTTCTCTGGTTTTCTCCAAATCAGAAATTAAAAGTTTAAGACCGATTGGGTAATTGGATTTATCACATTCTATTCTTTCTTCTTGTTCTTCATCTTCTCCCTCGAGATAGGCATTGCAAATTTGGAAATTGGAAAAACCTAAAAGTTTTTTTATTCCTTCGCCTGAGACTATTGCGATGGAATTAAATTCTATATCCCCAAGGTCTTCATCCACGGCATTTAGATCAAATACAATAAAATCATCCGGAGTTAGTTTTTTAATCATGGGGTAAAATTTTAGGAATCTTTCCTTTTTTACATTGTTAAATTTGATAAAAGTTTTTACTTTAAAGTAAAGGTCTCCCTTTTCATTAAGGGAGGCCTTGAAATCATAGATTCTTTGGTTTTTGTTTAGATAGGTCTCTAGTCTTCTAACGTAGGAGAGCTCTTTTTGAACTGATCCATCAGTAAAGTTTTGGAATTGGGCCTCAATTTTCTTGGTTTTTCTTTCATGGCCCATAAAACTTGTAAAGCGGGTCCCAATATCAGAATTTTTACTATGGATTATTCTTTCTGAAAGTCGATATTCATCGGGAATACTCCTTGCGGTTATTTTTTTTACACTTTCCATGAGCATTTTATGATCCGCCTCATTTTTTAAATTAAAGAGAAAAACCTCATCTTTTTTATTAACATCTCTTAGAGTTAAATTGGCCCCTGTAGCTAATAAATTATGATCAATAAACCCTACCGCCTCAAGTCTAGCGAACAGCGAAAGTTGTTTTGCGGTTATTTTAGAAAAATTTAATACAACATTATCACCCTTATTTTTATGTAAAATCTTTCCAGATAAAAGAATTACACCCGCATCTAATCCAAAATTTGCGGAAACCACCCCAATCGGAGCAGACCAACCAGCTCCAATTGTTCCGCCTAATCCAATATACTTATTGATCATTATGCTGTCGTCTTCTTCCATTGATTCAATAAATTTTTGTTGTAATCCAAAAATGGGAAGACCAGGGATTTTCATCCCTTCCCCATACCCTTGTGTGTATTCTTTAAAATTATCGGTTGGATGAACTTTTACAAATTCAAATACCGAAAATGTACTAACATTTCCTATTGGTTGAAGACCTATGGGGGAAATTCCTAAAGTATTATAAAATTCCGAACCCACCCCTACTTTTATGGCCAATCTAAAGATATCAACAATTAGAAATCTTTTTTTGGAAGCTTTATCGGGATTTTCTATTACAAATCTGTAAGGTAGAAGTACTCCTGCGCCTATATTTAGGACTTGGAAAAAACAACTTCCAATAGCACATGGGGTAAATGGATTATTACCATTTGAAGCAAATTCTTGAAAGGTGAACCCGTTATTAAAATAGCCAGGTCCTAGATGGAGATTTCCCATTCCAAATGAATTAACCGTTGAAAGAAGCCTTCTTCCGTAATTTTTAAAGGCAACTCGATTAAATCCATGATTGCCAATTTTGGCAAACCAAGTGGTACTCCAATAAATTGGGAAGGGAGATTCGACAAGTTTGGTTAGTTCTTCATCGGGATCAATTAAAAATCCATCTTTGTTAAAATATTTTTCCAGACCTGGAAGGGTTTTATTCCAACCCTCCTCAAGAGGTGTTTGTTCATTGATTAAATCTAGGGCCTCAAGTATTTGATTTCTTCTATCCATCAATTTTCTGACAAAAATCTCCGCCACCATTTCTGGAAAACCCGATTTCAAGAAAATATTTTTTAGGAAATCAGGTTTAATATGGGAGATTTTTTCTGCCATCCACTTAGCATCGGATAGATTCATTTTTTTAAAAAGATCAGTCTTTTTGAAAGGCTTATAAGTAAGATCGATTTTGGTTACTGTTCCGTTTTTTCGATGAACCTTCCTTACCAGTTTTTCTCTAAACAGGTTGGGATAACCGTAACCTAAACCGTAATCTAAATTATAAAGCAAATGGAGTAGTTTTGAATTTTTTACATCAAAAACTCCCGCACCGATGGAATCATCTAAAAAAGGGAGATCCACCCAGGCCGCAAATAAAGCAAGCGCTCTATATTCCCTTCTATACTCATTCCCACCAGAGGAAAGTGGAAAACCATTAAAGGAAAGAAAATTATTTTCATCATAAATTTTCTCCAACGCTATACCTTTGAGTTCAATATAATCTTTTGAATCATCCAGAATTGATTTAGGGAGAATTTCCTGGGGATAAGTTTCAGATAATTTTGCCAGCAATTTGGTTTTCTGTAATTCAAATGAGCTTCCTTCTAAATCCTGTTGTGAAAAACGGATTCGGACAGTTTTTTTAAACATGGAGGGGACCACGTTATAACCCAATTCCCTGGCCAATCTTTTCAGGACATGGCCAACTTGAGGTGTATTTGGCCTTATTTTAAATCTTACTCCATCCAAGGTATCAAGATCTCTTGGGACATCTAAGACTTCGGTAGGAAATCTAATGGCCCATTTTTCCCCTCTATAATTTACAACGAAAGGGAAGTTGGTAGAGCCATTAAAATCTAAAACGGTGTCAATTTCTTCGGAGGTTTCTTCCACGATCCTGGTTTCATTGGTCAAAAATAAGGACTTATTGATTTTAGGTAGTTCCTGGGGAGCTTCGAGGGCATTTTTAGGGTCTTTAATGGAATAAATGCCAAAAAATGAACCGAGCTTTCCAATGGAGTCAAAGGTTTTTACATCCTTGGGAATAAGTGGACCTTTTTTGGTATTTTCATAAATTTGTAATGCCAAAGAAACCTTTTTTAAAAACTCCTTGCCTTCTTTGGTAGAGAAATCTGACCTCACCATGTCTCTTCCAATACCGATGGCACTATTTAAAAGGTTTATTATTTGATGATAAGTTCTATTATAGAGATTAGAGTTCCATCCGTTATTAAGGTCACTTTTATTTACATTCAGGCAATAATTATTATCTGTTGCTTCCTCGGGAAGGTTGCTCATGCAGTAACCAAGGAAGGCAGCGGTTTGCCTTCCTCTTATTTCATTAATTATTAATTCTAACTTAGTGCTATCAAAGGAACCGCTAGGAAAGCTGGAAGAAATGATGTCAAAATCATTTATTTCAATCGAGGGATCATCCGTGAGATTTGCAAATGAGGAAAACGTAAGAATAAGGGCGAGCAACAATTTCATATTCTATTTCATCCTTGGAAAATAATTTTGGAAATACTCCGATTTATTTCAGGTTCTGTCTAGTTCGCTTAAGAGATTGGCAAAAAATGACTTTTTGTATTCTTCGATATCTTCCTTTTTTAAATGGCCGAAATTGGTGCGGTCAGCTTCATCATAAATGGAAGAAAGTTTGGGATCGATTAGGAATCTAGATTTACCCCGCGGTATTTTTTTTCCATAAAAAACTCTTTCCTTACAGTACGTCATAACCAATCGCTCTTTGGCCCTAGTAATGCCAACATAAAAAAGTCGACGCTCTTCCCCAATGTCTTCATCTCCAATAATGCTTTTTTTATGGGGAAGTATTTCTTCTTCAACCCCCAGTAGATAAACAGTATGAAATTCCAATCCTTTAGATGAGTGGATAGTCATAATGGTGACTTGATCTCCCTTATTCTCTTCCTCTTGGTCTTCATTTTTAAGAAGCATCTCATCAATAAAAGTCTTTAAGTTAGCATCGGGTCTAAACTTTAGGAAACGTTCACAGGAGGCAATAAAGGAGTCCACATCGCCTTTTCTCCTATCCATTTGTTTAGGGTTTTCTGCGTATTCCTTACCGATAAAATCCATGAAATTTAGTTCGTCTACAAGCTTTTTTAATGCGAGATGCAAAGGTGAGGATGAGAACTCTTCCTTGTACTTTTTTATTAAATCCGTGAAGGATTTAATATTTTTTTCTCTTGTTAGGTCTGGGTTAGGAAATTGATTTAGTGCCAAAAATAGGGGGATTTTGGTTTCCTGCGCGTAATTTAGATATTTAGTGAGGGTGGTCAAACCAATTCCTCTATTGGGAACATTTAATATTCTTCTTAGAGCAACTTCATCATAGGGATTTAAAATTATTTTTAGGTAGGCGAGCAAATCCATTACTTCTTTTTTTTCGAAAAACTTTTGTCCGCCTAAATAATGGTAGGGAATCCCATTCATTCGCAACACATCTTCCACGACGGAGGATTGATTATTTCCTCTAAATAAGATTGCAATATCTGAAAATTTTCCACCTTCGTTTTTATGTTTAAGAATATCCTCGGCAACAATCTCCGCCTCATGGTCTGCATCGCCCATGGCCCAAAGGATTGGTTTTAAATCTGAATATCTTTTGGTCCATAGGTTTTTTTCATTTCTTTTCTTATTCCCTTTGATAACTTCATTTGCCAACTTTAAAATTGGCCCAGACGATCGGTAATTTTCTTCTAATTTAATAACCATTGCGTTGGGAAAGTTTTTTTCAAAAAATAAAATGTTGGAAATTTCTGCCCCTCTAAAACCATAGATGGATTGATCGTCATCTCCCACCACACAAATGTTTTGATGAGTTGAAGTTAGGGCCCTTATAATTTTAAATTGAAGGGGATTGGTATCTTGGTATTCATCCACCATGATATAAGAAAAAAAATTTGAATACTTTTGTGCAATTCCAGGATGTTTTTCAAAAAGATTAACGGTTAAAAAAAGAATGTCGTCAAAATCTATGGAATTATAAAATAAAAGTTTTTCCTGGTAAAAATGATAAACAAATTCACAGGCCAAATCGTAGGGATCCTCATAATCCATATAAATGGAATTTGGAAATTCCTTATTTCCAATCCCTTTATTTTTTAAGAAGCTGATTTTGGATAGGATTCTTTTTTGATCGAAACTCTTTCCTGCTTTATAGTGTTTTAGGGCCTGCCGAACCAGGGAAATTTGATCGGATTGGGTGTAGATATTAAAATTATTTTGTAAACCCAAATGGTGGATTTCTTTTTTAAGAATTTTTACTCCCAGGGAGTGAAAAGTACATAAAGTCATTTTTTTTAATAAATCGTTTCCAATTAATTCCTTAACTCTTTCTTGCATTTCCTTGGTCGCTTTATTGGTGAAACTAACCGCCAAAATTTTCGAAGGGGTAATTCCCAAATCGCTCACCATATGGGCCACACGATAGGTAATTGTTTTGGTTTTTCCCGAACCGGCACCAGCAAGAATTAAGACAGGGCCTTCTATTGACTCGACAGCTTTGCGTTGCTCCGGATTTAATTCTTTTAGGGAAAACATAGGGGGGAAGAATAGGGGCTAATAATTAAGCTGGCCATATTAATAAATAATTATACCTAATGGACTGAGCGTTAAATCTCTGCTAAAAAGACCCTTTAAAAGGGAATAAATATAATGAAAAAATATTTGGTCACCTCGGCACTTCCTTATGCCAACGGCCCCATCCATCCAGGCCATTTAGTTGGTGCTTATCTTCCTGCAGATATTTATACCAGGCATCTTAGAATGAATGGAGAAAAAGTAATCCATATTTCTGGATCTGATGAGTACGGAGTGGCCATCATGCTTAATGCACAAAAAGCGGGCCAAGATTTTGGTGAGTATGTAGATCACTGGCATAAAGAACATAAAAGAATTTTTGAAAAGTTTGAAGTGGACTTTGATTTTTTTGGACAAACCCATTTGCCTTATCACAAAGAAGAAGTCCTCCTTTGGTTTAAGGCCCTTCACGAAAAGGGATTGATTGAACCAGAAGATAGTCAGCAGCTAATGTGCAACGATTGCAAAAACCATCTTCCCGACCGGTTTGTTGAAGGAAAATGCTATAATTGTGGCTATGATGCTGCCCGGGGAGATGAATGCCCCAACTGTGGAATTTGGATTGAACCGATAAAATTAATCAATCCAGTTTGTAAAATTTGCGGTTCCAGAAATATATCCGTGGTTACCGTTACCCAATGGTATTTGAGACTTTCCAAATTTCATGGAAAGTTTAGAGACTGGTTTGAAGGGAAGCAATCCACCTGGAGAAATACAGTTTATCCCTTTGTAGATGCGCTGACCAAAGATGGGCTTCAAGATCGGGCCATAACTCGGGATTTAAAGTGGGGCATAGATGTCCCTCTTACAGAGGCCCAAGGGAAAAAATTCTATGTCTGGTTTGACGCCCCAATTGGATATGTTTCCAATACCAAACAATATCTAAAAGAATCAAAAAGCACCGAACATTATTTAAATGACTGGTGGAAAAACAAAGATACCGAGATCGTTCATTTCTTGGCCAAAGACAATATTATTTTCCACGCAGTGATCTTTCCGGTAATGGCCATGGCATCGGATAGAATTAATCCGCCAACCGATATCCCTGCAAACCAATATCTTACCTTGGAAGGAAAACAATTTTCCAAGTCAGCTGGTTGGTATATTGATTTGGAAAAAGCACACACTCAATTTGGGACTGATCTTCTTAGATATTATTTAATCTCCATTATGCCAGAGACATCTGATTCTTCTTTTTCTTGGAAGGATTTCGCCTTAAAAGTTAATGGGGAATTGGCCAATAATATTGGAAACCTGATTACTAGGTGTTTGAAGTTTTTTGAAAAAAACTGGCCAGAAGGTATCACCGATATTCCTGATTTTTCCTCCACACCACTAGGGCAGAAATTTAAATCCGAAATTCTAGAACATCAGAAATTTTTAAATAATAAAGAATTTAAAAAAGGATTAGAAAAAGTAATGTCGCTTGGCCATGCAACAAACCTTAATTTTTCCGATGCAGCTCCATGGGCACAATTTAAAGTAAATCCAGAATTGGCAGCAAAAACTATTGGAGAGACTTCACAAGCAATAATAGTTTTGGCAGTTTTATTTACCCCTTATCTTCCAGGATTTTCTGAAAAAATGCTTAAGCATTTTGACCTTAAATTATCTGATGAAGATAAAACCAAAATTTATAAAGGGGATTTTTCACCGCTTAAGAAAAATTTAAAAATCGTTCACAGTCCCACTGCCTTAGTTCCAAAAATTGAAGACAGTGTTGTCGTAGACCTTGAGGCAAATTTGGTACCAAAGGCCACTTAATGAAATCCTGGCAAGAAACTATTCCCACACTTAAAGGAATAACTCCCCAAGAAAAGAGATCAGTCTTTGATCAATTTTTAAGATATTGGGACGAAGGAAAAAATGGACCTTTCCCCGTCTGGGAGCCATCAAAAGATGAGATAGAGAAAACCAATATATTCTCCATGATGAAGGATCTGCAAATTTTCTCTTATAAAGGGTTTCACCAATTTTCTGTTGATCATCGGGATGCTTTTTGGGAAAAGACTTTGGATAAAATTGGAATAATTTATAAAAAGAAATATGAAAACATTTTGGATTTATCCGACGGATTAGAATTTCCAAAATGGCTTAAAGGAGCAAAATTAAATATTTCCGATTCATGTTTTAAAGCAAGCTCTCAAAAAACCGCCATAATTTCCCAAAGTGAAAATGGCCCTTTAAAATACACCACTTTTGGTGAACTTAACTCCCTCTCAAACCAAGTGGCCAATGCTCTGGCCTCCATGGGTTTAAAAAAAGGGGATGCAATTGCCATTTTAATGTCGATGAATATGGAATCCGTCGCGATCTATTTAGGAATTGTAAAAGCAGGGATGGTGGTCGTCTCCATTGCAGATAGTTTTGCACCCGAAGAAATAGCTACCAGGCTTAAAATTTCAAAAACCAAATTAATATTTACCCAGGAATTGCTCATTCGTGGTGGAAAAAAGCTTCCCTTACTGGAAAAAGTAAAAAAAGCTTCGGATATTCCTAATATAGTTTTAGAAACTACCTTTCCCCAATTTGTTAAAGAACAAAGCAAAGATTTTGAATCTAAGGAAATGGATCCAAATGATTTTTCAAATATATTATTTTCATCTGGCACCACAGGGGAACCCAAGGCCATTCCTTGGACTCACCTTACTCCCTTAAAGTGCGCATCCGATGGTTTTTACCATCAAGATATTAAACCATCCGATGTGGTTTGTTGGCCCACAAATCTTGGATGGATGATGGGCCCATGGCTGATCTATGCATCTTTGATTAACCAAGCAACCATTGCGATTTATGAGGGTCTTCCCACAAGTTTGGAATTTGGTGAGTTTATTTTGAAATCAAAAGTTTCAGTTTTAGGAGTGGTTCCAAGCATTGTGAAGACTTGGAGAAGCAATGGTTTAATGAAGGAAGATTATTTTTTAAGTCTTAAATGTTTTTCATCCACTGGGGAGTGTTCAAATTTTGAGGACTATTTTTATTTAATGGGCCTTTCCAATTTTAAACCTATTATTGAATACTGTGGAGGAACCGAAATTGGGGGATCTTATTTAGGGGGAACTTTGGTCCAACCTTCCTCTCCTGGAACCTTTTCAACTCCAATTCTGGGACTTGATTTTAAAATACTTGATGAATTTGGAAAGGATTGTGAGGAAGGGGAGATATTTATTATTCCCCCCTCAATTGGACTTTCCACAACGCTTTTAAATGCTGACCACCACAAAATTTATTATGAGGGAACACCTGGTAATCTTCGAAGACATGGAGATCGGGTAAGAAAACTTCCAAATGGATATTTTAGAGGCCAAGGCAGGGCAGATGATACAATGAATCTGGGTGGAATTAAAACCTCATCAGCGGAAATTGAAAGAGTTCTAAATAAAGTTGAGGGAGTTATAGAAACTGCCGCAATTGCCGTTGAACCGGAAGGCGGGGGCGCCTCGCTTTTAGTAATCTTTGCAGTCTTAAAAAATGAAATTCCTAAAATTGATCTTCAAAATAAATTCCAGGCGGCCATTAAGGAAAAATTAAATCCACTTTTTAAAGTTTTCGATGTGGTTTTAACTCCGGCACTTCCAAGGACCGCCTCGAATAAAGTATTGAGAAGAACATTAAGATCAAGCTATAAAATCTAGCCTTCGCATTTGGCCTTTTCACAACACTTGCACATTCCTTTCATTATGGAGCCCCTCGCCCCTGCTAAAATTAAAAGAATGGGCCATACTGTTCCCACAACTTTTGGGGAAATAACATCATAAGTTCCCAGTAAAAAAGTGATACCAATTAAAATGGCCATAAATCCGATTATTTTATGGCAAAAACATCCGCAATGGGCCCATTTGTCTCCAGATTCTTTCACAAAATCTCCTTTTTTAAATTTCATTAAATTATGTGGGGGAAAAATCTTTTTTGAAAGGAAAATTAATTAAGCGCCTTCTCTAATATGTTCCCCCGTAAATGGTTCATCGATGATGTTATCAATTTCAACCGGAAATTGGTCCATAAGATATTTCATCACGTTTTGGATGGTGATTAGAGATTCTATTTTTCCATCGTTGTCTAAAATTGGAATGTTTCTATATCCCCCAATATGCATATTATGCATGGCCAGAACTAGGGGATCCTCCCTATGAAGAGAGAAAGGTTTTGGGCTCATTAGGTTTTTTACAGGTATTTCCTGCCAATTTTTGTTTTTTGCCAAACCTTTTAAGATGATATCTCGTTCAGTGATTATTCCAGTTAGTTCTTTCTTTTTGTTCACAATGATAACCGCCCCGATTTTATTAGCCTGCATAAGATTTACGGCACTTAAAAGGGTATCATTTTCATTCAGTAATAGGGCCTTACTTAAAGCAATTTGGTAGATGGGTATTTCAAACACCTTGGCCGATACTTTGGTGGGTTCCGCATCTTGTTCTCTAGCTATATCTTCTTCTTCTTCTAAAAATTCTTGCATAGGTCACCTCTTTAAAATTCTTATCGGGAAAAGCCGACAAAAAAGTTAAAGTACAGGTTAGGGAAATTTTATCCTTTTCGTTGTTAAATAATCGAAATTTCAATAAAATAATAATTGTTTAGTATAATTTTAAAAAAAATTTTCAAATATCATGGAGGATTTTGTTATGAAGAAACTTTGGAAAAAAATTGCACTTGGGTTAGTTGCCCTGACCATGGCATCACAGGCGCATGCCTTGATCCTAATTGAACCATACGTTGGTTATGATTTTAGTGTGAGTGGGAAGGATTCATCCGGAAATGATATGGATTTCAATGGATGGGGTTATGGTGGTCGTTTAGGCCTTCAATTGGCCATGATTATGTTTGGGGTAAGTTACGATAAATTAGATCTTTCTTTAGAACCAGGAGGCAATTGGGACCAGACCAATACGGGTATTTTTGTCGGTTGGAACCCAAAAGGAGAAGGAATAAGATTTTGGGGTACGTATTTCTTCTCAAAGGGTGGTTCTGATGATGATAAAGGGATGGGATATGCGCTTGGCCTAGGTTGGAAATTCAAGCCATGGCTTGCTTTAAATCTTGAATATAGAGGTTACACATTTGATAAGCCAGAAGGTGATTCTGATAAGCCAAAATTGGATTCTCTTTTTCTTACTGTAAGTTTTCCCTTTGACCTTCTTTAATATTTGTTAGGATTTTTAAAATTAGGCCTGAACTAATCAGGCTTAATTTTACATGTTGGAAAAAAACTTTAATCTCCTAAATATCACGGAGGATTTTGTTATGAAGAAACTTTGGAAAAAAATCGCACTTGGGTTAATTGCCCTGACAATGGCATCACAGGCACATGCACTGATCCTAATTGAGCCATATCTCGGCTATGATTATAGTTTGGAAGGAGAATATGCAAATGATGTCGGGGAATTTGATTTCTCAGGATTTGGATACGGGCTTCGTTTTGGGTTACAATTCACAACTTTAATGTTGGGGGTGAGTTGGGATAGATTGGATCTGAAATTTGAAGATGATGGGTTCAAATGGGATGTAGACCAGACTAATTTTGGTGTTTTTGTAGGCTGGAGCCCAAAAGGGGATGGAGTTAGATTTTGGGGAGAGTATTTTATTGATGTTAAAAATGACCCAGATGGGCCTCGTGAAGATTCTGGAGAAGGATTTGGATTAGGTCTGGGTTGGAAATTCAAGCCTTGGCTTGCTTTAAACCTTGAATATAGAAATTGGAAAATGGATGAGCCATATGATGAAAAGGGAAGTTCTCTTTTTCTTAACCTAAGTTTTCCCCTTGACCTGCTTTAATATTTGTTAGGATTTTTAAAATTAGGCCTGAACTAATCAGGCTTAATTTTACATATTGGAAAAAAAATTTAATCTCCTAAAAATCACGGAGGATTTTGGAATGAAGAAACTTTGGAAAAAAATCGCTCTTGGGTTAATTGCCCTCACCATGGCATCACAAGCACACGCTTTGATCTTACTTGAGCCATATCTCGGCTATGATTTCAGTTTAGAAGGAAAATATGCTAATGATTCCGGGGAATTTGATTTCTCAGGATTTGGATCTGGGCTTCGTTTAGGGTTCCAGGTGTCAGCCATAATGTTTGGGGCAAGTTGGGATATGTTGGCTCTTGAATTTGAGGATAATGGTTACAAAACCAAGGTAGATCAGGAAAATTTGGGTTTATTTGTAGGCTGGAGCCCAAAAGGTAAAGGAATAAGAATTTGGGGAGAGTATTTCATTGATGTTAAAAATAAACCAGAATATGGTGGTGAAGATTCTGGAGAAGGTTTTGGAATTGGTCTTGGATATAAATTCACTAAATGGTTTGCTTTAAACCTTGAATATAGAAATTGGGAAATGGATAAGCCATACAATGATTCAGGAAGTTCTCTTTTTCTTAATCTAAGTTTTCCCATTGATATTTTTTAATTAAATTTAACCACTTATAAAATTAGGCCCCCAAGTTTAAGGGCCTAATATTTAAAGTTTTTAAACAATAAAATATTTAAATTATTTAGGAACTGGAGTCTCCTTGGGTTTTTCCTTTTTAATTCGGTAGATATAACCAGAAGGGCTAATTTTAGGAAAATTTTTGTTTTCCACCACGGTCTTATTCCATGGGAGACCAATCAGTTGGCCGTTTTCAGGGTCAACATAAGCATTAAAAGATGAAACTAAACCATTGGGGTTAAGGAAGCTTACCAATACTTTTTCTGCCAGTCTGGATTTTTCATTTTGGTAAAAAATCACACCTTCTATATGTGTGATTTTTAATTTGATGGTGGGATCTTGAAATCGAAGCAAATTTTCCTCAAGAAAATCCATCCATTTATCATTTTTTTTATTTATAAAAGTGGTTCTTTTTTTTGTAGGAGGGGTAAGGTAAATGATTTTCCTATTTGATTTTTTATCAATTTTTGGTTCGGCGGTTTCCGTCGGCTCCCTATTTATAGGGGGTAATTTTTTGGTTTTAATATCCGTTAATTTTTCTAAAGGTCTTTTATTGAAAATTAATACCAAAACCAAGATTAATAAGGGGATAAGGTATTTTAGGGTTTTTTTCATCTTGCTCCTGGCAAGGAAACCTCGTCTTTTAAGACGAGGAGGAATTGCCTACTCCATTTTTTAAATTTACTATAATTTTCGTGCTTAAAACATTTAAATTTCGCATAAAGGATTCCACTCAAAAAACCTACCTTGGAAAACAGGCAGGCAAAGTAAACTTTGTGTGGAATTACTGCAATCAGGCACATTTTGACTCCCTTAGAAATAGATCAAAATGGCCTACCTGGGTTGATTTGAACAATTTGACTTCCGGATCCAGCAAGGAATTGAAAATACCCTGCGAAACTATCCAAGCGGTGGGAGAGGAGTTCGCATCAAGGGTAAAGAAAGCTCGGAAAAGAAAGCTTAATTGGCGAAGTAAGAAAAGAAATCTCGGATGGATTCCTTTCAAGGCAAGATCCATAAAGGTAAAAAACGATACTTTTAGATTTAATAAAAGATGGTTTAAATTTTTCAAATCCCGAGATGTTGAGGGAAAAATAAAATGTGGAAACATTCGCCAGGATTCAAAAGGAAATTGGTTTTTTAATTTGGTATGTGAAATACCTGAAAAATCCGCTCCCGAAACAGGAAAAATTCTTGGTATTGATTTGGGTCTAAAAACCCAACTAACTTGTTCAGACGGATCTAAAATTGAAAGAGAAAACTTAACCAAAAAATATGAAGAAAAACTGGCAAAGGCCCAAAGGGCAAAAAAGAAAAAACTAGAGACCAATCTCCATGCAAAAATAAAAAATGTCCGTAAAGATTGGTCCCATAAAGTGACTACAAATTTAATAAAAGAAAACGATAAAATATTTGTCGGTAATGTATCTTCCTCCAAATTAATTAAGGCCGGTCTTGGTAAATCAATCAATGATTCCGGTTGGGGAATGATAAAGGCAATGCTTGAATATAAAGCGATTTCGCTTGGCAAAGACTTCCGAGTTACCGATGAAAAGTTTTCAACCTTAACTTGCTCGGGCTGTTCCGCAAGGTCCGGTCCGAGCGGACTAAGTGGGTTGATTGTAAGAAATTGGGAATGTTTAAATTGTGGAAGTTTGCATGATAGAGATGTCAATGCCGCCATAAATATTCTCAACTTCGGTCTCGGACGTGAGACTCTGCCTTTAAAAGGAATCCCCTCACTTTAGGAGGGGAGGACGTCAAAAAATTAATTTACCACCGAAAATTGGAAGGGAAATATTTTAAAGGGCTCCCCGCCTGACCACTGATAATCCAAATAATCGTCAAAACCAAACTCCGGAGTTTGCCAGCAGTTTGCACAATTCGTAAATCTTACCCTAAACCTGCAACTAAAAGTTGTGGCAGGAGGAATGTATTTGCTGGTTTCAAATAAAATTATATTATTAAGGTTAAATTTGGGAGCAGTCGCATTTGATTTGGTCATGGTAGATGCCCAGGTGTTATTGGGATTAATTTTGGAAAATGACGTCCAATCAGCACCTGGGACCGCTTTGACAAGACAATCCTTGGGATTATTGGGGTCCACGCAATTTTCCACTGGGATATTATTTAATCTAATAAATTCATCCTGAGTAATCCAAGTAGTGGAATTTCCTTTTATATTTAATGCGAAACAAACGGGATAAATCGCATCGGTTACCGCTGTTTCCCCTGGCTCAATTCCGCCATTTACCCTGGTGATATAATTGCAATCACCTGGGGCATAGGGAGGTGTTTCTTCCGAGGAATCTGCTCCTCCTTCACTTACGGGAGGCCACTGGTCATCAAAAATATTACAGGGTTTTCCATCTTTTACGTGATCCCAATCATTACCATAAACTTCCATTCCACCAATCATGGAATTTGATGAATTAAAAATATTTAAAGATACTCCCACCAATTCACCAGGGGAAATCTGGCCATTTCCATTGTTGTAGGGAAGATCTGGTTCGAGTTGAGGAGAAATTTGTCCAATTTGCCCGGATTGCTGCAAGGCCTGAAGGGCAGCTAGCATATCTTCTCGAACATCAAAAACAAATGCAATTGGAGAATTAACTTTAGGATCGTAAGTTAACATCTCCTTGGTAATGGATACAGTTTTTTTCTTGTTTATAATATTTATGGATCGATTTTCTCCGGAGTGCCCAAATGGCTTTTGTGTAGTGGTATCTAGCACGTATGAATTACCGTTTTCATTATAGGTTGTGAAATTTAAAAGACCATACATATCCAGCATCTGTTCCATTGCATCTTTTAAATTTAATGAGCCATCACCACACTTAAACGTATTTGAATCATAATATGCCCACATAAAAAAACGAGCGAAGGTTTGAGCAAAACGACGATAATTAAGTGGGGTCATTTGATTAATCCAAAGCCTTGCATTTAATGGATCGTTATTAATTCTATACTGGCCAGGAGGGGTCTGGTCATTTCCTTTTGCAGTTAGATCTCCCATTTCAGAAAAGGCCTGGGAGAGAACATTAAAAACTAAATCATTGGCATCTCCAATGGAAACACCACAGTTGGTGCTGAGCCAATTAACAACTTCAATCATAAAAAAAGACCAAATCTGGCCGGCGTAGTGGACGTCTTCGGTAATTTCACCTGGATCGTTTGCATTGAAATCCAAATAGACGGGATAGGCCAGTCGGGTGTCGATGTCCAAACTAATGGGAGGAGGAACTAAATAATCATTTTCCCTCATAGGCCTACTTGAATCCAAAAATCTTCCAAACGCCCATTCGAAAACATGGGTCCTTTGGGTTTGCCAAAAGCTAAACCAATCCGCAATCCCTTCTCCAATGGATCCGGCTTCATCGTAAAAGAGTGCTCCAAGATCCACCTCGGCCTCTTGTTGCGGATTTCGAAAATTCATCATGATTTGAATAAGATTGTGGCCGTTTTCGTGGTAAATAACTGTGGGATCTTGAACCATTTTAACTTGATCATTGGTAGAGTCTTGCCCAAAAGTTATGGTGTAAACGGCTGGATCAAAGGTGGCGTTGTTATCCAATTCGGTTAGTGCATAGGTAACTAAAGTTGATCCCTTTCTCCAATTCTTTCCATCGGTAAAAAGATTTGCGGGATAGGAGGTTACATAATTTGCATTGGGACCAAAAGCATAATCAAAACTTGTCTTTAGGTTATCTTGAAATCTTGCGACCTCTAAATCCAAATGATAAAGAGCATTTACTTGAAAAAATTCATTGCTATTGGGATCAAATGCCCAAGTTCCATTGTTTTTGGTGATTGGAGCAGTATAAGGATCAGCTAAAATGCTCATGCAAGCTGGGATTTTTCCCTGGCAATCACTTATAAGATTTTCATTGCTAGTGATATGGGCAACTCTTCCCACTAACTTGCTATAATCCACTGGTGTATTTAAATTATAGTTCCCAGTTATAATAATTGGATTGTCTCTCAAAATACGCGAGCTATTTGGAGGAACTTCTGAAGCACTATTAGAAGATGTAGCACCGGAGCTACCGACTCCAGATTCTGTGGTATAACCGCAGGAAAATAAAAAAATAAGAATGGAAAGTGAAAAAACTTTCATAATTTAGATCTCTTTCCCTTGGATGGCCTTTTGTACATCGTCTAAAATCTTATCCACTCCTTGTTTTTCGGGACCTTTTCCTCTTCCTTGTGAACCTTGGGAAGTGCAGGCCGATCGTCCTCCTTCGCCTAAAGCACTCCATTTTTCAGCTATTGTTTCGGCATCCTCATAATTTGACATGGAATTTAATTTTTTATTCAAAATATCAAAAATTCCAGGTTCAAGCTCATCAGCGGAGATTTCAATTTGTCGTTTGAAACATTTGTCGAAACTTTTATTTTCAGAACAATCTGAAATGGCATTGGCGACTTTTTCATTTTTAAGCGCTAGACAGAGGTTATTTTCATCATCACCTTTTTTGAATAAATCTTTGTGGTCACTACCTAGCCCTGAGGGTTCAGGTTCTGGAAGATCTTCCATCGCTTTTTGTGAAATGGAATCGGAAATTCCTTTAAGTCCATCCATTTGTTTTTTGAAATTCTCTACATTCTCCGGGCCGACTTCTTTTTCAAATTTTTCCCCAGAGTTAAGAAGAGTGGAAAGTTCGCTTCGGGCCTTCTCCAAATTTTTGGGTGTTAAGTTATTTTCGACCTTTTCCAATTCTTTTTTGAAGTTCTTAAATTTATCATTAGGCATTTCTTTTTTAATTTCAGAGATAATATCTTTTACCTCCTCCAGTTTTACATCCTCTTTGGTTATTCCTTCACCGTCTAGTTCATTTATTAAATTTTCACGACCGGTACCTTTTTGTCCTTCCATTTGTTTTATATTTGTAATTTGTCTGAAAAGAGATGGAGGGAAATTTGCTAAATCCATATTCACCGGATCTTTGGAATCCATCATAGATTTTGCTCTTGCCCGAACTTTTGGATCGGAAATTTTTTGGAGAACTTCATGTTTTTTGATATCAATCACTTTATTCCAATCATCTCCGGCCAGTTCGCAAAGTTTTATAAGCTCTGGACGTTTATCATTTTCCGTTCCCATTTCTGGTTGGTTTTGAGATTGGGCACAAAGTTTTTCATATTCTCCTAAATTATTTATGACGGATGGATCCAAAAACCCTGCGATTTTGAAAGCATCGTCATAAAGTTTTGCAGGTGAGTTATCCCCGTCACATCCTGCCATGGGGTTGCTATTGGTGAGCCGTTCATATTTAAAACAAAATTCACCAACCTCACCTCCAAGCTTTTCCTCCTCTTCCATCATTTTTCCCATAAACTCAGAATAGCTTTTGGTAAATTCCGCCATGGCGCTGTCACATTGTTTTGCAATTTCCTGCCAGGACTTTTTACTTTCTTGCATTTGTTGTGCCTGACCTTCCCGATATTGTTGGCCTTCTTCGAGTGCCATTTGGCCATGATCTTCCATCGCCTTTTTAATTTTGTTTAATTGGTCGGGAAGTCCCATCAGGAAATTCATCGAACCACCGCCTCTAAGTTGGACTCCAAGGGGGGTATCAATAGGTGCCGGCATTGCAACTACTAAATCAGGAGGTGCCGTAAAAGTAGCTCCGGGAAACATTTGTTTTAAAATATTTATGTCGTTGTTAACCAATGCCTTAATTTTTGCAAGTTCTGCCTCCTGGCTAACCACTAAAGCTTCAATTTTTTTATTATAAATTCCAGCAAGTGCTTTTAATTTTGCCGTTCTATTTTTAATTAAATTATCCGCATGAGTGAAACACGCTCTAGTTCTTTCGGCACAGAAAGACGCTCGTTTTAAACAAAAATCGGCATTAGAGGCGGTCATACTTTCAGGAGAGCATTGCCCTTCTTTTAAGGGCGCACTACTGCAAGTTAGAAGTTTGTCTTTTAATAAATTACCCAGCGATCCAGTAAAGGTTTCCTCTAATTGTTTAAGCTCGTTTAGTCCTCTTTGGGCATTCTCGACATTTTCCTTATAAGAGGAGCCCCCTGGAGTATCTTTTGCCAATGCCCCTCCAGATTGGTAAGCAGTTTCGCAAACATTCATCATGGTTTTGAAATAATTTGCTGGGGTGTCCTTCGCAAAATTTCCACTACTATTTTTATAAAAAATTAAAAAAGCATCTTTGCCATAGGTTTTATCCAAATTATTTATTTGGGATATCTTTTCATCAATAAAATCTGGCCCACTAAGTATTGCCTCCAATTTATTTCTATATTCGGTAACCGCTGCGCCTGACCTTTTTAGATCTTTGTGTTGAATATTATTAATTAGCTCATCTTGCTTTATCCCAAGCCTTTTAATTTTATCGTTCCCGCCCATGATACAGTCGTTGATAAATTTTTTCTGGAAATAAACAGTCGCTCCTCCGGCGAATTCTCCCATCTTTTTTCTAAAATTTTGATCCATTCTTGGTGCAGTATAACCAACCGCCGCCAAATCTTGAGCTATTCTTGCCCTTTTTAAATCTATTTCCTTTTTCTTTTCCAAAATAATTTGTTCAACCCCGCCAAATTGAGTGATCCCACCGCGAAACCATTTCGATTGGGTTGCACCACCTTCGAAAAATGTATCGATCCCTACTTCGTTTACATCGGCCTTGATTCGCTCGGTGAGTTCTTCAATTTCCTTGGTGAATACAGCTTGATTAGTCAGCAGATTTTGAGCAGCTGTTCTCATCCCTGTAGTTTCGATAGAATTTCTAATCCCAACTAATCCGCTTTTTGGGTTGGTTAGGGCATCAGATGGGATTATTCCGCGGCATCCGGGGAAAAATGCTGTATAGTCTTTAGTTTTTTCTTCGACATCCGCACCTCCACCATAAAGTTCATTACTGATACCTTCCATTTGTTTTTTTATGGCGTTTGCTTCCTCAAAAAATGCCTGTTGGCTTTTTTTGGTTTGATCAATCAAGGCCTGTAATTGATTTGATTTTCCACTTAGATCTTGTGCCAGCTTTTTAATGGACGCATCAATACAGGAGACTCCTACCCCAGTCTGGGCGGATGATAAATATAGGTCAAAAGAAGCGCTATAACGTAAGGCCGCTGCTTTTAAATTTTGTGCCATTAAAAACGCATCTGGAGACTGGATATTGGAACACATACCTTCCGGCGGTGAGTTTAATGCTGGAAGAGGACAATTTGGAAATGTTGTACTTGGTGGAGCGACTTGGGGGGTCATTTGGCTCATCATTTGTTGTTGTTGGATCATTTGCATATATTGCTGATTTTGTTGTTGGGATTGTTGTAAATACTGGTCTGCTAGTCCTGAAACAACATCAGTAATAGCACTTACAGTTCCCGCGGCCTTTGAGGTGGTTTGGGCCAAAGAATATTTCTGCGGCAAGAAAAGGATGAAAAACATTAGAGTAAGAAGTGGTATTTGGTTCATAATTCATCCTTAGGCATGGTTTATATTTCTGCTTCAAATTTTCGGAAAAAACCGTGAATTTATTAAGAATTTTGGGTATTTTGATGGAAAAGATTTGGTTATAATGTCTTTATATGATTAAAAATTTAAACCACGTTATAAAACGAACTGCTTCGCTATTGTCCGACCTTTTTATTTCGGTAAATGTTTATTCGTTTTTTCATGCACTTGGGCCTTATAAATACTTTGAAAAATTAATCGGGTATCCCTGGGTAATTTTGATTTTAAATTTTATCGCTTTCAGGGTTTTTTTCAATTTGATAATTGGCCTTAGCCTCTCCCAATATATATTTGGCTTTAGGGCCGATGGTGGAATTATTTGGAAAAGAGTAGGAGGGGCACTTCGTTCTATCTACGAAATCCCCTTATTGGTATTTTTTCCTTTTACGGAGATGCCTATTTTATGGGGAAAAAGATCTCTAAAAGAATTTTTTTCTCAAACCAAAATTAAACCAAAAAACTCCAAGTTTAATTTTTTTAAAATTTTTATTTTTCTTCCGTTTACTTTTTTCCTAGCAATTTTTTCTCCACTTTTTGAGGGAGCTTTTACTCCAAATCCCGTAATTTCACCTAAGGTAATAAGTTTAATCCAAAAGGAACTAAGGCCCGAAACTAATTATCAAATTTCCGGTGTGGGACTAAAAACTTCCTCGGGCCTTTTAAAAAATAGATTTGTAATAATCCCATCCTTTAAAATTACTAAATCGGGAAATGAAAACGAATATCATCCTCAATATATTGTTTACGATAAAATTTTAAAGAGAAATCTTACTTTTTATTTTGAAGAAGGGCCCAATATTATAAATTATGTAAAAAGTGGGCAATTTTTGAACCCAATGTTTGCTTTTAATTTTCCAGAACTCAATTTCCTGTCCGACACTCCTCCAAATGAACTTTTGAAAAGGGAATCCGAGGAACTTGGAATATTGTTAGAAAATTCTCTTACCTTCAGGCCTTCAAATCCTTTTGAATATATTCTAAATAATGGAATATTTATTAAGGGGGCCCTAAATTTAAGGGCCGAAATTTTAGATAAGTTTCCTGGATCTAAAATTGAAAAAATCCGGCTTGGAGATAAAACCTTTTTGGTTTTTAAAGAATTAAAAAATAAAAGGGTTTCGGAAACCTTCTTTCCCTTATTTCTTAAAAAAACATTTTTACTGAAAATAAATCACACATCAGATTTGGACTTTAGAAATGATTTCCTCTCGGCATTTTTTTATTTTTCAAATTGGCAATCACCCGATAATGATAAATCATATTTTCTTGCTAAAAATAATTCAAATTCCGAAAACTTTGCAACAGAAACGTTACTTGAAAGTGCGGCAGAGGCCCTTGCCTTATCTGATCCTCTCTATCTTGAAACAGTCCTGGAGGGGCTAGATAGCTATATTTTCGTTTTCCAATTGAAAAGAGGCATTACAATGGATACCCAATCCTTAAATAAACTGAAAAATCAAAAAAGTGCCATCTTGGAAAAAACATTTGCATTAAAAGGTCTATAAAAATGACAATCATTATCGCAATAATTTATGGAATTGTTCAGGGTATCGCTGAATTCTTACCCATAAGTTCCAGTACCCACCTTGCAATCCTTCCCCAATTTTTAAACATAAACGATCCAGGGCAATTTTTTGATTTATCCATGCATTTAGGAACTGGCATTTCAATATTAGTCTATTTTTACCGAGACATTTTTTTGATTCTAAAAGATTTTTTTTATTTTCTAACTCTTCAGAGGGAAAAATTATCTTCCAATCATTTTTTGATGACAAATTTATTAGTAGGAACCATATCTACCTTTTTAATGGTTATAATTTTAAAAAAGTTTGGGCCAAAAGAAAATAGGATCTTTTTTTTTATGGCGCTAAATTTGATCTTTTTTGGCATTGTAATGGGGATTGCTGATAAGTTTTCTGGAATAAAAAAAGATGAAGTCATGACAAAAGACCAATGGAAAAAATCCTTTTTAATTGGTGTCTTTCAGGGGCTAGCGATAATCCCGGGAGTTTCTCGTCTTGGTGCTACAATGACCATTTGTAGGATTTTTAAAATTCCAAGAACCGAAAGTGCTAAGTTTTCCTTTTTATTATCTTTGCCCATTGTCCTTGGAGGTTTTTTGCTTGAATTTAAAGACCTTCCACCAGGAATGAATTTTGATTTAATGCCGATGATTGTTGGAGGAATTGTTTCGTTTGTATTTGGTTTAATTACCCTTAGGTTATTTATTAAATATATTGAGAAAATCGGACTAATGCCTTTTACCATTTATCGAATTATCTTTGGTGCATTTTTACTTTTGAGCAGTTGATTGTCCATAAGAAGAACAATCTATAACCGAGAGTCCAACGGTTAAATTAGAAACAAGGTTTACTGGCGCACAGTAGATGTGAGTATTCCATCTTAGTCCTGCATTATAAAAATTGGCCACCTCAGCGTTGGATTTAGAAGTGGCCGAATCATTATCGATAAATCTTTTTACATTTTGTTGGGCATCCTCATGTCCTGGGATTTTTAAATTAGCAAGGGAAATACCTCTTGCAACTTTATTTGAAGCACATGCTTTTTTATTGCAAGCAAGCTCCTCCACTGTACTCATGTTGGTGATATATCCAGTGGTAGGATCAACTAAATTTGCCGCAACACCTTTTCCTTCGCTTGAGACATAGAGGTTAAAATACACTGTAAGGTCAGCATAATCATTTAAAGCGCATCTTCCGTTATGGATTAATCCAGAACAACAAATATTTGGATCATCTCCAGTTTTGGTAGTGGTCCCCAGTGGCAGGCAACAAGTATAAGTATCGGCAGAGAAAATTAATTTTGCTCCTCCCAAAAGTACAGAAGGATCAAGAGCATTAAAATATTTAACTTCAGTGGTAGCACCAGTAGTGCTGTAAACACCATTGGAGGCATTAATATTCTCAATGATATTTGGAAGGGTGCCCGTTCCAACTTCCGCCTGATCATTAGGATTAACTGCACACCGGATATCGTCGCTTTCATTGGATTTTATAGAAATTTGTGGGATTCCGGTAAGCTCCAAGGTTCCAAGCCAATCAAAATAAGGCTTTGCTTCAAAATCTGAAATACTTCTTGCAAGACAATCGGGATCATCTGGGGCTTCGGTTTGACTACAGGAAAATTGGGGAGTGTTGCAATCTTTCCCTGGAGTGCATTTTCTCCAATTTAAACATTTAAAAGAAGTTTTATCGATGGTTTGGGCCTTGGAACTGCCCCATAGGTGCCCTCCACCATTGGATTGATTATTATAATTTCTAATCCAATGGCCGGTGCAACAGGTTTTCCCGTTCATCTCCTGAAGAGTGTTATATTGGTTATTAAGTTTCCCAAGAATTCCACATGTTCCTGTCGAACACTTTTCGTTTCCTGTGGCGCTAAGATAAGGATAAGTAGAGAGGGAATCAGTGGTCCCTTGCAGGTTATAGACAGTCGAGTTTTTCGAATACCTTAGACTTGAACTTATATCAATATCAAGACCCGGGACTCCCCTGTTATCATAGACAGGAAATTCGGTGTTGGCATTTGAAAGGCCCACCTGATCAAGTAACACTCCGGTGGTCATTTTTTTTCCAACTTCCCTACAGCAACGATTATTAAATAGCTGGTGATTTGCATTATTTATTTCCGCTGGTTCCAATTGACTGCAAATTAAATCTTCCTGCCAAAATAAAATTTCATATCTATTAAGAACTGATGCATATGCGGTATAATTGGAAGAATCAATACCAGCGGCAGCCTGGCCGATAAATTTATTTGGTCCACATTCAAAATCAGAAAAACAAGGTGATCCAAGGGCCCTTAAGCACCGGTTGGTTTGTAAATAAGCCGAGGTCACAGGTTCTGATTGGAAATCTTTTAGAATTGGAATTCCCGATAGGGTTTGAATTAAATCTAGGGAATTTGTGGAATATGTCTGAGAACCAGCTAACCTTTTTACGGTCGTATTGCCTAAAGTTTTTTCTGCATTTGCAGGCCAGAGTTGATAATAATTCCCTGATTCATCTAAGATTGCACAGGAACTTAGGTAATTGGGCTGAGGGCCTTTTCCTGAAGGTGTCATCCCAATATTATTTACTACATCGCCAAAATCCTCGCTTGGCGGAGTAGTTTGATGCTGTTGAATAAATGTTGTGTTTTGGTTTTCAGGAGTGCGCCCCGGAATACAAATTCCGGAAACTTTGTTGTAGCTTAAATTTGCCTTTGCTTGAGAATTTATTTCTTCGTTGCCATTAAAATTAAAAGGTCTTCCTATTAGCTTTGCTTGAAGTCCAAAGGTATTTTCTTCTTTATCAATTACAAAAGGAGAATCATTTTGTGCCTTGGTGGGTTTTCCATAACGGGCAATTTTATTATTAAAATTTTTGACGGCCACACCTTTTTCAAATAATTCGCAATAATTATTTGTGGAACATAAATGAAGTCCCGGACTTTCAGTGCTATCAAATGCCATTGATGAATTAGTGGTGGTATAATTTGTAATGCATGGAGCTCCTTTACCACGGTACACACATCTTTTTTCGCCTAATAGTAGACGACCTCCAACCAAATTTAGGAATCGTATTGATTGACTGGAGTTGGGGACTTCCTGGCCATTTTGATCAATCACCGGCCAATTGGAATAAATATTGCTAACCGGTTCGCAAAAATAATCATAACCAAGTTGGGTTAAACAATCCTGGTCGTATTGGCAAAGATGTTGTTGCTGGCATTGGGCCCCATCGGATAAAATATCATAGTTTACTGCTGATCCTGCACCTGTAATCGAGGTTGCATCTGAAACCTGGATAACAAAATTATTATTTTCCGTTAAATCTCCAAAGTAGGCATTGACTGCCAAGAATAGGCGATTGGATGATGCTTTGATTCGGCGTTGATTTCCGACTGAAAACCAGTCAATTCCATTGAAAGATCCTATTATCGAACCATAATCATAACCATACCAGTCTCTTTGATATCCATTTGAAAACAAAAAATGCTGGGCGGCTTGCCGATTTAGTCTTTGGGCCTGGGTTCCGGGATTTGGCCTATGTGACCAAGGAACCATGGTAGCAGGAACAAAACAAGCTCTAGCAAATAACAAATCATCCATCCGATAGATTGGAGTCTTAAAAGGGTTTGCACTTAGTCTATCCGGCAGATACCCACCGCCGTTATAATTTGTATTTTTTGGAAATAATTTCAGTACTCTATTAAAGTAATCATTTCCACAATCAAAACAAGTGGCATAGGTTCCTTGATCTACGAAAATATCATAGGTTTTTCCCGCCTTTACGGGAACCATTGAAGCTGGCCTTGAACTACTGGCCAATGTAGTGAAGGAGCCATTTATTTCATTGAAACCAATATATTGGGTTTGGTTGTTCGGGCGTAATAGATTTGCTTCTATATATTTAAATTGCTTTCCTTCTTGGGGAGGTGTGGCAACATTTATAGCGGGTTGGTAAACCCCATTGTTGTCAAAATATAATTGGGGAGTGGCCTTGGAATCCAGATTTACCATTTGTTGCAATACCGCTTCTTCCACAGGAGGAATATAATCACAGACGTAATCAATGTGATTTTCAGGAAATTTAGAATTATTGGTGGCTATAACCGGTTTAAGAAGACAAGGTACCTGTCCACATCTGCAAATCCTATTGATTTCGGCCAAGGCATCCGCTTTTGCCTGAAGAACTTTATGGATATTGGTGTTTACGAAAAAAGATATTTTAACTTCTTCCGTATCTTTAACCATCAGCTCATCTCCAATAAATTCGACCAGAGGTGGAGTGGTTCTTACTAACTGCCATTGGTTATTATAAATTTTATCTATGCCGTTAACCTGAACTTTCATGGTTCGGTTTAGATCGGCGTAAAAAGGAATTTGAAAAACATTGGATGCGGGAAAATGGTCATCAATTTTCCCTTCATTTTGTCCTTGGGTATAAATTATAAAACATTTGGCCAAGGAATTATTGATTTTTTCACAGCTACCATCGATTTGGTAAGTAACTTTTACGAAAGAAATTTTATCATCCAGTGAAGGTGGATAGATTATTTTAAAATAAGTTGAATCGGTTAGGTTATCATTGGGCGGACCAAATTCAACCGAATCCACTTTAAGAAAATTTCCATTTTCAAATAAGGTCACTCCGTTGCTTATTACCCTTGTAATACTTAAAGTAGGGAGAGTCGCCTTTCCAGAATAAGTGCTGGTAAAATTTCTATCATCACCCAAGGTTTTATAAAGATATTCTGGGTCTTTAGTGAATAGATTATCTAATGTAAGGGTACAATAAGACATTTCTTTGTATTGAGGCACGGTACATTGGTAAAGATTTCTTTTATCTTCGTATTGCATTTGAGCTATTTCTAAATTAGGCGAAACAGCTGTTTCCTCTGAAGTGGGGATAGTTGGTGGTTGAGGTGCCAAATTTGTACAAAGATTATAAAAATTTGGATAATTTAAGATTTTTGCTGGATCAATCAGAATGTCCCTTACCGATTGAAGATACTCTTGTGAATCTGTATCCACTCCCGATTTTAAGGTTTTATCTTTAATACATCTTCCCGTTGTACAACAATTAAATCCCATACCTACACATTGAGTATCTTGAATACATTCAGCACCAATAGGTGGAATGTTTTCCGTGATGTAGAATAATAAAAAATAAAGGTTATTGATTTGAATTAGTTTATTTTGGGTTCCACTAGGAAACCAAAGTTGAAGACTTTCCGAGGATAGTTTTTCAATCCCGCAATCCTGACATAGGGTATTTAAAGAATACGCCACCCCTTCTCCAGGGTATAATTGATTTAAGGAGCTTAACATTTCGGGATTATTACAACCGGCTTCGTTGATGGTGGAATCCCAGGGTTGAAGAATATAATACCATCCCTGAATATTGGTCTTAAAATCATTGTTATAAAGGGGTCTTCCCGATACCAACAATATTTTATTTCCGGGGCTTAGAGGAAAATGAGCCACAATACAGCTATTTCCGGTGGTATCCATTTTGCTAATATAGTTATTTACCTCTTCCCCTGTAAGCGGGAAGTTATTTACGTCATTGATATCTAATCTTAAGGTTCCAACTACTTTTTTGTTATTATCTAAAAAAAAGTTACTTGTGGTTTGAAAATCTGGTGGGGTAGTGGGAGTTCCAACTTGTGCAGGGGCAGTCCCAATCCTCTGGGTTGAAAGATTCTCTGAACAGGAGAAAAGTATAGATAGAAAAAATAAGCAAAGTATTTTGCCCATACTGTTATTTTCTCTTTAATCCAGATTTTTTTAAACGATTAATTTGGATAGAATAAAAGGTTTTTAATCAGTTAATTTTTTTAATAATAAAAATAGAGATTTTTGGGTAAAAATAGATTTTAAAGTTGCCCTATCGCCCTTAAAATTAAATGATTCCGCTCCACTATTTTTCCCTTTTGCCCAACCAATACAAACCAGGCCCACAGGTTTATTTTTTTCTCCCGCCGCAGGGCCTGCAAATCCTGTCACGGAAACGGTGAGATCGGCCGCAAGTGCATTTTTTGCACCTATTGCCATTTCTCTGGCAACTTCTTTGGAAACCGATCCAAATTTTTTAAGTGTGGAAGGCTTAACTCGAAGATTTTTTATTTTTGAATTATTAGAATAAGCTACTATTGAACCCATATAATTGTCGGCACACCCTGGTATATTGGTGAGGCGGTGAGAGATTAATCCCCCAGATGCGGATTCAGCGACCCCAATCATAAGCTTTTTTGTTCTGGCCATATGAATTATGGCCTCTTCCAAAGATATTTCTCCAAATTGCCAAATAAATGAATTAAGAGGGGATTTTTGCACTAACTTTTTAATTTGGTTTTGAAATTTGGGAAATTTGGATTTATCGATCTTTGAAACCACAATATCCACTCCCAAGACGGATGGAAGAGAAGCTACCTTTCCAAAGAGGGAAAGATCATCCCAAAGATTTGGTACAAGTTTAAAAAAAATGTTTTCTTCCGGGATGCCTTGGGTTCTTATTGTAATTTTGCCAAATTTTTTCCGGTTATTTCCAATTGATTTATTTAGTAGGGGGAAAAATACCTTTTCTACCATTGCAGAAAATTCCCAAGGAACACCAGGCGCGGCCAACAAGGTTTTTGATTTATCTATCTTAACCAGACCGGGAGCAAGACCTTTGGGATTATCACAAGAGATAAAGCCTTGGGGTATTAAGTGGTAAAAGTTGTTTTCCTTGATAAACTTAATTCCTTTTCGGCGGTAATTCTTTTCAGCAATCCTTTTGGCATTTAGATCTTCAATTAATTTTACTTTAAAAAAGGTGGCCAGAGCTGCTTTGGTAAGATCATCTTTTGTCGGTCCCAGGCCTCCGGATAAAATTACCACCGAAGATCTTGAAAAAGCAGAGGTAAGGGCATCACAGATTTCTGAGATGTCATCAGAAATTGTGGTTATGCGGTTTAATTTTAACCCTTGGTTCTCTAAAAATGAGGCCAGGCAATGCCCATTTTTATCCTGGGTCCTTCCAGATAAAAGTTCATCTCCAATACAAATTAATTCAAACTTCATGTTATATTAAGTTTGATATGGACATGGATTTTGAGTCAAGGTAATAAAAGGGAACTCATGTCAAAAATTATTCAATTAAACCTTCCATATGATAGCGACCTTGAAAAAGAGTTGCTTAAACTTCATCCAAAAATGGAAGATTTCAGGGTTCTTAATAAATCCTTAGATGCACGTAAATCAAATAGGGGAAGAACACCTAAGTTTAATTATTCCGTGGAATTAATATTTCCTGGAGAGGCATTTGAAAAATTGGCAGAGGATTTTAAAAATTTAGGGGAAATTTCCCCAAGGCCTATAATTATCGGGGCAGGACCTGCTGGCCTTTTCTGTGCACTTAGGCTTTCTGAATATGGAATATCTTCCATAGTTTTGGAAAGGGGCTCAAGGGCGCATGAGCGGATGAAAAAAATTTCCAAATATTGGAAAAACGGGGAACTTGATCCGGAAAATAATGTTTGTTTTGGAGAAGGTGGAGCAGGGCTCTTTAGCGATGGGAAATTAATCACCAGGGTAAAATCCCCCTATATTCACTATGTCATGGAGAAGTTGGTAGAGTTTGGTGCCCCTGAAGATATCCGATATCTTTCCAATCCTCATTTGGGATCAAATAAAATTAGACCGCTAATCAATAAAATAACTGAACAGTTAAAAAAACGGGGATGTGAAGTATTTTATGAAAAGAAAGTAGCTTCTTTTTTAACTGAAGATCAAAAAATCATTGGAGTAAAAACCAGCGATGGGGAAACCTTTTTATCCTCCAATATAGTCCTAGCATCCGGACATTCCGCAAAAGAACTTTATTATCAGCTAAAAGATATTGGCGTGGCGATGACTCCCAAGGATTTTGCAATTGGTGTTAGAATTGAACATCCTCGGGCAGTGATCGATGAAATTCAACACGGAAAATTCGCAACCGAACCTCTTCTTGGTTCCGCCAAATATTCCTTAAAATATTATGATGAAAAAAACGGGCGGGGAACTTATAGCTTTTGTATGTGCCCAGGAGGATATGTTCTCTCCAGTGGTACGGATCCAAATGGGTTAGTGGCAAACGGTATGAGTAATTTTGCTAGAAATAGTCATTGGTCCAACTCCGCTTTGGTGGTAACTGTAAAGGCCGGTGTGGATTTTTCAGCAAAAGAAGATGTTTTATCGGGTCTTAAATTTATTGAAAAAGTTGAAAGATCTGCCTATGAGCTCTCAAAATCTAATGCTACCGGAAAGGAGCTTCCTGCTGTCACCGTGGAAGAATTTCTTCAGGGAAAATTAAACGAAAAACCTCTTCCAATTTCTTCATCACCCTCCCATATTTTTAAGGCGGATCTAACTAAAATTCTTCCCCCTTTTGTTGTCTCGGAACTAAAGCTTGCGCTTTTAGAATTTGATAAAAAAATGCCTGGATTTATTTCCCCAACCGCTCTTTTGATTGCACCAGAAACCAGAACGTCGGCCCCGGTAACAATTCTGCGCGATGATGAAAGTTATATGTCCACTTCCCATAAAAATCTCTATCCTTGCGGAGAAGGGGCCGGTTATGCAGGAGGAATCACCTCATCAGCGGTAGATGGAATTAAAATTGCCATGTCGATTATAAAACGGGAAAAAAACAAAACTTAATTTTTTACGGTACAGGAATATTCAAAAAGATTAGTATCCGGGTTAAAGGGGCCAAAGATTTTAATTTTTGCATCACCTATCGCGATATCTGTTTTTTGAATTAGAATTCCCTCAAGAATAAATTCCTTTGAATAATTGTCAGAATCCTCATGCTTAGAATCTACAGAAACTTTGTTGATCAAAAATTTTGCATCCTTTTCCTCTTCAAGTTTATTTAGGCATTCGATTACAGTTTTGTATCTCATCATATTGGCCACATCTGAAGTTTCACCAAAATTTTTTTGTCTTGCATGAGCATTAAACAAACTTCCGGTCATTATCAAGATAGAAAATAATATTCTTTTCAGCATAAAAATCCTTTAGTTAAATCCAATGTTGAAATGGAGTATCATGAGTAAAATAGTCGGGCAATCAGGGAAACTTGGAATTTCCTTTCATTTACCACTTGGCTTAATGCTAAATAACATTTTAAAAACGTTGGTGGTTTTTACTTTTGACCCAATCGATCAATTTCGTTAAGATGCACTACAAAATTTAATTTAAACTAGGGGAATTTAAGATGAGGAGCATGTTATTTAAAATGGCCCTACTATTTTTGGTAGTTGGATCTATTCAAGCAAAAGTATTACCTAAAGAGGCCAGAGATGTTGCAAATTTAATGAGAAATAAAACCGTTATTAAATGTCTGGAAAAACTTGAACTGGAAAGAAATGCAATTTTTTTGATTGGGCAAGTTTCCATGGATTCAAAAAACGAAATTGTAACTTTTGGCCTTGAGGGAAGTCTTCTTCAAGATGGAGATATTACCATAGGTGAAGCTACCGCTGAAATCTCTGGGCCTTTTGACCCTGATACCAATTCATATAATTTTACTTGTACAGTAAAATAATCAATCAAATTTTTAAGAAATTTTCTTTCCAAAAAGAAGAATGATTGGCCAGTTTTTCAAGATATGTTTTAATATCATCAATTTTTTCTTTGGGAAATTTTTCTAAAGGATAAATATATTCTTCGGGGACGTAACGAAAAGTTAAATTAATTCTTCGGGTTTCATAATCTTCTAGGTGGTCATTAAATTGGATAGATTTCTTTTTCTCCACCCTTTGCACTCGGTGGAACAAAGTTTCTTTATAAAGCTTAGACCAAAAAATTAAAAGTGAGCCATCATGTAACCAATGATTACTGACTACATTTTTTGGGTCATTAGGTCTTCCTTTTACAAATTGAAAATAAGCATTTTCTCCAAGGGAAACCGAGGCCACAGGACCTGGTTCACTATCCCGGTGGTCTCCCACACGCGCCATACAATCTTTCGTCCCGTCTGGCCCGATTTTGGAACCATAATAATTTATTAAACAGGTATTTAGCTTCCAATTTGGCGGAACATCTTTTTTACCCATCTTTCTAGTGAGCATCTCTATTTGATTAACCATTTTTTGCATAAAGGGTGGGAAAGCTTCCGCCCTTACACATCGAAATTCAAGTCCCAATGGGGGATGGAAATAATCAAAACAAGCAAATTGCCAATTTCCTAGCCAATAGACCGGGCGGAGTAAACTTCGCCAAGTGTCTTCGGGTGGAGGAGGATTTGAGAGGGAGAATCTGTTTTCCCAAATGGGGTGGAAATTTTCGATTTCTCTAATAAGGATTTCTTTGCTCGGCCCATTTAAAAAGCCGGCATTATAATAAAGCCCTTCTTGCACTTTTTTGTTTTTTGGTGAACTCATTTTTAATCCATTTGAAAATCAGGATTATGGACACACTAATGCGCTAAGTCAATTAATTTTTGGAGCAAATCAAACTTGTGAGTGAAAGTTTTATACTGTATTGACCTTTTTATGACCGAAAAACTTAATGTTTTATTCCTATGCACCGGAAATTCCTGCAGAAGTCAGATGGCGGAAGGCTGGTGCCGTTTTCTTAAAAATAATACGATAAATGCCTTTTCTGCCGGAACTAAAAACCATGGGCTTAATCTAAACGCAGTGGAAGTGATGAGAGAATCGGGCGTGGATATTTCACACCAAAAATCCAAAACTGTCGATGATTTGCCTTCGTTGGATTTTGATTTGGTGATTACAGTCTGTGAGGATGCCTCAAAAAATTGCCCTTATTTTCCAGGAAAAAAAGTTATACATTTCGGGTTTGATGATCCACCAACATTGACAAGGAATATGGAAAATAAAGAAGAAGTCCTTAAAGTTTACAAAAGGGTTAGAGACGAAATTAAAAATTTTGTAACTGATTTGGAAAAATATTTATGAAACACCAATTCCCTCAATATTTGGCCGAATTTATAGGTACCTTTTTTTTGGTATTTTTCGGATGTGGTGCCATGATTTTGTCCCAGGTTCAACCTGATTCCATTTCCTCTTTTGCCATTCCTTTAGTTTTTGGTGGAGCAGTTTCAGTTATGATTTATTCGGTAGGACATATCTCCGGAGCTCATTTTAATCCTGCGGTAACCTTGGCCTTTTGGGTTGCAAAAAGATTTCCAGCCAAAAGGGTTCCGGGCTACCTACTTTCCCAATTCCTTGGGGCGATTTTGGCCTCTTTGGTTCATAAAGTAATTTGGTCAGGATTGGCGCATAATTTTGGCGTTACACATTTTTTTATTTCGTGGAAAATTGCCTTTCTTTTGGAATTAATTTTTTCCTTTTCCTTAATGTTTGTAATTATCAGTGTAGCAACCGATTCTAGGGCCGTGGGAGAGTTGGCCGGGATAGCGATTGGGACTACAGTTGCAATATGTTCTTTTGTTGGTGGACCACTTACGGGCTCATCTATGAATCCTGCAAGAACGTTTGGGCCAGCGATTGTATCAGGTAATTTTTCGGGAATTTGGCCGTATTTGATTGCACCTATCGTTGGCACCATATTGGGAGCACTGACTTATGAATGGATCAGGTGTAACAAGGAAGGATCTAAAGAACATGGTTGTTGTTAATTTGAAAAAAAATTAACTTACCGGTACCCTTAAATAAAAAAGGGTCCATTCATGTCTAAAAAGAAAATTTTTGCTGTTCTACTTCTCTTTTTTCCATTTTTTTCCATGGCCCAAAAATTTGTACCCCATGCAGGAGGTATTGATGATATTTCCTTAAGGTTTTTCTTGACCAATATTTCTGAAATTAAGGATATGGAGGAGACTTACTCAGTTGATTTTCTTTTACGGCTAACCTGGAATGACGCTTCCTATAAAGGAAAATTTAAGAAAGTCCAATTTTTGGATCCGAACACTGTAAATATACCCACCTTTGCAGTTTTAAACGAGAAGGAGCTGCGGAGAACTCTGGGGGAAAGTGTTCAGGTTCATCCAAATGGAACCTTGAGTATTATGTATAGATTTACAGGAAAATTGAGTCACGTTGGGGATTATGCCAATTTCCCCTTTGACGAACAAAAATTTAAAATCATATTTTTATTTGGCCATAAAGATTTTCGGTTGATTCTTGATCCAAAAGATTTTGGGGTTGCTAAAAAGAAATTTTCTTCTGGTTGGAATTTTAAAAATGAAAGATTCTTCACCGAAACTTATTACCCCCAGCCAAATTTTCCATTACCCTCAGCGATTTTTGAAATAGAGGGAGAGAGACAAATTGGATATTATATATGGAAAGTCTTTTTTCCCATGCTTTTGATTTTGTTAATGGCCTGGGGTGCGCTTTGGGTTCATCCAAATGAATTGGAGACTAGGGTAAATATCTCTGTTACGGCCATGTTAACCCTTATTGCTTATTGGTTTGTTTTGGCATCCATGATTCCACAAGTTTCATATTTTTCAAAAATTGATGTTTATATTTTAGGCTCGCTCTCCCTAGTTTTTGTTTCGTTTATTGCCGTTATAATTACCTACAGAATTTATGAAAGGAACAAAGAAAAAGGCGAAAGGATCCAAGATATGTTTAAGTGGTTTTATTTTTCAGGTATTATTTTGATCTCAATCTATGAAATGGCGGCAATTAAGGTTTAATACCTTAATTAATTTGAATCTTTTTTCACTGCGCGTCATTACTTCGCCTAGCACATTTAAACTTTGCGTAAATTAAGATAGGAAACTCCTTTTTAAGGAGTTCAATTTTGCTTTTTAAATCAAGTGATAAAATCACTAAAAGCTATGAGGTAATTATAATCGGCTCAGGTCTTGCTGGAATGACCGCGGCAAACAAACTCGCCAAAAATGGACGATCAGTCCTTCTTTTGGAATCCCACAATAAATTGGGAGGATTTGCCACGTGGTTTAAACGCGCTCAAGGAAATCATATTTTTGATATTTCTCTTCATGGATTTCCAGGAGGAATGATCAAAACTTGCAAAAAGTATTGGAATAAAGAAATCGCTGATTCGATTGTAAAAATAAAAGGGGTTCGTTTTTGTAATCCCATGTTTGATTTGGAAACAGATTTTACCAAAGAAGATTATATTCAAAAATTGATCCATAATTTTGGCTGTGATGAAAAAACTGTTCTAAGTTTTTTTAAATTTCTGGATTCAATGAATTTTTATGATGCCCCGGATATGACCAATGGAGAACTTTTTGAAAAATTCTTTCCAGGCAGAAAAGACGTTTTAAGATTTTTACTTGAACCCATAGTTTACGCTAATGGGTCAAATCTTGAAGATCCTGCAATTACTTATGGAATAGTTTTCTCTAACTTTATGAAAGCGGGAGTTTATACATTTTCCGGTGGAACAGATACCTTAATTGGAAAAATGAAAGAAGAATTACTTAAAAATGGTGTTGATATAAAAATGCATTCCAAAGTGGAAAAAATCCTGGTGGAAAATGGGACAGCTGCGGGGGTTTGCATAGATGGTTATAAAATTTTTTCCAAAGCAGTACTTTCCAATTCCAATTTAATTTCAACTATTGAGGACCTTGTTGGAGTGGAGCATTTTTCTCCCAAGTATGTTGAAGAAATGAAAAAGATAAGACTTAATACTTCTTCCTGCCAAGTTTATATGGGATTAAAAGAGGGAGAAGAAATCCCTAGAATGAAAGATCTTATTTTTTATTCGGAAGATAGCGATTTTTCCACCGAATTAATTTTAAATCCTAAAGTAGGAAGCCAAACCTTCTCCATTTATTATCCAGATTCCAGGCCTCACTTAAATAATCGCTATGCCATAGTCTCATCTTCCAACTCCCGTTATGAAGATTGGGAAAATTTATCGGAAGAGGAATATAATAAAAGAAAAGATTATTTAATTAATAAGGCCATAACTACCTTGGAAAAAGTGATTCCGGGAATCACTCCAAAAATAGATTTTATAGAAGCGGCAACTCCTTTAACGGTTCAAAAATATACTCTTCATAAAAAGGGAGCATCATTTGGAACCAAATTTGAAGGCCTTTCCGTAAGCATGAATATGCATAAAGAAATTCCGGGGATTTTTCATTCCGGATCAGTAGGAATAATAATGTCTGGGTGGCTTGGGGCCGCCAATTATGGAGTAATCCAATCCCATGAAGTGGAAAATTATCTCTAAAGGAGCATAACTTGAATTCATTTGAAAACTGCAGAGTAATTGTAACTGGTGGAACTCGAGGTATCGGGGCCGCCATAACCGAAGCTTTTTTGAAAAAGGGTGCCTATGTTACCGCCACCTTTAACGGAAACTTGGCTGCTGCGGAGAAGTTTTTCTCCAAAATGGGGGATTTTAACTCAAGACTTGAGGTTAGAAATTTTGATGTTTCAGAACCTTCCGAGGTTATAGATTTTTTTAGAAGTTTTGAGGATAGGCATCCCTCACTTGAAATTTTAGTAAATAATTCTGGAATTAGAAAAGATAATATAATGCCGCTGATGAGTGATGAAGATTTTAAATCGGTGATGGATGTGAATTTATTTGGCACATTTTTAATGTCCAAGCATGCTCTTAAATTTTTTCTTAAAAATAGATATGGAAGAATCGTCAATATCAGCTCAATTGGAGGAAATATTGGTCTTGCTGGGCAGGCCAATTATGCTGCATCAAAGGCCGGCCAAATAGCTTTATCCAAGTCTCTGTCCAAGGAAGTTGGAAAGAGAAATATCACCGTAAATTGCGTTTTACCCGGCTTTATTGAAACCGACTTGATAATGGATCTTCCTGAAATGCAAATTGAAGAATACAAAAAAACCATTCCCATGAAACGCTTTGGAACAAGTGAAGAAGTTGCCCATGCAGTTTTATTCCTGGCATCCCGGGAAGCCTCCTATATTACTGGTACTACCTTAGAAGTATCAGGAGGGATTTAATGGAAGAAATTCTAAGTTGCATACCACAGAGGCCGCCTTTTTTATTTGTGGATAAAATCATTAATCGAGAATCAAATTCAATTCATACCCAAAAAAATGTTAAAGGAGATGAAGAATTTTTTAAGGGACATTTTCCCGAAAATCCCATCATGCCAGGAGTGCTTCTTCAAGAAGCCGCGTTTCAAACTGGGGCGCTATTACTTTCCAGCGGTGGAAAAAAAGGTATAGGGCTGGTAACCCGCGTAGATGATGTTAAGTTTCGAGAATTGGTAAGACCAGGAGACCTTTTAGATATATTTGTCGACCATGTGGATACCATAGGGCCTGCTTTTTTATTTAAGGCAAAAATTAAGGTTAAAGATAAAACCGTTGCTTCCCTTAATTTTTCCTGCGTTCTTAAGGAGAGTTAATTGAAATTACAAGATAAAGAATTTTTAATTACCGGACTTGCTAATAAAAAAAGTGTTGCTTACTTTACCGCTCTCTTGCTTAAGGAATATGGAGCAAAAGTAATTTTTTCCGTCCATGAATCCAATTTTGAAAAGGCACAGGCCCTTTTCCCAAACGATCCAATTTATATTTGCGATGTGGAAAAAGAAGAATCGGTTAAAGATTTAGGTCAAATTATTTGCCAAAAAGCACATAAGCTTTCAGGGATGCTTCATTCCATAGCTTTTGCCAATTATAGTGAGGGAATAAAACCATTTATTGAAACAAATGCCTCGGATTTTCACCAGGCCTGCCAAATCTCCTGCTTTTCTCTGATTTCTCTTTCAAATGCTTTAAAAAATTCCTTTGAAGAAGATGCCTCTATAGTAACTGTTTCCATTTCTTCAACCAAGGCCACTTCTTATGGTTATATGGGCCCCATAAAGGCAATGCTTGATGCCACCGTTCCATTTTTGGCGAAATCATTTTCCGCTTTTTCAAGAATCAGGGTGAACGCAGTTTGCTCTGGGCCTCTTAAAACCTCTTCCTCAGCAGGAATTCCGGGATATGTAGATAACTATTTATTCAGCGAACAGCTAACCCTAAGGCATCAAAATTTAAAAACTGATGAAGTTGCATCCACAATTTTATTTTTATTAAGCCCGCTTTCTAGCGGAATTAACGGCCAAGGAATTGTGGTAGATGCCGGGATGTCGTGTAATTATTTCGATGAAAAGATTGTAAAAACCTTTGCAGGAAATTGATTTTTACCTATAGGAAAATTTGAGTTTGGAGAAGATTTCTTGCATTATTTCCTCAGTCCTATTTATTCCCTTGGGTTTATAATTGTAAAAGAAATAAGGTTTAATCGCTTCGGTTATTTTGTCCGAATATAGTGCAAAGGAGTCGGTGTTGGAATCGGCTATTTCTGTTATTGATGGATAGAGACCATCGGTTGAAGGGCTGGCCAATAGAATCTCCGAGGTGTTTCCGGGGAAAGGATCTCTATCTGAAAGCATGAAGGCTATTTCAAAATATTCATTTTTTTTCAGAAAACTTTTTAGAATCTCAGCGGTTCCTCTTTTTTCACCGTAACGGCTTAAGAGATCTGTAAAATTTTTTAAGAACCAATAGATTTGTTTTTTATTCTTTTGAAAATCTAGATTATCTTTGGAACTTTTAATTTGTTCAAAATCCTTTAAGAAAGCTGACAGAGGAACGGTATATTTTTTATCCTTACAACGCCAAAGGTTTTCCATATCATCTTGGGATTTGAGGTAGCTTTCACAAATTTCATTCTCACTGATAGATAGGATTTTGGTCACAGCTTCGGGGGAGAAATAAACCATTCCTAAAAAACTTACGGATCCTAAATCATAATTAATTTTATCTATTTTATATGGAAAAATCTTAAACCCTAAGATGCTTTGAATTTCAGTCAGTCTGTTGGCTAATTGATCGCGGTTAAATTTTGGGGATTCCAGTGTATAAGTGATTTTTAAACGTGTTTTAAAATTCTCGTCCATAAAACTAATGTAGGTTTCATAATATTCACCTTTGAATTTTTTTATCTTAACTCTTTCAAAATAAATTTGGCGAAAACCTTTGTTTTCTAAATAATCAAAAACATTTCGTTCTCCATAATCGGACGTAATTGAAAAAGAAAGATTTTCTTTTAAACCGATATAAAACGATGTCCCAATTTTTTTCTTTTCTCTAAGTTTAAGTTTTAATTGATCTGGTATCTTCCTTGGAGCAATTGCTGTTAAGTTTTTCTCGAGATATTGCCTTTCTTTTTCCTGGGAAAGGTCAAATTGATATATGTTTTCTTTTCTTTTTGACCAATTTACCCTTGCCTGAATCCAAGCATCATCGATTATAGTTGAAATGCCATAACCAAAAAACAAAGATAGTTCGGATTCTTTTAAACTTCCCCAATTTGCTTGGAATATTTTATTTTCCATTTTTCTCAGTACCAAGCGGTTAGTTAGTGCCATTCTTCCGGTCAACCCGGCAAATAGACTAAAAAAATTTAAAAGAGAAGGAGGTCCTGCCAATACATCTCCTTGAAGTCCTAAATAACTACTTAGGATCATGGTATCTCCTTCATCGGCGGAGTCTAACCACTCATCCCGGAATTTATTGAAAGAAAAAACCGGGAGTTTGAATAGGTTTTTTACATCCTGAAGGAGTGGCATAACATTTTCAACTGGTTTAATTCTGATAAATTCATATACGTAGAATCCACTCACCCCACCTCCGATTTTTATTGGTAGGGGGCTGAGTCCTAATAATTGTTCGATATTTTGCCCCAAATGGGCTTCAATCGCTATCCTGAAAATTTCTATTACAAGAAATTTTTTAAAACTTTCAGTATCAGGATTTTTAATCAGTATCCGTTGGGGGACAAAGGAGGTCCCCCCCAATTCAACTCCTTGGTAAAAACAATTTCCACTACAAAGTGGTCCATACCTATGGCGAACGTATCGCAATTCCCTCCATTTGAATTCTTTATTGGAAAACCCTACTGATAATTGTCCTGCTCGAATGGCCATCTCCAACCCATAATTAAGGGTAACAAGGGAGAGTTTCTTTAAAGACCTTCGATTTATATCTCCTTTTGAGGGCATCCAGGTTGAACTCCAGTTGGTGGGAAAATTTTCCAATTTAGGATCATTGATGGTAAATTTGAAATCCTGGAGGTTTCCCTTTTTTGAAAAGTAATTTTCAAAACCTTCAATTGTTCCAGTCCATTCCTCCGATTTGGCAAAACCTTCTTTAGAAAGGTAAAGTAAATCCATAAGCTGATTTCTTCTGCTCATCAATTTTTTTACATAGATTTTGGCTACTAAATCAGGAAATCCAACATTTATGAAACCGCTATAGAGTTGTTCAGGAGTAAACTGCGCAATTTTTCTTAAGATCCACTTGGCGTCGGAGGGAGTCATAACAGTTAGTAAGTTTTTGGAATTTATCGGTCTAAATAATAAATTATTTTTTTTAATTAATTCACTCGAGAAATAATTTGGAAAACCTCTGCCAAACGATAGACTTAAATCGGAAATTTTTTCCATTCCATCAAGGGTTACATCTATATTATCAAGACCAATATCATCTATCCAGGCCAAAAATAACGCTAAACCTCGATATTCCCTTTTAAGAATTTTTTCAGCTGTTGCAATGGAGGAAACGCCAATTTTTATTGGATTTATTCTTTGAAGGGTAACCCCTCTTAATTCAAAATAATTTTCACCACTGGATTCATCGATTTTGTGGTTGAAAAAAGGAAGAGCATAATTCTTTGAAGGAAATTTTCGAGAGAATCTATCTAAGAGATTTCCTTTCTTTTCGATAAAGTTCCCATTTTTATCAAAGAATATTCGGATACGCTGTTTAAAGATCACAGGTTCAACATTAAACCCAAGGGCGCGGGCCATATTGATGGCCAACGGATTTGCATTGATTAGGTTAGATTCGAAAAAAAGGTTAAATGCGTCCTTAAGATCATTACCTATATTAATATCTTGGATTTGTACCGGAAACCTTAAGTTCCATTTTTCTCCCCCAAAGGATATCACCAATTCGGGTAGATATCCCATAAGTGGTTCTTCTTCAGATAAGGTCACATCTATGGTCTCTGAAGGATTTAATAATGCCAATTTTTTATCTTCATCCATGGGAATTAAATCTTTTAGAGAATTTAGGGCTAGATCATAGTCTTTTATATGCCATTTTGGTCTTTTCCATAAAATTCCGTCAGGAGGATCCAATATGGAAATATCCATACCTTGTTTTTTTAGACTATCCAAATCTTTGGGTGAATAAAAAAGCTGTGAAGGCGCCATTAAGTCCACAGACTCCGTTTTTCCTACCATTGTTTTTAAAGGTTTGAATCTGGAGATAATAAAATTTCCTAATCTTGGAGGAGACAATTTGAGATTTCCAAATTTAGGTCCTTTTAAGGCTTCCATCATTCTGATGGCGGTGAATAATTTGTTTAAAAAATCATGGGCATTGGGTGTATTTAAATCCTTCGCACCTAATTTTTTACCCAGAGATTTTGCTTCGTTTAGAAGTTCCAAGATCTTTAAGATGGCTAAGTACTCCGTATTTTTATTAAGTTCATTATGGATATTTTCTTTTTCGCACTTATCAGGAAATTTTTGACAAAGGGACATTTCAACTGCCTTTAAGCTTTCCTGATATTCTTGAATCTGTATGTCAAAATAGATTTCCTGGAAGATGCCTCCTTTGAAAATTTCGGATAAAATTTTAGAAGGAGTTGCTAAATTTTTTACTCCTGAAAAAATGGGAGATTTGGGATTGAGGTCAACATAACCAGGTCCTAAATAGGTTTCTCCAAATCCCTTAGTTATGAAAAGGGTAAATAAAATAAGTTTAAACATTTGGTTCCCTAATTATATTTATCGGAATATTAAAGATTTAATTTGAATAGCCTTTAAGATTTTAAACTCATTTTTTAGGGGAATAAGGGCCCAAGAGTGGACGCAGGAATGAATTGTAATTACTTCGACGAGAAGGTCCCTAACCTCCTAGGGAGAGAATAGTGCTGCGTTTGCTCTGTCAAGTTTGCATGATCCTTCGGCCATTTTTTTGTTCATAAAGGTCTTCCATTGGGCACCTTCCAGATTTACTTCATTTTTTTGGATTATTTCCATCGCACATTTATCAAGGTCGGGGCAATCAAGGGCATCAATGGCAAAATAGGCATTATTTTTTTTATCAAATTGATATCCCACGAACATGTGAACACCCTTATAAAGTCGGCTTAGGGGAATCGAAAAATCTTTGGCTATGGTTATGGCCACGTGTGAATTATCCCAGCAATTACCTGTATTACGTTCAATTTTTTTCTCTGGTGCAGTAGTATAATGACCAATCAAGCTATATCTTGTTAGTAAAAAATTTGTGATGCAACCAATCCGAACCATAACTTTCCAGGTTTCTACAGGTGCCTCTCGGATAATTGATTCCTTAAGCATATCTTGGACTAAATTGAATGCCATGGCCCCAACCGTATTCTTTTGAGCTCTGGTGTCTACGTTAGTAATCCTCATGCTCATGGTATTAAGCATAGGCAAAATGGCGCCGACCGAGGGGCCCACTTTCATCACTGGTCTATCAAAATTAAGAGAAATAGAACCTTTGGGTTGTGAGATACATACCATATTTGCATTTAATATTCTTACCGCAAGAGTAGGGTTTAATTTTCGAATTTCTGCGATTCTTTGTCTGTATTTAAATTTTTCATAAGAAGGACTCCCTTTTCCAAATTGATCTGCATATTTTATAAATTCTTTTTCACTCAAAATATCATCAAAGCCAGTTTGGGTAGGTGCCCCGGAAAAACCAAGTTGAGGAATAAAAAATAAAAAGCAGATCAAAAGTTTTTTCATAATTTTTACCAAGGGTTGTTAATTTTATCTTAGTACTAATTATGCCATTTATTTTTTATGGGTCAATTTATTGAGTCAAATCAAGATCGATAGTTTTTTTTGTCAATTTATGGTAGAACTTCATTTTAATTTTTATAAATAGAAATACAAGAACCTATGGCATCATTATTAAGTTGGCTTGATTACAAAATTATGAAATGGAAAAACGGAAGGGGAGAAACTTCCGAAATTGCTAGGTTTCCCATGGAAGATCCCTTTTTATGGCGACTTAGTATGGCCCCGGTAGATGAAAATGGACCCTTTTCACTTTTTCCAGGTTATGATCGTTATCTTACCCTGGTGGAAGGAAAAGGATTAAGACTTAAGAATAAAGTAATTCAGATTGGAGAGATCATAAAATTTTCCGGAGATGAAAATATTTCTGGTGAACTTATTGATGGAAAAATTATCGATCTTAATTTGATAATTAGAAGAGGCCACGTAAATGCAAATTTTGAAATATTAAAATCAATAAAAGATCCCTTTTCCTATATTTTTAAGGGAGATATATCCTTTATCTTTGGGGTAACAGGGGAGATTAATATTACTTGTGATGGAACCAATTATATTCTTAAGAAAAATGACACTCTTCAAATCGAAAGTGCCCATCGCAACAAACCAATTATAATCAATGAAAAAGTTCCCGATAGTTCCTGTATTTTAATTGACCTTGACTGGTAGGTAATTCTAGATAAGACCCGAATCAATCTTTAAAAATACTCTTGCAAAATTGCTCGGTAAATAGATTTTCCTTGAGCTTTTAAGGTTTCAATAGATCTTCCGGAGGTAATAAGGATATTTTTGGGTGTTTCATGAGTTATAGAATTAATCTTTTTCGTTGTGGCAAAGAAAATTCTCAACATTCCATTTTTCCCATTTGAAATAATATAATTTTTCTTCTGCCAAGGATCGAACCCTCCCAAGGTTTTTATAAAATTACCCTGGGTATAATAATAATTTAGATTTATAAAATCTTCGTCAACCCTATATATAAAATCCTTATTTTTTGACCCATGTAGATCCAACATAATAGGGATATTATCCCAATTTAAATTTAATGAATTTAAATGGGTTTGAAATTGAAATATTTCATCTTCCTTCATTCCCCATAATCTGTTTAAGTCTTTATCGAGGGAATTGTACCGGGTTCTTTTTTCTACTCCATCGGGGTTTACCATTGGGTATACAACTAAGTTGAAATTTTGTGGACTGATTAAAAACTCATTTAGAAAACCTTCGAGTATCCAGTTGGAGGAACCTTCATCACCATGGTGGCGAGTAAAAATGACAACTGTTTTTTTATTTGGGTCTATCTTATTTGGTAATAAGGCATAAAGTTCTCTTCTTTGAAGAGATTTTCCGATAGATTGATATTTATAATTAAGACGTCCGAATTTTTCCCTACTTTCCTCCATATAGTCTTGTAAACTTTGGAAATTATAATATTCAATAAAATTTTCAGGAAAATATTGGGTAGTGATATTAAAATCATAATCCCAAAATTGAATGGTATAATTTTTAAGAGGATCTAAATAATCCATTTCGCTTAGGCGGGTAAAACGATTTTGAGTTTGAACATAGATATCATTTTTTTCAGAAATGGATAAAAGATATTTTCCACTAACTATTTGTTCGTCTTCACAGTCTGGAAAGGTCTTAAAAGAGATTAATAAAAGAAGAACTGGCCAAAATTTCATTTAAATCAAATCCCTTTTTTTAAGACGTTCCATTGCAGAGTAAAGGGACACCAAAGGATAATACCCCAAATCTGCTTTAGCTTTTGCCTGGGAAAAATAGTGGGATTTACCCAGCTGCATCGCTATAAACGAGGTCATGGGAGGTTCTTTTTGAATCCCTAAAATCCCTAATATACTATAAATTATTTCCATTATTTTTCCCAGAAATATGGCAACAGTTAGGGAAATACTTTTGGTAACAATGGGAGTTTTATTTAAGGAAAGAATGGAATTGATAAATTCCCAAAGGTTTACAGGATTTTCCTGTCCAATAAAATAGGTCGATCCATTAATTTTTGGATTTGTAATTAATTTTTCTAAGGCCAAGATATGGGCATGGGCCGCATTTTCCACATAGGTTACATCCACTAGGTTTTGGCCATCTCCAATCTTTTTAAGTTTTCCCGCTTTTGCCGCTTCAATAATTTTTGGAATTATATGGGGATCATCCTCCCCAAAAATAAGATGGGGGCGAAGGGCCACGGCCTTAATATCATTTTGGGAAAGCACCATTTTTTCTGCAATGATTTTGCTTTTTTGATAATAATTTTGCGGGTTTTTGCTATAGGGCAGATTTTCATTTCCCCCGGTAATATCATTTTTGTCAAAAACTACTGAAGCCGTGCTGGTATAAATTAAATAGGGGACCTCAGCCTCTTTCGCCGCCTTTAAAATATTTTTTGTGCCATTCACATTTATTTCATAGAAATCTTTCCATTTTCCCCACATTCCCACTTTGGATGCCACATGAAATATTGCATCCTTGCCTTCACAGGCGGCCAAAACTTGGGAGTAATTTTTGAGATCGCCCTTAATAGATTTAATCCCAAGGCGGTCCAAAACCGGATGATTAGACCTGGAAAAGCTTTCTACTTGATGTCCTCTTTCAATAAGCATTTTTATTAAATGCCTGCCCAGGAAGCCTCCACCGCCGGTCACTAAAATTTTCATAGGAGTCCCCTCATTGCTTCATCTTTTAAAAGTAGTCTATCTATTTTTATATTATGGCGGACATCAACCGGAAAAGTCTTTCGATAAAAAAATCTGGTGATGTCTTTGGTATGGGAATGTTTTTGACCCAACATTAATAATTGTTCTTCAAAAATTTTTCTCTTGGATCCCTTAGGTTTTTTTTGGTCAAACCTTTCTATTACCAATGCCGGTTTACCGAAATAATCAATTAGGGCCGATCTTTTTACTTCCGGATGGTGATTAAAAATTGTTTCGCAGGGGATTGGATAAAGCATTTGTACACGATGGGATTTTCTCCCGCAAAACCAAAGATATCCTTCCTTATCCAGATATCCCAGATCCCCCATACGGTGATAAAGTAATCCATCGATTATTATTTTTGCTTTTAGGGTTTCTTCTTCTTTTTCAAAATAACATTTGGTGACGACATCTCCGGATACAATTACCTCTCCTACCTCATTTGAATTTAATTCCTGGAAGCTGGTTAATATATTATCTGATATGGGAATTATTTTGGTTTGGATTAATGTTTTTCCCACACAAGTGCCAAATCCATTTTCAATTTTTATTGCAAATTTATTAAAGATTTCCGATCCCGAAATATTTGAAACTGGAAGCGCTTCTGTCGCACCATAAGGTGTAAAGGTATCTCCTTTGGTTAAGATTGATTTAAATTTTTCATGAAGCGATAAGGGAATCGGTGCCCCAAACATTACTAGTGATTTTATTGAGGGAAGTTTAATTTTATTTTTTAAACAATAATCGGCAACTCTTGACCAAATTGCCGGGCTTCCTGAGCAATAAGTCACTTGGTAGTGAAGAATATCTTTTACGATTTTCTCTGGATTACAAAGAGCGGGTTTGGAAGCATCCATTTTTGGAATGATGGTACACATACCTAGTCCAACAGTAAAAAGAGAGAAAAGTGGGAAACCCGATAAATCAACATCTGAGGGAGAAAGATTATACATCTTACCCAATAGATCCATTTGAGTTTTGAAAATTTTATGGCTGTAGACCACACCTTTGGGAATTCCCGTTCCTCCCGAGGTAAATAAAATGGCAGCAGTTTCTTCACTATCAGTTTTACCGGGTTTAAAAGAGGACGAAAAAATTTTAAGCGACTTAAGGCCTGTAATCTTGCCCAAGCCAAATCCGGTTTTAACTTGAATTTTAATGGAGGAGAAGGAATCGGGATACAAGGTCTTGGCTAGATGAACCTTGGTAACTCCAATTAGGGCGATTGGTTTAATTGAATTAATTGCGTTAAGGAGATTTTTTTTGCCCATTCCGGGATCTATCAACACCGGTATCGCCTGTAATTTAAAAAGGGCAAAGGTTACTGCGGGGAAATCAATTGAGGGCCTTATAAAAACTAAAACCTTATCTCCTGATTTAATCCCAAGGGATTTAAATCCATTTGCGTAAGAATTAGAAAGTTTTTCCAGTTCAAGAAAGGTAAAGCATTTTTTATTTCCCTCAATAACTGCGACTTTATTGGGGATCTTGATTGCATTTTCGGTTAGAACTTCGGATATATTCATGCTTTCTCCAGAAAATTTTCCATTTCAGGAAAAATTTCCCAAATGGCATCTTCCAAAAGGTAATGGCCGGCGTTTTGGTAGGAAATAACATTTGCCTCTGGATATATTTCCTTCCATCTTTTAAGAAAAGATTGATTAAAGCAAAAATCTTTTTCACCCCAAAGAATTAATTTTTTGCATTTAAGTAGATGAAGCTTTTTTTCTATGGAATCAATTAACTCAAAATTTGGATGATTTGGTTTAAGAGGAATTTCCTGGACAAATTTCCATTGGGCCGCTCTAGAGGTTAATTTTTTATAGGGATGGAGAAATCCTTTTTTTACATCCTTGGATAGTCCTTTTTGGGATGCCATAAGTGTTGCGGGATAAGCAAAACCATTAAACCCCTGGATTATAATCCTTCCCAGTAAGGGCAATTTGCAGAGTGCAATTCTAAAAGGGATTTCTTTGAGATTAAAAGCTGCGGTATTTAAAATGGTGAGACTTTTTATTTTTTCCGGATGAGATACTGCATAGGAAAGCCCTATCGGACCACCCCAATCATGTACCACTAAATGGAAAGGGGGCAATTCCAAGGAATCAATTAACTTTCCAAAATTTTCCATATGGTTTTTGATAGTGAACTGATAATTTTTGGGTTTATCAGAGAGCCCCATGCCCATATGATCTGGGATTATGATTCTATATTTTTTCTTAAATAATAAAGCTAAGTTGCGATAAAAAAATGACCAAGTTGGATTTCCATGGACCATGACCATAGGAACTCCAGATCCAACGTCTACATAGTTCATTTGATTTAAACCGTTAGGGGAGAATAAATTAGATTTAAAAGGGTAAAGGGATTTGTCTACCATTTTACTCCCAACATCATTGAGCTAAGTCCAGAGCCGATTCCAAGAAGTCCTAAGGTCTCACCTTTTTTGATTTGCCCAGATTCTGCAAGTTTTAAAAGTGTAAGGGGAAGGGCACAGGATCCGGTATTTCCCAAATTGGGATAGGTGGAGAAAGTTTTTATATTTTCAATTTTTAAATTTTCCCTAAGTGCTTTTTCATGGGCCAATCCAACCTGATGGGTAATCACCCAATCAACTTTTCCTATAATATTTTGGGTTTTATCCCAATTATTTGCAGCTAATGCTATTCCCTTTTCCATTAATTTTTCTGAATCAGTTTCCATCATTAAAGAATTAATATCTCCAGATCCTTTACAAAGGTGGGATGCTGATGAATCAACCAAAGAAGAACCGCCTAATAATTTGGGATAATCTGGGCCTAATTTTGATAATAAAAAAGCAACTGCTGCGGATCCAATGGTAAAATTCGCGAAAAGTTTTTTTACCTCTTTACGGGAGAGATTTGAATTTTCTTTGATATGCTTAATGGTCTGTAATAAAAGCGGACCGGAATTTTCACCGGAGACTATAAGGGCATTTTTTATTTTTCCACATTCAATTAAATTTGCAGCAATATCCATTGCATTTAAAAAACCCAAGCAAGCGTTGGATAGATCAAAAAAAGTGCAAGAAGGTGAAAGACCTAGTTTTTGATGAACCAGGGATGCCGTGGCGGGTTCCAGAAAATCCCTGCAGACAGAAGTATGAATTAACAAATCAATCTCTTCTTTGGGAGTTTCTCTCAAGGCCAACTTGGCGGCCTCATAAGAGAGATGGGATGGTGCAGTTCCGGGGGACCAAAATCGCCTTTCCTTTATTCCGGTCATTAACTCCAATCGACCAGGTGCCATTTTAAGGCGTTCATAAGTATGTGAGATTTGATCTTCAATTTCATTGGAGGTTAAAACCTGATCTGGAAGAAAATATCCAAAGGATTTTATTCCAACATTTTCAAATTTCATGATTTTCCCCCATAAGTCCATGGAGATTTGCCATGGAAATTCCGCTTAGGAGAGACCCTATAATACCTAAAAAGCCTTGATCGGTTCCAATAAGATAGAGTCCCCTTATATGGGTTTTTCCATCTTTGATTTTTTGGGGTGATCCATAAACTGCCCCACCCAAATGGCCAGTGAATTTCTTAATAGTTTTTGGGGTAAAAACGTCAGAAAAAATTAATTCTCCCTCAAATTTAGAATCATTCTTTTTAAAAAGATCCATTGCGTTTTTTAAAACCATCTTTTTCTCTTCAAGATATGATTTTCGATCCTGGGATTCCCAAAATTCAAAATTTGCAATTGAGGTTACCCGAACCATTCCAAAGTCTAAATCATCATTTTGGAAATTATTGGGAAAACAAATAACCGCACTTTTGGGGTCAAAAGATTGGCCTGGTTTTTCATAATGATAAATGGGATTTTCATTGTAAAAGAGTAAAGTGGAATCAATAGTTGGTTTTTTATTAAAAATCAGGAGGGTTTCACAAAACGAAAGCTTTCCTATGATAGAGGGGTTAGGAATTTCTTCAAGGAGTCGGAGGGTTTCCCCATAACCTGCGCTGGAAAAGATATTTTGGGTAATTAATTCATCTCCGTTTAAAAGTTTTACGCCCAAGATCTTGCCATCTTTTTGCAAGATTTTCTCCACACCGGTTTTATAGTGGATATTAAGCCCTACATCTTTGGCCCTTTGAGTGAGGAGATTTATGATGGTTCGAACTCCCCCTGTCGGTTTACAAAATCCCTCTAGAAAAAGACTTTTAAACATAATTACAAATTGGGGGAAATCAATGTCGTTCTCTCTTGCAGATCCGTATATTAAGATTGGGGTAAAAATCATCTCCAATAAGGTTTGATTATTAATAAATTCAGAAACGACGGATTTTGCGCTTAAAAATCCTTCTTGGGCGGAAAATGGATTATAGTTTTTAACGGTTTCGATTAATTTTAAAAAACCATCAATCTCAGAGGGAAAAGATTTAAAAACTGAAGCAATTAAATCGTTTGGATCATTGGAAAAGGATAATTGAAAATCCGGGAAAATTATTTTGGATGATTTTTGCTGACTAAGCTTAAAATCATCGTAGGGGATCCTTAATTGTTTAATAACCTTTCCGAGCGGTCCGCTTTTATCTTTTTTTTGGGCAAAATTGGTTAAAGCGTGAAGGCCGACATCTAGTTCATAAGGGCCCTTTTGATAATAAGAATTAAGGCCTCCTGGTATGGAATGTTTTTCTAAAATACATACTGATTTTCCATAATTGGCCAGACGGATTCCTGCCGCCAGACCGGACATACCTGCGCCAATTATGATAGAATCATAGGTTTTTTGCATTTAGTGTAAAAATTTAGGTGTCAAATAATCAACACAGGAATTAAGCGTTGCAAGTTTTGGAAAATCTTCCTGGGGGACTTCAATTCTATATTTTTTCTTAAGTTCCATCACGATATCTAAAAAATCCATAGAATCTAGGTCTAGTTGTTCCCGGAGAGCAACATCATCTTTTAGATTGGAGGTATCTTCATCCATTGCGATATCCGCTATAATGTTTAAGACTGCCGTTCTAACTGCAATTCGTTCCACTTTTTTCTCCTTAAGAATATTTTTTAACAATTATACTCGAATTTATTCCCAGCATTCCGAATGAATTGTTCAGAATGGTTTTTACATTTCTTTTAATCTTTTCCCCATTAACTAGGTTTTTTAATTCACATTTTGGATCTAAATTATCTATGCGTTTACATGGATGAATATAACCATCAGTAAAACTGGGGATATTCCCAGCAAGCTCTAATGCGCCTGCGGCCCCCATAGCGTGTCCGATAAAACCTTTGGTAAAATTAATATAGGTATTGCTTGACCCCTGGAAAACCTCTCTGATGGATTCGCATTCAACAATATCACCTTGAACTGTTCCGGTGGCGTGAAGATTTACAATATCAATATCAGTGGGTGATAAGTTTGCTCGTTTTAGAGCGGCCTCAACACACTCTTTTTGTCTCTGAGTGTCCGGAAGGACAAAATCTTTAGCATCGGAATTGATCGAATAACCTACAATTTCCCCATATATTTTAGCGTTTCTTTTTAGGGCATCTTCAAGTCTTTCCAAAATATAAAGACATCCGCCTTCTGCAACCACAATTCCATTTCGATTGATATCTAAAGGTTTGGTGGCATCACGGGGATCAGGGTGTTTCCCTAAAGCGCCTTGTGCCGCAAAGGCGGCATAGATACCAAAAGTTTCGGTTGATTCGGAAACTCCTCCACAGATTGCCAAATCCACTTCTCCTAACTGTAACATCTGCATTCCATGAATTATTCCAATATTACCTGCGGCACAAGCGGCCCCTAAAGTATATGCGGGGCCAGTGATTGAGAGATTGATACTTACTTCCCCAGCTGGAGTGTTGGAAACAGTTCTAGGATTATGGTGATGGGACCAAAGAGATACATCTAAGTTATTTTTAAAAAGTTGACTGACTTCATTTTCGGTTTCGACATTTCCATGTTCGGTGATCCCTAAATAGATTCCAACTTTAGATTTATCGACCATGGAAAATTCAATATTGGCATCCAAAAGTGCTTCATTAGCGCAAAAAATGGAAATGGCGCCAACGCGAGTACCTCTTTTTCTAAGTTTTTTTGATAGGTATTTATTTTCGTCAAAATGACAAAGTCCTGCTGCGACTTTTCCCATATGAGGCATTTCTTTATGGACGATGCCACTTTTTCCCTTAAGGAGATTTTCCCTAAATTCCCCAAGGTTGTTACCAAGAGGAGAGGTAAGTCCAATTCCTGTAATTACCACTCTAGTTTTCATAGGCACCTTGAGAGGAAGATTTTTTTAAAAGCCTGGATGCAACTAAGTCTTTTAGGGAAGTAGTGATATCAACACTCTGAGTTAGCAGGTCTAAAGCTTTAGGAAGTCTTTTAATTATCTGGGGATAAGAATCAGGTATTTGTTTATGGGATAGGCCCATAACAAAATTCATTACAGATTCAGCAATTTCACAGGTTAAAATTATGGATTCTAACCTTTTTTGGGATTTTTCCCCAACATTTTTGTCTTCTAATATTTTTTTTGCAGTTTTCTTTAAATTTAAAATGTCTTCCTGGTCTCTCTTTGAAAAAATGGCCGAAACAATTGAAAGCATATCTAACCTTGCGCTGTGAATTTGCAACCGGCTTTCTCTGGATTCAATTGTTTCGATAGCACCATAATGGGAAAGAGTTTTTAAAGAAGTAGAAGTTGCGCTTTGGGATAAATTTAGCGCCTTTTCAATTTCCGGTGATGTTAGAGGCCTTTCAGATAAAACCAAAAGGCCAAAGATTGCTCCATCAACCCTTTTAAAACCAATCTTTTTTAAGAAATTCTCAAAGATTGGAATATATTTTAATTCCTCATCGGATAAGATATTTTTTTCCATTTCAGATATTTTATATATCTGAAAAATGAAATATAATGAACAAAAATAAAAACATTTTGAGAAAAAAATGAAGACAGCATTAATTCTTGGCGCAACAGGACTAGTGGGCAAAGAAGTTCTTAAACAGGCATTGGAAGACCCAGTTTATTCCAGAATAAAAATTTTAGTAAGAAGTCCCCAAGAAATTAAACACCCAAGGCTGGAAGAATTGGTGATTGATTTTAGAAAATTGGAGCAATACGAAAATGAATTTGCGGTGGATCATGTTTATTGCTGCTTAGGGACTACAATTAAAAAGGCCAAGACAAAGGAAAAATTTCGGTTGGTTGATTATGAATATCCTTTACTCGCCGCAAGACTCTCAAAAGGAAAAGCAGACAAGTTTTTGGTGATTTCGGCCCAAGGAGCAAATCCCAAATCACCATTTTTTTATAATAAAACCAAAGGGAAGCTTGAAAAAGATTTAATCGCCTTAAATCTGCCTAATTTATTAATTTTTAGGCCATCTCTTCTTTTAGGGGAAAGAAAAGAACCCAGACCTATGGAAGAAATCGCCGGAACAATTATGAAGGTTATTAATCCGCTTTTTCAGGGGCCCCTGAAAAAGTATGCTGCAATAAATGCTTCCTATGTTGCCGAATGCATGATTTCGGCGGCCAAGGGAATATTTTTGTTTGAAGATCTTGAGATGTTAAGGTTTCCCCCAAATTAATCCCTTCTCATAATGCTGGTAATAAAATCTATTGGTAATGGGAAAAACGTAGTCGATTTTCCTTCCCCGGTGGAAATTTCTTTCATGGTATCTAGATAGCGCAGGATGATCGCATTTTTTTCCTTGGCCAAAACAGTTGCAGCTTCTGAAAGCTTATAAGATGCCTCTAGTTCCCCCTGAGCAGAAATAATTTTTGCCCTTTTATTTCTTTCCGCTTCAGCCTGTTTTGCCATAGCTCGTTGCATTTCTATCGGAAGATCGATGGCCTTTACTTCAACTGCACTAACCTTTATTCCCCAAGGCTCGGTTTGTTCATCCAATATTCCCTGAAGTTTATGATTGATTTTTTCCCGGTTTGAGAGAATTTCATCAAGCTCAAACTGGCCGATTACAGATCTTAAAGTTGTCTGGGAAATTTGTCCCGTGGCATATAGGAAATTCTCGACAGCGATGATTGCTTTATCAGGAAATTCCACTCTGAAATAAACTACCGCGTTAACTTTTAAGGTTACGTTGTCTTTGGAAATAATATCTTGGGATGGAACATCCATGGTCACAGTTCTTAAATCCACCCGGTTCATTTTTTCAATTCCGGGTATCAAGATGATAAGGCCTGGCCCTCTAATGCCGGTAAATCTTCCCAGTCTGAAAATTACTGCTCTTTCATATTCATTGAGAATTTTGATGGTGTTAAATAAAAGAACAAGCAGGATTAAAATAAAAGGCAAAATAGTAAATAATTCCATTTCTAATCTCCTAGATAAAAAGACACATCTCTTCTGTGTCCTCTTTTAAAACCTTACAGGAATCGCCTTCCTTATAGAGGCTTTTTGATTTAGCTTTCCATATTTCGCCAGAAAATTTTACATGGTAGAAAAACCAACCTGGCTCATCACTATGCAAAACTTCACTTACAACAACATGTTTTCCTAATTTGGAATAAAAGTTTTCTCTTAATTTATGCTGTTTCCTATCCCAATAAATATAGGCCCCCATTAAAAAAATAAAGAGGGAAATTGCGGATACAGCAGATATGATGACGGTATTGCTTAATTCCATATAGGCATTGTCCGTTCTAAATAAAAATAGGGACCCTGTCACGAGAGAAATTATGGCGGCGAGTGCCAACAACCCGTAACTAACAATATAAATTTCCAAGAAAAAAAGAATAAAGGATAAAAGAATTAATCCTATAGCTCCAAAATTAAGAGGAAGTACCTGAAAACCAAGGGCTGCCAAAATTAGACAAACTGTTCCAATAGACCCTGCAACATAACCACCTGGTGCTTGAAATTCCAAATAAATTAAAGCAGCACCAATTAAAAATAAAATATAGGCCATGGTGGGATCTGCAAGAATATCCAAAAGATTTTGTCCCATATCCATTTTAAAGGAATTTATAACTGGGTTTTGAGGAACCATTCTAAAAGTTTGGCCTCTTCTAGCGAGGAGACGATTTTCTAAAATTTTGACTACATCAGACTCCCTATCCGCGATGCCATCAATTAATCGATTTTTCATGGCCTCGTGAGATTTATAAGTAACCGCATCTCTGACCATTTTTCCAAAGGCTTCGGGATTTCTTCCCCTAGACTCTGCCAAACTTTGAACTAAACCCACTAAAGAATTTATCGCCTTTTTTCTCTGATCGGTTTCTTTTATTTCTCCGGTTAGTTCAATTGGGGTCGCAGAGCCTATATTGGTTCCATTTGCCATCAAAAGGATATGGGCACCCGAAGCTATGATGGCGCCAGCGCTAGTTGCCGAAGCACCTTCTGGAGTAATCCAAATGATAGTGGTGGTTTCACTTCCTCCCATAAGGGTTAGGATATCTTTGGTAGTGGAAACCAGACCGCCAGGAGTATTTAATTTGATTAATAAAATCTCATAATCTTCCCTAAAAGCTTTAGCGTAGGCCTCTTTTAGGTAGCTATAGGTGGCGGGATTAATTGATGAATTAATTTCTACCGTTAGAATTTTTTTTACAGGATAATCTTGATATTGGGCAAAGGAGGTTAGCGATACCAACAGAAAAAATAAAATTCTGACCATAGTTTCAAAATAATAAGATAGATTAAGAGTTAAGTAAAAAGACTTTTTTTAAATTGAGAGTTAAAATAAAACAATGAAATTAATTTATTTAGTTTCCCTATTTATCGGTATTTTTGGGATTTTGCAGGCAGCTCTAAACAAACAGGTGTCCTTAGAAATTGGAGTTACTCATGCCACTTTAATTGGCATGACGGTTACTTTCATAATGGGAATTGGTATTTATTTTTTGATAAAAGAATACCCCTCCCTCCTTCCACCCTTTTATTCCATTAAAAAACCAATAACCTACTTTAAATGGTGGTATTTGATCCCAGCATTATTAGGCTTTTTTATTATCTTTTTTCTTCCCCAAACGATAAAAGATTTAGGCGCTGTAAAAGTAACCATCCTGATTATTGCAGGCCAAATTATTTCTAGCACCACCTGGGATTATTTTGTAGATCATGTTCCCCTAAGCCTTTATAAGGTGTTGGGGATTTTCTTCGCCATTGTTTCTATGACCTTCACCCTAATGTAAAGAAAACTGAAAAACTCAGGTTTTTATTTTATTCATAAAAGACAATTGTTTTGAATATAATTGTATTAATGATAAAAATTTTTTTATTTTCCCTTTTATTTTTCAATTCGCCCATTTATTCCAAGCCTCCGGACTTCTATAAAAGTTGGTCCTTATTTTTGGGAGAGTTTTCTGAAGCATTAACCGGGATAACTAACAGCCAAACCCTAACACAACTCCTGTTTAATTCATTTTCAGATATTTCCTCACCTGTATATTCATTTAAAGTCCCTGAACTTCCAGTAGATATAGGTTTTGGAATTGATGTTGGAGGAGGCAGGCAAGTTATTTATAACCAATCAATTGATAATTCCTATACCGTAATAGATAAAATCCTAGTAGGGGTTCGCCCAGAACTTGGGGGAGTTTACTCAGGTGTTAAAGTAGGAGTCCGCACCAGAATAAATTTTTTTGTAACCAATGTAAGGCAGATAGGACCTACAGAATACGATATATTGGTTCCACTTGATAAAAAATATGAGGATTTAAAAGAGGCATTTAGAAAAGAAAAACTTAGAAGTTATTCCTCTGCAGAAATTCAGGTTGATAACGAACAATACTCCTCATTTATGCCCTCGGGAAAAGAAAAAATTGAAAGAAATGCCACTTTAGGTAAGATTTGGAATCCTTTAACCATGACCTTTCGACTTCCTCTTACTCCACATGCAGCTGAACGTTTGGCCCCTAATGAATTACTTGGTTATACCATTCTTGGTGGTATTGAATTGGCCGCCGGATTTGGAGTAAGCCTTGATCCTGCTGCACAAATTTTAAGAACCGGAGTGGATGCATCCGTATATTTTAAAGGAATCTACGAGATCGTAGTTTTAAGGGAGAAACCCGAAAAACCGGGGGATAATTTTTTTAGGGTAAAAATAGGAAGACACAAAGGGGTTGGTTATCAGTTAGGGATGGGAAGTGAAGGTTACACAGGAATAGATCAGCTAACCAAAGGCCACATGGGACCCCTTGAAGGGAATTTTGTTTGGTCCCTTGCGGGATTTTTTGTTTCAGTTCGTCCTTTTCGAATTGAGTGGGACCAATCCTACTGGTGGCTTTTTAACCAAGTTTATAGGTTTGATTTAAATAATCCTGAGGCACGCAAGGCCTTTCAAAAAGCTGTTTTAGGAAGATTTAAAATCGCCCAAAATTTGGCGATGGATGAGAAGGGAAATTTAAGGGAAAATGCACCTGTAACCAGAATCCTTACCGAAAAGGAAAAACGTAATTTAAGGGGGCATCGAAACAGTATCAAATTATTCCTTTTTAATCTTCAGAAGGAAGGCGTAATCAGAAATTCCGATAAAATTTTAATCGACGAAAAAGGTGAAGAGCATCATATCTCGGAGGCTGAAACAATTAGTTCTCGTTATTGGAATTTTTTATTTGCCATAAGTGAAAAAAGATCCCACAGCTTTTTGATTACAACCCAGCTTAAAGAGTTTCAAAAAGAAATCAAGAAACCTGAAGCTATGATCTTGGTAGTGGAAGCCATACGAAGTGATTCCCAAACTACCGCTAAGGAATATATCGGGTATGTTAGTGAAGTAGAAGGAGCTTTAAATATACCGGGTTTTTTTCCTGCACCTCCGCGTGTTCGGGAGAAGGATAAATTAAAACCAGTAGTTGGTAATATAAATATTTCCTATCAACTAAAGTTTAATTGGCCTCAAATGGAAAAACTTATTAATTATCCCGAAGAAAAAATGTGGCCTGCGCTTATAACTGCATTTAATGCCAAAGGATTGGGCTGGGAAGACCCAAAGACTAGAAAAAAACTTATTGCTAAGGCCGTAGGAATTTATATGGGAACGGTTCCGGTCACAATAGTTGGATCAAAGTTTCCGTCCAAAGATAATATTATTATTGCGAGTATCAAGTATAATCTTTGGATAAAATTAAAAAATGCATTATTACGTGGCCCCAAGGAGCTTACAGAAGAGTTAGGAAAGTTTTTTAAAAGCGGGGATTATGGACCGGAGATGGTCAAATTACTTCGTGTAGTTTTGGATGGCGAAAAGGTTCCTTATAAAATCAGGGGATTTAATCCTCTCCTAGGCTCAAACCCAAATTTTAGCGAGGATCAAATTGGGGATATTCGAAATCCCGTCGACCAGTCCATGGATCCAAATCTAGATCTCTATAAGGGAGATTTTGAAAAAGTTACGGTGAGCAATTTAATTTCCGAAATAATTTCCAATCAATATATTCGTTTTATTTTTGATTTAGATAAAGACCCTTACTCACTTTTCTTTAATGTCCAAAAAGTAAATCTCACAGGAAGTTTGACCAATGTTTCTTTAGGTGCTGTGGTCATGGAAAATAAAAATAAAATTTTCAAAAAGGGCCGAAATATCATTATGGTCAAAATTGGGGATAATAGGCATCCTTTAAATAATCTAATTAACCAAATGGAAGTTAAAAAATCCCTTACTATGCCCAATCAGTATCGGATTGATATTGCGGGTTCTTTGGATGGAAAAAAATATGGTTGGACTACCTCTAATCTTTTCCGACTAATTTATACCCAGGATCCAAAATCTTTAAAAAAATTTATAAATTATAGCATCCAGGATTTTAATCTTTGTATGGGAAGAACGGCCTTAAATTTAATTTTATTTTTAGAAAAGCGCCCTTTATTGGTTTGTCCGGAAAATGCTCCCCGACATCAGGATGGGACCTGTGAGACTGGGATGTATCCTTACGATCATTTTAACAATAGGCCAATAGAAGAAAATTTAGTAAAAAGAGATGCTTGGATTTTAACCCATTGTCCTGTTGAGGGTAACGAGGAGTTTATCACCAAAACCATTGCCCAAAATAATGTTTGTATGGGTAAGAAGGCCTCCGAACTTATTTCCTTTTTAGGAAATAGAATATTGTATATTTGTCCGCCTGCAGATGCTAGAAATCCGGATGGAACTTGCGTAACCGGAATGGTTCCCTATCAATTACATGAGGAGGGAGACAATACAAAGGCCAGAAATAATTGGATATTAAAGTATTGTCCAAATTAAATGTTTAAAAGAAAATTTTTTCCGGCTTTTGCCGACACCGATGCCCTTGGGCACATAAACAACACCACTTATCCATATTGGTTTGAAAATTCTCGCTCCGATCTTTTTGAAATTTTCACTCCAGGTCTTGATCCTAAAAATTGGAAATTAATATTGGCCAGGATGGAGATCGATTTTATCGCCCAAGGTGATTTTGGAAAAATGGTGGAGATCCAGACCTCAATTGAAAAAATAGGAAACTCTTCATTTACAGTTCTACAAATTGCGATTCAGGAGGATAAAGAAATTGCGCGGGGAAAATGCATCATGGTTCAGTTCGATTATAAAACCCAAAAATCTATTCCATTAAGTGACTTTCAAAGAGGAGAGCTTTCCAAGCAATTGTTCTGATTTTTGTGGGATCCTAAGATCTTTTACGATTCCCAGCATTTCAAAAACCTTTAAAAGATAATAAGAAGTATCTATTTGATACCAACGAAGGCCATTTCTTGCGGACCAGCCAAACATATGATGATTGTTATGCCATCCTTCACCATGTGTAAGAATGGCAACTAAAAGATTATTTCTTGATTTATCCCCAGATTTATAAGGTTGAGTTCCCCAAACATGGCAAACGGAATTAACCATAAAAGTTACATGCCAATTGGCAACTGTGGAAATACAAAATCCCCAAACAAACATTTGAAGCGGATTGGTTCCATAAGGCCTAAGTAGATGGCCAAGAAATGCAAAAAACAACATTTGTCCTATTACGATTGCCCCATAATGTTTATTAAGAAGCTTTAATTCTGGAAATCTGGAAAGATCATTACAGCGAACCTTATTTCTTTCAACACAAGAAGGAGACCACATCCATCCCAAATGGGATTGGAAAAAACTATGAGTAATAGGAGAGTGTAGATCTTTAGGTGTATCAGAATTTTGATGATGGTTTCTGTGATGACTAGCCCACCAAAGAACCCCCCCTTCGTTGGCCAAACTTCCCCAAAAACCTAAAATAAATTGGAAGAATCTATTGGTCTTAAAAGATTTGTGGGAAAAGTACCGGTGAAAACCAATTGTGATTCCCATTCCTCTGACAAAGTACATCAAAATAGCAATGTTTAAGGCAATGGAAGAGACACCTGTATAAAAGGCCATTAGAGTGGCAAGGTGGATTAGAATCATTACCACAGCGATAAAAGTGGCGATTTTTCTTTCATTACTTATAGCTTTCATGCGCAATAAGCTAACTCAAGAAAAGCCTCTATTCAATAGTTAAATTGGTTTAAAGATTTTTATACGGATGCTGGTATTATTTATCAGGTCATTTTTAATATCATCATAAAATTTCAGGTGTTTATCCCCGCGTTTTACTGGAGAATTACATGGGGGGTGCAAAAAACCCTAAAAGCTAAATAAATTTATCACCGCCTTCACATTTTTGGTAAATTCATCCTTCAATGTAGTGTAAAAATCCTTACGCTTACCTCTTCTATCAATTGCTAGTTCCTGGGAAGTTTTTAAAAATCGCTTTGCATTAATTATGTTTTTGGCCGTCTGTTTAAATAACCCTTTTATTTGTCCAACACTATGGCGTCGAGTTTCTTCATAAGGACCGGTTGTTGAGTAGGCATATAATTCTGGCAATCTGGCCATCATTGGATGGTAACCGGGGTCTAGTGATCTCCAAAAAAAGTCCGGGCGAGCATCCATCAACCACTTTCCTCCAATGATATTGCCTTCGGCATTTAAGTGAATTTCATATTTATAATTAACATCCATTAAACTTTGTTTGGGGTAATTGTTCCCGTCTTTATTGGGTTGGATTTCTCCAATATAGACCACATTAGTGATAACGGTTAAAACTTTATTTACATCTAAAATATCTTCTTTTCGTCCTATTTTTTTCTTAGGAGGTCCTTCATTTAAGATTTTTGTATGAAACGCATAAACAGGTTGATTCCAAACCTCGGAACCTCTTGTCATATCCATTACAAATCCGGTTTTCTTTACTCCTATCATGGTGGCCAGTGCGAGGTGGAAGGCCCCTGCATCCATATCCTTACAATTTTCGTTTTTGATCATCGATAAATACTTTTCCTCTGTTAATAATTTAAAGCTTAAAGCTTGAAGTAACTTTGGGATGGAAACATCGCACCTTGAACCCATAAAATAAGTAGTGGTTTTTTCTCCTTGGAGATGGAGATTATAGGTTAATAAGGCCTTAATATCTGCGGCGTAAAATGGGATGGGTGTTCCATCGGCCGCATTTAGCGTATATGGTTTTGGAGAAAGATATTGCATTGTTGCCGGGGCCCATGCATGGCAAAGCCCAAACCAAGCGGGGATATTTTTTTCCGTCATAATTCCGGTTCTTTGTCTTTCTAATTTGGTTAGAGTCCAATTTTCATCACCCATTAAAAGGTCATATTTCTCTGCAGGAGATAGGGTCGAGATATCAAAACTCTTTATTTGATCTTTTGATAGAAGCGGATATTTGGCTTGATTTTTTACATCCTTTTCCTTTGAGGCCCATCTCCAGGAAATTCCACCCATATAGGTAGGCCAATAGGTATCACTCCAAGGGACATTTTCCAATTGTCCTTTTATTGGAAGGTCACGGAATTTTATTTTGTAATTTTCTGCTATAAGTTTAATTGGTTCGTCCACGGCTCCCCATTTGGGCCTATAATATTGTGAAAATGCCAAGGAACTAAACAAAAACAATAGAATTAAAAACTTCATAAACCTTCCTTTTAGTCCTTTTCGAGAAATTTTTATTAAATTTTAGATTGATATCTTTAAAAGGATGGGACAATGATCGCTTCCATGAATTTCATTTAGAATGGAAGCACTTTTTACTTTTGGTAATAAGGATGGGGTGATAAAAAAATAATCCAACCTCCATCCTACATTTCTGGGCCTGGCGTTTGTTCTAACACTCCACCAGGTATAAGCACCCTTTTGATTTGGATGGAGGTGGCGGAAGATATCTATAAATCCTTGGGATATAAATTCCGATACCCAGGCCCTCTCAATAGGTAAAAAACCTGTGGTTTTTTGATTTTCCTTAGGCCTTGCAATATCGATTTCCTCATGAGCGGTATTAACATCTCCACAGATGATTACCGGTTTTTTTTTCTTAAGGGCCAAAGCCTTTTTTGCGAGTAATCTGGAATACTCTAGTTTAAAAGGAACCCTTCCTAAATCCGGCTGGCCATTGGGAAAATAAGCATTGATAAGAAAAAAATCAGGATATTCTGCAATAATAGTTCTTCCCTCATCATCAAATTTTTTAATTCCAAGCCCCTCGGTAATTTTAGGTTGGGGGAGCTTTTTTGAGGAAAAGAGTCCAACTCCAGAATATCCTGGCCGCTTTGCTGAAACAAAATAGCTGTAATAATCTTTGGGTTCGCAAAGATCTGGGCCTAATTGGGTGATATTGGCCTTAATCTCCTGAAAACCAATAATATGAGGATGTTCTTTTTCTAGCCAGGTTAATAGTCCCTTTCTTTCACATGCCCGGATACCGTTTACATTCCAACAAGCCAGTTTATATTCCATAATCAATAAAAAAAGTTTAGCAAAAATAAATAAATAAAATAACTCAATATATAGAAAATTTTGCCGAGTAGATTGCCAAACAGAAACAAGGGGAATTTCAATGCGAAGTTTTGAAAATATTGCCAAATTGATAAAAAACAAAAGAGTGAATCATCCTAAAGGATATTCTCAATCAGAACTTTCCAGTTTATTAGGATACAAAAATGGTCAGTTTATCTCTAATGTGGAAAGGGCGCTTTGTAATGTTCCCCTAAAAATGTTGGGAAAAGTCTCGGAAGTTTTAGATGTAACTCCGGAAGATCTAAAGCGCGCAATAATGAGTGATATGGATAACACCTTAGAAAACTATTTCAAAAATTCCACCAAGAAAACTCAGCAGATTCAAAAAGAGTCAGATGTGATTGAGCTTGGTCAGGACACTAATCCTGGCGACTGGAAACAGGCAGCTTAAAGGCCTTTATAGGCCAAGTAATCCTCATAAGTTCCAGTGCTTTCCTCCGAGTCGGCCTTATAATCCGCGGCCTCTTGGCTTTTTAGAAAATGAGGATCTTCAGCAAGGCCCTGAAAACGGGTTCCCTCAATTGGAATTCCTCTGTTTTGAGTATAACCAACTTCTAATTTTAATACGGGTTTAACTTTTGCAGACTCTTCTGGAGTTAGACTTCTCTCAAAAGATCTAAGTCTCTCCAGAGCTTCATAATAAACCTTTTCTAGGCCTGCTGTGGCATCCGGCCTTTCTGGGTCAAATCGTTCAAAAAATTTTTTGCGCGCTTGGAGATAGATTCCCGTTAAATGTTCATATTGGGCAACAGGTGATTTTTTTTCAGGTCGTCTAAACCTATTCCCGGGTCTTCTTCTTTTATTTCGTGAAAATTTCTTTGGTTCCATTGAAACCCATCATATTACCTTCCGACCTCTCTAGTCAATTTCTCCATTCCATGGTAAAAAAATTTCTTAAAAGGAGACCTAATTATGAATAAAAGAGTAAAAGTGGCCGTCACAGGCGCTGCAGGACAGATCGGATATGCACTATTATTTAGAATCGCTTCGGGGCAAATGTTTGGTAAAGATACCGAGGTTGAACTTCAACTTTTAGAGCTTGAAGCCGCCTTAAAATCCCTGGAAGGGGTTAAAATGGAACTCGATGACTGCGCTTTTCCTCTATTAAAAAAGGTTACTTGTACATCGGACCCCAAAGTGGCCTTTAAAGATGCAAATTGGGCGGTCCTTGTAGGTTCTGTTCCCCGAAAAGATGGAATGGAGCGATCGGATCTTTTAAAAATTAATGGCGGTATATTCACGATTCAGGGAAAGGCCATTAATGAGGTAGCGGATAAAAATTGTAAAATTTTTGTCGTTGGTAATCCTTGCAATACTAACTGTCTAATAGCCATGAATCACGCACCAAATATCCCCAAAGAAAACTTTTTTGCCATGACTATGCTGGATGAAAACCGAGCAAAAACCCAGCTAGCACAAAAAGCAGGAGTGGATATTACCGAGGTGAAAAATTTGACCATCTGGGGAAATCATTCATCCACTCAATACCCGGACTTTTTAAATGCTAAAATCAAAGGGAAACCAGTTTCTGATTTTATTAAAGATGCAGATTGGTTAAAAACACAATTTATTCCGATTGTTCAAAAAAGAGGTGCCGAAGTTATAAAAACCCGTGGAAGTTCTTCTGCAGCTTCAGCAGCAAATGCTGCAGTGGATGGAATTTTTAGGCTAACTCATGATACTCCACCTGGAGAAACCTTTTCCATGGCACTATGCTCAAAAGGGCAATATGGAGTGGATGAAGGACTAATCTTTTCATTCCCTTGTAGAGTTGAGGGTGGAAAACTAAAGGTAATTGAAGGTCAAACCCACAATGATTTTGGATCTGGAAAATTTAAGGCGACTTTAGAAGAGCTTAGAGGTGAAAGGGACGCCGTAAAAAGTTTAGGTTTATATTAATTTTAAGATTTTCAAATACTGCCTCTGTTCCGCAATGGAAAGAGGCGCTACCCCCGATATACTTTTTTTTAACCCTCTCTCAATAATTTGACTATATTGAAGATAATTCTTTAGTGCCAAACCTATTGCCATTGATTTTAACCACTCTGGAAAATTTTTATTTAAATCGTTTTGATCATAAATAATTACCGAGGTTTCTTCTAAGACCAAGGAATATGTTTTTTCGGGATCCTCTAAAAAAAATAGAATAGATCCCAGATAAGTTCCAGAAATATGCATAAAAAGTGGAGTTACCTTAGAACCTTGTACTACGAGTGTTAATGCCTTCCCGGAAATAATTTTAAAAAGAGAATGGTCCTTTCCCCCTGGTTTAATAATGATTTCGTCTTTTTGAAATATTTTCTCCTGCACTTTATTTCTCCTATATTTTTCCTGCCAGCGGTAAAAAGTTTAGGTTTATATTAATTTTAAGATTTGCAAATAACGCCTCTGTTCCTCAATGGTAAGAGGCGTTACTCCCTGATAGCTTTTTTTAATTCCTCTCTCAACCATTTGGTTAATTTGATCATAGGTCTTCTGTGCCATAGATTTTGCCACTGATTTTAACCAAGGAGGAAAATTTTCATTTAAGTCATTTTGTTCATAGATAATTACTGATGCATCTTCTAAGACCACGGCATATGTTTTTACATCTTGGTTTAAAAAAAATAGAGTAGAACCCACATAAGTTCCAGGTGTGTTCAAAAAAATTGGAGTTACCCTTGAACCCTGTACCATTAGGGTTAAGACCTTCCCGGAAATAATTTTATAAAGTGCATATTCTTTTTGTCCTGGCTGAAAAATGATTTCGTTTTTTTTGTATTCCTTATTCTTCACTCTCCTCTCCTATTTTTTTTCTGCTAATTGTAGGAAATGTCTTTGTTCTTCTATTGAAAGAGGTCTTATTTTTCCGGAAGCTTTCCTAATTCCATGACCAACGACTTGAACCATCTGTTCTTCGGTTTTCCTTACCAGGCCTTGGGCAACAGTTTTTAACCAAGTGGGAAAGTTTTCCTCAAGATCTTTTTGATCATAAATAATTACCTTCGTTTCCTCCAATGCAATTGAAAAGGTGCCAGTTGGTTTTTTTAAAAAAAAGGAATTGGAACCTGAAAAGGATCCGGCAGTTTCTATACCCATTGGGGTGATTTTTGAGCCTTGAATTAAAAAACTAAAAATTTTTCCAGATACAATTTTATAGAGAAAGTTACTGGCTTCCCCGGCCTTGAAAATAAATTCATCTTTTTTAAAAATTTTTTCTTGCATAATTCACCTTTTAAAAATGTTTCCAATCATGGGAGCTATTTCGGCCCCCAATAAATCATAAAATTCCGCTTTGGGAAAAATTTGGTCTAAAAATAGATCCCTTGACCCAAAATTTTTATTCACAATTTTATCAAAATCAATCATATAAATATTTCTTTGCCCTGTCTTGGACCGGATTATATTATTAAACACAATATTGGATCTCCATGGAAAACAATCAAATGCACTTCCTTGGTTTAAGAACTCAGCAGCTTCTTCAAATCGCCCCATAGCTTCCAAAGAAAGCCCTAAGAGATAATAATTTTTGGCATTTCCTTCAATTTTTGCTCCAAGGACTGACACCCTTTCAAATGCCTCTTTGCTTTTTCCTTGGTTTAACAATTCGCCTATTTCTTTTTGTTCGGTTTCAAGAGTAGGGGAGGTGGAATTAGAGCATATTTCTTTAGGTGGGATTATTGTATTAATTGGAGTAGTTAATAGGAATAGGAAGAAGTTTTTTTCCTTTGCCAAATTTGCAAAATTATCCATTTCAAGTTCAAAAATTTTATACTCCATTTCAAAAGTTTGTTGCATTTTCTCTGCTGTTTTCTCCCCCCCGTTCCGCTTTAGAATCGGGCCAATTTCCACTAGATTTTCAAGCGAATATATAAATTTAGAGGTTGGAGGGAATGCCATAATAAGGGATACTTTTTGGGGATCCCGGTAATTTTTTAGATTTTTTGAAAGAGTTTCTGCTTGTTCCAAATTAAATTTCTTTTCAAAGAATTCCTGGCTAGCGCCCTGATATATTATAATTTGGGGATATTTTTTAAGGGAGGATAACTTATTTAAAGTTCGATGAAGGCCTTCGTTTTCCTCCGCCCAGTTAAAAATATCAATGTTAGGTGAAAACTCCTCTGATAGAATTTTTAGAAGGGAAGGTTTAAAATTTTCAAGTCCAATGGCCATACGATCACCTACAATCAAAATATCGCAATTCTCAGCACGGTTTTTGTCAGGATATGGGATATTGCCAAAAGTATAGGGGTAGGGGTAAAGGGTGGATGGCCTTATCAAAATTTTAAAAATACCTATTAGGCCAATTAATATGGTTACTAAAATGAATACTTTAAATTTAATCTTCATTTACTATTATATTTTATATAATTTTATTGGCAAAGGGCACTAAATTTTCAACCCAATGGGATTTTTTTGAATGTTTGATGTAATAATAATTGGAGCAGGGGCCGCAGGTTTAATGTGTGCCTCTTTAGCTGGTGCCAAAGGGCAAAAAGTACTGGTCCTAGAACACAATGATCGTCCTGGTAAAAAAATCCTAATTTCAGGTGGTGGACGGTGTAATTTTACCAATATCAATACCGGTCCTCAAAACTTTGTTTCAGAAAATCCCCATTTTGCTAAATCGGCCCTGTCCCGATATCAACCGTCGGATTTTATTAAAATGGTAAAAGACCATAAAATTCTCTTCCATGAGAAAAAATTGGGCCAACTTTTTTGCAATAAATCCGCTTCTTCCATCCTCCAAATGCTCATTGATGAATGTATTAAATTTAAAGTCGAAATTAGACTTTCCACAAAAATTAAGGGTTATTCTAAAAACTCTCAAGAGTTTTTTACAATAGAAACCGATAATGGAATTGTTACGGGAAAGAAATTGGTGGTGGCAACGGGTGGACTATCCTATCCTAAGATTGGTGCTACGGATTTGGGATATAAAATCGCTAAATTTTTTGGCCTTAAAGTTACCAAATGTGATCCGGCATTAGATGGTTTTATTTTGGATGATGAGTATAAATTTCTCAAAAATCTTTCTGGGGTATCACTTGATTGTATCTTAACTTGCGAAAATGGTTTGTCCTTTAGGGAAAACATTCTTTTTACCCATAAAGGACTTTCAGGGCCTGCAGCGCTTCAGGGGTCGCTTCATTGGAATCCAGGAGAATATATTTTATTAAATATCTTGCCGGATGTGGATACTGGGAATTTATTTAAAGATAGCAATAAAAATTTAAAAAATCTCCTAGGGGAATATTTACCAATGCGCTTTTCTAATAGTTTTTGTGAAAATTATTTCCCTGAATTGGATAAAGTCTCAAAGATATCAGAAAAAAAACTATCCCATATTTTAGAAATGCTGACCAAATGGAAAATTATTCCCTCCCTTACCGTGGGCTATTCTAAGGCCGAAGTTACTAGGGGTGGAGTGGATACATCCGAACTTTCTTCCAAGACAATGGAGGCCAAAAAAGTTCCCGGACTGTATTTTATCGGAGAGGTAATTGATGTAACGGGATGGCTGGGAGGATTTAATTTCCAATGGGCCTGGGCCTCTGCATATGCTGCATCTTTAGATTTTTAAAAAGAATCTAATTCCAGCTGAAAAATTTCTGAATCGGTTAGTTCAAAATCAAAGATATTAAGATCCTCTTCCATATGGGTGGAATTTGTGGTTCCGGTAAGACAAATCATTCCAAGTTGATGGGCGAATCGAAAAACTATTTGTGGGATGGTTTTATTATATTTTTGGGTAAGTTCAGTAATTAATGGAGAGGCCAATGCTTCTAAATTTGCCGTAAGCAAGGAAAAACCCTGATAGGTAATCCCTTCACTTTTACAAATTTCCCTCACTTCTTTATCCCATCCGAATTTGGCAAAACATCGATTTTGAACGAATTTTGGTTTTATATCGACTTTTTCTATAAGAGATAACAGTTGATCTGGTGAAACATTTGAAATGCCCAAATATTTTGTTTTTTTACTTCCAAGGAGAATCTCCATTTCAGACCATGCTTCTAAATCGATGGGGCCAATTCCATATCCTGAGTACGGCCCATGTAAGACGTAAGAATCGATATAATCTGTTCCAAGATGGTTTAAGGAACTATTGAAAGAATCTGCAACTTGTTTTGTGAAGGAATCCTTTTCATTATAAGGTTTGCGGTGGTCTTGTCCTCTCGCATAGGTAAATTTCGTTTGTAAAAATAAATCTTCTCTTTTTAGATCACTTTGTTCCAGGAATTTTTTAATTCCCAGTCCCACACCTTCTTCAAAATAATGTTTCCTCTGGTTAGCTGTATCTATTGCCCTAAAACCATTACTTAGAGCATTAAAAGTTAGTTCAGCAGTTTTATCTTCTTTCCAGGCCGTTCCATAAAAAAAATCTGGAATCTTATTCATAATCTCGATCCATCACGGTTTTTCTGCCCTCCATTCTAGCTTTTTCAACTGCAGAATCGGTAAGGTCTCTAACTTTTGCGGACAGGGTATCCATTACGTTAGAGGATGTATTCATATCGTATTTTTCTTTTATAAATTGTTTAAGTTTTGAGGCAACAATTAGAATTTCATGGTTTTGTTCAACTTGAGTTTTAGGGGATGATATCATTCTGACTCTTCTTCCCTCCTCGGAGTTCTCCTCCCCTTTTTTAGGGGATCGCCGTTCCTCCGCCCAAGAAGATTTATGGTTCATAACAGGATTATGTAAATCCCAGCAATCTACAGAGCAAAAAACCATTTTTCTACAGGAACTAACACTACAGGCCTGATAAATAGTATTAAAACCGATTTCTTTTTTACAACTCCCACATTTTCGCCAATAGTTTGTTTCCATCAATCACCTAATTTTATTTATTATATACTAATATTCTGCTAGGAACGTTTTTGGAAGGATTAGATATGTTAAATAACGATGTGATGCGCAGTGTTCGATATATAATGGATATAAGCGACCCCAAAATTGTGGAAATTATAAAACTGGCCAATTTTGATACCGATATAAAGACTATTATTTCATTCCTAAAGAAGGAAGATGAGGATGGGTACCAAGTATGTAGTGATATAATTCTGGCCCATTTTTTGGATGGTCTAATCATTTTAAAGCGGGGTAAGGATCGGGAAGCTCCACCTTTGGAATTACCGGTTACCAACAATTTGGTTCTAAAAAAGTTAAGAGTAGCTTTTTCATTAAAGGAAGATGATCTTCTTGAAATTCTAAAATCACAGGATTTTAAAATTTCTAAATCTGAATTAAGTGGTCTTTTACGAAAAAAAGGACATATAAACTACCGTGAATGTGGGGATCAAATCCTTCGAAATTTTTTAAAGGGACTTACCAAGCGAGTTCGGGGTTAAGGATGTTCCGTGTGCCTTAATTTATATTTGGCCTCCGAAGCGAAAATCGCCTGACAGGTCCCATAACGAATTTTTTGTTCCAGGTATCTAGGATTAGCCTTTGTTTGGAGGTAATCAATTTTTTCCAATGATTTAATTAATCTTATTTTATTCATTCGGCAATCGTGGGATTTTTTGGAATTATTGTCTTCGCAAACCGGTGGTTCATCTCCAATTTTAATTAATTCATCTATGTTTGGATTTTTTAGGATTTGAAATTCAAAATATCTACGTAAGGTGATAAGCATGGTATCGAGTGTCCTATTTACGGTATTCCATTCATCGGTCAAAGAGGCTTCCCGATAAGTGAGATAGTTCCATTTTTTTGCATTGGTAAAATCAGGAATTCCATTACAATTATAGGTCTGGGCGTTTAGAAACTTACGGTTAAAATTTAAATACCAAGAGGATTTACCATCCTGAACGATGGACAAGGTCCCTGATTGAATATTTTTATCCAAAGTTGATCCCAAATTTATCTCAATAAAGGCACCTTGGTCTTTGATATATCCGGTATGGGTATGGGCAGTGACTAATATTGCCTTGTTTAGGATTTTTAAAATTTCATAGAATTTTGCCTTGGAATTTTCTGACCAAGAGTCAAATTGATGATGAGCAAAGAAAATAAATACCGTTTCCGGACTTTCTTCACCGATCATTTCCAGGACCTTTTCCCACTGCACCTCGTTTATAGATCCATTCATTCCTGCATTGAAGCTATGGGAAGCCAACCTATCTTTCCCTTCAGGGTTGGAAAGGGCCTGAAAAAAAGAAGGGGAAGCCTCATAATCGTTGGAATCCAAAATAATGCCCTTAACAGGAAAAGGAATGTTAGTTGCTGGGCCTTTTAAATTTACTTTTTGGACCATAAAATCTTTATAAGAGACTTGAAATTTTGGACTGTTGTTTTTACCGAAAAAAATGGATTCGATAAATGAATTTGGTGGGCCATTTTTTAAATAATTAAATGAACAGGCTTCCCAGTCAGTACTTGGTTCAAGCAAATATTTTTTTTCTGCTTGTCCCATTTTTTGACAATTATCAAAGTTTAAATTTGGAAAATTTTTAAAAATTTTACTTTCTTGGTTGATTGTTTGGATATAATTTTGAAAAAAGGTTTTTTTGGTTTGAATGTATTTTGTATTTTCCTTGGTATTGGCCACAGTTTTTTCATCCAAGGACTCCAAATCCCAACACATCTTATTCCATGCAGCTACGTTTGGATTTCGGTCTACAAAAGTTGCTCCAGCTTGGTAATTCCCAAGAAAGAAAAATTCATGATTCCCAGGTGCTGCTACAAACCCTCTCGTAAATTGGATATCTTCAAAAAGTGCCTGCTTGAAATTTTGCCATTCAATAATGCAGCCAATATTGGTCATGTCTCCCAGATGAATTATATATTTTCTAACCCCATCCACCCTTAGCATGGTTCTAAAAAGATCCAATTCATGATAATCTTGGGCAACAGGTTTCATCGCTGCAGGAATTTTTTTATCCGCTATTGGGGTTCTAAGAACCGAGGGCCCAGCAAATAAATTATTTACCTGAGTGTCTCCCACTAAAAGGACTGGTAAGGTAAATATACCACTTGGGTGGATTGGAGTGTTTGTTTCTTGGACCTTCAATTTTTCCTTGTTTTGAAACCAGGTGGAGATATTTCTATCGGTTTGGCCCATGGTTAAAGTCGAATAAAAAAACAAGATAAGGAATTTGCTCATTTACTACTCCAAAGAAAGTAAAAAAAAGATTATTTAATTAAATCTTAACCCAAAATGGGGAATTTAAAATAAGTTCATAATGCTATAGTACTTACTAAAACAATTTGATCCAGAATTTTCTCTCCTGGCATTTACCAATTAAATTTTTTTTGCCATATTTTAAAAAAAAAGAGGGTCGATTTTATGAAATACTTTTTAATTTTTTTCTGCCTTTGTCCCATTTTAAAGGCCGAAGTTTTGGTGAAACTTACAAGCGATTACCACCCCCTGGTTGGAAGAATAAGCATTTTATTAAAACCAAATGAACAGGTAAAGGTAGAATGGGATAAGAATAAATGCACCTATGATAATTTTGGTTCTTTGGCCGCTTGTACAGAAATGGCCCCGACCATCACACATACATTTTTACATCTAAAAGAACAAAACGGTGATTTTAATCTTTTTGAGCTTACTAATTTTGAGCAAATGCGATTGGTCTTTTCCCAAAAGGAATTCAAGGCCCTGATAATGGAGGAAAAAGGGAAAATCGCTCAGGTCCTTCCACTCCATGCTGAATATCTCTACATGTCAGACTAACTGATAACAATGTGCCTAGGGTACAAGCTGTATTTAATAATACCCTAGACCCTTATAATGTTTTGGGGTAATTCAAACTTTATGAAAAGATTTTTGCCTAAAATTCCCCAAGGTTTAACTCTTGGTCATTTTTTGTTTCCCCTAGGGATCATATTTACTCTAACTCCTTGGGCCTCTTCTGGTGGGGCCTTAGTTTTGGGAGTAATTTTAGTGTTACTTTTTGGGAATCCCTATTCTGAAAAAACTAAAACATTACCAAATAAACTTCTGCAAATTTCTGTAATAGGACTTGGAGCAGGAATGAATTTGGCGATTATTGCTAAGGTAGGTCTATCTGGCATCGGTTACACCTTGGTGGGGATAACCGTTGCCTTGATACTTGGAAATCTTTTTGGGAAATGGTTGAAAGTTGAAAGAGACACCTCACTGCTAATTTCCGTTGGTACCGCCATATGTGGGGGAAGTGCCATTGCAGCGGTTACACCGGTAATAAAAGCAAAACATCATGATGTTTCCGTAGCATTGGGAACAGTTTTTATGCTCAATGCCCTGGCACTTTTTTTATTTCCTTGGATTGGCCATAGATTAGATCTCACCCAAACTCAGTTTGGTCTTTGGGGCGCACTTGCAATCCATGACACCAGCTCGGTTGTTGGTGCTACCTTGCAATTTGGCCCAGAAGCCTTAAAAGTTGGAACAACTGTAAAACTGGCCAGGGCCTTATGGATTATGCCGGTGGCTTTTTTGGTGGGTTTTTTAAGAAGGAAAGAACCTATTGAGGGTCAAAAGGCCAAGCGTCCTTGGTTTATATTGGGATTTATTATCGCTGCTGCGATTGTTACTTTTATTCCATTTCTACAACCAGCAGGACACGTCCTTGAATCATTGGCCAAACGGCTTATGATTTTAACATTATTTCTAATTGGAACAGGTCTTAACCGTGCAGCTATAAAAAGTGTAGGTCCAAGGCCATTTATTCAGGGTATTTTGTTATGGATTATTATCGGTTCTTTATCTTTGGGAGCAATTTGGGCAGGTTGGGTAACTTAGTGGGTAACCGGTAAACCTGCATTTCTCCAGCCCGCAAAAGCGCCCATATTCAAAACGGGGTAGCCTCTTTTTTCAAGCTCGGCCCCCATTATATTTGCCCTTCGGCCGGAATTACAATAAAGAATAATGGTTTTATCGGTTGGAAGGGATTGAAGCATTTCCTCAAAAGCGTCTGTATTTAGTAAGGAAAGAGGAAGTATTAAAGCACCTTTTACCATCCCAGATTTTAATTCCTCAACTTCCCGCACATCAACTATAACAGCCCTATTTTCACTTACCATTTTTATGGCCTCATTTGGTGAAATTGCAGAAATAGGGGCGGCAATCAAAGATTGAATTGTTAGGAAAAGAAATAATATAATTTTCATGGGTCACTCCTTGATTCCCCTTAATATCAAACCCCATAAAATTTGCAACAAAAACCTTATTAAAGAGATAATTATCAGGTTATAAGGAGACATGGATCAAAACCATTGGCCAATGAACTACAACGGAAGGAACCGATTAAATCGAAAAAGAGTTACTAAAATCCCTTGTGAAGGCTGCTTTTTGCATTTGGATCGTTGTATTTGTTCGTTAATTCCAAATCTTTCTCTAAAAACCAAAGTTTCCCTTATAATCCATGCTGCCGAACTTAAACATACCACCAACACTGGAAGGTTAGCATTAAAAGCTCTCCCTAATAGTGAAATGAGGGTACGCGGATTTGAAAGAACTAGGCTTGATTTATCTGATCTTTTGTCACCTAATTATCGCACTTTTTTATTTTATCCCTCTGATGATGCTTTGGAATTAAGTGAAAGTTTAGTATCCCAAAGCGAACTACCGATCCACCTACTTGTTCCCGATGGTAGTTGGAGACAGGCATTTAAGGTTCATTCTCGCCATCCAGAATTAAAAGAAATTCCCCGGGTAATGATTTCAACTCCGAATACTTCAACCCATTTTATTCGCAATGAAACCAATGAATATGGGATGGCAACATTGCAGGCAATTGCCCTGGCATTAGGAATTATTGAAGGCACTGAAGTTAAAGATAAGTTATTAAAATTGTATCAGGCCAAACTCGAGCAAACAATTCTCTCTCGCGGGCTTTCCATTACTCCTAAAATACAACAATAAAAACAGGCACTTATCACTGTTTATTAATTACACATTCTGGATTTTTTTATAAACCTGGCTTCACAAAAGAGGTATAAATTAACACCTATTTTAAGGAAGGCCGAAAATGAGAAAATCCATAACGATTCTTTTATTATCTTTATTACTTGCTTCATGTGGAAAAAATCCAGAATTAAGCTCCCGGATTTCTGAATCCGGAGTGATTGTGGAAAAGCTAGATTGGCAAGATCTATCCTCTCAAGTTGAAAAGACTCAATTTGCCAATAATTCCCGAGCGGTGGGATTAATAGATCTTCACGGGGAACGTTGTACGGGTTTTCTAATTGATAAAGACCTGGTTATGACCAATGAACATTGTATCCCAAATGCCGGAACTGCAAGGGGAATAACCATAACTTTTGGATATGATTTTCACGCCCTCGAATCAGATAAAATAACTTACCAATGCGAGAAATTTATTATGGCCCATCAAAAACTTGATTTTGCCATAGTTAGATGTTTGCCAGAAAATGGGGAATACCCAGGCGATCGTTTTGGGGTGGTTACTTTAGAAAGAAAATCCGATGTAGAATTTGGTGAAGTTTACCTTATTCAACAAAATTGTCCGATTAATATGAATAGTTATTGTGATCCCACTAAAAAAATCGCCTATGGAAAAATATTTGGGAAAGAAGATAGCGAATTCAAGCATAATGCCGATACCCTTGGGGGCTCGTCCGGATCACCAGTTTTTTCTAAAGACAATCACCACGCAGTGGCCCTTCACCATACCGGTGTTGGGAGCATTGGGAATATTGGGAGTGGAGTTGGACAATACAATTTAGCTATTCCCATGTGGGCGATCACCTCGTTTATTGAAAAGTATAAACCTGAATTACTTTTAGGAATAAAATATCCCACAACTATTATTTCTGAACCAGCTCCGATTGAAGTTCCAACCTTGGTCATTGCCCCTGTTGTAGTCCCAACCATTCGAATTGCCCCCATTGCAGTGCCATCTAATATAAATTCTAATGTTCCTGGAGAATCCATAGAGTCAGCAATGTCATTAGAAAGAGGAAAGGTTTCTGATTCTTTTAAAATTAAAAAGTCCGGGGAAAAACATTTCTTTAAAGTTACAGTTAAAAGTTCTACAACCCCTATATTTAAAGTAACCCTTAAGGGTGATTCAACATCTGGGAACTTGGATTTATACCTTTTAGATTCTCAAGGAAAAGAAATTGTTAAAAGTACCTTTAATGCCGCTGACGAAACCGTCAGAATCCTAAATAAAGAAGGAATTTATTATATTCAGGTGTCAGGGATTGGTGGCGCGATTGGGTCCTACAACTTAGAGATTAATTAGATACCAAATCTTTTGATCTTTTGAAATTTCAAGCCTTCGGGATTTTTCCGCCCGCTTAGGACTCTTTTCAATTCCAACAGCTTTAAGGCCGTATGAATTAGCAGCCGCAAGCATACTCCCTTCCCCGCAAAAAGGATGAATTATAGTTTTGGAATTTGTCTGGGTTGCTATAAATTTAGCAATCATATTAGTGGCCTCAAAACCCATTCCTCTAGGCCAGGTTTTTTTTCCCATTGCGGGAATTACATCGGGGGTGGATTTGGATATATCGCATTTAAGATTTTTAGAAAAACATAAAATACGAGTATAGGAAGGCATTCCAAAAAGCGTGGTCCCTGC
>Ga0180061_1000006_pt1 | contig 73825 bp, 62 predicted proteins | sample EasRivT27_16_10D_FD_121769 | JGI IMG/M metagenome (GOLD analysis project Ga0180061, IMG submission 121769) | Soil microbial communities from meander-bound floodplain in the East River, Colorado, USA - East River metaG ERMLIBT27_16_10D | ecosystem: Environmental > Terrestrial > Soil > Floodplain ...
AAAAATGTGGTTGGATGAAATTGGACAAACTCCATATCGGTTAATATGGCGCCTGCTCTTGAGGCCATTGCATGTCCATCGCCTCTTGCTCCTTCGGAGTTGGTATGATGAAGATAAAGAGCACCTAAACCACCAGTCGCCAAAATGGTGACTTTAGAAATGGCCTTTTTAACTTTTCCAGTTTTTTGATCAAATAAATATGCACCAATTACCTTATCCTCTTCATACCTTTGGGTAAGAGAAATTCCGTGGTGCCTAGGAGTAAGTAAATCAATTGCGGTATGGGAAGTTAAAATACAAAGATTTGGAAATCTATTTTTATCCTTTAGATAATTTAAAAAGGAAGTTTGGATTTCTTTTCCAGTATAATCTCCACGAAAAAGTATCCTGGGAATTGAGTGTGCTGCTTCCCTGGTTAAAAGCAGGTTTCCTTTTTCATCTTTAGCAAAATCTACTTCCACTTTTTCCAGTAAAACTTCTTGAATAATCCTTGCTGAATTTTCCCTAAGACAGTTTATTGCTGATACATTGCTTGTATTGGAACTGGCCTTTTTAATATCTGTTTCAATATCTTTGTCATTTTCTTGGGAGAAAATGATTCCACCTTGGGCCATACAGGTATTGGTAACATTGGGATCTTCTTCCCTGGTGACCAAACCAACTGTAAAACCTGCTTCAGCAAGTTTTAGGGCGCTTGATAGCCCAGCAATTCCTGAACCAATAATTAAAGCATCAAATTGATAACTCACTTAATTCTTTCCATTTTTAAGGAAATATCCACTCTAGGGGCAAATTGGGTGAGGGCCCCTACTGAAATTGCATCAACTCCTCTAATTAGATAATTATTAAAATTCTCAGGAGTTATTCCTCCAGATACTTCGAAGGTAACCCCGTCTCTTTTTAGATCTAGAGCATTTCTCACCATATCTGGAGTAAAGTTATCCAAAAGAAGATGTTTAATTCCTAATTCTTGTGCCTCGGAGATTTCGCAGAGATCGGATACTTCAACAATTATAGGAGTGTAAAATCCTCCCAAAGATTGAAAGAACTCCAAGGATTTTTGGATGCTTCCATAAAATTTTTTATGGTTATCCTTAATCATCCAAGCATCTGTTTGCCCTAGTCGATGATTTAACCCTCCGCCAATTAAAACCGCATATTTTTCCAAGGATCTAAGTCCTGGAGTGGTTTTTCTTGTATCTAAAATGGCGATATTTAGATCCCGTGCCCTTTCAACAAAATATCCTGTAAAGGTGGAAATGGAGGTGGCCCTGGTTAAAAGGTTAAGGGCAATACGTTCTCCTAAAATTGCCTGTTTAAAAGGCAATTGGAATGAACAAGGTTTCGATCTCTCATTAAATTTCTTCCCTTCATATTCATTAACATCGATTTCAGGATTAACTCCTAAAAATTTAAAGGCACCAACAAAATAGGGCATTCCGGCCAAAATCAGGGGAGATTTAAATTTTAGGCTACAAAGAACAGGTTCAGTGGAAAGTTTTTCCGTATAGGATAAATTCCTAAAAAGGTCGTCTTCTGAAAAAAAATTCTGAAATTCTTGAAACATTGTGAATCCCTATTTTTTTACTCATGGTTTCATAACTCTTAAATATTAATTCGTTAAGACTTTATTTATTTTGGGAAACTTTCACCTACCCACTTTAATGAATAGATGCCTCTTTATCTTAATAACCTCTTTAATTCTCTTATTTTGCGCAGAGTCAAAAAGATCCTTTCCCCTTAAGGAACCCCTTTTCATCCTAAACCAAAAGAAAAGGGTTGAAGAACACCTTCCTGATCCAAAATTGGCCTCAATATTATTTGCCTATACCATTGGCGGATTAAAAGGGGTCCCTAAATCTGTGATCAACTCCCATAAAAATCTTTATTTAATTCATTTATTCACCCCTTCAGGCCTTCATTTAAGTTCGATATTTATTTTCCTTACTCCCCTATTAGCTTTTCTAAAATTTAAATCCTTTAATTATTTTTTTGCGCTCTCACTGCTTTTAACTCTTCCTCCCTTTTTTCTGGATGGTTTTTGGGCGGTAAAAAGAGTTTCCTTCTTAAGACTTCTTTGGTTGGTCCTTAAAAAAACTCCTCTTAAGGTTTCCCTATTTAGCGTCTTCATTTTGGCATTTTGCCTGGATTTTTTTTTTGGAACATTTAAGGAATCTCCCCTTAGTTTTACTTACAGTTTTTTATTTATTGGTATGATATTTTCTAATCAAAAATGGCCCTCGATTTGGTTACCCCTGTTTTTGATGTTGGGACAATTTATTGTTTGTTTTTTTCAAGATGGTCCCTTTTATCCCTTAAATTTTTTTATAGGTTTTTTCCTAACCTCATTTTTCACCCTTCTTTTCCCAATTTTTTTTATTTCTTTTTGTTTTCCGATAATCTGTCCAATAACTAAATGGCCGCTTTCACTATTTTTGACTTTGGTTCAAACGGGATCAAAATTTTTAAAAAATTCACCCTCTTTTTTTATTTCCGGTGATTTGCTTTTTTTAATTTTCCTTTTGATTTCAAGCTTAAATTTAAAAAAGAAAGGTATTTATTTGATCCTCTTTAGCATATTTACTTCTTCCCCTCTTTTGAATGTAACTGATAGAAATACCAAAATTAGTGAAAACTTTTATCTGGCCGATGAAAAAAAAGGAATTAAAAAAATTTCAAGAAACCAAAAGGGGTATAAAATCCTATACGAAGAAGGATGGCAATGCAGTTACATTATTTCCGCTCTAGGGATGGAGAAAAACTGTCAATAAGCTAAAAGTTTTGAAAGTGCCTCTTTAACATCATTTACCTGAGGTAAAATTTCATCTTCGAGGTCTGGATTATAGGCAACGTGAGAATCTTTTGCTGTCACCCTAAAAATCGGAGCATCCAAATATTCAAAACATTCTTCATTAACCCTGGCGGAAATTTCCCCCGCAAATCCGGAGGTTTTAGTTTCCTCATGACAAATTAGAAGCCTATTAGTTTTAAAAAGGGATTCTTTTAATCTCTCCATATCAAAGGGGACTAAAGTTCTGGCATCTAAAATTTCTACAGATTTACCTGTTTCTTTTTCCACTAATTTTGCAGCATCGATTGATTTTTGAACAAGTGCTCCCCACGCAATTATGGTAGCATCGGATCCCTCTTTAACTAATCTTGCTTTACCAAAAGGGATCATAAAATCCTCCCCTGGATCTGCTGATCGGTTATAACCTTGGTAATAGAGATGCTTATGCTCCAAAAATAAAACCGGGTCATCACATCTAATTGCGGTTCTTAAAAGTCCGGCAGCATCGGTTGAATTTGAGGGAAAAACTACCCTTATACCTGGAATATGGGTGAAAATAGATTCTCCACTTTGGGAGTGATAAATTGCTCCACCTCGAAGATAACCTCCGATGGGTACCCTGATCACTATGGGGCTTTTAAAATCTCCACCTGATCGATATCTCATAGTGGCCATCTCATTTTTTAGCTGCATAAATGCAGTCCAAATATAGTCAAAAAATTGAATTTCTACGACGGGTTTTAACCCTCTCGCTGCCATACCGATGGCCCGACCAATTATATTGGCCTCAGCAAGGGGAGAATTAAATACTTGGCCTTCAAGAGAAACTCTTTGCACACCTTGTGTAACAGAAAAAACGCCACCTTTTCCTTTCAAATTGGGGTCACTCAGTTTGGATAAGTCTGTAAAATCTGCAACATCTTCTCCAAACATTCTAATAAGTGGATTTCTTTTAATCTCGGATTTTAAAACATTGTTTATTGCCATGGACATCGGAACATCATTTTTTCCAGAGAAGTTTGGATTCGTATTAAAATCATCTGATGTAACATCGACCTCTTCGGAGTAAAGATGATCTAGAGCGGAGGTTTTCACTGGCCATAAGGTTTGTTCTGCTTTTTCTCTCGCCTCTTTTATTTCATCATCGATTTCTTTTTTTATTTTTTCAAATTCCTCTTCTGAAATCACCCCTCCAGCTATCAAAAGCTTTGGATACGAGTAAAATACATCAAGGTTTTTTTCTTGTGCCAAGTCTTCCTTGGTTCTATATCTAGAATGATCATCGGATAAGGAGTGGCTATAAGGCCTGGTCACATTTGCATGAACCAGGGCCGGACCATTATTTTCCCTTAGATAATCTTCGCATTCTACGGCTGCCCCATAGGAATCAATTGGGCAGTTTCCATCACAGGTAAATATTTTTAAATCGGGAAAATTTTCTAAGGCCTTCGAGATTGACCCACCTGGAGTTTGAACTCCGACAGGAACAGAAATGGCATAGCCATTATCCTCAACCATAAAAAGCACCGGAAGTTTATTCACACATGCGGTAGTCAAAGCTTCCCAAAATTCCCCTTGAGAAGTAGTACCATCTCCACTTGAAACATAGATGATTTCATCTGAATAGGAGGGCAAATTGGTTTCAATTTTTCTTTTAGCTAGAGATTGAAGATATTTTCCGGACTCTGCCAAACCCACGGCATGAAGAAACTGAGTTCCGGTACAGGAGGATTTAGATAATATATTTAGTTTTTTGTTCCCAAAATGAACTGGCATTTGCCTTCCATAGGAAGCAGTGTCTCCGGTATTTCCATTTGCCTGACAAAGCATTTCATATGGAGTCACGCCAAGGGCAAGACATAGGGCCCGATCCCGGTAGTAGGGGACAAACCAATCATGTTTTGGTTTTAAAACCTTTGCAAAAGCAGAAAGCACTCCCTCATGTCCTGCACCAGAAATTTGAAAAAATGCAGTGGCACTTTTTCTCATTGCAATTTCAGTGTCATCAAGTCTTCGGGATAGATAGATATTTCTTAAAAAATTGATTAAATCCTTATTGGAAAGACCATATTTTTTGGCAAACTTTAATTTTTTATCGACAAAAGTTTCTTTCATTGGGATTGCGCCCTTTGTTAACTCAAGCATAAATGAAGTCCTTGTGAGAGAAATTTATATAATGATTGAAGAAAAGTCTAATTCTGACTTACCACTCCAATATAACTTTCCCCGCCTTCCCCTCGTTCATAATTTCAAAGGCCTTTAGGAAGTCTTTGGCCTTAAAAGTATGGGTAATTATAGGAGAAATATCTAAACCACTTTGAATAAGAGCGGTCATTTTATACCAGGTTTCATACATCTCTCTTCCATAGATTCCCTTAAGAATTAGCCCTTTAAAAATTACCTTGCTCCAATCGATTGAAACAGGTTCGGGAAAAATCCCCAAAAGAGCAACCCTTCCTCCGTGATTCATAACCTCTAAGAGGTCGTTAAAAGCATTTTTATTTCCGGACATTTCCAGTCCTACATCAAAGCCTTCAACCATCCCAAGATCCTTCATTACATCGGTTAATTTTTCTTTAGTCGGATTTACTGTTCGGATATTTCCTAATTTTTTGGCCAGTTTTAATCGATAATCATTGACGTCAGTAATAACGACATTTCTTGCACCAACATGTCTAGCAACGGCTGCGGCCATAATTCCAATTGGCCCTGCTCCAGTTACCAAAACGTCCTCCCCCACCAAATCAAAAGATAGGGCAGTATGAACGGCATTTCCAAAGGGATCAAAAATGGAGGCTATTTCATCAGGAATTTCTTTAGGAATTTTAAAAACATTTGAAGCAGGAAGAACTATAAAATCAGCGAAACACCCAGGTCTAGTTACTCCCACGCCAACAGTATTTCTGCACAAATGTTGCTTACCAGCTCGACAGTTTCGGCAATGGCCACAGGTAATATGTCCTTCTCCAGATACCCGATCGCCTTTATGAAATCCCTTTACCTCAGACCCCAATTTTTCGATCACCCCAAAAAACTCATGGCCTGTAACCAAGGGAACTGGGATCGTTTTTTGTGACCAATTATCCCAATTATAAATATGAAGATCGGTTCCGCAGATTGCTGTTTTTTTTACTTTAATTAAAATATCATGAACCCCTACTGTTGGAATTTTACTTTCTTCCAACCAAAGTCCTTTTTCTTTTTTACTTTTTCTCAATACTTTCATGAAATAACCTTCAGTTTTTTTCCAACTTTAGCAAAGGCCGCAATGGCAGCTTCCAAATCAGATCTCTCATGTGCAGCAGATATCTGTGTTCTGATTCTTGCCTTACCCTTGGGTACCACGGGAAAAGAAAATCCTATCACATAAATGCCCTCTTTTAGGAGCTCATCGGCCATCGTTTTTGCCAATTGTGCATCACCCAGCATAACCGGAGCTATGGGATGAATGCTCTCAGGTATATTAAAGCCAAGTTTTTTCATTTCCGCTCGAAAAAATTGGGTATTTTCCATTAATTTTTTTCTTAAGTTTGGTGATTCTTTGAGTAGATCTAATACCCGTATTGAAGTGGCCGCGATAACTGGGGCCAGAGTGTTTGAAAATAAGTAAGGACGAGATCTTTGTCTTAAAATATCAATAATTTCTTTTTTTCCAGAAGTATAACCACCTGATGCTCCTCCAAGCGCTTTCCCGAGAGTTCCGGTGATTATATCCACTTTATCCATTACTTTGCAGTATTCGTGAGTTCCCCTGCCATTTTCTCCGATAAATCCCACTGCGTGGGAGTCATCGACCATCACTATCGCACCATATTTTTCCGCAAGATCACAAATTCCTTTTAGGTTGGCGATATACCCATCCATGGAGAAAACTCCATCGGTGGCGATCATTTTAAATCGAAAATCTTTGGCCTCTTTTAATTTTGCCTCAAGATCTGCCATATTATTATTTTCGTACCTAAACCTGTTGGCCTTACAAAGCCTAATCCCATCGATAATACTTGCATGGTTTAAGGAATCAGAAATTACTGCATCTTCACTTCCAAGAAGGGTTTCAAAAAGTCCTCCGTTGGCATCGAAGCAGGAAGAATACAAAATGGTATCTTCCATACCCAAAAATTTAGAAATTTTTTCTTCCAAGTCTTTATGAATATATTGGGTTCCACAAATAAATCTTACTGAAGATAATCCAAATCCATATTTTTCGATGGCATCCTTTGCAACCGATTTAAGATCCCTGGAATTGGCCAGGCCCAAATAGTTATTTGCACAAAGATTAATTACATCTTTTTCTTGGGCGATGATATGGGCACCCTGTGGGGAATTTAAAATCCGTTCTTTTTTATAAAGTCCCTGCTCTTTGATTTCATTTAATTGACTGGAAAGAAATTCGATAAATTCCCGTTGCATAAAGATGTCCTTAATTTAGACTTTTTTATAACAAAAATTTAGGTTTTGCTAGATTCCATAGGATATGGAGATAACATATCTGCGATCTTCCTCGACCTGCCCTGGAGCAAGAGTGGCCTGAACAGCATAGGTTGATAGGTTAATATTTAAATGAGGCCAATTAAGACCAATACCGCCTGAAAGATAACCATCTAACCATCCTACCCTTAAAAAATTTATTCGATCGTATTCGAGCTCAATGCTTAGCTCGAGGCGGTCAATATCTTCCAGCTGTGTATTTTTTCTTAGTGCATCCACATAATCCGCTTCTATATGAAGTCGAGTCTGTCTTCCCACTTGTGGGCTAATGGAGGCCGCAACGGTTAAATTAGTTGGATAGGGAGAAACTGGTGCCACCCCATAGTTATCAAAACCTCCATCAACGATGTTTTGTAAGGCTGCTGATAAGGTTGGTAGCCATTCCATTGGATAAGTAAATTTAAACCCAGCTATTCCAAAATATCCTTGACCCCTATTAAAATCGTTTTCATCAAATTCAATGACTTGATTTGCAGGGGAGCTTCCTTCTGTTTCCTTCCGCCACATATATAGTCCCGTCAAACCAAATTTGATGACACCGCCTAAAAGAGAAAAATTAAATGCCAGAAATCCCCCTTGATCTTGCCGATAATTCCATTCAAATGTTGGAGTGGCGGACTCTGCGATTCCCATATAAGAACTTTGGGAATAAAAATAACCAATGGCAAAATACCTGGTTACTATATTGGGAATAAAATTAAACCTCGAAAAGGCCAAATTTTTATTTTGCTCCACCATTAATTCTCTAGTTCCATCAATGGAAAGCTCACCCACCAAAGCTCCCCAGATATTATCAGGATTAATCATGCTGATCATGTCGGTATCATTATCAAAATAAAGATCCGAAATCCTAAGCTCAAATTTCCTAACGGTTCCAAGGCCTGCTGGATTATAAAATACGGACATTGAATCATCCACTCTGGCAGAAAAGGCATTTCCTAGGGCCATGGACCTTCCTGATACCACCAATTCTGGAATCAGAGTCTCATTGAAGGTTAACTGCCCAAAGGAAATTATGGGAGAAAATAGAATTAAGTATAGGAGTTTTTTGAACACCTATTCATTATAAGGGAAATTTGATTTTTTTCCTAGGAAAGGAACGGACTTCTAGTTCTTCCGGGAAATCTTGGACTTGAGCTTCTTATAAACTTGCCTTGAAGCTTTCTGATTGATTCAATTCTTTTTTCGGCCATTAAATCTGTGGCCTTATATACCGGTAGATTATTTTCCTCGGAAAATTTAAAAATCTTTAGGGTTGTATCATAGATGGTATTAACCATCCTTTCGGACTTCTCGTGGCTCCAACCTTCAAATTCTGTTGAAACATTCATTAATCCGCCTGCATTGATAAGATAATCGGGAGCATAAAGGATATTTTTCTTTTTCAAAATATCACCCAGCTCATTTCTGGCCAGCTGATTGTTTGCTGAACCGGCCACTATTCTACATTTTAGTTTATTAATAGTTTCATCGTTTATGGTTCCGCCAAGTGCGCAAGGAGTGTAAACATCACAAGGCATGGAATAAATCTCATCCACCCCAATAACCTCCGCCTTTGGAACTTCAAGCATAAAAAGATTCAGATTTTTTTTAGAAATATCAGATACAAATACTTTGGCACCATTCCCGGCCAACATTTTTCCAAGAATTCTCCCTACGGCCCCTGCCCCCTGTAAAGCAAAGGTTTTATCCTTAACTGATGAATCCCCAAAAACCTTTAAAAGAGAAGCTTCAATACCACGAAAGACCCCTAAAGCAGTAAAGGGAGCTGGGTCGCCCGATCCCCCATGGGCCTGAGAAACTCCCGTTACAAAGGAAGTTTCCTTATACATATCCTGAATATCTTCAACACTAATATTTACATCTTCAGCGGTTACATATCTCCCGTTTAAAGATTCAATAAATTTACCGTAGGATCTAAAAAGGGCCTCGGATTTATCCTTTTCCGGATCTCCAATGATAACCGCCTTACCTCCGCCTAAGTTTAGACCAGAAATGGAGGCCTTATATGTCATCCCTTTGGATAAACGAAGAACATCTTTTACGGCCTCTTCCTCATTTTTATATGGCCACATCCTGGTGCCACCAAGAGATGGACCTAAAATTGTACTATGAATGGCCACTATTGCCTTAAGGTTACAGCTGGGGTCAGAGAAAAAGACGACTTCCTCATGACCTTCTTGATATAATTTTTCAAAGGTGAGCATAAATACCGCTTTGTTGTTATGAATCGCTGGATCATATTAAAGCACTTTGGGAAATTATATGCACATAGTGTCATTAGTTATTGAAAATGAAGAAAAAAAGTATGAGGTAAACGAGGGAGAGTTAATCTGGGATGAACTGGAGAGGCAAGGAAAAAAACTTCCCGCAGGATGTCTGGCCGGTTCATGTGGAACCTGTCGGATTAATGTTTTGGAGGGGGTCGATTCCCTGGCACCAAAGGGGGCCATTGAAACGGAAACAGTAAATCACCTGATGGATCAGTATAAGAAAAAATATGGTGAGGATTTTTTAAAGGATAAAAATATTCGTCTCGCTTGTAGGGCAAGAATAAAGGGAAGTTTAAAAATTACCCCCCTGAAAGAAAAGATTTAGATCTTTTGTCCCTTCTAATTCTTGAGTCTATGGTATCGGCACTATCTACTGCTTGGTCCCAGGCGGTATAAATTTGTTTTTTTGAATGTGCTCTTAAATCCCCCACAATAAATAGATTGGGGATTGAACTCTCCCCTTTTTCATTGGTTAACACAAACCCTCGTTCATCTATTGAAACGCCTAACTCCTTGACCAGATGGTTGTGAACCATCATTCCAAGGGATACAAATGAAATTTCGGATTCTACAAAGGTGCCGTCCTTTAGGACCATTCCTTTAAGCGTTTTCCCATCTCCCTTAAGTTCTATAATTTCTTGATCATAAATTTTAATTTTATATAAATTTATTAAGGCCCAAACCTCTTCTTCAAAAGTTGGAGGTACCCCATTAGTAAAAATTGTCATAGAGGGATTTTGGTATCTTTCATGGAGCATTATGGCCACCCAACCAGCATTATTGTTATGGCCGATTACGGATGTATGCTTTCCCAAGGTGTGATGGCCATCGCACCTTAGGCAATAATCGATTTGGGATACGTTGGCATAGGGTAGTACGCTTTTTATCGATCCCTCAATGTGAGGTTGGATATCCATTACCCCTGTTGCCAAAACAACATACTGACAAAGATAAGTTTCCTGCTGATCATCTTCAATAATAAAAAGGCCATCTTCTTTTCTTTTTATAGAAACAACTCCTCGATTTTTTTTATAGTGAAAGTTTTTTTCAAATGGCGATTTTAAAATCCAATCGATAGTTTCAAGGTTTGGCTCCTCGATACCTTTTTTATAATGAAAATATCCGGGAATGTTTTCTACTTTGGAAACCCAAAAGGCCCGGGACTTTTTCCTATCCTTACCGGACCCAGGAAAAAAAAGACAAGGTTGGTTATTTAAAATGGTTCGAAGCAAGGCCATTACCCCACCTGAACCCCCACCTATTACCGCAATTGGATAGATCATTGTTTATTCAGATTTTGGGGGTTCCTCATTAGAAGGCTCCCCAACGATATTTCGAATCCTAACTTTCTCAATAAAATAATTTTCAACTTTATATATTTCAAAAATATGATTGCCAAAAACAATAATTTGCCCTTTTTTGGGAAAATTATTTCCTATCATCTCCAGTAAAAACCCTGAAAGAGTGGAATAATTAGGACTAGATGGAAGTTCAATATCATATTCGCTGGCAAGATCCCGAATTGATAAAGTACCAGGGACTAGGATTCCCTTTTGCCCCTTTTCTAAAACCAAATCTTCTTCATCTAAATCATATTCATCATGAATTTCACCTAAAATTTCCTCGATTATATCTTCAATAGTAATAACTCCTACAACCAACCCCGATTCGTCTTTTACTAAGGCAAGATGGAGTTTTTTTCGGTTCATGGCCTCAAACACCATTTGAATCTTCATGTTCTCAAAAACAAAAAATGGATCCTTTACAATATCTTTGGCAGTGAAATTTGCCATCAGGTTTTCTTCTAGGGCAAGGAGTGCCTTGGTATGTAAAAAACCGATACATCTATCCAGATTTTCTTCGCAAACCGGAAATCTAGAGTGAACGTTTAATTTCACATAATCCAAAAGCTCATCGTATTTCCAATCTGCTTGGACATACTTAATTTCCTGCCTAGGGATCATGATATCTTTCACCTTAATGGTGGGAAATTCTAAAATATTGGAGAGCATATCCAGTTGCTTGGAATCAATGGTTTTTTCCCTTCCAGCTTTTGAAACCATATACTCCAAATCACGTTTAGTGATTAATTTTGCCCGAATGATGGCACTTTCCCCTAATAACTTTTTAGTTAACCAAGACATAATGTGAACTATAGGGAAAAGGGTATAATAATTTAATTGTAAAAACTTAATTGCAGGAACGGAGATTCTTTCTGCATTGGCCATTCCAAAAGTCTTAGGAATTATTTCGCCAAAAAGTAAAATCGCAATGGTTGAGATTCCCACGGCAATTCCTAGGTGAGTGGAGCCAAAATACCTAGTAGTCACAACAGTAATCATGGTTGAAAGGAGAATGTTAACTAGGTTGTTACCCACCAAAATGGTTGTCAAAAGCTCACTAGGTTTATCAATCATAAACCTCATGGTTTTTGCTGAAGGTCCACCCTCATCTATGATTCTTCTGGCCCTATCAACTCCCACTGAAAGAAGAACGGATTCTGACCCAGAGTAAAATCCAGAGGCAATCAAACAAAATACAATAGTGGCAATCTCGTAACCTCGGACTTCATGCATGTTTTTATAACCAGTAATTAATTGAAAAATTATCTAATGAAAGAAGTAAAAATGTCTAGTGACTCAGTGTACGAGAGGTTTTCCCTTAAAATCATGATCAGAATAGACGATTCGATCATTCATTTCATGGTTAAAAGGTCTAATTTCATTAATATTTGATACTTTTCTAAAGATAGTCTGACATTTATAGCAGATTGCAATATTTCCGAGTTTTTTAAAAAGAATAAAATCGAAAATATAAAGGACAATAAAACTTATCCCATAAGTCCAAATGGATAAAATCGCTGCGATAATAAAAAGGATCACACCAAGTTTTCTATTAAAGTCTTTTTGCGAGTAAAAATCCATCCGATGACATCTAGGACATTCCTCTAGTTTCTCCATTTTACCAAATTTAACAGCTACATTTTCTTGGCAAATCCTACATTGGGCATTTTTTAGGGCCTCATTTGGAGTTAAATGAATGGCGGATCCGCAACCTGGACAGGTAAGAGTTACTTCCATCATAAGTAAATCCCATATTTAAAATAAAAATAGTTAGAGATCAATTCCCCCATTAACACAAAAAAAGTCATTACATATAAAATACCCGTGGCCGATTGGATGGATCTCATTTTAATCAACCTATAGGTAAAATAACTTAAAAGCGCTATGATCAAATAACCCCAAAGCATTCTCATGGAAAAGATAATAAAAACAAAAGAGTTAGAAAGTTCCAACTGTTCTTTGTTTCCCACAAAGGAAATTGCCGAAAAAATTATTTTAAATAAAAGCAGCGACCACAAAATATAAATGGTTATTTTTAAGGGTTTTTCACTTAATTTAGGATTGACCAGGTACCAATGCCCCAAAGTCATGGAAAAAGTTATAAGACCCAATATCATGGAAGAAGAAAAGAAAAATATTTGCTCCCATAATGAAGGCCCATTAAATAAATAAAGAATTCCAATTAGACACCCAACCTGGATAAAATAATGAACCCACATGGCAGTCGATCTTTGATCTTTATGCAATATACTTGAGGTAAAGAAAGAACTAAGCCCTAAAAGACCCAGCCAAGGAAGACTATTTTCAAATCCAAAAAAAACCACGTAAAAGGCCGTGGCCATAAATAGACAAACACCGCAAATGGTATTTATTAATCTAAAAAATCCCCCTCCGAATTCTTTGGATTTAACAATCGGGGAAAAAAGAATTATCCCAAAAGTTAGGGAAAATAGGAAAAACTGCGCGGTATTTTTTAATGCCCCCATAGATTATTCCAAGTTTGGTTTTGATGTTCTATCTTCAAATACTCCGCCACCTCATCAATAATTTGATGGTTAACAGGTGGTATTTTTCCCCTTAAATACCCTGATTTTCCTTTAAAATCTATTCTTTCCCATACCCCTTTATCTAGCGGAATTTCCGCAAAAACAGATAAAAATACATGCAAAATAATGTTTTTCCCTTCATATGCGTAGGAATAGGTCTTAAAATTTTGAACCTTAAAAGCCAAATTCGGCCCAACCTCTTCAAAAACCTCTCTTATTGCCGCCTCCTGGGAATTCTCCCCATGATGGATTTTTCCACCTGGAAATTCCCACAACCCATTTAGCGAACCGGTATCCACCCTTTTTTGCATCCAAAGGTAAAATCCTTTTTCATTTAAATCTTTTAAGAACAAGGTGATGGATACGGGAGTAACTTTAATCATAGATTTTAAATCGGGATCTAAGTTCCAAAATTGCTTCTGCCAAAAAAACTCCGAAAACCAAAAAAAGCAGATCTCCAAATTTTGAAAGGAGCACCAAAGTGACTCCAAATACTAAGGGGGCAAGAGATGAAACGATTTTTGAAGTTAAATAAATTTTAAATTTTTGACCCAATTTTTTAAAAATCTGGTCAAATAAATAAATCATTCTTAAAAGGGAGAATTTATATTTTTTGGAAGTTACTCTTTCAACTATCCTGGGAGCATTTACTGTCACCGGCCAAAAAAAGGCCAAAGTGTATAAAAGTTGGTTGTACCAGGAAACTCCAATACCTTTTAAAATGGCCCAAATAAATAGAAAGGGTATAAAAACCAGGAGGTAATATCTAATTAAGTCCTTATTTTGCGACACCTACTGCCCTTGTTTCCCTTAAGACGGTAACCTTAATCGTACCAGGATAAGACATCTCTTCTTCAATTTTTTTAGCAATATCCCTTGAAAGAAGAACCGCTCCCTCATCGGAAACTTTATCATTTTCAACAAAAACTCTAACTTCCCTACCACCTGAAATGGCAAAAGATTTAGAAACACCTTCGAAACTATTAACAATTCCTTCGATATCTGTAAGTCTTGAAACATATGATTCAACCATGGCCTTTCTAGCTCCAGGTCTTGCTCCTGATAAGGCGTCAGAGGCCGCCACTAAATGGGCCAAAATAGTTTCTGGTTTCTCATCATCATGGTGTGCCCGAATAGCATGGACAATTTCCGGTGATTCACCGTATTTTTTAGCAAAGTCTGCACCTACAACAGCGTGAGAGCCTTCAGCCGATGCGTCGATTACTTTTCCAATATCATGTAAAAGTGCGGCCCTTCTAGCTTGCTTTACGTTTTGCCCAAGTTCTTGTGCCATGGCCCCACAAATAAAAGCTGCTTCCAAAGCGTGTTGGTATTGATTTTGGGTGTAAGATGTTCTCCAATTTAGGGCCCCAACTAGTTTTAGGATTTCCGGATGAATTCCATGAACTCCAATTTCCATTTGTGCTTTTTGACCCATATCCAAAAGAATTTTGTTCATTTCAGAACGGGACTTATCATGAAACTCTTCAATTTTTGCTGGATGGATTCTTCCATCTGCAATTAATTTTTGAAGAGTAAGTCTGGCAATCTCTCTTCTAACTACGTTAAATGAAGAAACAACGACTATCTCAGGAGTATCATCGATAATTAAATCTACTCCGCAAATTTGTTCAAATGCGCGGATATTTCTTCCATCTCTACCAATTAATCTACCCTTCAAATCATCTGATGGAAGATCCACGGATGTAATGGCCTTCTCGGCGACAAACTCACCGGCAAAGCGCTGGATGGCTATTCCAATAATTCTCTTTGAGGTTTTTTCCGAATCCTCTCTCGCCTCTTCCTCTAGCCTTCTAAGGTTTTTAGCGAATTCAACCTTGGCCTCTTCTTCCATAATATTAACCAGAGAATTTTTGGCTTCTTCCTTGGTCATTTGGGCCACTTTGCTTAATTCGGTGGAAACTTCCTCTTGTTTTTTTCGGAATTTATCGGCCTCTTCAACTGCCTTAGCTCTTTGAAGTTTTATTTCCTCTTCTTTTTTCCTAACCTCGGTGATTTCTCTTTGTTTTTCTTCTATTTTTTGATCGAGGACGGCCTCTTTTTTGGCCATTCCAATTTCTTGGCTTTTAATATCGTTTTGTCTTTTATAAATTTCTTTTTCTAAAATTTCCCGTTCTTCCCGGGCGATATCTTTTGCTTCTTTTCTTGCATGATATTTTATTTCGCTGGCCTCTTTTTTGGCCTTCTCTATAATATCCGTTTCCCTTTCCCGTAATTTTTGTGCGTTAGCTTTTGCCCTAATAAAATAGATAGCAGCGATGAGACCTACTCCCGCAGCAAACGCCAATATAATACTTATTAAAACCCCTAATTCCATTATTAACTCCTATAAAACCTCAGTTGCCCCAAACTCTGTCACAACAAAATTCACTCTTTGGTCATGGGGTTCGGCAAAAACATTCCCAACAATCTGGGATTCAAAACAGACACCAATTCGCAGCCCTTTAAAACCGGAAAGATACAGATCATAGTGTCCTCCACCTCTACCTAATCTTTGGCCATCTCGTGTAAAGGCGATTCCGGGAATAAGTAAAATATCCGGAGTAACCTTTTTGTGAGTTAGGTTTGGTTCTCTGATGGAATACTCGCCACTATCTTCAAGTTCCGAAAAGGAAGCCAAATAAAAATCAATCTTATCCTTTTCAATTCTGGGAAAAGCTAGTTTTGGAAATTCCGTCATTGCTGAATGCCACATAGGTTCTTTTTGAATCGGAGAAAATCCTCCCAAACAAAATTCCTTTTTTGGTGCATGTTTAATTAGCATCTGAACCAAACAATTTGAAATTTCCAAATTATGCTTTTCAAACTCTTCTTTAGTTGTCTGGGAAAGCAAATTTTTTATCGTCTTTCTCAGTTCCACTTTGGGAAGAGCCATTTTAAAAACCTTTTTTTTTGGAAGGAAAGACGATTTAAGAAACCGGCGCGATACCCTCAAGGTACTGTAGAGCATCTTTAGCGCTGGTATGAAGCTTATTTATATTATCTTTAAATTCCGTTTTAAGATCTAAGTTTTCTTTTGCAAATTTTAAGGCCAAGAGAATTGCAATCTGGCCTGGCTCAAGATTTGGCATTTTTTTACTTAATATATCTGCTTCATTTTGTACGTAGCTTACAATTCTTTCAGGAGCATGTTTGTTTCCATCTCCATCTGGCCGAAAGATTAGCTTATAGCCAAGTACGTTAAATTCGTTTTTTCCTTCATTATAGTTCATTATAAAGAAAGACTACCTTTTCTTGAATTTTCCGTCAATTAAAGACCTAAAAGGGCCTTTAAATAATCATCAAGGGAAAATGAATTTAGATCTTCAACCCCTTCTCCAACGCCTATATATACAATTGGCACCTTTAATCCCTGAACAATTGGAACTGCCGCCCCGGCCTTAGAGGAACCATCACATTTAGTGAAAATTATTCCAGTTAGGCCCAAATATTTATTAAATTCCTCAGCCTGACGTATTGCATTTTGACCAGAAATCGCATCAATAACCAAAACTACATGGTGGGGAGCGAGAGGATCTAGTTTCTTTAAAACATCTTTGGACTTTTTTAGCTCTTCCATTAGGTTTTCCTTGGTATGCAAACGCCCTGCAGTATCAAGGATACAATAATCTGCTTTGATATTTATGGCCCGCTCAAGGGCACCATAGGCCACACCGCTTGGACTTGATCCCTCTTTGGCCCTTAAAATTTCTGCGTTTGCCTTTTTACACCAAACCTCCAACTGATCAACAGCGGCGGCACGAAACGTATCTCCCGCACCAACCACAACCTTGGCCCCTTGGGTGGTTAATTTCATGGCGAGTTTTCCGATGGTAGTAGTTTTTCCCACTCCGTTTACCCCAACAATCATAATGACTTTGGGTAATCCTTTTGTAGCCATCGGATCAAATTTAATTAAGGCCGGATCCACCTGGTCCTGGATCCCTTTGATTTTTTCCCTTAAAAAATTAAAGAGATACTCCTTAAATTTTGCCGGATCCGTTAAATCATTTCTTCCATTTAAATTTGAAATTAGTTCCTGAACGGTTTTGGGTCCAAGGTCTGAACCATAAAGAAGTTCCTCTATTTCATCTAGGGGAAGAGTGGATCCTGTAAATAATCCGCTTAATTTTCCCCAAACTTCTGTCCTAGATCTTGAAAGCCCGCTTTTTAGTCTTTCAGTCCAAGGTACTTCAACTTTTTTAAAAACTTCGGGTTCCTCAACTCTTTGGGGAACTTCAACTTTGGATTCAACTTGGGGTGCTTTCTTTTTTCTGAAAAAAAATATGGCCGCTAAGGCAATTAGAGGTAGGCCCAGATAAGGCCAATAGGTAATTAATTCATTCATAGGTGGGAGTAGCTAACACAAATATAAATTAATGAAAAGGTTATGCTTTGCAATAAAAAAAACTTAAGGTAAGGTCCGGCCATGAACGCCCATTTAAAACGGTTCCAATTGATTGAAAAAATCAGAACCTTTTTTAAAAATGAAGGATTTGTTGATGTTATAACTCCTCCTGCAGTTGAAAATCCAGGAATGGAGACTCATATACATCCTTTTCAACTTAAGAGCATAAAGGACCAACAAGAAATTCCCTATTTCCTACATTCCTCACCGGAATTTTGTATGAAAGAACTCCTCTCTCTGGGAATGGATAAAATTTTTACCGTTTCATACTGTTTTCGTGATGAACCAAAATCTACCATCCATCGCAGTCAATTTTTAATGTTGGAATGGTATCGGGCCAATGAGCGTTTTGAGAAAATTATGGAGGATTGCCAAAACCTAATTAATTTCTGTCTAGAGAGTTTTCCAAAGTATAAGGATTTGGGCCAAATAAGGAAAAAAACTGTTCAGGAAGTTTTCCAAGAAACTATTGGAGTAGATATTTTGGATTATTTAACCAAAGAAAAAATAATTCCCTTAATCAAAAATAAATTCCCTGAGGTTCCTCTTCATGATCCCGAAATGCTTCAATGGGATGATTGTTTCTTCCTACTTTTTTTAAATATGGTTGAACCAAAATTAGATACTGATTCCCCTCTCCTTATTTATGAATATCCCGCGCCTTTGAGCGCCTATTCAACTTTGAAAAAAGAGGATCCCCGGGTTTGCGAACGATTTGAAATTTATTGGAGAGGAATGGAGCTTTGTAACTGCTTTAATGAATTAACTGATCCATCGGAGCAAAAAAAGAGATTAATTGACCAAGGGCAATCCAAAAAAAATCAATATGGTTATTCACTTCCTTATCCAAAAAAGTTCCAATCAGTTATGGATAATGGCCTGCCACCTTCCTGTGGAATAGCATTGGGAGTAGAAAGATTGCTAATGGCACTGGACCAAACTGAAAATCCCTTTTGGGAATAGCACTATTTATTTAATTGATTTAAAACTTTCTGCAATTTTATGATTACTTCGGATTTTACCAATTGCACAGGTACACTTGCGGCCCATTTTTTATGGAATTCCTTGCTCATATTTTTCCGGGTTTCAAAATTTAGTGCTAGAGGATATTTGCTCGCCAAATCCGCGGAAAAAACCGCATACCAATCATAAAGTTCATTAAACCTTCCCGAAAAAGCGTCCATAATATCCAATGTGTTATCCGTTAAATCACTTTTTAATTGATAAAAGTTAACTTTTTCCAGGGTTTCTTTTGAATAGGAGATATTCAAATAAGTTTTGGTGAAGTGTTCTACAAAATCAATGGTGTTATTCGTTAACGGCTTTGGTTTATCAAATAATTTAAAAAATTCAACATTGTTAATAAGTGCACGGTAAACACCCTCGCGAGTACCTCCTTGTTCCAAAACATTCATCCAAATTGAAAGATTTTTCTGGTCCACCTCCACACCTAGAACTTCCAGATAAAGCTCCCTTATAAAGAAGGCATTTAGACCTTTTAGTTTATCAGAGGAGATGGCATTTTTATTTATATTTTCCTCCCCTATATTACTCTTTAGGGAGGTAGCACTTTCTTCCACCTTAGGAATAGGAGGCAATACAATTTCTTTTTTAATTTCAACTTCAGGGAGCTCACCTAATAATTGGTTCACTAAGCTTTCACCCAGTAAATCATTCAATAGTGGTCTGTATTTTTCCACGTAAGAACATCCACTAAGAAAAAATATCAAAAATACGATTTTTACCATATCCACCTCAAAAACATTATACCGAGATTCTCTTCTTAATTCTATAAAAGGTATTGTTGGATATTTTTAAATCCTCAGTTGTCTTTCTCACCCTTCCCTCATTAGAACGATAAAAATGATTTAAAATTTCACCCTCAAGTCCTTCTATTACATTTGCCAGCCCATGCTCCTTAATGCATTCAATAAGATTAGGATCCTTAAAAAGACTTTCCTTTTGGAATTGTTTTTTTGAAAACTTTCTACCAAGAAAATTTTCAGTGATTATTCCTCCTTTTACCATTCTTAAACACTCAACAAAATTTAAAAGTTCTCTCACATTTCCCGGCCAATTATAGGAAAGAAGCTGCTCCATCGCTTTATCCGAAAAAATTATTTTTCTTGGGAAATCGTTTAAAAAATGATCAATTAAAATCGAAATATCTCCCCTGCGCTCACTCAAACTCTTAACATTTAAAGTAAATCCTTCGATTCTATAAAATAGATCTTTCCGAAATTTTCCCAATTCCTTAAGACCTTCAAGATCTTCACAAGTAGCACTGATTAAATAAAACTCAGAAGTTTCTCTTTGTTGGGCACCCACTGGCAAATAAGATTTTTCATCCAAAGTCTTAAGAACCTTTTTTTGAATCCTAAGGGGCATGGTGGCGATTTCATCCAAAAACAAGGTTCCACCGTTGGCCTGGGAAATCAAACCTTTTTTATCCGAAATGGCCCCAGTAAAGGCCCCCTTTTTATAGCCAAATAGTTCGGATTCTATAAGGGTTTCTGATATCTCTGAGCAATTAACTTCAACAAAAGAATTTTTAGTTCCAAAAAGATATTCATGGATTAATTTTGCTATTTTGGTTTTACCCACCCCAGTCGGCCCCAAAATAAGAAGCGGACGAATCCCCAAACCCATATTCTCAAGCGAATCGATTTGTGACCAAAAATCCAAATCATGGGTTTTTAATTTTTTTGCTAAAAAATTCCTTAATTTATTTCTTCCAAAAATAATTTCAAATAAATCCATTGAAATCGGAGGACTTATAAAGTGATCGCACCCCAAATTATAGCAACTTAAAATAAATTCTCTATCCTTTCTGTCGGAAAAAACAACAAATCGCTGTCTCTCCTCACCTAATAATTTCAATATTTTGTAAAATTCTTCCTCACAAAACCCCTGTGGAGAAAGAATAATTATTTTATAAAAAAAAATTTTTATATTTTCCAGGGAATCAGTTTTATCCACCTCTCCCTGGTTTTTTAAGTAAATAATCATTTCCGCAGGGATAATATCCCCTTTTTGGATAATTAAGAATTTCATTTCCGAGAAATTAGATAAATCCGAATTTATTTGTCTTTAAGTTGTTCAAGTGAACACCTGACTTTTTCACTCTAAGAAATATCTTCCTACCCCTAGGGCAAATAAACAAATTTTATCAAGGTGTCGATATAAAGGCATGAAAACATTAAACGGCATCCTCTTTTTATGCGCTTTATTTTTAATCTCAGGTTGTATTCCAGACAGTTTCACGCATTGGAATTTAGAACCACCCTCAGCAGCTGGCGGCAGCGAATCCGGGGTCACACCTCCATCAGGTCCCGGCGGGAGTACCACACCTCCACCAACAACATTTGCCTATACTCCGTCTGGCCCTTATCAATTTATGATTACCACTGATGCTTCGGCCACAATCCCAAATTTGGCTCCAATCTCTACCGGTGGAGGGGAAATTGTTGAAGGAAATATCACCTTTCAACTAGCACAAGTTCGAGATATTAATGGAGTTGCACTTCCAACCGTTTGGCCAAATTCTTTATCACTTGATCCAACTACAGGAGTTATCAGCGGAAGGCCTAATCAATTTGTAAATCAAAACACCTACACCATTAATGCGATTCCACTTGGAGCTGTGACTCCCATACAAACCTCAATTGTTATAAGTATGGCAACCCAACCTGGCACTATTTTCTATCCCCAATTAAATGGTCGAACTTTACTACTTGAGATAACCGCACCTCAAAATTTCAAAGTGGGAAATTTTGTTACCAGTGAAAAAAATGCCAAAGGAACGGTGACCACAGTTGATGAAAAAAATAAAAATATTTATATTACTGTAAATTGCACTCCGCCTACAGGGCAGACATTTTGCCCTAACTTTAACCCTGGCGATAAAATTGACAACAAAAATGGATATTTTTTAGAACAATCTATCATCAACAAAGTAGTGTATGGGTTCACCACCACAACAGGAATTCCCACCAATTGGAACTGGATCCCAATTACCAATCCCAATATAAGTGGCGAACAACCACAATATGCAATCTCTCCTGATATAACCGTTAATCCAGGAGTACACTTTTCAACTACAACAGGACAAATTTGGACAGATGTTCCCCTTACAGCTCCTATTCCCAATACCAATTATACGGTCACAGTTAAAAATGCTCTTGACCAAACCGCCAACGCAATCTTTAACATGCAAATTTTGGGTGTTTCCGATCCAAGATCCCCTGATGCTGTGGAATATGCTTACAAACCAGGAAGCCGGGTAGTTCTTGAGGTATCTGACCCCACCCAGTTCCCAGCAGGAGGAAAAATATCCAATCAGGATGGTGCAAGTGGAACAATAAAAGGATTATTAAATTCTGGGGCACTCATACAATTATTAATAGATATTGACCCTTGGAGCGTATCTGATTTTCAAGCAAATCAGCCGGTGGATAATGGTTATCCATATGTTCTCCAAGCAACTACCACCGCAAATAAAACCCCCATTATTGTCCATCAAATTGGTCAACCCTTTAAATTTCCCCCTACTCTTTCGGGAAATTTATCTCCCTCTGACCTAGACACTTTATCTTGGACTTCAAATCCTGAGCTTCCCCATCTTTGTCAAAGTATTTCAAGTACTCCAACTGTTTATTATAAAGAAGTTACCAATGCTTCAACCGATCCATTTTCTTGTACCAACGCCCACGGTGCTTGCTCAGTCGCCACACGGACAAATGGATTTAGTTGTGTAAATACAGCTCCTGCCGGCGTCTGGACCACCACTGCAAAATATTTAACTGAATATGCCAATGAACTTTGGTTTAACCGACGAACTGGAGAATTCGGAGCATGGAATCCTCAAAAAACATTTCCCGGACAATCATTTAATGTCTCGGTTACAAGTTTAACTGGAATAGTTTTAAACACTTCAACCGCAATAAGTTTTGAAGGTGTTCCTAAAAATTTAAGTTATGCAGGTGATGTTCTACTTGAAGTGGATGATGATTCCGCATTTGATATTGGTGATATGATCACCTCCGATGGAAATGGTGTTGGGATGATCACTCATAAGTTTATTTCCCTCCCTCCACCAGTAACCCCAACTTATACCCCAACTGGAAAAATATTAGTGGTTAAAGCTTCTTCAGGAGTATTCCTGGAAGGAGAAGATATAGATAATGTTTACCCCTTTACTTTCCAAAAAGGAGAAATACTCCAAGCAAAATATAATGATGTGGGGGTCCAAGTTGCTGGAAGCATAAGTACTTTTAAAATTGGCGAAGAGGTTACCTCGGCTTCGGCCACAGGTATAATTAACTATATCCAAGATCCTGCATATCATGCATCCAATACAGTTGGAGAGCCAATTCTTTGGGTAAGATTAACCAATACCAAAAATCCTCCCACAAGTTTTACAACGTTTGGGAATCCTACCATCAAGAGTGTTACAGGTGCGGCCATTACTACTGTAACAGGAATTATTGGAGATAATATAACAATCGAGCAAAATGGGGGGACGACATTTTCCCCAGGACTCGATGTATCCTCAAATTTTGGACCAAACGGTGGATTTGGAATGGCCAATTCCGTGAGTGGATCTAATGTATCGGTTTCTGTTGAAAGCGGAAGATTTTATTTAGATACAGCTACACCCACAACATTGTTCAGATATAATCCTCCAGGCACCTTAGCAGCTGGACAAGCTAGCGCACTAATTAATAATATTACCCATAACCCAATATTTTACCTTGATCGACATGGCACCAGTGGAATTCAACCAGTGGTAGTATCTCCGCCAAATAACGGTGTGGTTTTTTCCATAAACCCGGCGCTACCAGAGGGACTGAGTTTTGATACAGCTACAGGAGAAATAAATGTAGTTGCTCCAGGACCGGTGGCCGCAGCTTTAAAAAATTATACGGTGGTTGCTTCAAATTTCCTTGGAGAGACTTCTTTTACCTTTGGTTTAGCTGTTAGGGAGGTATTTTCCATCACCGATATAACCAATACCAATGGGAATATTTCGGGGATAATGCATAAATCTGGGCAAGGTTATGCCAGATTCCCCTGCAGGATAACCCAAGACCAAATTAAATCCCAAGCTACAGGAAACTCCAGAGGAAAAAATATCAATTGTCTTTATGATGTAGGAGAAGGAGATTTATATTCTAATGGTCTGGTGGTCCAAGTAAATGTGGGAACCAACCTTTGCGTTTATGTTCAACACCTTCCCTATTTCTTTTATCAATCTGAATATTTAAAAACCAATCCAGACCCTGCGTCCCCAACTGTAGAAAATACTGGAAATTATAGCAACGTGCTTTGTGGACCTGGTCAACCAAACGGGACAACCGCCCAATACCCAAATGGAGATCCCAATTCAAAATGTTTAGGAAACCAAGGTGGAACCCAGTGCGATGATGGAGCCGTTAGTACAATACAAAGGAATTATACCCTACAAGGAGTTTGCTATGATTCCACGGTAAGTGGAACCAATCCAGTCCCCGGTGTGACGACTTTTACCGATTGTTTTGGAAACCCAAATGCAAACGGATCAACTGCCGGAAATACTGCCGGAAATAGATCCTATTGCAGTAACGGTAATACAACCCAGAATAGAGATGCCTGCCTTAATGTAAACCAGGCCTGGAATAGCAATTACGCTTTTATAAACGGAAATTGTTATTTTATAAAACCAGAAACTGATGCGGTTACATGCTCGGATAATTATGGAACCTGCGCGGGTGGTACAGGCGGCGCCAATAGAAATGCTTGTACGGCAGGCGGTGGTATCTGGAACTCCAAGGGTCTATATGTGGCAAACGCTAACTGCTATTCTACTGCTGGAGTTCCCGGACCTGATTTCCAATGCGGAGGATCTCAGCTTAGCTGTATCAATGGACCAGCAAAGGATGACAGCGATTTTCCTCAAGGTCAGTTGACCAATAGGTTTGGTAATTTTATTAGAGGTTATACGGTTCCGGTTGGTATAGATCCAATTCCATTCACCTATGCATCTCCATTATCAAAGGGTTACCTATCAAATATGTACCTTTCCAATTTCTCAAGACAACGTGGTGCAGGTGCTCCAAATGCATGCACTCCTTTTAATGGAAATATCTACGAATACAATATGAACACTTGGTTTAACGTTGGATTTAATGAAAACCCGGAAGGCGCTACAGGTGTAAATAGTCCATTTTCTGGTGGAAATGGAGTCTACTCCATAAGATGTTTAGATGCGGCGGCAAATATAATAGGACAAGTTAATCTTTTGATAAGGGAATGGGATCATGATTTCAAAGCCAAAAATGGAGTTGATATTTTTGATTTTACCGGAACCCCTGTGGATGCTAGTGGCACAGTTGATCCCGATTTTGGCAATCCTTTAAATGCGTACAAGGATTGGGATGATAATAGCATAGGTGGTACTTGTTCGAAGCCAACCTATACCTTTCCTGGCGGAAATCTATAAGGAAATTTCACCTAGAAGGTCATAATCCATAATCTTATTGATTTTGACCTTCACCATTTGCCCAACATTTAATGGCTGGTCTTTGGTGTCATTGATAAAAACTTTTCCATCGATATCAGGGGCCTGTCCTTCACATCTTCCTTGGATCAAAAGTTCGGTTTCTTCGTGGAGTCCCTCGATTAAAACATCTACCGTTTGGCCAATTACTTTTTTGTTTAAAATCTTAACTACTTTTAATTGTGCCTTATGTAGTCGATCAAATCTTTCTTCAATAATTTCCTGAGGTACTTTTGGATTTAACTTAAAGGCCGGAGTTCCATCTTCGTCTGAATATCTAAAAATTCCTAAGTGGTTAAACTGACATGCTTCCACCCCGTCGATCACTTTTTGAAAATCTTCTTCACTTTCACCGGGAAATCCTACGATTATGGAAGTTCGAATAATCATTCCGGGGATTTTTTCTTTTAACCGTTTTACTTTTGCTAAAATTTCGTCTCCGGTGACCTTTCTATTCATTCTTTTTAAAACTGAATCGGAAAAATGTTGGACCGGCATATCCAAATACTTGCAGATTTTTTTGGAAGTCGCGATTTTTTCCATTACTTCTTCGGTAAGGTCATCTGGATAAAAATAAAAAAGCCTTATCCACTCGATTCCTTCAACTTGCTCAAGCCCAGTTAAAAGCTCAAGAAGAGTATTCCCTTGGAGATCCACCCCATAATCCGAAAGATCCTGCGATATCAGATTAAGTTCTTTCACTCCGGTTTTTGCTAAGTTTTTTGCTTCGGCCACCAAAGATTCAACCGTTCTTGATCTTAGCCTTCCCCTGATGGTTGGAATAATGCAAAAGGTGCAATTTCTGTTACATCCTTCTGAAATTTTTAAGTAAGCGGTATAAAATGGAGAAGTATTTATTCTTGGATCAAATTCTGTGTGAATAAATTTGGGAATTTCAACATGGGATTTTGCTTCAAGCTTTCCTTCCTCAAATGCTTTCAACAAGGTTACAATTTTATTGTATTCACCTGTACCAATTATTAAATCCACTTCTGGAAGTTCAGCCTCGATATTACTTGCATATCTTTGTGCGAGACAGCCTGAAACTACTAATGCCTTACATTTACCTTTTTCTTTATATTCGGCCAACTCAAGAATTGTATCTATTGATTCGACTTTTGAGGCCTCAATAAATGAACAAGTATTGGTGATGATCACTTCGGCCAAAGCAGGCTCGTAGACCATTTGAAAGCCACCAAGACCCAAATGGCCCAGCATCACCTCGGAATCAACAAGGTTTTTAGAACATCCCAAGGATGTGAAGTAGACAGTTTTTTTATCAAGTTTCATTCAGGGCAAATTATAATAAAACCAAACCTTAATCCAGAAAGTTTTTTAAAGTTGTAATAAATCCCAAAAAAATATAAAATATCAGTAATTTTAGGCGGTTAACAAAGGATTTGCCCATTAAACTCTTAGTTCTTCTTTGGTCATTTTCCGCTCTTTCCGGCCTGTATCCGCCCTCAAATAAGGTAATGGATAAAATTAAGGTCGCCATTGAATCAGATAGGACTTTAAATCTCCAAGATAAAACTGCGATTTGGGCCCAAGAATACCTATCGAATAAATGCGAAAAATTTCTTGAGCTTTCAAAAGATGAATCATTTCCTCTTAAAAGTATGGCCTTTATAAGTGCACTGAAATTTTGTGACTTTAAACCAAATGTCTTAGATGCCCTTTGGGAAACTGAAGAGAAGAATATCCCCGATTGGGCCCTTGAGGATTATTTTGAAGCTTCCTTGGATTGGGCCATCAAATTTAAAAATTATTCGAAAATGGCCTACTTTAAGGCCAAACTTTCAAAATACCAGCCATACCGCCAAGGTAAGGAAGATTATCTCCTCCAAGCAGTTCATTGGGACAAAAAACCCCAATACTTAGAAATGCTCTACAAAGTGGCTCCAAGATTTTCTCCCTCGGATTTAAAGGAAAATTTTTTGTCTGCCGGCCTAGATTTTGAAAGAGTTAGAAACTTCCAAAAGGCAAGATCTCTTTATAGGGAAATTATTGAAAGAAAGGAATTCTCCTTTAAAGAAAAATTATTGGCCTTTAATCAAATGGCGCTTTCTTATAAAAAAGAACGAAATTTGGATAAATTTATTGAAAAAATTCATGACCTTGAGAAATGGCTCAAAAAATTAAGGCCCTCAGAAGAGGTCTCGGATGCCCTGGTTAGATGTCAATTGGATTTGGCGCGAGCAATATGGACCGAACATCAAAGGGACCGGGGGCAAGAAATCCTAATTCAACTTACTTCGACAAAAATTTCAAATCAAAATTACCAGGCAGAGGTCTTTTGGGTATTAGGAATGATGTCTCTGGAAAAAAAAGAATATGAACCGGCACTTACCTGGTTGGAGAAAGCACTTAAATTAAATATCTCAGATTTAGTCCTTAGAGATAAAATCAATTGGGCTATGGGATGGAACAATTATTTATTAAAAAAATATTCGCGGGCAATTTTTTATTTTAACCATTATGAAAAAATTACTGAGAATTTCAACCTGATATTAAAATTGAAATATTGGAAGGCCATCTCCTATAAAAAATTGAAAAATTTTCCTAATTACAAAAAAGAAATTAAGGGGATTTTAGATTTAAATCCTTATAGCTATTATGGAATCCTGGCACATAAGGAACTTCAAATTCCTTTTACCCCTTTAAAAAGAAATGACTTGTCCCAAAAAATGAAGATTCCCGAATTTGAATGGCTTCATGCTTTAGGAGAAGAAAAAGCATGTAAAAATTTTCTTAAAGAGTATGTTAAATCTTTAAAGGTTCCAAATGATTTAAAAGAAGCAATCGTCCTTTTTCACAAAATAAATTGGTACAAAGAGGGCATTGAATTTTTTAACCGGATCGAACCTCAAGAGCGATTTTCCCTTCATGCTGATTACCTTTCTTTCGTTTTTCCTAAACCTCTGGAAAAAGATGTTAAGGAAATTTCCGAAAAATTTTCCATTCAAGATTCCCTTATTTATTCGATTGCTAGGCAAGAATCAGGCTTTGACCAATACGCAAGATCCCTTGCAGATGCATTTGGAGTAATGCAGGTCACACCTGAGGTGGCGAAAAGAATGGCCAAACAATTTAAAATTAAATATGAAAAAGATTCTGACCTCTATGACGCAAAAATTAATTTTGAAATAGGTTCCGCAGTAATAAAAGATTTAATTAATCGATTTGAACATGATTATATATCCATTGTCGGTTCATATAATGCCAATTATCGATCAGTTTCATTGTGGAAAAAAGAGCGATTTAATGGAGACTATCTTGAATTCATCGAAATGATCCCCTATGATGAAACTCAAAACTTTATCAAATTAGTTACTCGAAATTACTTTCTCTATAAACGCCTAGACGCCAAAAAGAAATTTATGTTCCCTAAGGATTTTTTCAATACTATCTAAGGTGTAATATTGGTATTTTTTGGCGGTTCAAAGGTAAAATGATTCGCATCAAAACTTACTTTGGGATTAATTTGGGATAATTTAAAGGAAACTCGTTTTTGGTCAGGATAAGTAATCTCTATCTCTTCTATTGAATTGAAATCCTCTTTTGATGAGGATTTAAATATTAAAAGCCCCTCTTTTAAACCAATTTTTTCAGCAGTTGATGGATTAAAAATCAATTTTACTTTATTTCCGGTTTTCTCAATTTTAAATTGTGGATTATCCGAGATGCCTTGATTTAGGGTATCAAGAAGCCCGGACAAACCAATTTCTTCAGATTTCTTTATGGTAAGCTCCCCTTTTTCCCCTTCCACAAAGGGAGGGCGATAAATCCAATTGGTTTTGTTATTGGAAATAAATAAAATGTTATTGGGTTTTTCCACCTCAAACCGGATATTTCCCGGAAATTTATAATCTAAAACACCGTAACTTTTTTTCTCTTTTTTGGTGAGGGAGCTTACATAAACCTGTTCGAATTTTGCCGAAAATGTTTCGGGTAAAAAAGAACTCTTTGCGTAGCCAAAAGATGCTTGTGCAAAAAAGGAAAAAATAAAAAATATTAATGAAGCTGAACTGAAACGCATTTTGAAACCCCCGGCTCCTGCATGGTTATCCCATAAAGAGTATCGTTTAAAGACATTGTTTTCTTGTTATGGGTGATCAGTATGAATTGTGATTGATTGCTTAATTCCCTCAGCAGCTCATTAAATCTCCCAACATTGGCCTCATCTAATGGGGCATCAACCTCATCTAACAGGACAAATGGAGAAGGTTTTATTAGAAATATGGCAAATAAAAGCGTAACCGCAGTCAAGGCCTTTTCTCCCCCTGACATTAGGGAAATATTTTGGGTTTTCTTGCCCATAGGTTGAGCAAAAATATCCACACCACATTCGGGATCTTCAATGTTACCCACCAAACGAAGCTCTCCATGCCCCCCACCAAATACAATTGGGAAGATTCTGCTAAATTTATCCGCCACCTCTTTATAGGCCAGTTCAAAACGTTCCTTGGACTTTTGGTCAATATGGGCAATTGCTTGGCGGAGATCCTCTAATGAATTTACCAGTTCAGTCTCTTGGTTTTTCAAGAAATCAAAACGAACTTTCTGTTTTTCATATTCCCCGATTGCCTGCCAGTTTATATCACCAAGATTATTATATTCCCTACGGTAATGATTAAGCTTGCTTTCAATGTCTTTTAGTTCGTTGGGGTATTTTTTTGAAAACTCATAGGATTCCTTTTTAATTTCTATAGGACCATTTTGAGTTTCCATAAAAAATATTGAAGAATAATCTTTTAATTCTTGGCAATCCTCATCAGTTAGATCGAGGTATTTTTTGGCCACTTGCCTTGCATCCACCTGATGTTTTTCAAAGGTATTTTTGGTTAAGTCAAATTCCTCGGCCACATACTGCTCTAATTTAATATCCATTTGGGCCAACTCTTTTTCCGCATTACTAATTTTAAGAGTTAAAGACTGGATATCCTTTTCTTGTTTGGAAATATTTTTTTCAAGATCTTCCAATTCATCTTTTCTAATGCCAAGGATGTCTTCCTTATCTTTTAAGACCTGGGCCAATTCTTTATTTTCTTTTTCAAGGTGAGATATTTCTAAGATAATGGTTTTTAGGGTATTTTCATATTCATTAACAACTTGATTGCACCCTTCAAATCGAATATTTAATTTTTGAATTTGTTGCTGTAGATCCTCGATCTGGGATTTCAAACTTTTGGTTTTTTCATCGTAGGATCCAATGGCCATTTTAATTTCAAAAAATTCTTGCTTTTCCTTTTCAAAATTTGAACTTTTCTCAGAAACCTCCAAATCCAAAATTTTAAAATCTCCATTTACCTGATCTAATTCCTTCTTTGCCTTTTCTTTTTCCTTTCTTTGGATCTCCTGTATTTCTAGATGTTCAAGCCTTGCTTGAGAAATCCTGTTTTCATTATCTTTTAAAATATCAAATCGTGATTTGTTTGTTTCATTATTCTTAATTTTGGTTTCAAGGGAGGATGATTTTGATGCATAATCCACTTTGGCATCTAATAATTGGGATCTGGTTATTTCTTTTTTTGCCTTATTCTCTTCCAACTCATTCTTTAAACTTAAATGTTTATCTTTTATTTTATCAAAATCCACACGTTTGGTTTCCAATTTCCCCTGTATTTCAAAGATACGGTTATTCCTTTCAATTAGGCCCACAGAAACCTTTCTTTGAGGTCTCATGTTTAGCACCATTCCCTGTGGCGTATTCCTGACTACAATTTCCCCATCAAGGGAGCATACTGCACGGAATTTTTTCCCTGATAAGGAAGCAATGTTTTTTGAAGTTAAACTTGGAACGATAAAAATGCCGGTAAAAAGTGGCATAAGTTGCGGTAATTTAATTTTTGCAACATCAAGAACAGAATGTATTTCATCAAAAAGGTAATCAATATTTTCGGGATGAGAGTTTAATTCTAGAAGTAAGTCTAACCCCTGATCTTTATTTTCCCTTAACCAATCCAAAACATTGTCTAAATCGATATCATCTCCCCAAATAGTCTGGGTAAAATCTATCATAAGGGATTCGATTGCTTTCGTATATTTTTCGTCACATTGGATAAAATTACCGATAGGTGACATCCCTTTGGAGTGTTTGGATTTTAAAAATAATCCAGTGCCTTCCTGGAGGCCTTCAAAGGAATCATTCAATGCCATAAGAGATTTTTCCACCGATTCAAGTTCGGTCAACTCTTTTTCCGCTTTTTTAAAGTGCTCTTCCGATTTTAAAAATCTCTCTTCAATTTCAAATATTTTTTCCTTAAGTGTATTTTCCTGTTTTTCAAGATCTAAATATTTATCCTGAGCAAGATTTGTTTTGTCTCTATCCTGGGAAACTTCCCCAGAGAAACTGGAGTGTTTTGATTCAAGCTCATCTCTTTCCTTCACAATTGATTGAAGCTGCCTGGAATATTCATCAAGATTGGAATCATTTTTAATCATTTCCCTTTCAAGGGAATTCAATTTGTCGGTTTTCTCTCTAATATCTTTTTGAGCAGAATTAAACTGATTTTTCTTTGAATCCAGTTCATCTTTAAGACTCGATAGATTTTTCTCTAATTCAGACAGGTCATAATTTTTTTGGTTTAGATTTTCAAGTTTTGAAAGGGATTCAATGGAGGAGGACAATTTTAATTCTCTGTCCGATTTATCCTTCTGGATCTCAATAATTTCCCCTTTTTTGGAGGAGATACCTTTTTCTCTTTCTTCTTTTTTTTCTACCAAGTTTTTAAATCTTTCTTCTTTGGCCGCAAGTTCCCTGGAAAGCTGGTTATAACCTTCCTGGAATTCGTTTATATTCTCGACCAATTCCTCTTTTTTAATCCGGTCGTTTTCTCTATCAATTTTTAAAGTTTCAAGTTTTGTTTTATTCCCTGCAACGGATGCAAGCCCTGAAATTTTAAATTGTTTTCCATCTTTAAATTCTTTTAAAATATTGACGACTTTATTGCTAAAAACCAACAACTCATTGTTTTTGATTTTTTCCTTAAGGGTTCTGGCCTTTAATGCTTTTTCCGATTGTTTTTCAAGGTAATTTAAATTGGATTCGATTTCAGTTTTAATATCTGAAAGTCTATTTAGATTTAGTTGAGTTTGCTCAATTTTCCGCAGAGATTCTTTTTTTCTGACCTTAAATTTTGTTATTCCAGCGACCTCTTCGATCATGGCCCGGAGTTCATGTGGTTTGGCCTGAACTAGTTTATTGATTTCTCCCTGAGCGATAACCGAATAAGATTTTGCCCCGGCACCGGTATCCATAAAAACTTCTTGGATATCTTTTAGTCTGCAAGGTATATCATTAATTCGAAAATCACTTTCTCCGTTTCTGTAAAGTTTTCTGGTTAATTGAATTTCTGACGGGTTAGTTACCGAATTTCCAATATGGATATGTTTTAATTCTTTATTATCTAAAACTAGAGTAACCTCGGCCCATGATGCAGGTTTATATTTTTCAGAGCCGGAAAAAATTACGTCCTGCATGGAATTTCCACGCAGATGCTTTGCAGATTGCTCCCCCATTACCCAAAAGATGGCATCCACAACATTGGATTTTCCGCATCCATTAGGACCGACAATTCCGGTAATACCATCTTCAAAATGGATGGTGGTTCTGTCCTTAAAAGATTTAAAACCCTGAACGACTAGTCTTTTTAATCTCACAATTTGCCCTCATGACTATTGGCGTAAGCTTAAAAACCCATATACTAAACAAATTTCCCATAAAGGCCTTTATTTGGCATCAATTTTTCTACGCATTAAATTAATTTTTGAAATAACTATTTGCGTTATTTCAAAAATTTAACCCTTTTCCGAATAGCTTTAACATATGGAGCAAAAAATGAACCTAAATAAAAAGATTTTATCCCTTGTTCTAAGTTTGTTTTTATTATCTACCGCAGCTTTCTCCCAAGAGCTTTTTGATACCACACAAAGGTACGCTGATAAAGATGGCAGATATTTAGAACAAAGAAAGGGGCTCCATAAGAGCATTTTAAATAAATATTTATCCCAAATAGTGAGACTTCCCCAAAAAAGAAATCCAAATTCGGTATTTATGGCCGGAGGGCCGGGAGCAGGAAAATCCTTCACCCTGGACTTGCTCACAAAGGCAGGGGTTATAGATACCAGCAAATACGTGATTATAAATTCAGACGATATTAAAGAGTTGATTCCCGAATATCAAACTTTTAAAAAAGTTAACCCCCAAAAAGCGGCCGATATGGTCCATGTGGAATCCACCTACTTAAAGGACCAAGTTGTCAAAGAAGCAACACGTAGAAAAGTAAATTTTATCCTAGATGGAACCTTTTCCAATCCCCTTCTTGCCAAGGCACTTCTTCAAACTCTGACAGGCTTTCAAACGAAAATTCTTTTTGTTGATGCACCAACCGAGGTCCTTTTAAAACGAGTCGAGGAACGAGGAAAAAAAACCGGACGATTTGTACCAACAGATTATGTTAAATCCGCTTCGGCGCAAATTCGAAATAGTATTGCAGAGCTTTCAAAAGTTGCGGATATTACATTTTTTATAATCAGTTCTGAAAGGACAGCTATAAAAGAAATTAGATGGAAAGATGGAAAGAAAATGATAGTCAATACTCCTATTGACCAGCTTTCAAAAAAACAGGTAAATGATTTCAAAAAATTTCTAGACCCCTAAAAGGAAAAATTAATGAACCCTTGGCATGATGTAGATCCCGGAAAAGATGTTCCCAAACTGCTACGAGCAATAATTGAAGTACCAAGAGGTTCAAAAGTTAAATACGAATTAGACAAAACAAGTGGGCTGCTTAAGGTGGATAGAATTCTTTTTAGTTCAGTCCATTATCCTGCAAATTATGGATTTATCCCACGAACTTACTGTGGAGATAATGATCCACTGGATATTTTAGTTTTAGGACAAGAATCGGTGGTCCCTTTATCCATAATGTTGGCAAAACCTATCGGGGTTATGAAGATGGTCGACCAAGGTGAAGAAGATGACAAAATTATCGCCGTTCATGCCAACGATCCCGAATATGACCATTATAATAATATCGAAGACCTCCCTCCTCATCGTCTTGCAGAGGTAAAAAGATTTTTTGAGGATTATAAGACTCTAGAAAAAAAATCTGTATCGGTTGAAAAGTTTCTGAACCGAAAAGAGGCCCATAAGGTGATAAACGAAGCAATTTCCCTTTATAAAAAAAGTAAAACTAGGCTCCTTAAAAAAGGACCATAGATGATTAAAAATCTATTTCTAATTTTGACTCTTGTATCTTGCGCTACCTCACCAACTGGTCGGAGCCAGCTAATGTTAATTTCCGAGAGTAAGGTTAGTGCAATGGGGATTCAATCTTTTAACGAAATGAAAGAAAAAATTCCCATTGAAAAAGATCCTGAAATTAATCGATATATAAAATGTGTATGCGATCCCATAATTAAGGCCCAAGAAGGGAAAACCAACGTTTCCGAATGGGAAGTTGTAGTTTTTAAAGATGCGAGCGCAAATGCATTTGCTCTTCCTGGAGGAAAAATTGGGGTCCACACAGGAATTTTAAAGGTGGCAGAAACAGATTCCCAACTAGCAACAGTCTTAGGTCATGAGGTGGGGCATGTGATGGCCCACCATGGAGCTGAAAGAATTTCCCAATCTGTTTTAACTTCCATTGGAATGACTGGAGTGAACGCCTTTTTGGGCGGGAAAGCTATGAGTGGTGAATCCCGCCAATTAATTATGGCCTCTTTAGGGATCGGGGCCACAGTGGGTATACTCCTTCCTTACAGTCGCACCCATGAATCTGAAGCAGATCAGCTAGGACTTGAATTAATGGCCCAAGCAGGATTTGATCCCAAACAAAGTGTGGTTCTCTGGGAAAATATGAAAAAGGCGTCCGGAGGGAAAGGACCACCAGAATTTTTTAGCACTCACCCTGCGGAAGAAACGCGGATCAAAAATTTAAACTTTCAAATGCCAGGTGTCCTAAAGATTTCAGAACAGGCGCACAAAATGGGAAATAAACCTCATTGTAAAAGACCCAAAAATATTTAATAGAGTTTCTTCACTAACACCTCAAATTAGTTAAACAAGGGAATCTTAGTCTTTTACTAGACTATTCAATTTTTACAGCTTTTTTACTTGGTTTTAAGTATCCTCAATAGATATAAACCGGATTTAGAGACATAATTTATGGATTTTATAATTGCAGGTTTAATTTGTGCCGGATTGTTAGGTTATCTAGTTTATGCTCTTTTTAACCCCGAGAAATTTTAAGAGTTACGCATGAAAGGAAATGATTACGTTCAGTTAATTTTATTTGTTGGTCTTTTAATTTTTCTAACTCCTTCAATTGGTCGATTTATGGCAAAAATTTTTGAAGGAGAAAAAACATGGTTACACAAACCGTTTGGGTTCCTCGAAAGACTAATTTATAAAATTTCTGGAATTGACCCAAATGTTGAAATGAATTCTAGGGAATATGCTGGTGCTTTAATGGTATTTAACATTTTTGGCATCCTTGTAGTTTTCCTTTTCCAGATTCTTCAGGGATATTTACCCCTTAATCCACAAAATCTCCCAAACGTTTCCTGGCATTCGGCCATTAATACCGCTGTAAGCTTCGTTACTAACACCAACTGGCAAAGTTATGCAGGGGAAACCACCATGAGTTACCTAACTCAAATGGCAGCACTTACCGTGCAAAACTTTGTAAGTGCAGCTGTTGGTTTATCCGTTGCAATCGCCCTTACCCGAGGAATTTCCCGGAAAAATTCATTTACTATAGGAAATTATTGGGTGGATATTACCAGGTCAATAGTCTATATCCTCTTGCCTCTTTCAATTATTTTCGCTTTTTTTTTAGTGGGGCAAGGAGTGGTGCAAACTTTTTCCTCCTACGTAGATGTAACTACTTTAGAAGGAATTAAACAAACCATTCCCCTTGGGCCAGCGGCTTCCCAGATTGCCATTAAAATGCTGGGAGTAAATGGAGGCGGTTTTTTCAATGCAAATGCGGCCCATCCGTTTGAAAACCCAACACCACTTTCCAATTTTTTCCAAATGCTTTCTATATTTTTAATTCCTGCTGGGCTAACTTATTTTTATGGAACCGTTACTGCAGCTCGAAGGCATGGTTGGGTTATTTTTGCTACTATGATGGTGATTTTTTTGGGGTTGGCCTTTCTCTCTATTAAAGCCGAATATTCCTTAAATCCCAGCTTGAATATGGGCGGCCTTATGGAAGGAAAAGAAACCAGATTTGGAATTTTCAACAGTGTCTTTTTTTCATCCATCACTACTTCGGCTTCCTGTGGAGCTGTAAATGCTATGCATTCCTCTCTTTCACCTCTCTCAGGAGGAATTGCTCTTCTGAATATGATGCTCGGTGAAGTTATTTTTGGAGGAGTGGGAGCGGGCCTTTATGGAATGTTGGCGTTTGTTCTTCTTACAGTTTTTATCGCAGGTTTAATGGTTGGAAGAACCCCAGAATATTTGGGAAAGAAAATTGAATCTCAAGAGATAAGAATGGTAATTCTGGCCATCCTTGCTCCCTGTCTGGTTATTTTAATTGGTTCTGCAGTTTCTGCTGTAAATCCCAATTCCCTTACTAGTCTTTTAAATAAGGGTCCTCATGGGTTAACTGAAATACAATACGCATTTACTTCAGCCGCTGCCAATAATGGATCGGCGTTTGCAGGACTTAATGCCAATACGCCTTATTACAATTTAACTCTTGCACTTGGCATGTTTATTGGTAGGTTTGCAATTATCCTTTGCCTCCTTTCAGTGGCAGGATCTTTGGCCAAGAAAAAATATTCTCCTCCATCACCGGGTACTTTTAGAACTGATTCAGGTTTATTTTTATTACTATTAATTGGGGTGATTTTCATAGTAGGTGCCTTAACTTTTCTTCCAGGACTTTCCTTAGGCCCAATAATCGAGCATATCCTAATGTTAAAAGGGCAAACTTTTTAGAGGTAATTAAAATGTCTAATCTCCACACCAGCAATTTATTCAGTAAAGAACTTGTAATTCCTGCCATAAAAGATTCCTTTATAAAATTAAATCCCCGGGTTCAATTGAAAAATCCAGTCATGTTTGTCACCTTAGTTGGAGCAGTCCTCACCACAGTTTATGTAATTTTTGGAATAGGCCAGGGATCAAGATTATTTGAACTCCAAATTACACTTTGGCTCTGGTTTACAGTTTTATTTGCAAACTTTGCAGAGGCTTTGGCCGAAGGACGCGGAAAGGCCCAAGCTGCAAGCTTAAGAAAGGCCAGAACTTCCACCATTGCGAGATTATTAAAGGACGGGGAAGAAACTAAAATCTCCGCTGCTGATTTAAGAAAAGATGATACCGTTATTTGCGAAACAGGGGATGTAATTCCTGGAGATGGGGAGGTTATTGAAGGAATTGCAAGTGTGGATGAATCTGCTATCACAGGAGAATCCGCCCCGGTGATCCGGGAATCTGGAGGGGATCGAAGCGCAGTTACCGGAGGTACTCGCGTAATTAGCGATAGAATAATAATTAAAATTACCGCAAGTCCAGGACATACTTTCTTAGACAGAATGATTTCTCTGGTTGAAGGGGCGAAGAGACAAAAAACCCCCAATGAAATCGCCTTAACCATTGTACTTTGTGGAATGACAATTATTTTTATTTTAGCGGTCATGACCCTAAAGCCATTTGCAGATTATAGTAGTGCGGCTTCGGGGCAAGATTTATCAGGAATTGTAACGGTCCCAGTATTAACGGCCCTGCTTGTTTGTCTAATCCCTACCACCATCGGTGGATTGCTTAGTGCAATTGGAATAAGCGGAATGGACAGACTAATTCGTCGAAATGTCATAGCTACCAGCGGAAGATCGGTAGAAGCGGCAGGAGATATTGATGTTTTACTCCTGGATAAAACCGGAACGATTACTCTGGGAAACCGTATGGCCTCTGATTTTTTTGCTGTAAAGGGGGTAGATCTAAAAAAAATGGCCGAAACGGCTCAATTTGCATCTTTGGCAGATGAAACTCCAGAAGGAAGATCCATTGTCGTATTAGCGAAAGAAAAATTTTCTTTACGTGCCGAAGGTGTTCATCCTAAAGACGCAAAATTTATTCCCTTCTCAGCACATACAAGAATGAGTGGTATTGAATTTCAAGATCAATCTGGTTTAAGAAGCATCCGCAAGGGGGCATCCGATGCTATAAAAGATTATGTAAAAAAAAATGGTGGAAATATTCCAAGTGATCTCGATTTAATTGTGGATGGGATAGCAAGAAAAGGAGGAACTCCTTTAGTCGTCGCGGAAGGAAAAGAAATTCTCGGAGTAGTTCAATTAAAAGATATCGTAAAAGGGGGAATCAAGGAACGATTTGCCGAACTTCGAAAAATGGGAATTAAAACGGTCATGATCACAGGTGATAATGCTTTGACTGCAGCCGCAATAGCAGCAGAGGCCGGTGTGGACGATTTTATGGCCCAAGCAACTCCAGAGTCTAAACTTAAAAGAATTCGAGAGGAGCAAGCAAAAGGACATTTAGTAGCAATGACCGGTGATGGAACTAACGATGCCCCAGCTCTGGCCCAGGCAGATGTGGGTGTTGCGATGAATACCGGAACCCAAGCAGCAAGGGAAGCTGGAAACATGGTTGATTTAGACAGTAATCCCACCAAATTAATTGAAATTGTCGAAATTGGGAAACAGCTGCTTATGACTAGAGGCTCTCTAACCACTTTCAGCATATCCAATGATGTGGCAAAATATTTTGCAATTCTTCCAGCGCTTTTTAGCACTCTTTATGCAGTTAACGGTGCTAGTGAGGGCCCGCTATCAATTCTTAATTTGATGAGGCTTGCCTCACCTCAAAGTGCTATTTTAAGTGCAGTTATATTTAATGCTTTAATAATCGTGGCCCTAATCCCTCTGGCACTTAGAGGTGTTCCTTATAGAGCGGAAACTGCTTCACTAATTCTTAGGCGAAATATTTTGATTTATGGGCTTGGTGGAATAATAGTGCCATTTATTGGAATTAAAATAATTGACCTTATAATAGTAGCAATAGGACTGGTTTAGATAAAATGAAACATTTATTAACGACAATTAAAATCACAATTTTTTTCACAATTTTACTTGGGTTAATTTACCCCGTTTTAATGACTGGGCTTTCTCAAATTGTTTTTAATGAAAAAGCAAATGGAAGCCTCTTGAAAAAAGATGGCCAAGTGATTGGTTCAAAACTTTTAGGTCAAAAGTTTCAAGATCCAAAATATTTTTGGCCCAGACCTTCCGCCGTAGATTATAATACTCTCCCATCAGGTGGAACCAATTTGGCACAAACTTCAGCGGATCTAAAAAAAGCGGTCGAGGAAAGATTGGAGACACTTAAAAAGAGAAATGATAATTCCTACGATCCCCCACAAGACCTACTATTTGCCTCCGGGAGCGGCCTAGATCCACACATTAGTCCATTGTCGGCAAAGTACCAGTTAAGAAGAGTTGCCCTAAATCGAAGGATGGAAATCGATGAAGTAAAAAAACTAGTTGAGCAGACGACAGAGAAAAGAAATTGGGGTATATTTGGTGAACCAACAGTTAATGTTTTGGCCCTTAACTTGGCACTTGATCAAGCTAATTTGGAGTCAAAGAAAAAATAATGGGGGTTCGAGGTGAGTTCGGACGAACGTCCAGACCCGGACACGATTTTACGGGTTCTTGCAGAAGAAGATACCAAGGAAAAAGCTGCTAAACTAAGGGTTTTTCTGGGGATGTCTGCTGGTGTTGGTAAAACCTACGCGATGCTTGAAGCCGCCCAACAAAAACTCAAAGAAGGGGTGGATATTCTTGTCGGTGTTGTTGAAACCCACGGAAGGGTAGAAACAGCAGAACTACTTAAAGGTCTTCCCTCCATTCCAAAAAATAAAATTAAATATCGTGATACCAAATTAGAAGAGATGGATATTGATGCCATCATTATTCGGAAACCACAATTAGTCCTCGTAGATGAACTTGCACACACCAATGTTCCGGGCTCCCGACATGAAAAAAGATATCAGGATGTACTTGAAATTCTAGATGCCGGAATTGATGTTTTTACTACCCTTAATGTTCAACACTTGGAAAGCCGCAAGGATTCTGTTGAGGCCATTACAGGAATTCCTATCCGAGAAACCGTCCCTGATTCTATTTTGGAGCGGGCCTCCCAAGTAGAACTGGTGGATATTTCTCCCAATGAACTTTTAAAAAGACTCAAAGAAGGAAAAGTATACTTAGGGGACAAGGCCGAGAGGGCCTCTCAAAATTTCTTTAAGGAAGATAAATTAACCGCTTTAAGGGAAATATCCCTTAGAATGACTGCCGAAAGGGTAGATCAGGATCTTCAACGTTTTATTAGTATCCGCAAAGAAACTAGCCCTTGGCAGATCAATGAGCGTTTATTGGTTGCCGTATCACATAGCCCTTCTTCGGAAAAACTAATTCGTGCCACAAGAAGATTGGCCTATAATTTGGAATCTCCCTGGATAGCTCTTTATGTGGATAGGGGAATCCCCACAAGTGATGAAGACCAGGCTCAATTAATTAAAAATTTAAATCTCGCACGTGAATTAAAAGCAGAAGTAATTACCACCACTGATACCGATGTAAGTTCGGCCATTAAAAGAGTGGCCCGCCAAAAAAATGTTACCCAGGTTATTCTTGGGAGGCCGACCACCAATTGGTTCCAGGATGTATTTTTTGGAGGAAGTCTGCTCGATCGAGTTTTAAAAAATACTCTCGAAGTGGATGTCCATGTAATCCGTCAAGAATATGAATTAAAACATAAATCCAAATTTTTTAGAAATTTTCTCTACCTTAGGTCCTCCGATGGACCTATAAGATATTTAAATGCTTTTTATTTGACCACAATCATAAGTTTGTTTTGTGGTTTATTAGATAATTACTTGGGATATAAACCTATCGGATTTATTTTCCTAATTTTCATTTTAATTGTGGGAATGTTTGGGTCCTTATCCGTGGTAATTTTCACCGCAACACTTTTTGCCCTGATCTGGAATTTCTTTTTTATTCCACCCACCTTAACGTTTACTTTAAATTCAATGGAAGATCTGGTGATGTATACGGCATTCTTTTTAATTGCCGTTACCATTGGTCTTTTGGCCAATCGAATTAGATTTCATCAAAAAATTACTAGAGAGAGAGAAGATAGAGTAAACGTATTATATGAAATACTTAAAGATATTGCCAACAGTTATGAAAAAGCTACCTTTTTGAAAAAGGTAAGTGCCAGAGTTGGGAGTATCTTAAAGGCCCAATGTGGTATAATTTTAAAATCTCCAGGTGGCCAACTTCAATTTGATGATGTCAAAGAATATTCTTTTCAGCTGGATGAAAAGGAACGTGCGGTTGCCATTTGGAGTTTTCAAAATCAAAAACCAGCAGGATGGTCCACAGATACTCTCTCACAAGCAACGGCCAGGTATATTCCACTCAGCGGACAAAGCGAATCTGTAGGTATCTTTGTTTTTCAGCCCTTAAAAAAAATAAGAAAGCTAGGGTTGGATCAGGAAGAACTGCTAAATTCCATTACTGTTCAATTGGGAATTTCCTTAGAAAGGCACTTTTTAAAGAAACGTTTGGCGGAAGCCCAAAGGATCAAAGATTCTGAAAAATTACATCAAACCCTTCTAAATTCCATCTCTCATGAAATGAAAACCCCGCTTACTTCCATTCTGGCTTCAGCATCTGCACTGGAAGACGATAAAATTTTGAAGGATGTGACATCGCTTAAACACTTGGCCCAGAATCTTCAGGACGCGGGTACTAGATTAAACCGTATTATTGAAAATTTATTGGATATGAGCAGACTTGACTCGGGAATTTATAGTTTGGATATTCAATGGCATGATTTTAACGACCTATTAGGAATCACCATAAAAAAACTGGCAAACCCTTTGGCTAAACATAAAATTAAATTTCAAATTCAAGAGGAAATTCCTTTAGTACAAATCGACTTCAGACTGATGGAACATGCGATATCTAATCTTTTGGTGAACGCCGCCATGTATACTCCGCCGGGGTCAGAGATTGAAATTAAAATTAAAATAACAAACAACTATTTGTATTTTGAAGTATCCGACAATGGTCCAGGTATTCCACAGCAATATTTGCCAAGAATATTTGATAAATTCTTCAGAGTCCCTGGTAGCCCCACTGGTGGTACTGGCCTTGGGCTTTCTTTGGTTAAAAGTATTGTTGAACTTCACAACGGGGTGGTTATGGTCCAACCAAACACACCCAGGGGAATTACTTTTATAATTGAACTTCCTGTAGAAGGCTTCCCTGATATTCCACCTGAGATTTAGCTATGAGTTCTGAATTTTTTAAGAAATATTTACGGTGGATCCCAATAAGTATTCTGATTGGTATTCTTGCTGGTCTTGCTGTGGGCACTTTAATGTTTCTTTTAGATTGGGCCACGGCAACCCATGAAAAGTATCCCAGTATTGTTTGGTTTTTACCACTTGTAGGTTTTTTTATTGGCTGGGCATATTTGACCTTTGGGAAAGATGCATCCGGAGGAAATAATCTTTTAATCGATGAAATTCATGATCCTAAGAAAATTCTACCACTTAGGATGGTTCCCTTTATTTTATTTGGAACTATTTTAACCAATCTGTTTGGAGGTTCTGCAGGTCGAGAGGGTGCTGCTATTCAAATGGGGGCAACTCTTTCGGATCGAATCAGTAAATTTATCCAAATGCAGTGGGGGGAAAGAAAAATTTTGCTGGTGGCAGGAGCTGGAGCTGCGTTTGGTGGTGTTTTAAATGCACCCTTTGCAGGGATAATTTTTGGAATGGAAGTAATTATAATTGGAAGATTAAAATTATTTGCAATAATTGAATGTGCCATAGCCTCATTTACTGCTCATAAAGTAGTTGTGTTATTAAATGGTCCTCATATTGAATATCCAAGATTTGAAATCCCAGGGTTTAATTTTAAAATTGCCTTTTATATTGCTCTAGCAGGAATAATTTTTGGCCTTACTTCCAGGTTTTTCCTTTTTATTACCCATTTTATTGAACATACTTTTGTGAAATTTATTTCCTACAATCCACTTCGGCCATTTATTGGTGGGATTATTTTGGTTTTTCTATACCAATTAGAAGGAACCAACCATTTTAGAGGCTTAGGTATTGCAGGTATTGCTAAGGGATTAACCGAGCCTTCAGGATTTAATATTCCCGCACTTAAGGCCCTTTTCACCTCAATAACCATTGGTTCTGGTTTTAAAGGAGGGGAATTTGTTCCGTTACTTTTTATTGGAACAACTCTTGGGAATGCCTTAAGTATTATTATCCCTGTCTCTTTTAAACTTTTGGCTGCCGTTGGATTCGCCGGAGTAATTTCTGGGGCCTCCCACACTCCAGTTGCCTGTAGCATCGTGGCGATGGAAATATTCGGTATTGAAATTGCCCCTTACGCAATTATCGCCTGTTTTATGAGTTATTATTTTTCAGGGCAAACCGGTATGTTTAAAACACAAAGATTAGACAAAAAGAGACACTACCTTCTAAATAAAATTTTAGATTGGTTAGGTGAGCTCCCTGAAAGGTTTATAAAAAAGTGAAATTTTTTTTCGCTATTTTTTTTACTTTGAATTTCTCTTTGGCGGATGAAGGAGGTAATTCCTTTTGGTTTTGTGGACAATTTGCCAGTCTTCTCGCGGTACCAAAAAATATTGGATGGAAAATTGACTCTAAATTATATTACCTCAATCAAAAAGCCAGCTCCTTAGATCAATTTGCAAATAATGAGCCTGTGGATAAAAATATTACTTCCAAAACTTCTTATTTATTTCTAGAACCTACTTTTACGCCCAATACTTTGTGGTTAGGCGGTCAACCTTCTTTTACTCTTGCGGAAGCAGTTGCCTATGATTTTTCAAAAGGCTCCGTTACTTATGATAACTCCGGAGCAACTGAAAATTTATCTCAAAACATTTGGGGTATTTCCAATATGTATCCTTATGGGGAAATTGCTTGGAACCAAGAAAATCATAATTGGTTGGTTTACATAATGGGTGGCATCCCTTTTGGTAACTACAACCCCAAAAATATAAACAATTTTGGAACTGGACATTACGCTCTTGATTTAGGATTTGGATACACCTACTGGAATAAGGTAACTGGTTGGGAGGGCTCAGGCCTTTTGGGTTTAACCTATAATTTTATCAATCCCCAAACAGATTATAAAAATGGTTTAGATTCCCATCTTGATTATGCAATTTCTAATTTTTTATCCCCTGATTGGGAGTTGGGAGTGGTTGGCTATGTTTATTATCAATTAACCGATGACAAGGGAAATTTAGGGCCATTTAAATCTAAGGCCGCGGCCCTGGGAGCAGAGGGGACATACTTTTGGAAGTCCGGGGAATATGAAATGAATTTTAATCTTCGTGGCTATTATGATTTCTGGAGTGAAAACCGTTTAGGTGGTTTTTCAATGTACGCAGTTTTTACAATTCAATTTCCCAATAAAGGGTGAAGGCGCATATTCAAATTGGTCAAAAAATCTCCAAAGGTAAACAATTCCAACCGCGCAGAAAGCGTGCCAAATCGCGTGCCCGGTAATAATGTGGTTATTTGGGTTACAAACGATTTTTAAAATATCCAGCCACCAAATTCCCCAACCAATTACAACTAGACCAATGGATTTAACTAGTAACCAATAATTCGGTTTAACTTTTGCTTTTTTAAACATTAGATATTCGGTTATGACCCCAATTAAAATCAAAGATCCAAACATTGCTGAACCGGCAGCTTCATTATTAATAGTTAAAGAAATGCTGGATATAATGGTAAATAAAATAAAAAGACCAAGTTGAGATAATCCCGATAAGCTTGGATATTTTCTTTTAAGCCCAATCACAATGCAAAAATTAACGATGCCAAACATGGATGAAACATCCATAATCTCACCAATTCTAGATGAAGTCGCATGCATGGCCGCTGAAGTTAGGCCTATAAAAATGGCCATAATAGTAAAAATCAAATAATGAATATTTTTGCTTTTATCGGCCTTCCTGTAGATATAAAGACCTGCAATTACAAAAGCAAAAGAGGAATAAGTTTCCGATGGTCGGTGAACAATGGAGCAAAGTGGGGCCTCACAAAACCAAAGTTTTGCAGGTTCCAGTCCTCCCCAAGGACAATTTGTTAAATCAACCATAATTGGCCAGGATTCTTAATCTTTATTAGGTTAAAGTCAAGATAGGAAACCTATGATTGGAATCAAATCTTTTCATTGGGATATGGTAAATTTCCCAATGCAATTAATCCAACGCAAAAAGATGGTTCTAGCCCTCTGCAATGTGTCCTTTACCCACCAGTTTTCTTCCAGTGGATTTTTTTACCATCTAAAAAATTGCTTACTCTTTCTAGTTTATCTACATGAATTTCAATAATATTATTCTTATAGGATCCGCCGACACCCATGGATTTTTTTAATTCCTTGGCAAGCGACTCACACCATAATTTATTTTGGGGTAATCCACTAATTTCAATTACGGTTCGCCCCTTACCTGCAGTTAATCTTCGCAAATTAAGTTTTACCTGCGCTTCTACTACTGGCATTTCATCTTCTTCCTGTTTCTTTTTTCTATTATCGCCCGTTTCACTCGACCAAAGTATTCTGCTCATAAATCTCTGCAATTTTAATCCAAGTTAGGTTTAAGTCTAAGATGTTCTTTAGCAAGTTTCTTTTCCCAAAATTTTGCCAATTTTACAAATGGAAGTCCGATCAAAAGATAAATAGCTGCAACAATAATTCCAGTACCCAAATAATCAAAATAAGTTGTAGATATTTTTGAATAGACCTTTGTAAGTTCCACCATGGTTATTACCGAAACCAAAGAGGAATCCTTTAATAAAGAGATAAAATCATTGGTCACTGGAGGAATCACTAAGCGTAGGGCATTAGGCAAAGTTACAAGACGAAGTACCTGCCATTTATTCATCCCTAAGGCAAAAGCAGATTCATTGATGCTTTTTGGCACAGAAAGAATACCCGCCCGATAATTTTCAGCCTCGTAGGCAGCATAATTAATACCTAAACCTAAAACAGCTGCCGTCATGGGATAAAGTTGAATCCCAATGGAGGGAAGGCCATAAAAAATAAATAATAATTGAATTAAAAGCGGTGTCCCCCTAATGCATTCAATAAAAAGTCCGGTTAAAAAAGAGATAGGCCAGGAAAAATAAAGTCTAAATATAACCAAAATCATGCCAAGTACTACCGCTAGCAACATTGATAAAATGCTAATTTGCAAAGTTACAATTGTTCCTTCCCAAAAAAGAGGGAGATAGGATTTATAACGGTTAATCCTGGTTAAAAAACCATCTTGATGAAGACCTCTGGTGGCATCGATATATTCAAGATATTTTTTGGGAGGGGTCCGGGAAGTGCCGGGATCATTAAAATGAACTGACATTAAAGAATTCCATAAATCCCAATCATTAAAAATTTGTCTCATTTCTCCAGAAGCGAACATTTCTGAAATGGCCCGATTTATTTCCTTTAAAAGAATTCCATCTTCTTTTCTAAAAGCAATTCCGTAAGTCATCTGGCCAATTGGTGTGCCCACGTTTTTAAGATTTGGATTGGGAGAGGCATAATACTTTGCAATCGGAGCATCTAAAAGGACTGCCTCAATTCTTCCATTTTCCAGATCAGAGTAAGCTGCAACTTCTTCTTCATAAGTTACAACTTGAATTTCCCCTTCCTTTGTTAAAATTTCCTCAGCTAAAGCAGATTTTAAAGTTCCTACTTTTTTCCCATAACAGTCTTTTAAGGATGTAATCGTTGTATTATCTTTTCTTACGGTTAATTGTTCATGGGTAATATAATATGGGTCAGAAAATGCTACTTCTTTTTTTCTATCCTCGGTGATTTCAATTCCATTAATAGCGAGATCATAATTATTACCTTTAAGTCCCAAAATAAGGCCATCCCAAGCATTATTTGTAAATTCCAATTTTCTTCCCAATCTTTTTCCAATTGATTGAATAATATCGTATTCAAAACCAATTAATTTCTCTGGTTGGGTGGGATCTGAAAAAACAAAAGGAGCGCCTGAAGAGGTATCCGCGGCCCAGCGAAGAGAGCTTGCCAAAGAGGTGTTGCAAAATAATAGAAGTAATAGGAAAATTTTCAAAAATACCTTTTTGGATTTTGTTAATTTTTTTGGATTACCTTATCGGAAAAGATTTTAGATGGCGATCTAGAATCCAAAAAAATTTCCTTCGCCGGACTTTTGGATGATAGGTTTGGAATTACTTTTTGGGAGGTCTTAAAGGATCCGCTGCCGTTGCATTTCTTAAATAATATTTATAAGGGTATTGGTTCAGCATAATGCGTACCCTGGATGGCCAGTTGGTAATTATACCAACCGAGCCATGATCAATGGCCTCACTAATAGTTTGTATTAAATCAACAGTATAAAAATAAAAGCCCACTGGACTCCCTGTTCTATCCATTTGATTCTTCATTTCCGCCACAAATGGCGTATAAAGATACATCGGATCAAGCGGAGGGGCACCAAATTGGGAAATTGGATATTCGCCCAATTCAATACTGTGGCCGATACTCATCCAATTGATATCGTTTTCACGTAAAGTTTTTATATAATCAGTTCTCGCCTTAACCAAATCTCCGGTTCTAGTATTAACGCCCCAATTGTACCCATCAAAAAGACCTGGAAAACCTCCTTCAAAAAGCGATTCTGCAGCCTTCCTAAATTCTTTGTTATGTTGATCAGAAACCGAAAAAATGACCCTAGAAAAAAGTGCATTATCCCAACCGAGTTGATTTCTTAAAAAAGAAATTAAATCTTTGGCATATTGACCTTCCCTCCCCTTATAGGGCCAACCAGTTGGCCAACCTTGAAATTTTATATCGAGGCAAGCGCAGGCGATTTTGCGATTTATAGTTCTATTTCCAAGCTTTACATTTCCTTTAAGCCAATCCGTTACTCTTTTAAAATATGCTTCGGAACCGCTAGGTAAAGTTGCCCAACCTTTAAGGCTGGGAAGGTTTTTGTTATGAACACCTCCCCCCATACCTTTTAGTCCTAAAAAGGTCTTTTTTTCAGGTTGGGTAAAATCATCCGGAACCATATCGGCAAAATGGTGTATAGACCATTTATGAAAAGGATTTCCTTCCTTATAAAGTGGATCATCTTTTAGTATGTCTTTTGTTGCACCAAATACTGGAGTGATATCAAATTCTATGCAATTTGCTCCTTCCCCGTTGGCTTCCTGTAATTCTTTGTTTCCTCCGTAATAATCATAAGTATATTCGCTGAGAGGAGCAACCGCCCCATTAGTTGGATTATAGGCATATCTAAATTCTTCAGCTGTTAAAAAAGCAACATCCAGACGAATCAAATTATTCCGTCTGTGGGCAAAATTCCAAATAGGTCTTTTGTAAGTATCGGGTCTACCCAATTGTCCAATTGGATTTACACTGATGGTCCCTAGCCAAAGCCATGTACAATCATTAAATATTTTGCATAGCTGACGTTCCTCATTTCTTCGCCAGTAAGTTTTCAAAATAATCGGATTGGCCCCTTCGGTCTTAAAAGGAAGAAGGATATACTGCCAATGTGGTTCTTTTGGATTTTCAAGAGCATGATTGTTTTGATGAACAGGTCCGGTAGAAATTATATCTCTTGAACTAATTTCTTTTAAACAGTTATCTCCCTTAGTCGATTTCACCAGGGCAAAAGCCTTTACTCGACCTAAGTTATGACCATTAGAGGCTCCGTGAGAAATTGGAAATTGGGCCAAATACTCACCTGCAGGGAATTTTACTCCCATAGTTTTACCAATTTCGGTGTTGCAGGAGTCCTTAGAACATCCTCTATTTTTATCCCATGTAGTTGATAATCTGAATTGATAGTTTTGGTTAAAGTAGCAAATATGACCGATCTGACAGGCAATTTTCCCCCCGGTGTTTATCTGCCCTGAATTAGTATTTCCTCCATATTGACTTGCTGGAGGTAAAAAAATAGTTCGATATTCACTCTCTTTATCATCCGAGGCCGCCGTTATAAGTCCTTCATTTTCGCAGGAGCTGGTTTCTTTTTTTGGTGGAGTAGCTCCTTTTCCATACAAATTGCTTAGAGATAAATTGATGGCTAAAGCAATAAAAATTATTGTTTTCATATTTTTCCTCGAATATTGCACTTTATTTATCGGGGAAAAAAAGGAGGAGTTAAATTTGAAAAGAAATAAAATTGGTTTAGATTTTAACTTCGTCTAATAAGTTGTTTTCTTGATCAAAGATTTTTATCAAAATTTCACTTGAATTTACCTTAACTAATCCAAAGGTCATTTTCTCTGGCAAAATTTTAATCATATAGGGATTTTTTCTTCTGGGACCCCGAAAAGTTCCACCGGAAGGACCGGTAATAATATAGTGAACCCCGTTAAGATAGCTTCTTTCATAGAGGTGGGAATGACCGGATAAAACTAATTTTACTTTATATTTTTCAAGTAAAGGTACCAGTTTTTCTCTCAATGCTTTTGCCTCGATATCACTATATAAAAAATCAGAGGTAAACGGAGAATGGTGCATGCCAAGGATTACTCTTTTATTTTCCAAGAAATTCTTTTTTAGCGTTTCCTCAACCCAATTCCATTGTTTTTCTAATTCTTCTTTACCGTAAATTCTAAGGTTTGAATTAAAGACAACTAATGTGAATTGATTAAATTCGATTGAATAAAATCCCAGATCGGGGGCCCCCTCCCATCTAAAATAATCTTTAAAATATTTTGGTAAGGGTTGATCTTTTGTGGGGGCATAATGGCCCAATATCTTTCTAAATTCATGGTTTCCAACCGCAGCCACCATCGGAATTTTTTTCGAGTAGGGATTCGCAGAACTAAAAAAATCCTCCCATTGGGAGGGAATCATACCGTTTTCCACCAAATCCCCTAAATTTATTACAAAAGATAACGGGTTTAATTTACTTAACTTTTCAATTTCATGGGCCATTAAAGTATGTCGCTCGGGGCGTTTTTGGGTATCTCCTAGAAATCCAAAGGTAATTTCCTCATCGCAAGGGAAATTTAAAAAATCTATTTGGTTATCATTTGAACCAACGGAAATCTTTTTTCCACATGACAGTTCGCCTAGGTTAATTTCTTGAACAACTTTTTCTTCAAAAATCTGATCCTTGATAATTTTATCATTAACTTCCAATTTTAAGTGGGACTTCTTTTTTAATTGGAATTTTAGGACCAAATCCCTTTGGTCGTTTAAAATTAAATAAGGCTTAACCTTATATTCAAGGGCAAAAGAATTTAGGGAAAATAAAAAAAGAACAAGAATTAATTTTTTCATGCCTGGGGATATAGCACTTTAGGATTAAAATATACATCAATTTTTGTTAAAAAATGGTACTACATCATGGGAGAAAAAAGGCTCCTGGGCAGCCCAAAAAATATAACTGACTTTAAGATAATTTTTTGCAAAGTCATAAAGGTTGGGTACTATATTTGGCCATGGCGCGGAAGGTTTAATATCCTTTCCGGTTGCCCCAGTATAATTTCCATCTTGAACTGCTATTCCAAATGTATTGGAACCATTAAGTTCATTCATAAATTTGTAAGCATGTTTTTTTTGACTCGGTTTATCCGGCATAAGGTCGGGGGAACCTATCCCAACTCCGATTTTTGCTCCATATTGATAGATGGAACGTAAAAAAGATTGATCATTTTCCGGAAGCCACTCACCAGGCATAAAGTTGGCATAAACCATGGTAGTGGATTTGGGGAAGGCCTCTTTAAGACCATCCATTAAGGATAAAATACTGTCCCGATAACCTTTGTAAGAAAATCCTTTGGTTACCTTAACGCCAATAGCTGTTTCTTGTAAATTTATCCCTTCAATTTTTCCATCAAATTCTTTTCCTAGAGCAAGGAGGAGTTTTTTAAAACGATCTCTAACTTTTAGATTCCAGCGCATGGCAACCTGCCCCGCTGGTTTTCCTTTGTCATCATACTGATAAACAACTCCGCCGTTATATTTGAGATTATTAAGGAGATATTTGGGTACAGCGATTTGGGATGGATCAAAGGTAGTATCTTGAAGTTGAATAAAAAGTTTTTTTCCTTTGGATTTTAGATAATTAAGATCTTTTCTTATTACCTTAAAATCATATTGGTTTTCCTTAAATTCCAATTCCTTCCAGGCATACATTAACTGAGCACCTTCTAACCTTAGCGTTTCCAGAAAACCTTTTTCGGTTATGCGTTCTCTATTTCGACCAAAAAAAACATAATTATGAATTAAATCTTTTGAAGCGAAAGTTTCAGTTGAAATTAAAAATATTATAAGAAAAACTAAACGCATAAATTATTCTTTTATTCCATCTTATCATACTCTAAGATGTTGGAAGAAAATTTAAAGGAAAAATTATGGATATGCCAACAGAAAAAAGCATTGATAGGATGAATAAACTTGTTGAGTTATTCACCGAAAGATCTGGAACCTATACACATCCTCAGTCAGAAGTTACCGAAGGGGTTGTTTTGGGTCTGGCCAAAAATTTGGATGATTTGAAAAAGCCACTGTGCCCATGTCGTTTTTATCCTGATAAAACCGAGGAAATAAAACACCGGACTTGGATTTGTCCCTGCGATGATATGCAAATTTATAAATATTGCCACTGCCTTCTCTTTACTACTAAGGAAGGGCTTCCCATTACTGAGTATCTTCCCGAAGAACATGACGGACGAAAAATTTATGGAATTGTAAAAGACCCAAATCCGGACAAAGGACGGGCATTAAAAAATAAGGCAGAGGAAAGGGAATTAGAAAGAATCAATAGACCAAGTTAGTGTTTTTCGTCTGATTCTTTGCCTTCATGCTCTTTTTTTTCATTCTTTTCCATTTTATCTTCGTAAGCTTCATGGGCTTTATAACATTCGCGGGAGAGGCCTTCGTACTTTTTTCCTTCCTTTTCATTTTTATCCAGGCATTCTTGTATTTCTGCATCAGTCGTTGTTTTACAACCGAATTTTTTCAAATCGCTCTTACAAGATCTGGCTAGTTTTGAAGATGCCGCAAATACATGGGTGCCAAAAATCATTGATCCCATTGTAGCAAAAGTTAACAGTATCTTTTTCATTTAGGTTCCCTTTTTTAGTTTTTATTACCTGGGAAATTTTAACTATTATTGGCTAATCCGTACACATAGGAGGAAATTGTAAAGGTTGGGTGAAATGGATTTTATTAAAAATGGTCGGAGCGAGAGGATTTGAACCTCCGACCACTTGCTCCCAAAGCAAGTGCGCTACCCCTGCGCTACGCTCCGATTAAAATAGGGTTTTGAATAAGCAGGTATAGGTGAAATATTTAATTTTGGCAATTTCTTTTGGAAAAGAATTGGGTGGAAAGATTTAATGCTTTAACCCTATGAGAGTTTTTGCTCTTATAATCCGGGATCATTGCCAGCGTCAGAACCTCTGAGGAGCCTACAAATTCTTCCGGTATAAAAACCGGATCATAACCAAACCCCTTATCTCCCTTAATTTCTTTGGAAATGGACCCATTTAAACGACCCTCAAAAAAGAATATTTCATTGGGATTTAGATAAAAGCAAAGAACGCAGACAAAATAGGCCTTTCGATCTTCAATTCCCTCTAATTTTTTTAAAAGGAGCTGATTTTTTTCCAAATCGGTTAAGGTTCCTCCCCCAAATCGGGCAGAACTTACTCCTAGCTCGTCTGGAAGGGCCTCAACGATTATCCCTGAATCATCGGCTAATGCAGGCTTTTTAAAATGTTCAAAATATCCTTGGGCCTTAATCTTTGCATTTTCATAAAATGTGAGACCGGATTCTATTATCCCCAAATCTTTTGGGGCCTGTTCCAAATCTAGACCCAAATCCATTAGTTCCTTTAATTTATGAGAATTGGTAGAGGCCAAAAGGAATTTCATTTTAAGGCCGCCTCTTGCGCTTCAAATACCTTTTCCAATGCCTTTTTCCCACATATGAGCAGAGCATCAAGCTGGTCTTGAGAAAAGGGCTCCCCCTCAGCAGTTCCTTGGATTTCAATAAATTTACCGGCCTTAGTGGCGACAAGATTTACATCAGCTTCACAAGAAGAATCCTCTTCGTAATTTAAATCCGCTATGATTTTTCCTTCTTTATTTATCCCTACACTGATTGCTGCCAGGGGCTCCTTTAAAGGAGATTCAGAGATTTTTCCTTCTTTCATAAGCTTATTAAAGGCCAAGGCTATTGCCACGTAACACCCAGAGACTGAAGTGGTTCTAGTTCCACCATCAGCAACTAAAACATCACAATCAAGCATTAGGGTTCTCTCCCCTAATTTTTTTAGATCAACCACGGCCCTAAGTGCCCTTCCTATTAATCTTTGTATTTCCTGGGTTCTTCCCCCAATTTTAGAGCGTTCCCTTTGGTTTCTTGTGTGAGTGGAAGCCGGAAGCATGGAATACTCTGCGGTAACCCAGCCTTGGCCTTTTCCCTTTAAAAATGGAGGAACCGATTCTTCAATTGTGGCAGTAATATGGACTTTGGTATTTCCAAATTCTGCCATCACAGATCCTGCAGCATAGGGATTAATAGCAGGCGTAAATTTAATAGTTCTGGGATGTTCTCTTTGTATTAGTGACATATTTTGATCCTTTTTTTTATTTTGATACCTGAAACCTTGTGGTAAGACCAGATTAATGCATCACATCCATATGGGCCAATGCCCCTCAACCCAACATATTTTAAAAAGCCATCTACAAGGTAGTGATTTTAAGGAAGTATTAATTAGCTGTAACCAACAGATTGCAGGCGTTGGTAGGCAGGGAAAATCCTGGGTTCAAGGAAAAAACTCTTTGGCCTTTTCATTTTCTCTAAAGCCTAACCAAGTAATTTCCCTTACTTCACTGGAAATTGGGATTTTAATTTCTCGGTTTTTTAAAACAAATTTCCACCAAGATATAAAATTAAAATGGCCAAATGATCTTTTGACGGACGGATTAAAAAAATGCGGCGGAATCCTTTGCCAAACCTTTAATTCCTATCTTTTGGTGGGTGTGGGAATTAATATCGGTGAAATCGATTTCTCCATCCCTGATGGTGCTTTGGAAATATCTTCCTTACCTATTACCGCAAACCAAAAAGATATTCCGGCAAAAATTTATAAATATATTCAAGAAAATCGCCTTCCTCCCGAGAAAATCAAAATGGAATGGGAAAATCTTTGTGCTCATTTAAACCTTGAGATAATCATAGAAAATGAAAACGGAAAGTTTTTAGGTATTGGCGATCTTGGAGAAATTCTTTTAAAAACTGAAAATGGAATTAAAAAAATTTATTCCGGAAGCCTTTTGATCAGTCCAAAGAACTAGAAATTTCTTTGATTTCTTTTTTAATTAAATTTTCTGCCAAATCAGGGATTACCTCCCAAGCAACTTTTTCTGCTGTTTGTTGACAGTATTTTTTAATTTGTTCTTCTATAAAAGGTTTCAACTCTTCAATTAACTCCGAAATTAGATTTTGGTCCGCTTTTAAGGCAGCAGGTTTTTTAGAAGGAGGTGCCACTTTTTTGGAAGAGGGTAATTCTTTCGGTAAACTCTCATTATCAATGGCCCAAAATTCTTCGGGAGTTATTGCTTCATCAATGGCGGATTCAAAGTTAAAAGATACTTCCTGGATTTCTTCAGGTTCGAAAGTCTTTTCTTCCACAATATTTTTTGCAAGAGATTTTCCAATAATTTCTTCAGGAAATTCGAGGTCTTTGGCTCCTAATTCTTCCTCATCCAATGATAAAAAATCCTCCTCGGAGTCTTGGGCCTTATTTAAATTATCTAAAATCTTGGCCCCCTCTTCAAGAAGAGACTCATCGGCAACCATAGGCGTCGCTTCGATAATCCCCGGGATATCCATACCCCAGCTATCAAAGTCCAAACCCGGCTCTTCAAATTTTTCCGTGCTTTCCGGAATTGGTGCCTCAAGTTTCCATTCTTCTGAATCAAATTCTGTTTGAGGGAATACTTCCGGTTCTGTTTCAGGGATTATTTCAGAAATTTTCGTCAACTTTTTACATTTGGTAATAAATTCCACGCTATCAAATGGTTTTATTACTTTTTCATCAGCACCGGAATTTTTTAAGGCCTTCTCATCAATTACGTCAAAGGTTCCAAAAAGCGCCAATACCGAAACTTTTGGGTGTCTTAATTTGATTTCTCTGACCAAATCATAACCGGATTTTTTTTCAGAGAGACTCATATCTAATGCGACTAAATCAAAATCGCTTTCCTCAAGTTGGGAAAACATAGATTTCTCATCTTTACAACTGACGGGTTCAAAGGGTTCGTTTTCTAAAGTAAACCCAATAACTTTTTGCACAGTTTGGCTATCTTCTGCGATTAATATTTTTTTAGTCATCCATTTCTCCAGCCAATTTCATAGTACAGGTAAATTCTCACCCAAAATTAGCTAGTTGCCAACCGATGTTTGAATTTAGAATTGAAGAAAGACGCAGGATTGATTGTCTAGATTTCCCCTTGAATTGGAAAGTTTGAAAACCTCTTCAACTTTTTTAGGTAAGGTTAGGTCGTTTGCCTCAATAATATACTTTAATTCTTCATTATTAATTCTGGAATAGGCCCCATCAGTCATAAATATTATTAGATCCCCATCCAAAATTTTTAATTCTTTAATGTTCATATAAAGGTCCTCAAACAATCCCAATCCGCTTAAGGGAGTTGTTTGTAAATGTGCTTTATACTTGTCTTGGGTTAAAGTCGCCAAACTGTCCGGTAAGGTGATTATTTCCAAATGATTTTTTCTATACAGCAGACTCAGGCAATTTCCAATTGATACCATGGTTAAAAGTTGTTCTGACAGAGCACCTGCAATGATAGAGGCCCCCCCTCTAAGAGCATATTCCTTTTTCAAATTTTCATCTTTTAAGGATTTATGGGCACTATGAAGGGAATTTATAAGAGCATTTCCCTCAAGATTATACTTGGGACTAAAGAAAAATGGCATGGTTGAATCTGGATCTTCGGCAAATTTGGTGTAGAAGGCCGTAAGGTCCTTTTTTAAAGATTGGCAGCTCTTATCCCCTATTCCGGAACCACCATAGCCGTCAAAAATCAAAAATAATTTGTTTACTAAATCGACATCTACATCGTCCTCATTAACCTGAAGAAAAGGTCCTTGATTGGTGTTGGCTGAATAACTTTTTAATTTAATCATGGTTCTTCCTAATTTTATTCATAATCCATATAATTTTTTAGTTTTTGTGTAGCCTTCTCATAATATTCACCATCGCTAGGAGAAATCTGTTGGACCTCTAAAAATTTTTCTTTGGCATCCTGGAAAAGACTTAAAGACTCTGAAATAATCGCTTCCCTATAAACCTTTCCGGCCCTTACCTGCAATTTCTCACTTATCTTTTTCATTTCCGCAATTGGCTTTTCCTGAGAAGGATCAAACAACAGGGCCTTTTTATATTCTTCATATGCGCCTTTAGCGTCGCCTCCCTCTTTTAGGGTCTCAGCTTTTTCTAAAATAGGGTCAACCAGATTGGCGAGGTTTTGTTTTGATTCCTTCAGCATGTCGGTGGCTTCCTTGATTAAATCCTCATCCATTGGGGTAATTTCCAAAAATTCGTTCAGCCGGATAATTGCCTTATACCAATCCTGGGCAAGAAAATATTTCTTTCCTGGTCCCAATAACTCAACTCTTTTTTCCCTTTGAACTCTTTGATTTTCCTCTTCCTCTTTTTTCCTTTTCTCTTCAGTTTCCCAAGATTCAATTTCAAGTTTTAACTGTGTAACTTCGTAGTTTTCTGGATCTAGTTTCAAGATCTGAGCGAAAAGACCTTTTGCCAAATCAGCTTCTCGGTTTTTTACCGCTTCTGTAGCTTTTTCTACCATTTCTTTTATTCGTTGCTCTCTTTTCTTCCTTTCAACTTCCTCCAGCCTTTTTCTTTCAAGTTCTTCCATTTTGGCCAAGCCGCTTTTGGCAAGAGCGTTTATTTGTTTGGCATTTTTATAATCTGGGGTAAGTGAAAATATTTTCTGTAATTCAAAGATAGTTTCCGCGTATTTTCCCTGTTTAAACAATTCCTTGGACAATAAATAAGCTGAATCTAAAAAGTCTAACTGTTCTGGTGTAAATTTCTTTAATTTTTCCTCTTCACCTTTCTTTGCCTTATCTGAAACTTCTCCTGCCTTTTTAGTAGGCTCCTTTTGTTTTGGTTTTTCTGGTTCGGAAGGAAGCAACATAATTGCAGCAAGCAGAACACCACCTATAATAAGGGCCCGTTTTCTCTTTGCTGGATCAGTTTTTATTCCTTGGTAAAAGTCCTTAAGGTTAAATTTCTTTTTCTCCGTTGGTTCTCCCTCTGCACCTGCTACCTGACCTTCCGCCCCTTCCTTATTTTCAAAGGAAGCAGTCTCCTCAATTATTTTTTCCACCTCAATTGATTGATTTTCTTCAACCGGCATAAGTCGAGGAGATTCTTGTTCTAGAAATTGAGTATATGCTCGGACAAGAAAATTAGTAGTCCCAATGGAAAATTGATCACCATTTGCTAGGTCAATTTTGTTTATTCTTTTTCCGTTATGGACAATTCCGTTTTTAGATTTTAAATCTTCAATTTCACAAGAGTAATGTTTTTTCCTAATTACCGCATGAACTGCGGAAACCTCACTGTCTTTGAGAACAATCTGACATTTTTTTTCATCCCTACCAATAAAAGTTTCTGGTTTATCAACTACGTAAGTTCCAAAAGGAGCATATGGGCCTTGAAGGTCCAACTCAAATTTGATGATAGGAATATCAGCAGTTTGATCCCCTGATGGTGCTTCCCCTTCTGTAGTTGCCGGAGGTTCTGACATTCCTTCAAGAGCGCCCTCTGTGGACAATGGGGTCTCTGGGGTCGCTTCTGGTGGAACGGTTTCCGTAGGTGTGCCTCCTCCTAAAGAAAAGTCTCCCTCAGATATTTCCGGACTTACTTCCCCTGTGAGGGCCTCCTCGGTTTTTGTTTCTGCTGCCTGAGCTGTCTCTTCAGTTCCTTCCTGAGTTCCTTCCTTTGGTGCTTCCGCCGGAGGAGCAGGTTTTTCAACACCCTGGGCGAGTAATCGAAAAGGGCCCACTAAAATGCTTGATCCCTCTTCTATTTTTGTCTTATCTACTAATCCACCATTTAAGAAAATAGGTATTTGTGGGGAAGTATTTTTTATCGACCATATTCCATCACCGTAAGTTATCTCGGCTTGGATCCTGGAAATCTCTCTGGAGTCCAATTGAATCTGGCATTCCGGAGACCTTCCGAGAAAAAATGAAAAAGGACCTTTCTCACCCCCAATTAACATCTGAGAAAGGTTATAATCCTTAACCGGTAAATTATTTTTCAGAACACTTAGTTTCACCTTTTTCCAATCCTATTTTTTCTTCAAATTGTTCAATATTATCTTTGGCTTCCTTATAACGCTCATCGGACTCGTAACCCTCCAAAAGGGTAATTACGGCACAATTGGAAACGATGGCCGCCTGATATTTCAGGGCATCTGACTCCCTACGACTTCTTAAAAAATTTAGAGCAATCTCCTCGTCCAGTGACTGTTTAGTTTTACTTAAATAATAACTGGCCATGGGATGATTGGGCTCGATTATCAATGCCATATTAAATTCTTGAATCGCCCTAAAATAATTATTTTCTCTCAATTCTCGAAGCCCTCTTTGAATGGCGCTGCTTAATTTTTCTTTTGACTCTTTGATTGCGGCTTCATCTTCAGTAGTACCAAATCCTTTAAATTCCTTTTCCAGGGATTCATCCCTTGGGGCTGCCCCCTTCTCGGTAACTTCAGCTTTTTGAATTGGTTTTTTTTCTTCGGGAAGTAAAAGAAGTAATGCGACAATCCCTATTCCAATTATAAGCTTTTTGTTCAGAGGTTTTTTTGCGGTAATATCCGGAGTTGGCTCCTCCACTTCAGGTTTTTTTTGAACTCCTAAAATACTTGCCAAGGTATCTTCGACTTTAATTACATCATATTTGTAAACGGTTTTTCCTATTATTAAATGGTCGCCACCTGTAAGGTGTTTTTGAACTACCCTTTCATCGTTTATAAAAATTCCGTTCCGTGAACCTATATCCGTTAGAACATAATCTTGACCTAATTTTTTCAACTCAGCATGCATCCTCGAGCTTAAAATGTCAGGCACGGGAATATCAACCTCTTTTGCCCTGCCTAAAATAACCCTGTCACCTTTTAAAAAATATGATGTGCCTTTGTTATCTCCAGTTAGACAAAGGAGTCTGTAAAAAACCCCAGGGGTTTCCGGATTTTTTACAGATTTTGTAACTTGCACATTTTTCATAAAATCTTAAATTGGGATCACGGTTATATAAAATCCCTTTGCATATCCATCTTTACCCAATAAACAATTCACATATATGGTCGAGGGTTTCCCTGAAAGTTCATATTCAGCACTCTGACAAGTTGCCTGATTATTTGCGCAGTTATCGCAAAGTTCGATAACAGTTGCCGCAAAGCCTTTTTGGGGAGAACAGTCCAGCAGATTTACCCCCGCAGATACGTTTTCCCTTATACCTATCAAATCTTCGCCTTTCTCATTTGTATGTTTAAAATTTTTCTGTGAATCCAAAATCATTGTGGCCACTCCACTTCCCTTCAAAAATTCTTGGAGATGAGTCAGGTAAGGGCCGTCTTCCTCGGCCTCGGCCATGGATCCAAATTCACTTTTATCCGATGAAAGTTCCCTGTTTTTTTGAAGTAGATTATTGATGATATTTCTTAAATTATTAAGCTCATCCATCAAATATTTACCTTCGATAGTACGAACTTTTCCGGCCATCCCCATTTCCAACTGATGAGAGAGTTCATCGATTGGTCTAAGGGTCAGAAAATAAAAAATCCCGAAAAAAAACACACCGGCCAGAATTGAAGTTGTAAGGGCCTCTAAATAGGCCCGTGAATTTTTAGTCGCCTCCATGGCCAGTGATTTTGGCGCAAATCTTATTGAAATAATTCCTACCGGTTCAAAAATACCCAGTTTAGCATTGTAAGCATTAATTTTTGCACTAACGCCGATCTCCCCATCACCAAGGATTTGTACAAATTCGTTTTTACCTGAGGTATCGGTCTTTACCCAGTCCCTAGTTTTGATTGAAAAGGGATCCGAAATGTAACTGTTTAACTTTCCAATTGGTCTTACAATTCTGCCGTCCAAATCAAATAGCTCATAGGAATTCACTCCGTCTTCACTGTCTAAAAATGCGGTGTCCACCCTATCAAGGTTTTTCTGCTCCAATGCCCTGGCGTTCATTCTTCCTATCTCTTGGGCAAAATGGACTCCTCTTTTAACCGATTCGATTAGAAGAGCTTGTTTACTATCCTGTAAGACGGGAAATATTGTCAGAGAGATATTTATTACAATAAAGGCAGCCAGGAAAATTGCTATTAATATTTTCCATTGATATTCCTGGTTCATGCCATGGATAACCGGCATTAACTTATACTTAAATAAATAAATTATCTTTTGTGGAAGAGGTTTCGGCATGGGTGGAGGTTTTAAGTATGAGTCTTCCTCTACCTCCGCACCTTCACCCGCTTTCCTTTTTATGATTTTTATATTTTCTTTAAGATATACGACTTGCAAAATACAATCCGGTAATATTATTTTATCTTTATTTTCTATGGTCGCGCCGAGAACTACTTTTCCATTTAAAATGGTTCCATTAGAACTTCCCAAATCTTTGATATAGGCAGTTTCGCCGGTAACTTTAATGGAAAAATGCTTATGGGATATACCGGGAAGATTAATTACCACGTCGTTTTCGGCATCTTTTCCCACTATATTATCTTGATCGTTTTTAAGTAAAAATTCGTTGCCCCTTAAGGGACCGGCAATTACGACTAGTTTAAACATAAAACCTGGTCCCCTTCGACAATTTTACTATCTAATGCTCCTGCCTTTAATTCTAAAACTTGGTTTGCCTTTAAATATAAACCTGTAATTCTCCAAGGCTTCAAATTCCTTATTATTTTTACGATTTTTAAATCCTTATCCAAAAAGGCTACATCAAGATTATATTCCATAAAAAAAGTATGAATGGAGTTACAGGGCTTAATTAATAATCCGTCAAATCCAAACATGTCCGAGGAAAACATTAAGCCTATAAGTCGATCCCAAAAACTATCAGCAGTTTTTATTCTTTTACCTAGATAAATATTTTTAGCTTTGCAGATGATTTCCAAAATCTATTTCCCTCCCGTAATCATTTCAAGCACAATGGGGGCCGCAACTATTATGAAAACAGCGGGTACAATTAAAAAAAGCATTGGGAATAAAATTTTGGTTGCAGCCGTTGCTCCTGCTTTTTCCACTTCAGCAGATTTTTTTTGTCTTATTTCTACTGACAAATTTTTCAAAATGGGACCGATATTTGCACCTACCGAATCGGCAGCAATTAAAGTCGCGCAAAATGAGGAGATGGGTATCATGTCCACTCTCCAAGCTAAATTTCTTAATCCCTCAGCTCTGGATGCACCAATTTTTATTTCTTTTAGAACAATATTAAATTCTTCCGTTAAAGCAGATGGCCTGGCCTTTTCGATAACTTTGGCCATCGCTGCAATAAAATCCAATCCTGCTTCAACCGAGAGAGCAAGCATATCCACCGCAAAAGGCATGTTAGATAAAATATCCATTTTCCTTTTATCGGCCAAACCTCGAATCCAGATATCGGGATAAATATATCCAACTGCCGCCAAGGCAGGAATAAGTTTAAGCGGCCATGTCTCCTCTAAAAAGGCCCTGATAGCAATAAATAAAATTGGAAATGCCATGACCAGGAAAATTTTAAATGCCATAAAATCTTCTGCAGTCATCGCTTCAGTTAGTCCAGCAGCGGCTAAAGTTCTTCTATATTTGTCTTTTAATGCTTTCTTACCCTTCATCCCCGCGACAATAGGGGTAAAATATCTTTTAAAAAACGGTCTTGAGTAACTTAAAATAGTACCAAATTTTTTATAATCAATTTCTTCTTTTTTCTCGGCCTCACCAACTGTGGCGGCGGCCTTGAAGGCTTCTTCTTTTTCTAGAAAGGAATTGGCAATGATAAAACAGACTAATCCAACCAAAAAGATGGATGCATAAAATAACATCCAGGAAGATTTATCTCCCGCTAATTTATAACATGCAGATTCGACTTCTCCCTTACATGCCCTCTGCAATAACCAATTGGATAATTTTTCTTTTCCAGCTTTTTCATAAATTAAATGAAGATTATAGCAACCCGCATATGCCTTTTCTCTACACTGAGCAATCGGTTCGTAGGCCTTATTTCTTTGGGCACCACTTATCCCAGTCAGATCAAAAACTTCTTCGGAACCGTAAGCTAATTTTTTACAGGCAGGATCATATCCTTTACAAGATTTTGTAAATGTCTCAATGGCCCCAAGGAATTGGTTATTCCGCTCCAGAATTAATCCAACTTCATAACAACTTTTAAAATTGTTACTTTGGCATTCCTGATTAAATTTTTGAAAAGCCTCTTTTACAGTGGAATCTTGTGCAAAAATTAACGAGGAAAAACCCAGCAATAAAAGTGCCAATAATTTTAAGATATTCACATCTTATAGAATACCAAATGGGGCGATTTGATTATTTTACTAGGAAAGAAGGTTCATATTTAAAAGCCAATACTAAACAAATCTATTTTTTAAATCAGAAAGAAGATTTTCACCCTTGTGAAAGGAAATTTCTGCCGGTACTTTTTTATTTAAATTTTTCTTTTTGAATTCAATAATTTTTAAAATAGAATCGGATAAAATAATTTTGGGCATCCTAGATGTTTTTAGAGAATTGAGTGCCTCCTTAGCGAAGTCCAAGTCCCTGTAAACTAAACAATTTTCACCTGCCGATACCGCAAGTTCTGCGGCCTCTTCAACTGAATACCTTTTCTTGATGGCATCCATTTGCATATCATCAGTAAAAATTAATCCTTGAAAATTTAGCTCATTCCTTAAAATATCGTGGGCCTTTTTGCTTAAACTACAGGGTAGTTTTTGATCGATTTCATCCACTAATAAATGCCCCATCATAAAAGTATCTACACCAGAGGCTATGGCCCCTTTAAAGGGGATAAATTCTCTTTTTCTAAGTACTTCAAGAGGATTAATGATCCGTGGTAAATCAAAATGGGAATCCTCCAAGGTATCTCCATGGCCTGGAAAATGTTTGGCACAAGTTAACACACCCTCTTTTTTAATTCCCTCTATAAACTTTTTTATAAAGGGAGTTGCCTCTTCTGGTTTGCTTCCAAAGGCACGATCCCCAATTACTTCATTTTTTGGATTGGTGAAAAGATCGCAGCAGGGAGCAAAGTTTAAATTAATTCCGCAAGAATAAAGTTCTGCCCCCATAATTCTGCCGATTTTATAAAATATTTCTGGGTCATTTAACTGAGAAACCTTAAACATTGAAGGAAATTGGGTAAAATCTTTTTTAAATCTTATTACCCTTCCACCCTCATGATCTACGGAGATAAAAAAAGGATGGTCGGTCTTTAATGCGTTGATTTGATCTATTAATTTTTTAAGTTGATTGGGGTCTGAGAAATTTTTTGAAAATAAAATAACTCCACCAATTTTTTCTTTTTCCAAAAAATCTTTTTCAGATTCGCTTAGCTCTGTGCCCTTTATTCCAGTTATGATAAGTTGCCCTAAATCCTTCATATTTTCTTTCCGACGTTATTTTTTGGGTCAAGAAAATCTCTAAAGCCATCCCCTAAAAGATTTAAACCCATTATCAATCCACCCAGGATTAAACTATAAATAATAGTCATATGAGGGGCCTCAAGAAGGACTGTCTTGGCCAATGATAAATTTGCCCCAAATGAATATTCAGAACCACCAATACCTAAAAAGCCAAGGGTTGCTTCACTGATAATTACTCCGCTCATTCCTAGGCACACTTGCACTAAGACTATTGGCAAAATATTTGGAAGAATAACTTTAAAAAACAGGCCAAATCCGGAAATCCCGTTGGCAACGGAAGCTTCAACAAATGATTGGGAATAAATTCTTTTTACCTCCACTCTCACAATTTTTGCATAGGCGGGCCACCCCGTTACGGTCAGAACAAAAACTAAAGCAAAATAAGAAGGCCCGATTACCGACATAAAGAGAATGGCTATTAAAATGCTGGGGAAAACAAAAATTATATTGGTTAATAAATCAAAAGGTGACCTAATCCATTTGGATCCAAGGGCGGACATATAACCTATGATTATGCCTAAAGTAGCTGCCATGACACTTACCAGAATACCGATGCCAAAAGAATATAAAAGTCCCGCGGAAATCGTCTCAATTAGAGATCTCCCGAAAACATCGGTTCCAAATAAAAAACCCGAAGTAAGTGGAGGGAGAAGTTCTAAGCTCAAATCATCGATAGGTCTGTAAGGCCTTACCATTGAACCATTTAAAATATAACAATAAAAAAACCACCCTATGCTCCAAATTAAATAAAGTGCAATAAAAAAAAGTCCAAGCTTTGCTTCAATTCCTAATTTCTTTTTCAAGGTGAAATCCTTGGATCAATTCTTTCATTAATGAGGTCCACTAAAAAATAAATGGTCATATAAACTATGGTGGAATAAATAATAACCCCTTGAACCACCGGATAATCCCTGTTTTGGATACTTTCAAACAGCAGGGTTCCCATTCCCGGAATATCAAAAATCGTTTCAGTAATCATGGTTCCTGCCAAAACTACTGACAACTGAATTCCCATAATATTTAAAATTGTTGGCAAGCAAATTTTAACCAGTCTCAATTGAATCCCCATATCATCCATCCCTTTTGCCCGTAAAAAATCCACCCAAGGGAATCTCATTTCCTCCAAATACTTATTTCTCATCATCTTAGAAAGTATTGCAGTAAGAGGAATTATCAAGGTAAGAATTGGTAAAATGGCATGGGAAAATCCACCCCACTCCGAAACGGGAAAAATCCCGAACTTTATGGAAAATAGTAAAACCAAAACAGGGCCTAGAGAAAATATCGGAAAAGCAAGGGACCCAATTGAAAGCGATCTTAATATATGATCTATATAGGTTGACTGAAAGTACCCCGCCAAAACTCCCAAGATAATCCCTAAAAATAAAGAAATTAAAACAGAAAAGGTGGCAATAATTAAAGTAGGTGGAAAATGCTCCATCAAAAGGTCTGTCACTTTCTTTTTAGTAAAAAGCGAAGACCCCAAATCTCCGCTTAGGATTCCTTTGAAGTAATTGGAATATTGAGCGGAAATGGGAATATCCAATTTAAGTTGTTCTCGATATTTTACTATATCTTCCTGTTTGGCATTTGGGCCCAATATCCTTTCCACCGGGTCTCCGGGGGAAAAACGAACAAAGATAAAAATTGCTGTGAGGGAGATAAAAAGTGTTAGGAGAAAATATAGGGCCTTTTTAATTATAGAAGACATCTCTTTTATAATTTATCATTTATTTTTTCAATTGTAATACCTTTTGAAATCCAAATCCTTCTTAATAGTTTATCTTTAGAGTCCAGTTCAAAAAGGACTTCATCCCCTTCAATCTTAAGGATGAAGCGTTTATCTCCATTTTTATTTTTTCCACCAAAGACCAATATTCCTGGTGAAAAAAGTTTAGAAGGAAAATTTTCCAATAATTTATGGAAAAAAGGATATCCATCCCAAATCAGGTTTATTTCCAAGCTATCATTTTCTTTGGTGGCACGAGCAATGAAACCCTCATAACGTGCGCATTCTATTACCTGGGAAAAAAAACAAATATTTTGGGTATTTTCAGGCAAGGTAAAAAATTTAACCCCGTTATTGTTTGGGTCTGGGGATTTAAGTCTGATAATTAATTGATTAAGGGTCTTATCCTGGGAGATTTCTGAAAAATTTTTCTCTTTATTTATCCAAACGGTAAATTGGGAAATATTAGGACGAAGAAGTTTTTTTTCAATATCGGAAATGGAAATTAATTGTTCAACCACCTGGGAATCCGCTAGGAGTTGCCCTTTAACCACAAATTCTTTTTGGGAAGCAGAAGCACCCGCTTCACGAGAAAGTATAAAATCCCCGCTAGGGTCTTTTTGTTTATATAAAATTTTTAATGATTTGGACTTATCCTCTTTCACCGAGGAACAGGAAAATAAAAATAAAAAGATTAGAAATCTGGTTATGGAGGCCCCTTAGTGAGTTGTGACCTGTTTTAAAAGGTCTATGGATTCCAAAACCTTTCCACATCCCCTTACTACGCTTGTAAGTGGATCTTCTGCGATAGATACAGGGAGTCCGGTTCTTTCTTTGATAAGAACATCTAAATTTTGAAGTAGTGATCCACCACCAGCTAAAATAATTCCGTTATCCACAATATCTGCGGCAAGTTCAGGTGGAGTCTTCTCCAAACTTATTTTAATGGCCTCAATAACTTCATTTATAGGATCAGAAAGAGCATCCCTTATTTCATCGGAAGTAACCTGAATGATTTTAGGGGCACCTGCAAGAAGATCTCTTCCCTTACATTCATATGTTTTAATTTCATCTTCAAATGGATAGGCATTCCCAATGCTTATTTTTATCGCCTCTGCGGTTCTCTCTCCAATAAGCAAAGAGTATTTTTTCTTAATATAAGATGAAATGGCTTCGTCAAATTTATCGCCTGCTACCCTTACCGATTTAGAATAGACAATTCCGCCTAGGGAGATAACCGCAACCTCGGTGGTTCCACCTCCGATGTCAACTATCATATTTCCGGATGGCTCGGTAATGGGAAGTCCTGCCCCAATCGCTGCGGCCATCGGTTCTTCAATTAAATAAACTTCTCTTGCGCCGGCCTGTTCGGCAGATTCTTTTACGGCCCTCTTTTCCACTTGAGTGATGCCAAATGGAATACAAATTACAATTCTAGGTTTAATAAGTTTAGTTCCAGAAAAGGATTTCTGAATAAAATATTTTAACATCGCCTGGGTAACTTCAAAGTCTGCAATAACCCCGTCTTTCATAGGTCTTATGGCCCGAATCGAACCGGGAGTTCTTCCAAGCATCTCTTTTGCTTCTTTACCAACCGCCAGAACTTTGTTTATTCCATTAGGGCCTTGATGAACGGCCACCACAGAAGGTTCATTTACAATAATTCCTCTGTCCTTGGCGTAAACCAAAGTGTTTGCAGTTCCAAGATCAATTGCTAAATCATTTGAAAACCAATTAAAAAATTTGTCTAACATTTTATTCCTTCAATTATTACCATCTGTAATGACGGATTTTTTCACCTTCCAGAGAAATTTTCTCCATCGATTCTAAACCAATTTCTATGTGTAGGTCAGTATATTTTTTAAATACTTCCTTAGCAGAGATTTTAGTCTTAATTCCACCTTTTCTCATAGGACAATCTGAAACTAAAAGCAAGGCGCCCACACTAACTTTACTTACAAAGCATGAAACAAAAAGACCTGCTGTTTCCATCTCTACTGCTAGAACGCGCTCCTCAATTAAATTAGCTTTAAATCTTGAGTCAAATTCCCAAAATCTAAAATCGGTGCAATGAATTGTTCCTGTCCTATAATCTAAACCTCTACTAACTATAATTTCACTTACAAATTTTTGAATTTTAAAAGTAGGTAATGCTGGAACTTGTGGAGGGATAAAGTGCGATGTGACTCCTTCCCCTCTTATTGAGGCAATAGGCAAAATAAAATCTCCAACTACTAAAGATGGGTGTACTGCTCCGCAAAGTCCCAAAAAAAGAACTGCCTTGGGATTTACAACGGAAATTACTTCCCCAATTAACGCCGCTACCGCAGATCCCACTCCAAATTCAATAATGGTAACGCCCTTGTTCTTGGAGGTTGAGGCCTTAAAATTAGTACCAGTGGTATAAATCGCATCCCCTACTAAAGAGTTGAATCGTTCTACGTAATAATGGAAGTTCGTTAAGATTATTTGAGGCTGGAAATCAGAGAGTTTATGCCCCGTGTATCGCTCCAGGATACCTTCGGCTATTAGATGCTTATCTTTGTTGAATTGAATTCTGGAAGATCGCAGTTCGGCCAATTGCGGATGATTTTCAATAAATTTTTCAAGCTCTTCCCTTGCTTCATCAATATTTGACATTTTTCACCGACCTTGGTTTCAAAAAAGATATCATTTCCTTGAATTCCTTGACAAATCTCTTCTCAAATTGAATTAATGCCCATATACTGCGCGAGGTATTAAACACAAAAAGGACAATTGAATGGGAAGAGGAAGAAAGAACCAAACACAAAAAATGAAAATGAAAAAAAACCAAAAGAAGAAAAAGCTTAGGTTGAAGAAAAAAATCGCGGCCTCAAAAGAAAGAAAATAACCTAGTTAAAGCTTTTTTCTTCAAATAAGTTCCCGATATTTTCTTTTTCAATGGCAAAAGAGGCCATCTCTTTCAACCAAATACCATCGGTTAAGGCCCATTTTCCGGATAAGCCCTTTAAAGTTTGGCTTTTCAAAAGAAGTTCTTTTAACTGACTTCTTGATTTTGCACCCTGTTTGATCAAGATATTACTAACAATTTCCATGGCATCGAAGGCCTCAATCTCTAATAGTTTAGGTTTTTTATTATAAAGTTGGAAAAACTTCTCACTATAAGAATCCATCGAAGACTCAATATTATCCCCCACAAAATAAAGGGCCCCTAACCTTTTGCTTTCTTGAGTTAAGGTTCCCGATCTCCATGCCGGGCCTCCAATTATATTTAGGGAAGTTGCATCTAAATAGGAGAATGTCGGGACAATTTTCAATGCCTCATTTGGTGAAGAAGGAATAAATATCCAATCAAAATCAACCTGTGGACCTAGGGTCTGGACTCTTCTAGTGGAGCTTTTCTCTTGGGAATAAATCTGGGTTAAAAAATCCAGTTCCTCTTGTCGTTCTCTTTTAAATCCAATACCAAGGAGATTTTCCATCCCCTTTAAATAATCGCTTTCATCGTAGGAAACAATTCCTGTAACCTCAACATTAGCCTCCTTGGCCTTTCTCCAAAACTCATTGGCATAAGAACTTCCTAGTCCCCCTTTTTGATAAAAGATTGCTGCGTGATTTCCAAACCTTTTTAACATTTCAGGTTTAAAGAGCTGATGAATTTGGGACTCAATGCTTCCAGGAATCTCCAATAATAAAAAGTCTTTTTCCTCCTTGGGGAGATAAATGGGGGAAAGAGAGATAAAAAACACCCCATATTTTTTGGCCTCAAGATATTCCTCGGTGGCCTCATCGGAAAAAAGCCCTCCAACTATGGCCGCACATTTATTTTTTTGGACCAGCTCTCTTACCCTAAAGGCCCCCACAGATGCAGATCCCTGGGAATCGGAAATATTAACGGTGAAATTTTCCTTAAATCCTTTTATGGAGCTTCCCAGCCCCAAAAGAACCCTTTTTCCAAATTCCGCCTTTTTACCAGAAAGAGGAAGGACAAAACCGATGGATTCGGGATCCATCTCTTCTTCTCTTTGGGTATTTTCACTAATTTTTTCAATTAAAGCATTTATTTCAGAATAGGATCCATACTGGGATCTTACAAAGATCAAAAGCTCCTCGCCTTTTTTTCGGTCCTCGGAATAAAAGGCCTTCTCCGCCATTAAATACGCCAGATAGGATGCAGCCAAATTTTCCTTGTTTGGAAATTTAGTCAAAAAATCGGCCTGGCGATTGAGATCCCATTTAAAAAAGCCGTCTTTTAAAAGGGCAAATTGATTATTATTTCTTAAGGAATTTAGATCTTTTTCTAAACTTAAAAGATAAATGAGGGAAGCAAATGAAATTTCCTCCTGACCTAATCTTTTGGAAATATCGTAACGCAGTTTATGAAAATTATTAAATTCTTTGGCATTAAGATAATTAAATTCACAAGATGATAGTGCCTTCATGGCCCTTTCCATAAATCCCATCTTGTAATAACTGCTTCCTAGATTTAGAAAAATCTGGGAACTAAAGGTTTTATTTTCCCCAGCATTGGCGGAAGCAACTTCAAAGTTAAAGGCAGCCTTTTCATAATTTCCTTGGCTAAAAAAGATTACCCCCATTAGATTTCTTCGGACCGCTTTTTCCATGGGAGGCAGCTTTTGTTCGTTCATGGAATTAAGCTTTGATAAGGCCCCAGTTAAATCCCCATCGGTATAAGATTTTTTAACCAATTCGATTGCTGCCAAAAATTCGGGATTGTCGATTACCACCTCTTCCCCCTTTTTTACTTTTGAGGAAGAACAGCCGAAAATTAAAAGAAAAACTAAAATTATTTTAATCATAGTTAAGAATTATTTTAATCGGAGGTAAAAGAGAAGTAAAAACCAATAACTCAAAGCGATATTCTTCTATTTTGTTACCTGACTAATCGGATAATATGGAATTATAATTCCCAAATGGGCGAACATCATCACCACCACCAAAAGGGTTCCAATATTCTAGTGGCCTTTTTTTTAAATGCCGGATTTGCGATTATAGAACTTTTCGGCGGATATCTCACCAATAGTGTGGCCATCTTTTCTGACGCCATCCATGACTTGGGCGATAGCATTGCTCTTCTTATTGCCTATTTTGGAGAAAAAGTAAGTTTAAGAGATCCAGACCTAAAATATACCTATGGATATCGAAGGTTTTCAGTCTTAAGTGCAGTAATCAGCGGCGTAATACTTTTTTTAGGATCTATTTTTGTAATAAAAGAAGGCTTAGAGAGACTGGCCAATCCGGAGCCAGTTCATGCGCCAGGGATGATTGGATTTGCCCTTTTAGGAATCGCCATCAATTCTTTTGCGGCTTTTAAGTTATCTAAAGAAAGCGGAATCAATCAAAAAATGGTTATGCTGCACCTCTTTGAAGATATTTTAGGTTGGGTGGCAGTCTTTATAGTAAGTATTATTTTACTCTTTAAACCCTGGTATATTCTGGACTCTGTTTTATCCCTGGTAATTTCTTTGGTTATTTTAAGGGGTGTTTATATACAATTTAAAAAAATCGGGACCATCCTCCTTCAAAAATTTCCTGATGATATAGAAATTGAGGTGTTAATAAACCACATTAAAGAAATTGAACATGTAATAGATGTTCATGCAATTCAAGGTTGGACTCTCGATGGGGAAATCAATACCCTTAATTTTCACGTAAGCGTTCCTCCCATTACTACTATGGAAGAAGCAGACAAAATTAAAAAAGAAATAAAAAAATACCTTAAACAAAAAGGGATTTTATATTCTTCCATAGAATTTGAAAGTGAATGTTATGAATTTGAGCTTTGAAAAACCTTCATCTGGGAAATTGATTCCCTAATTATTAAGAAAGCGGAATTTAAAAATATAACAGCAATAACTCCTCCCACAATGATATCCGGCCATTTAGAATTGAAAAATGAAACAAAAAATGCCGCCAAGAGAACTCCAAAATTTGCAATGATATCATTTCTCGAACAAATAAAGACTGATTTCATATTAAGGTCATCATTTTTATGCCTTAAAAGGAGTTGAAGACAGGCCATATTTGCAACTAAAGCGAGTCCTCCAATCCATCCCATCGTAGGAGCGCTTGGTAAAATATCGGAGAAGGTTTTAGAAATTGCCTCAACCATTACACCCAAACCAAAAGCTCCTAGGACCAATCCCTTGAAAAAAGCAACTCTTGTCTTAGATTTCAAGCTTCGATCTAAAACAAAAAGAGTTAAAGCATACATAAGGGCATCGCCTAACATATCCAAGGAATCGCCAAGTAGGGAGGTTGAATAAGCAATCCACCCCATGGTGAATTCAATAAAGAACATGGTGGCATTAATTGCCAGAACTATTTTTAAAACCTGACTCTGCTTATCACGCAGCAAAAGAAGATCAGAACTTTTATTTTCACAACAATGTTTCATAAATCAAATGATCTCCGTTAGTGAACTCCGTGCACTTTACCCGACGAAACGTATTTTTCAAATACGCAATAAAGCGTCGGTAAAATTATTAAAGTTAAAATTGTGGAAGAAACGATTCCACCGATAACTACACTTGCTAAAGGCCTTTGAACTTCTGAACCAATCCCTGAAGATAGCATCATTGGTAAAAATCCAAAAACATCCACCAGTGCGGTCATCAAAACAGGACGAATCCGAGACATTGCTCCAGCGGTTACCAGTTCATTTCCTCGTAAACCCTTTTCATGGCGAAGTTGATTAAAGTAATTCATAAGCACGACCCCATTTAAAACAGCGATTCCAGAAAGGGCAATAAATCCAACTCCAGCAGAAATACTAAATGGCAAACCGTTAAACATTAACCCAAGAACTCCTCCAACCAACGCGAGGGGGACACAAGAGAAAATAAGAAGGGTCTGTCCAAAACTTCCAAATGCCGCATAAATCATCATTAAAATTAGAATTAAAGCAAAAGGTGTAAGAATCAAAAGTCTTGATCTCGCTTCCTGAAGATTTTTAAAATTTCCACCCCATTGAATATAATATCCTTGAGGTAGTTTTATTTCTTTTTCAACCAGATCTTGGGCCTCCTGAACAAAGCTCTCGGTGTCTCTACCTCGCAAGTTAATCATAACCGCAGATCTTCGATTGGAATCTTCTCGATTAATAACTCCGTAAGTTTCGGAAAAATTAAGTTCTGCAAGTTCTGAAATCGCAACTGTAGAATTTCCTCCGACACCAACCGGTAGCTTACTTATTTCTTCAAGGTCACTCCTTTTTTGATCATCAAGACGAACAATGATAGGGAAACGTCTTTCACCTTCGTAGAGATGTCCAACTTCTTCACCACCAAGTGCAATAGATACCGTTTCAAGTACTTCGCTTTTTCTGACTCCATAGCGATTTAGAATTTCAGTCTTAGGTTCAACCCTTAGGACAGGTGAAGTTCCGGCAATATCCACTTCCACATCTCCAGCGCCCGGAATTTTAGAGATAACTCCTTGAATTTTTTTTCCCAGGTCTATTAATACTTTAAGGTCTGGCCCAAAAATTTTTACGGTTACATCGGCCCTCGTACCTTCAAGAAGTTCATTAAATCGCATTTGAATAGGTTGACTCGCTAGATACCTCATCCCAGGAAGTTCTTTTTCAAGCTTAGCGATTATATCTGAAACAAGCTCTTCATTGGTCCGTTTATGGCCGTTTTTATTTTCAGGCCATTCTTTTTTGTCTTTTAGCATAATATAACTATCAGCAACGTTTACTCCCATTGGATCTGTGGCAACTTCACTTGTTCCAATTCTTGAAAAAGTTAGCTTAACTTCAGGGAAGGTTTTGACAATTGCATCTGCTTTCTTTTGAAATTCAACAGAAAGATCGACCCGTATATTTGCTGGTCTAATCATATGGAAGGCATAAGATCCTTCACTTAGCTGAGGTAAAAACTC